>Ga0181530_10004439_pt1 | contig 14877 bp, 13 predicted proteins | sample PEATcosm2014_Bin_42_FD_119769 | JGI IMG/M metagenome (GOLD analysis project Ga0181530, IMG submission 119769) | Peatland microbial communities from MTU Mesocosm Facility, Houghton, MI, USA - PEATcosm2014_Bin10_60_metaG | ecosystem: Environmental > Terrestrial > Soil > Wetlands > Peat | place... | reverse complement strand
TGGACTTGAATGGTCGGTGATGAGTCGTCCGGTCAAGTGGCTCCTTCCCGTCCTGACGCTAGCCGTCGTCATCGCCACCGAGGCGGTTCATTCACACTACGTAGCTCGGCACGCTTACTCGCTGACTGAAGAGCCACGTTTCCGCTGGATCCTGATTTTCATCGCCCTGATCTGGGCGACCAGCTACGCGGCCGGGCTTCCTGACTGGGGAGGTCGCCTGTCGCGCCAGCTTGCGAGGGCTTTTGCCGCGCTCGTGTCCGCCGACGTGATCATCTCTGTCCTCCAGCTCTTCACGGGCGCTCAACTTCTTCCTCGTTTCGTCGTCTTCGTCAGCTCAGCGATCCTCGTGCCGGTCTTCGTGCTCATATCTGAGTTGTCCGGCGCTACCCAGCGCAGGCGAGCAAGCCTCGATCGAGTGATCGCGGTCGTCGCGGGTGAGGAGTCGGACCGCCTGGTTCGAGACACACAGGGACCCACTGAAAGGCCGGCTCTGCTTGTCGCGGTGGCTCGTCCCGACGACGTGATGCCAACGCCTGACGAGCCGATGCTCTTGGCGCAACTCGTAAAGTCGGCCAATGCGAACCTCCTGGTACTCGACCGGGAATCGCAACAACGCGAGGAGATCGTCGTTCAAGCCGCAGAGCTCCACTCAAAGGGGGTGCGGATCCGGACGCTCTCGCTCTTCTACGACGTCTGGCTAGGCAAATTGCCGATCTCGGAACTCGAGCGCATCTCTCTACTGTTCGACATCAACGAGATCCACAGGCCTGCTTACGCGCGGAGCAAGAGGGCGTTGGACCTCGTGATCGCCCTGCTCGGACTACTGGCCCTTGCCGTAGCCGTGCCGATCGTGGCGATGCTCGACTTGTTCGGTAATCGCGGGCCCCTCTTCTACAACCAGCCGCGCGTGGGCAAGGACGGCGTCGTGTTCACGATCCACAAGTTCCGGACGATGCGCCCCGGGGGCCCATCCTCGGACTGGACCGCAAAGGACGACCCGCGGCTCGGCAAGGTCGGCCGGGTGCTTCGGAAGCTTCACGTCGACGAACTCCCGCAGATGTGGAACGTCATTCGCCACGATCTGTCGATCGTCGGTCCACGGCCGGAGCAACCCCACTACGTGGAGCTGTTGGCGAAGACCATCCCCTTCTACGACCTGCGCCATCTCGTCCGTCCTGGAATCACTGGTTGGGCACAAATCAACTACAACTACGGATCGAGCGATATCGACGCCCTCGAGAAGCTGCAGTACGAGTTCTTCTACCTCCGCCACCAGAGCCTGGGCCTGGACTTGCAGATAATCGGCCGGACATTGCGTACCATCTTCGAGAATCAAGGAAGATGAAGGGACCGCTACTCACCGAGTGGCGCCAACGATCTCGAGCACACCAGCGGTGAACTTCCCGTGGGCACGCTCCACGGATCTGCGCGCCGCAATTGCCAGTTGAGCCCGCTCTTCGGGATCGCGCAGCTCTATGAGCACGTCCCTCCAGCGTTCGACCCCGGCACCAAGGGGTAAGAGCCGCCCAGTGACCCTGTTCTCGACCTGCTCCGGGATGCCGCCAACGGAGGTTGCGACAACGACGGAACCAACAGCTTGCGCCAGCACAACAGCACCGCTCTGGGACGCTCGCGTGTATGGCAGCAACGTCGCAGCCGAACTCGAGACCGTCGCGACGAGCTCGCCGGCGTCCAGAAGACGGGGGACCGTGGTCCCGCCAGGAAGCGACGCCGGTGCACCGTTGCCCACGAGCGCGAATCGCCAGCCATCAACGCCACGGGCTGCGAGCTCCTCCACTGTGCTCGAGCCCTTGTAGATGCGATGGAGGTTGCCAAACAACAGAGCCAACGGGACCGGCGATGACTCGACGACTGAGACGGCTCCAAATCCGGCCGTGATAAGCCCAACCTGCATCGGGAGTGGTAACAGCGTCAGATCGTGACGGCCTGTCAGCGCTCGGATCTTGTCGGCCACAAAGGCAGTATGCGTGATAACAACGTCAGCAGCACGAATGAGACGAACAAAAGCAGGATGGGATCCCGGCACGTTGTGCGGTGCCGCTGGCTCATGAGCCACGAAGATCACGGTGCTCTTGCGGCGCTGCGCGACCCGCAGCAGGCCCAACTCGACTTGTGGAAGGACGGTTCCGTGCAGTACGACGACTCGAGGATCGAGGTCTCGTACGATGCGCCGCGCCGTCTCGACGACCGCGAGATACTCGGGGAGCGCGCCGCCTCTCCAACTAACCTCGTGTGAGCCAGGGACGGCGGTTGCGAGTTCCCTGCCAGATCTCGTCACAAGTTCTACAGACTCGCCAGCGGCCCGCAACTCATGCACCCATGCCTCGGTGCAATGCGATATTCCGCCGCGCCCGAGCCAATCGACCATTAGCACCGGCCCGTTGGCCTTATCCCTGCCCTTCAACTTTGACTCCCGTCGAGTGGGAAAACAGGACGATCACAACAAGCCACTGGCAAGAATCTATAGTTCAGGAACTGGCCAGATCTCCGCATCGTTCGACGAACTCCGATCAGCTCGTGCGAAACCCAAGAATCCTCCGTAGGCACTTCACACAATTGAAGTCCTGTTGTGTCTCCGCGTCGATGCCTCTTGGAAGTGCAACGATATGTTTCGGTGAAGCTCAGAGATCGCTCGTCGCTCCCCCTGTCGGATCACAGCGCCAGCCCTCTCTTCATGATCGCGTCTTGTCCTCGAGTTTGACTTGAGCGATTCTCGCGAGCAAACACGACGCATCGCATACGGGACTGCGGCGCGCCTTTTCGGGAGAGTGCTCGGAGCGGTCATCTCGCTCGTAGCACTCCGTGAAGCGACGCGCTACTTCGGTCCGCTCCAGTGGGGGCCTATCACTGCCGCCTTGGCCTGGGTGGGTGTCTTCTCCTACCTAGGGAGTCCCGGCGTCGCGATGTTCACGATGCGTGAGATCGCAAAACCCGAGGTGGACGCCGGCCTTGTCTTCGGACGCGCACTTACAGCAACGCTCGCCGTGTCCTTGGGAGCCGGAATCGCCGCTTTGGCTCTGGGAGTGCCGACGTATTGGGGTAGGACCGAAACCCTGACCATGATGTTGATCCTGGTGCCAGGTATTCCTTTTACGGCCTTGTTCTTGACCGGTGGATCAGTGCTCGTCGGGTGTGGACGCAGCACCTCACGAGCAGCTCTTGACACGATATCCAGCGTTCTTCTGCTCGCCGCCACGTTGGCGGTCGTTGAGGGTCACTTGCACAGTCGCGCTTACGCTGTCGCCTACCTTGGCTCCGTCGTTGCCAGCGGTCTCGTGGCGTTGGCAATCGCGAGAAGACGCGTTCGGCCGAAGTTGCGAGGCAGCCCACGTGGACTCGCGAGCACACTACGGGCATCCCTGCCTTTCGGACAGTTCGATCTGTTCGCGATCGTCTACGCCCGCGCCGACAGCATCATGCTCTTTCTCATTCGCGGCAGCGAGTCCGTCGCGTTGTACGGAGTCGCGTATCAAATAGCGAACTTTCTCTTCGCCATGCCAGCTTTGCTGTCCAATGCGCTACTGCCTGATTTCATGACCGTGAACGACGAGCGGCGGCGATTCCTCGCTCGGCGAGCACTCGATGCCATCCTCACCATCGCGCTCCCATTGCCAGTGTTCGGTGGACTCTTCGCGCGACCTTTCGTCATCTGGATCGCTGGGTCACGCTACGCGGGAGCCGGCCCGCCGTTGGCGATCCTCACCGGCGCCAGCGCGATCGCTCTGTGCAACGGTTACCTGGCGCAAATGGCGATCTTTGCAGGAGCAGAAAAGGGTCTGTGGCGAGTAATTGGTACCGTGACGCTTGTCAACCTCGCCGCTAACGCGGTTGCCGTCGGTCTCTGGGGCGCGAACGGCGCCGCGAGCACAATGATCCTAAGCGAAGCTATCGGGTTGGTCATGTACTGGAGGATCTATCGAACGAAGATGCCAAACCCGCTGGGTCGTCGCTATCCGCTTTCGGTAATAGCATCTTGTATAGTATTGCTGGTCATCTGCTGGCTCCTGCATGCAGAACTCGGCCTCAGCCCAGGGGGCGGCATTGTCATGCTGGCAAGAGCGGCCGTGCTGGGACTCGTGTACGCGGCCTTGTTGCGTCTCATCACGTTTGGGGCACGATTCTTGGCGTTGCTGCAAGGCGGGGCTCGTTCGCGACTCGGCTGAGCAATCGACGTGGGGTGGCACCACTCGACGCCTACTAGAGCACGGCCTATTGCTCTCACTTTGTTCTGTCGGTTGCTTACTGGGGCCTTCGGACTTCATGAAGACGCAACTCGACACAGTGACATTGAATCTATGTCCTCCATGCTAAGAAGAGTGCAATGCAGGGCGTAAAGTATGTGACCGCGGCTGCTTCCCGGTTATCGGGCATGGACGTGGCGATAGAATTCGCAGGGTGGGTATCTTGACGGAGTGCTCGTGAGCTACAGACTAGGTAGCTCGAAGAAGACCGGAGCGTCCTCCGAGCCAGAGTCCTTGATCGAACCGCGATCTGACAGGCCGTTGGAGAGGGTGCTCGTGACTGGCGCGACCGGTTTCATTGGTGCGTCACTCGTCGATCTTCTCTTGGAAGAGGGCCATGAGGTGTTCGCCTTCGTTCGGCCGGGCGCGCGCGAGCTAACTTGCACACGGGGTCTCAGGACGCTGTGGGGCGATTTACGATCGGAGAAGGACCTCCGTCACGCGGTCGTCTCTGCCGCGCCGACAGTCGCGTTCCACTTGGCCTGGCGGGCCGAGCCTGTTGAATACCTGACATCCGTCCCGTGGAACTTCGAGTCGATCCGCTTCGGCCTTTCCCTCGTCGAGGCTCTCCTGGAGGGAGGGTGCCGGCAGATCGTCTGTGCCGGCACGTGCGCCGAGTACGAGCTGGGGCCGAAACGCCTCGAAGAGGGCAGTCCCACTCGACCCGCAACCCTCTACGGCGCGGCGAAGCTCGCTCTCGGCACAGCGGCGACGTCGGCCGCCTGCCAATCGGGCGCGAGCCTCACCTGGGCCAGGATTTTCTATGTCTACGGCCCTCGCGAAGATCCTCGTCGGGCCGTACCGCGAATTGTGCGCGGGGCCCTGGCTGGTCGGGCTTCCTCGATGTACTCCCGGCAGCATCGCGATTTTCTTTATGTTCAAGATGTCGTTTCGGCGCTGGCTGCGCTCGGTCGGCACCGTGTGCACGGACCCGTAAACGTGTGTTCCGGCCAGGCCACTTCCCTGCACGAGATCTCGTCGGTGGTACAACATATCCTCCGTAGTCCGGCGGGGTCACCCGCGAACGTGGACGAGGACGATTCACCTCCGATTGTCGGCGACGCTTCATTACTGACCGAACTAGGGTGGCAGCCCAGGGTCGGTCTGCAGGCTGGATTGACACAGACGATCGCATGGTGGCGCGAGACTGAAAGCAAGTCTAGCTCGAGGGAGGATGCTTGAGAGAATCGCCGCGCACGAAATGACTGAGCCCAACAGCCCATTCTCCGCTCCGGACGATCGGAAGTCCTTCGACGACGCGAAAACGATCAAGGCGATTCAGATGAGCAATGATGAGGCATTGTCGACACAAGCAGCGAACCTGCTCTCCGCTGTGCGCACCTACGACTGGTCATACCAATGGACCTGGCTCGGGCTGCCGATCATCCAGATCCCGTCCGACATAGTCGCCATGCAGGAGATCATCTGGAGCACTCGACCGCAGCTGGTCGTAGAGACAGGTGTCGCTCGTGGTGGATCGATCATGCTCTACGCAGGCATTCTTGAGCTGATCGGCGAGGGCACGGTCGTTGGTGTTGACATCGACATCCGGACGCATAATCGTGCGGAGATCGAGAACCATCTGCTCTGGGACCGCATCGAGCTTATCGAAGGCTCGTCAGTAGATCCGCGGGTTGTCGACCGGGTGGCAGAAATGGCGGGATTGGTTGAGAGGACCATGGTCGTACTCGACTCTGACCATTCCCACGACCACGTGCTTGCCGAACTTCGCGCCTATGGACCACTCGTGACCGCCGGCCAGTACCTCGTGGTTGCTGACACGGTCATCGAGCAGTCCGCGATAGAGGACCGTGTGCGGCATTGGGGACCCGGCAACAGCCCTGCTACAGCTCTCTCGTCCTACATGACCGAAACGGACCGATTCGTCAAAGACGAACTTCTGGAGGCAAAACTGCTCCTGACTAGCTCGCCCGGCGGCTACCTGCGCTGCGTCCGGTGATCCGTCCCCGGCTAGAGCGCTCAAACTATGTGGACATCAGGGACCGGGATTATGAATCTCCCTCCGCGATGCCGGTACTCGGCCTGCTGCGCAAATACCTCGTCGACAAAGTTCCACGCGAGGAGCAGTACTTCGTCGGGCTGTTCGAGGATCAGCCGGTTTGTGTCGACAATAGGGATGTGGGACCCAGGCGTGAAGCGACCCTGCTTTAGCGGGCTCCTGTCAGCGATCCATTGGATGTCGTCCGGCCCGACACCCACATATTCGAGCAGGGTGCTGCCCTTGGCCGGAGCGCCGTAAGCAGCCACTCTATGGCCGGATCGCTTCAACTCTTCGAGCAGAGCCTGCAGGTCGCTACGTACTTTCTTGGCTCTGGCCGCGAATTCAACGTAAGTGTCGAACTCGTCGAGGCCGTGGGCGTGCTCCTCCTCAAGCGTCCTCTTAACGGTGGGGTCGACACCGGATTCGCCGCGCCGCTGTACAGACACGCGTAACTGTCCGTGGTGCAATGGCAGCCTCTCGGCTCGTACCGCCTGCAGTCCATGCCGCTCTAAGAGTCGGACCATGGGTGCGAGCGCCCAGTATGAGACATGCTCATGGTAGATGGTGTCGAAGGCGGCCATCTCGATCATGTCCAAGAGGTAGTGGACTTCAACGACAAATGTTCCGCCGGGAGCAAGCGCCGTCCCGATTCCCTCGAGAAAATCGCTCAGTTCAGGGATATGCGGAAAGGTGTTGGTAGCAGTGATAAGTGATGCTACGCCCCACTCGTCGACGATGCGGCGCGCTGTCTTCGCCCCAAAGAATCCAACGAAACGGTCTATGGACGGCGACGTCGCGAGCTCGGCGAGATTCTCAGCGGGATCCACGCCCAAGGTCTTCACGCCTAGTTTACTGAACGCCTTAAGAAGTGAGGCGTCGTTACACCCGACATCGATCACGAGGTCAGAGGGCTGAAGTTGTAACCGCTCGACGAATACGGCACTGAGTTCTGCGAAGTGGGTTCTCAACGTCTCCGATGCTGAGGACATGTAGAGGTAGTCGGAGAACATCGCCTCGGGAGGAACCCGCTCTACCAGCTGCACATGGTGACATGCCTGGCAATACCCGACCCGCAGGGGAAATCGTGCTTCGGGTGCACCGATCTCTGATGCCGTCAGGAACTTGTTCGCCAAAGCCGTCTCGCCGAAGTCAACGAAGACGTCAACGGCGACGGAGCCACAGGCGATGCAGCCCGAGGGCGATTTGCTTTCTGCAAGCTGCGTCATTGGTCGAACGGGATAACGACATGGGAGCCGTGCACCTCGTGCGCCACGGGAAGCTCGGTCAAGCCGATGAGGGCTTGCCGGATGGCATTTCTTCGATCAGGAGGCGCGACAAAGAGTAGGAACCCGCCCCCACCAGCCCCGCACAGTCGGCCTCCATGTGCACCGGCGGCAATCGCCCGTTCATAGAGATTGTCGATCACTCCGCTACTAATGCCCGAAGCGAGCCCCCGCTTGAGCCGCCACCCCTCGTCGAGGACACGGCCGAAGGCGACAAGATCGAGCAGGTCGGTGCCAAGAACTGTCTCGAGTTCGACCACCTGGTCCGACATCCTCCGAAGGCGACCCCGTTCGGCCTCGACGTTCGCGCGTTGTTCAGTGAGCACCGCACGGGTATCGCGGATGTTGCCCGTCCAGAACAAGATCAGCGACTCGAAAAGCTTGTTCCGGACAGGAAGCGCCAAGTTCTTCGGCCGAACGCTCACTGTCCCGTCGGAGCGGAACGTGAAGACGTTCAGACCTCCGAATGCCGCCGCATACTGATCTTGTTTGCCAATCGGCTCGGAGAGGACGTCGATCTCGATATGACACGCTTCCTCGGCGAGTTGTCCCGCGGACACGCGCTCGCCCTTCACGGCGTGCAGCGCGTTCAACAAGCCCACCGTGAGGGCGCTTGACCCGCCGAGCCCCGTCGACGCCGGTACATCACCCACCATGCTGATGTAGATGGGAGGACGAACGTCCAGTAGCCGTAGGCATTCCCGCACGATGTTGTTCTCGATCTCATCAACGCTTTGGACCTCTTCACTGACCTTGTAGTTCACCCGGATTGGCTCATCAAAAAGATTGCTGTGACGCTTGACGGTCACGTACACGTACTGAGTGATCGTCGTAGACAACACGATGCCGTCGTCTTGCTCGTAGTAAGCGGCCATGTCCGTACCACCGCCGGCAAAACTGATTCGCAACGGTGTGCGCGTAACTATCATCGCTGGCAACTTCGGCTAACCGTTCCTAAGGGACCAGTCATAGGGGATTCGGTCTGAGAACGGATCGATCCGAATCATCTCGTCGGGATTATGCGGTTCGGTGGCCGCGTTGGCCAAGATGACCATCGAGTCTCCGTAGGCTTTGTATCCGTTGGCGATACCGGGAGGAACCTGCACGAGAACGTAGTTGTCATCTCCTAAGAAGATCTCCTGAAGCTCTCCCCTGGTGGGCGAGTTCTCACGGAGGTCGTAAAGAACCAGTTTCGCGCGGCCTGAGATCACCGCATTGTTGATCGTCATGGACTGATGCACGTGCCACGCCTTGATCGTTCCCGGCCACGCGCAGGAAAAGTAGATCTCTCCGAACACGATGAAGTGGTCATCAGTCGACTTGAGCATGTGCATGATCTTGCCTCGCTCATCGACGATCTGTCGTAGGGGCACTACCTTCACTCCATCGATCATTGTCCCGCCCCTCCGGGAACTGCCCATCGCAAAGAGTCATCGAGCGCACCGCTAGCAAGAAGGTGTCCGAGCCATGCCAAGCGAGTAAATTTCGGATTGGTGAAGTCGCGCGACTTGAGACCGATCCGTGCGAAAGTATCTATCAGCTCCTGAGCTCCGGCACGTGCCGTCCACAGGAATTCGAACGCTGGGAACGTCCGGGCGAACTTCGAGAAGTCGGCCCGGTATGTTCGCTGATCGGCATCCGCACTTCCGAGCACGTCCACCTCGCAGCCCGGCACGACCTCGGCCACTATATGAGCTAGCTCGATGATCTGATGGTTGAGATGCTCGGCGCCGGTATTAAAGGCCTGGTTGTGGACATCCGCCGCCGGCGCTTCAAGCGCGGCTTGGAATGCCCTCGCGACATCCTCGACGTGGACTACTGGCCGCCACGGGCTGCCATCGCCAACGACGGTGACGGTGCCGGTAGTGAATGCTCCACCCGTCAGGTTGTTCAACACCGTGTCGAACCTCATGCGGGGCGACACGCCATAAACCGTTCCGTTACGCAGAAACACCGGAGAGAAGTTGTCGTCAGCCAGCTCTTTGATCGACTTCTCGCTCGCCACCTTCGAACGCGCGTAGGTCGTTCTCGGATCGAGCGAAGCGTTCTCGTCGCAAATCGCTACATCCGAAGCGCCGTACATTATGCAAGACGACGAGAACAGAAACCTCCTGACCCCGGCGCCCTTGGCAAGTTCGGCCAGTCGTACCGATGCCCGGTTGTTGATCTCGTCGGTCCACCGTTCATCAAGATCGCCTATGGGATCATTGCTCAACGCGGCGAGGTGCACAACCGCGTCGAAGCCCTTGAAATGCTCTACCCGTAACTCTCGAACGTCGAGGTCAATAGACTCCACATCGGCGGAATCTGGTACGAATAGGCACTCGTTATAGTAGCCGGTGTCGATGCCGACGATCTCATAACCTTGGCTAATTAGGTGAGGAGCCATCACGGACCCTATATACCCCCGATGGCCAGTCATGAGAATCCTAGCGGTGTTGCCTGTCATGCATTCACCGTGTCGAGATAGTCTTCCGTCGCAGCGAGGCGGTCTCGGTCACCAACTGAGTAGTAACGTTGATCAGTCACGAACGCGTGTAGCGCGCGGTGTTCGACAAGTGGCGGGTAAACCGCATCCTCGAAGAGCATCTGTCGCTTGGGTAAGAGCGCGAGCGCGACCTCCTTGTCGATGATGGCAAATCCGATCTCTACTCCGTGCAGACCCGGAGTCAGCCGACTGCGGTCGAATACTTCGACGACACCGTCAGCAGCAACGCGAACGTTCGATCGAGAGACGCAGTCGGTATTCGCGCAAACGGTCACCTGTACAGGCCGACCAGACTCTGAATACTGTCGCCACATCTCGTTGAACTGCATGGGCCAATAGTTGTCGCAGTACATGAGGAGAAAACGATCGTCCAGTAATGGCGCGGCATGCCGCACGCGGCGAGCGGTGAGGTCATCGGGTCTAGTAACGGAGTATGTTACATTAATGCCCAGTTTCCGACCGTCGCCAAAGTGATCGATGATGACATCGGGCAAGTAACCGAGCAGTAGTACGATGCGCTCGAATTCCTGATCGCGGAGCATCTCCACGAGATATTGCAAGAAGGGCTTCCCATGAAACTCAATCATGGGTTTCGGACGAGCGTCGGTGATCGGCCGGAGCCGTGCACCTCGGCCGCCCGCCAGAATGACGGCCTGTCTTGGGCGATCGGACACCTTCTCCCTCAACTCCAAGTGTCGGCTCGGACAAGGCGACGCGACTGCGAGTCCGTTTTGATTCACAACGCCTCGCTTCCCGGCACCAGTGGCCTCCTCCAGGCCCTTCATTGGACACACGGCATGCTCCGTTGTGATCATACCGCAGTTCTTTCGAGCCATTGTGGCGATCGGCTTCGAACAACGGGCATAATTGGCTGCATGCCAGCAGATTTCTCCGAGCGTCTTGTAGCCACGACCGCTTCCGCGATGGGAGCTTCGCGGTGAACATCGTGGTCACAGGGTCCGAGAGCTTCGTCGGACAAGCTCTTGTTCCGCTACTTGTGGAGGCAGGCAACGACGTCGTTGCCATCGACACCGTCGAGCCGACCCTCCCGGGCGGCGTTGCCGTCGACATCCGGAGCGCCGACCTGCCCGGATATCTTCCTGTGGGAGGCGACGCGTTGATCCACCTGGCCGCGGTGTCGCGCGAGCCCGACTGTGCCTCCGACCCGCGTACTGCCTTCGACGTGAACGTAAGCGGCACGGCCAATGTCATCGCAGCGGCTCGTGCGCGCTGTATCGGCCAGGTGATCCTGGCGTCAAGTGAATGGGTCTACGGCGACGTGGCCGGCCACGATAGTCAGGACGAGGATTCCATCATCGACGTTCGTGGAGTCCTAAACGAATACGCCGCGACCAAGTTGGCCGGGGAGATGGCTCTCAACGTGGCTGTGCGGAGGGGTCTTCCAACCGGAACCGTGTTGCGATTCGGCATAATCTATGGACCCCGGCCCACCAACTGGTCATCGGTCGAATCTCTGTTGAACGGCGTGCGGACACAGGACGAGGTCATCGTTGGTAGTAAGGCCACCGCCCGCCGCTTCGTGCACGTACACGACATTGCCAGGGGCATAATCGCCGCGCTCGGCAGCGAGGGATTCGAGATCTTCAATCTGGCTGGCGATGAGCTTGTCACGCTCGGACGGATCCTCGATTTGTCCGTTGAGGTCTCTGGGCACCGGCCGCACATCGTCGAACGCGATCCTGTCACCGCTAGCATCCGCAACCCTCTAAGCACCAAGGCCCAGAGAATGCTTCTCTGGCATCCCGAAATATCGATCGAGTCGGGAATCGCCGAGCTCAATGCCTACTTCGACGCCGTGGCAGACAACCAATGACCTCAAACACCGCATCACCGGCAGCCCCGGTACACAAGCGGGAACTTCCTGACCCGATTGCCGTCAGGCGCACGATCCTCGAAATGCTTTACCGCTCCCGCGCCAGTCACCTTGGCAGCTCAATGTCGCTGGTCGAGATCCTCATTGCCATCTACGGAGCCTGCGACATCGACGCTATCCGTGCTCACCTGCCTGGGCGCGACCGCGTATTCGTCAGCAAGGGTCATGGCGCGGCCGCGACCTACGCGACCATGCACCACTTCGGCCTTCTGTCTGAAGACGACCTTGCGACCTACCATCAAGACGGCAGCCTGCTCGCCGGCCACGTGAGTCACGCCGTGCCCGGTGTTGAGCACTCCACAGGGGCACTTGGTCACGGCTTGCCTGTGGCTGTCGGGGCCGCTATCGGAATGGCGAGCTCTGGCTATGACGACGCGTTGGTCTTCTGCGTGCTGGGCGATGGCGAGATCCAGGAAGGCAGTGTTTGGGAGGCGCTAATGCTGGCGTCGCATCGCCGACTCAGGCGACTCATCCCGGTCGTCGACAACAACCACGTCTCTAGCATCACTGAGACCGCCAAGGTTATCGACATGGCACCCCTGAGCAATCGATTCGGGGGGTTTGGCTTTGCCGTGCACGAGGTCGATGGTCACGACACCGCCGCCATCAGCGACGCGATCGAGATCATCCGGCATCAGGACAAACAAAGCGTCATCATTGCCAACACCGTCAAGGGAAAGGGCGTGCCGTTCGCGGAGGGCCAACCCGTTTGGCACTACCGATCTCTTGATGACAAGAGCTACGCGACAGCGATGGCCGCTCTGTCAGGCAATCCGCTGTGAGAGGCAGGATCTTCGAGGCACTCCAAGCGCGCATGGCGGACAACCCTTCCATCTTCTTCGTGACTGGCGACATGGGCATCAACCTCGTCGAGCCCATCGAGGTGCGTTACCCGGAGCGGTTCCTTAACGCCGGCATCGCGGAGCAGAACATGATCGGCGTGGCAGCGGGCCTCTGCAATGCTGGTTTCCGTCCTGTCGTTTACACGATCGGCAACTTCCTGGTTCATCGGTGCTTTGAGCAGATCCGCGATGACATCGCGCTTCATGGCTACCCGGTCGTTCTCCTTGGAACCTCGGCGGGGTATGACAACGCTCCATTAGGCCCTACCCATCACATCATCGACGACTGGGGAGCCATTCGCAACCTCCCCGGCATCGACGTCTACGCGCCGGCGTCTGTGGAGTTCGCCTCATCCGTACTCGATCGCGTGCTCGCCGCGACTCGCCCTGCCTACATCCGTATTGCCAAAGGCTCCCCCACGATTGCGAACAGCGACAACCTCGTCGTCGACCGACCCGGGAGCAGCAACGGACCGCTGCTGGTCTCCTACGGCGCCTTGGCCACCGAATGTCTGAAAGCCCAGGAGCTCCGGTCCGACCTGTCCGTGTTGATCCTCAACAAGATTAACCCCGTCGATATGGCAGTCCTCACTCAGCACCTTGCGCGACACGATCGTGCACTCGTCGTGGAGGATCATTTCGGCCAAAGCGGCCTGTACTCGTCGCTGTGCCAAGCAGTAATGGAACTCGGAATCGATTGCAGGATCACGTCCGTGGCGCCTCCTCTCGCGTTCGATCTCGTGGTCGGAGCATCAGCCGCGACCTACTTCCGTCGTGGCGAGCTCGACGCGACTGGCATCGTGCAGCGAGCGTTCGCTGAGAGCGCCCTTCGCAACGAGGTTGGTCATGGACATCGGTGAGACCAGACGCTGTAACCTATGGAACCTCAATAAGCTGGCCGATTACTTGTCGGCCGAGCGCGACGTTCTGAAGGCCTACTACGACGAGATTCTCCAAGACCAGGTTTTCCTTGCCGAGCTAAATACTCGGGTGCGATCTGTTCGACAAGAGTACGGGTTCACACTCGGAATCTTCGCGAGAGACCAAATCGATTCCGTAGACTGGTTTGCCTTCGAGCGCATTCTTCTCTACGTTCTCGTCCGCTACCTCCGCCCAGCTTCGAGTCTCGAAACAGGGGTCTTTTATGGTGGGAACACAGCCTTCCTGTTGGCAGCCCTCAAGCGAAACGGACTCGGCAGGTTGGTGTCGGTAGACCTGCCAGACTCTGAGATTCGTCAGGCCAGAAAAGGCAATAGTAACCCGCGCCACCCCCTCGTCGGTGAGAGCGAGCTCTATGATCAGCCCTTACAACCCGGCTTCATCGTCCCGGATAGATTGAAGGATCGGTGGGACCTCGTGCAGGGTGATAGCCTGGTAGAGATACCCCGGCGATCCGAAACGTTCGATCTCTACATTCATGACAGCGACCACTCAATGGCCTTCCTCCTAGCCGAACTGGCCTTGGCGCATGAGCGCCTCCGGAGCAGCGCAACGATCGTCGTCGACGATATCGACTGGTCGAACGGCTTCTTTGAATTCTGCGTCGAACGGCGGCTGAAGCCGATCCTGTTCACCGACAACGGAAAAGATGACTTGAGAGTGAGGATAGGTGTAGCGAAGCTCGACCATGGTGACAACTCAGTTCCTGCATTCACTGGATCAAGTCCTGGCTCATCCTCTCGGACGGCTTCGGAGGAAACCGCGCAATGAACCTCGACCGTCCCTTCGCAACGGCCTTTGTGGAAGAGAACGCCCGCGCCGTGGCAACCCTTCCAATCGATGACATCCTGCGCGGTGCTGAAGCAATCGATTTGGCCCGTCAACAGGGCAACCGAGTCTTCATCATAGGCAACGGCGGTAGCGCCGCCACGGCGACACACATGGCCTGTGATCTGATGAAGGCTTCATCAGGCGCTGGCCGGCCCCCGGTGCGCGTGCAATGTCTTTCTGACTGCACGCCCGCGCTCACTGCATGGGCTAATGACGAGTCGTTCGATGTCATTTTCTCTGCTCAGTTGAAGATCCAGGCCGAACCGCGTGACCTGCTGATCGTCGTAACGGGCAGTGGCCGGTCGCCAAATGTGCTTCACGCCCTTGAACAGGCTC
>Ga0181530_10004438_pt1 | contig 14880 bp, 7 predicted proteins | sample PEATcosm2014_Bin_42_FD_119769 | JGI IMG/M metagenome (GOLD analysis project Ga0181530, IMG submission 119769) | Peatland microbial communities from MTU Mesocosm Facility, Houghton, MI, USA - PEATcosm2014_Bin10_60_metaG | ecosystem: Environmental > Terrestrial > Soil > Wetlands > Peat | place... | reverse complement strand
AGGTAGCCGGAGAGTCCCGCCGCGCGCGTGGTGCCGTAGCTCTCGCCGCCGACAAAGAGCGGCGAACCCCAGAGGTTGTATTCGTTCAGGAAGCTGCGGATGAACTCGCCGAAGGCCGCCAGATCGTTCTCCACTCCCCCAAAGTCGGGGCCATAACCGGGCTTGTCCGGGCGGCTGAAGCCCGTTCCCATGGCGTCGATGAAGACCAGATCGCCGGTATCCAGCAGGCAGTTGGGATTGTCGACGTAGGTGTAGGGCGGCGGGGTTGCCAGGCCGTTGGAGTTCAACTTCACCATCTTGGGGCCGAAGGCGCCCATGTGCAGCCAGATGGTGGCCGCGCCCGGTCCGCCATTGAACAGAAACCAAACCGGGCGTTTGGATTTGTCGGTGACGCCGTTCTTGGAATAGTAGATGTAGAAAAGATGCCCCTCGGTGACGCCGCTGGTGGCTTGGTGGATGGGTATGAACCCGACGTGAGCGGTGTACGGAATGGTCTCGTTGTGCAGCGTGATCTGATGCTGGGTGGTGATGGGTTGCGCGGGGTAGTTGATCGGCTGCATCTCTTCGGCGTTGTAATTGAAGCGATAGAAGTCGTTGGTGGCGCCGCCGGCGCCCCGGCCCTGTGCGAAGGCGCCCACACCCGTGGCAGCGATGAGGATGACGAAGAGACAAAACTCGTGGATAAACCGTCCGTGGATTCTCATGGCATTTGCTCCCTGGTTTCCCATTTATGTCGCGCCGCTTATTGGCGTGCCGGCAAGACCGCTTGGCTGACGAACCTGGCCAGGTCGCCCTGTAGCCTGGCGAGCGCCTTGTTGTCGACATAGGTCGTCTGCCCGGCCTCGAAATGACTGACGGTGATGTTGTGAGCGCGGACTTCCGGCGACACGTTCAGGTGGGCCAGGGTAAACTCGGTCGCATAGAAGGGCGCAGTGAGATCGAAGTAGTTCACGCCCACGAAAAGGCGCAGGTTGGGATTGCGGGCGAAAGCGCCGGCAAGGCTGGCGTCGTCGCTGCCGGTGGATGGGAACGCACCGACGCCGCCGCTGGACAGGTAGAAGATTCCGTTGCTGTTGCCGCTGAAAGTAAGCTCGCGCCGCAGGTAGGTTTCATAGGCTGTCTGGAAGCCGCCGGCGAGATTGCTCTGATTGAAATCGATGGCGGGGCTCACGGCGGCGCCAAAGCCACCGCGCCCGCCGCGCCCGCCGCCGGCCGCTGCCGGTAGGAAACCGGTCACCCGCGCATCGGAGTTTGATAGTCCACGATGCTGGTCGCGCATCAGCTCGCTCGAAAAGCGGTCCAGGGTAATGCGCAAATCGTTGTTTACGATGAAGGCCTTCGAGAGCCCGGTCAGCCGCGACAGGTCGGCTACTACCTTGGTGAATTCCTCGGGGGTCATGCGGTCGCCCTTGTAGAGCGCGTGCAGATACTCGCGCGAGGCAAACTGGCGCGCCTGTCCCGAAATCTGTTCGGCGCTCATGGCGGTCAATTCCGGCGCCAGCTTCCGGTGGTACCAGGCGGCCATGACCAGGCTCGGCAGCAGGGTCATATATTGCTCATCGCCGGCCAGAGCGTCGGCGCTCATGGTCATCGATAGCAGCACCACGCCCTGAACCGGGATCTGGTGTTCGATGAGATAAGCGGCCAAACCGGCCGCGCGCGCCGTGCCAAAATCCTCGCCCGCCAGAAAGAGCGGGGAATTCCGGCGATTGTACGTATTGAGGAAACTGCGCACGAACTCTCCGAGTGAAGCGATATCGGCGGCCGTATTCCAAAAGTTCGGACCCCGGGCCGGCTGGTCGGGCCGGCTGAATGCCGTGCCCACCGGATTCACGAAAACCAGATCCGCCTCGCCGAGCAGGGTATGGGGATTGTCCACCCACCCATAGGGCGGCGGCCCGGCCGTACCGTCGTCCGCCCACTTCATCCGCTTGGGGCCCAAACCGCCAAACTCCTGCCAGGCTGCCGCCACACCAGGCGCGCCGGCCAGGAAAAACAATAACGGGCGCGCCGCTTCGTCGCTGACGCCGTCCCTGGCATAACAGGTGTAAAACAAGTGGGCTTCCGATTGTCCGGTGGTCGCGTTGCGCAGGGGCACATAGCCGACCCGCGCGGTGTAGGCGAGTGTCGCCCCGCTGACCGTGATCTTCTGGTGAGTCTCGGTGGGCGGCGAATCGGGAATCGGCGGTACCGATCCCGCGGTCGTATCGAAGTTGTAAAACTCGCCGGCGCCACCAGCTTCGCCGCCGCGCCCAGCCGCAGACCCAGGCGCGGTTGCAGTTGGCGGGGTCTGTTGGGCAGCGGCGGCGCGGCCTCTGCCGCCCTGGCCCCAGGCAATGGACGATATGACGATCATCATCGCCAACAGGACTTGTCCGTTACGTATGTATCGCATTGCGAGTATCTCCTGGCCCGACCCGGTAACTCAACCTCAACTCGGGCTTGAAAGTACGCAGGCAGGCACCCAGGCGGCACAACCATTTCGCCGCCGGCCATGGATGCTATGTAACCACATCGCCGCTCTCAATCTCAAGGGCCTTGTGTATCTTAGACCGCGGTGAAAATTACTACCAACAGACGTTGCTGCGCCGCCGGCGGTGCCGGCGGACGGTTCGGCGGCGAAAAGGGAAGCGCGACCGGCATCCGGGCCGGTCCGAGACAGGCCGGGAGGCCTGTTCTATACCCCCACCATCGAATGATCCCTGCTTAGTAATTTCCGCTCGATGGCGAAGGACTCCAACTCGCCGCGGAACTTCGGGTCGGCGACTTGCAGGAGCGCTTCCGCGCGCTGGCGCAGCGTCTTGCCGTGCAGGTAGGCCACGCCGTGCTCGGTCACCACGTAGTGCACATCGCCGCGCGAGGTCACTACACCGGCGCCCGGTTGCAGCATCGTGGCGATGCGCGACACCGTGCCCTGCTTGGCGGTGGAAGGCAGCGCAATGATGGGCACGCCGCCTCTGGCGCGCGCCGCGCCGCGGAGAAAATCCACCTGGCCGCCGATGCCGCTGTAGACCGTCTGGCCCATGGAGTCGGAACAGACCTGCCCGGTGAGATCCACCTCGATGGCCGAGTTGATGGCCACCATGCGGTCGTTGCGCGCGATCACGACCGGGTCGTTGCAGTAGGAGGTGGGATGAAACTCGAACATCGGATTATTGTCGATGAAGTCGAACAGGCGCTTACTGCCCAGCACGAATCCGGCGATCACTTTGTTGGGGTGCAGGGTCTTTCTCTCGCCATTCACGACGCCCGCGCGGATCAGATCGATGGCGCCATCGGGCACCATTTCGGAATGGATGCCCAGATCCTTATGGTTGGCCAGCAGCGCCAGGGTGGCTTCGGGGATTCCGCCGATGCCGGTCTGAATGGTGGCGCCGTCGGGGATCAGGCCGGCGATGTTGCGCGCGATGGCGCGGTGCTGGTCGGTCACCTCGTGCTGGGGGTATTCGGAAAGCGGGTGCGAAGTTTCGATGAACGCGTCCACGCGGCTGACGTGCAGGAAGGCGTTGCCCAGGGTGCGCGGCATCTGATCGTTGATCTCCACGATGATGTGGCGCGCGCATTGCGCCACCGCCATGGTCACGTCGATGGATGGCCCCAGGCTCATGAAGCCGTAACTATCCGGCGGGGTGCATTGCAGCAACGCCACATCCACCGGCAGGGCGCCGGAAGAGAACAGGCCTTCGATTTCACTCAGGAATATCGGCGTGTAATCGCCGCGGCCCTCTTGTATGGCGCGGCGCACGTTGCCGCCGATGAACAGGGCGTTGGTGCGGAAGTGGCCTTCGTACTCCGGCAGGCTGTAATCGGCGATCCCCATGGTGTTCAAGTGGATCACCTCGACGTCCTGCAAGGTGGGGCCGCGGCGCGTCAGGGCCTTCACCAGTTCGTTGGGCTCGGCGCAACCGTTATGGATGTAGACGCGCTGTCCGCTGCGCACCTGGGCGACGGCCTCATCGGCGGAGACCATGCGGGAACGATAGTCGTTGGTCATGGACGCCTCCCGCGCAGCAGGTAGAGGCCGCGTTGCAGATCGGAACAGGTGGCTACGGCTTCCTCCACGCCAAAGTCGGCGATGGTCAGCACATAAGGCAGCATGGCCTGGGCAATGGCCACGCTGGAAGAGCGCCCCAGGTCGGCGGTGAAATTCGGCACGCAGAAATGGGTCACGCCCTGGTAGACGAAGGTGGGTTGCGCCAGGGTGGTGAGGCGGCTGGTTTCGACGCAGCCGCCCTCGTCGATGGAGACATCGATGATGGCCGACCCCGGCTGCATGGTCTCGACCATGGCGCGCGTGACCACGTGGGGCAAGCGGGTGCCCGCCGCCAGCACCGCGCCGATCACCACGTCGGCTGCGGCCACGGCTTCGCCGATGGAGTCCGCGTCAGCCAGGCAAGTCTCCACTCCGCGCACGTGCTCGATGATGCGGCGCAGCTTGCTGGGCGCGACATCGAAGGCCATGACGCGCGCACCGGCCGCCACGGCGGTGCGTGCCGCGGCTGAGCCTACCGCGCCCGCGCCCAGCACCATCACGCGCGCCGGCGGCACTCCCGGCGTGCCGCCCAGCAGGATGCCGCGGCCGCCCGAACTCGACCGCATCAAGTGCGCGGCGATGGGGACCGTCATCTGGCCGGCGATTTCGCTGATGGCCGCCAGCACCGGCCGCCGGCCGTTTTCCAGTTGGATGATCTCGCAGCCGATGGCTGTCAGACTGTGCTCCGCCAGTGCGTCCAGCAGGTCCCGGTCGGCCACCGCCATGTGATAGAAGGCCATCACCGCCGTGCCCGGCCGGCAATAGCGGATTTCTTCCTGCGTGGGCCGCGACACTTTCGCCACCAGGTCGGCGCGGCCGATCACCTCCGCCGGGGAGTAGGCAATCTGCGCGCCGGCGCGCATGTACGTCGTATCCGGAAACATGGCGCCTTCCCCGGCGCACGACTCGACCCACACGGCGTGGCCGGCGCCTGCCAGTCGGCGTACCACCGGCGGCGTGAGAGCCACCCTGCGGTCGAACGGACCCCGTTCTCGCACCACCCCAATATTCATCGGCGCTCCTCCTGTGAAAAAACGCCCGCCAACGGGCCCGGCAGGCGGCATCGCCTGCCCCACCCATAGACCTAGTTGCCGGCTCCCACCGGGGTATACGTGTCCAGCAACTGCACCCGGATGGAGTGCAACCGCTCCGCCATCACCGTGAGAATGGCGCGCATCAAGGCGAAGCCGAACGCATAATCCTGCTCGCAGGCGTGGCGCAGGCGGGTGCCATCGAAGGCCAGGGCGTGCACTTCTTCGAGGGCGCGGGCCTGGAACTGCTTGCCCGTATCGCCCGTGAGCGACGACCACCCGAGGACTTCGCCCGACACCAGCGTGGTAACCCGGACCGGCCGGCCCGGCGCCACTACTTCCAGGGCTACGTTCCCGGAAATCAGCAGGTAAAACAAGCTGGAATGATCGCCCTCGTGGAAGATCAGTTCTCCGGCTTCGAAATGGACTTCGCTGGCCATCCCGGACAGCCGCGCGATGTGGTCCGGCCAGAATCCCTGGCAGAAGGGATGTCGCCGCAAAAGGTCGTTCATGATCTCACTACTCATAGCACCTCTCAAAAGTGGTGGCGCAGGTTCACTCCAATTCTATAATCGGACCTTTTGGGATGAAAAGCAAGGGCCGGGGGGACGGAGCGATTCCACTTTAGTGCGGCGTGCAGAATAGTACGCATCTGGATGGCAGGGTTGGCTTGGAACGCGTCCAAGGCAAGCTGGAGCATGCCCCACCAAGGCGCCGTGTGTGCAATTTTGAACAGACCGCAGGACGCTGACTTGTTATTGTGAAGGTGCAAACCGACATAGGCCAAGGGAGCGGACTAGAGCAAAAAGTCAGTTGGCATCCCTACTTAAGGGTATCGGCTCAATGGGGTGCGGGATGACTCCGGAAAATCCCAACAAACTGAAGCGTGGCGTGACTAATCCACCTGTCGATCTCCCTGACCTCGGATCTGCGGGGGCACGCCAATCCGTGATCCTTGTCGCCGATGACGACGCCCTCATCCGCAACCTAGTCACTTTGCTCATGCAGAAAGATGGGCATTTGGTTCTTTCCGCCGCCGATGGTCACGAAGGGCTGGAACTATCACGCCAGTACCCCGGATCAATCGACTTAGTAATTACGGACGTGCAGATGCCCAGGCTGAACGGCACCGATCTGTGCGCTCACCTGCTCGGAGAGCGGCCGGGAATCAAGGTGTTGGTGATGTCAGGCGCGGACATAAGCGAAATCGTCAGCCAGAATGTCAACCTGCCATTCCTACCCAAGCCGTTCGACGGAGAGACTCTCAAAGCGAGAGTTCGGGCGATTTTGGCCGCTCCAGCTCAGCCTGTGAAGCATTTGCTTCCGTCAGACATCAGGCCGTAGTCCCGATTGCGGAAGACGCGGCCGGACGGCACGCACCTCTACCAGTTGACGCCGGCCGACGTCAACCAGACGATTGCGGTAGAACCAGCCGCAGTGGTGATAATATGAGGGGCTAATCCAAAGCAGCGTTATGGACCATATCCTGTCGATTGTCCTCTTTGCGCCCCTGGCGGGCATGGCGATTCTCTTATGCATTCCCTCGTCGAATGCGCGCGCCATCAAGTGGTGGGCCAACATCGCATCCCTGATCGGATTCCTGGTTTCGCTGCCGCTGGTTTTCCGTTTCGACCACACCAAGGATTATCAATTCGTCGAGCGAGCCGACTGGATTCCCACGCTGGGCGCCCATTACCATCTGGGCATCGACGGCCTCGGGCTGCTGCTGGTGATGCTGACCACGCTGCTCGGCTTCATCAGCATCCTGTCGAGCTGGACCGCCATCAACACGCGGCTCAAGGAATATTACAGCTTCTTCCTGCTGCTCCAGACGGCCATGCTGGGCGTTTTCATGGCGCTCGATTTCCTATTGTTCTTTGTGTTTTGGGAAACCGTGCTGGTGCCGATGTACTTCATCATCGCCATTTGGGGCGGGCCGCGCCGCAGCTACGCCGCCATCAAGTTCATGATTTACACCCTGGTGGGCAGCGTGCTGATGCTGCTCGGCATCCTGACGCTCTATTTCCAGCACTACGCGCAGTTTCAGGTTTACAGCTTTGAAATTGCGGACCTGATGCGCACGCAGCTTTCCTCCACCGTGCAATGGTGGGTCTTCTGGGCCTTCTTTGCGGGCTTTGCGGTGAAGGTGCCGATGTTCCCGTTCCACACCTGGCTGCCCGACGCGCACGTGGAGGCGCCCACCGCCGGAAGCGTCATGCTGGCCAGCGTTCTGCTGAAAATGGGCACGTACGGATTTCTGCGGTTCTCGGTGCCGCTGCTGCCGGATGCCGCCAAGAATCCCACTATCGTCACGGTGATGGCGGTGCTCTCGATCATCGGCATCGTTTATGGCGCGCTGGCTTCCCTGATGCAGAAGGACTGGAAGAAACTGGTGGCATATTCTTCGGTGAGCCACCTGGGCTTCTGCACACTGGGAATTTTCGCGCTCAACCCCGCCGGCATTTCCGGCTCCATCATCCAGCAGATCAACCACGGAATTTCCACCGGCATGCTCTTCCTGGTGGTGGGCATCGTGTACGAACGGCGTCACACGCGCGAGATCTCCGAATACGGCGGCCTGCTGAAAATCATGCCGATCTTCACGCTGGTTTTCGGCATCGCGGCGCTGAGTTCCATGGGGATGCCGCCACTCAACGGCTTCATCGGCGAGATCACGATTTTGCAGGGCGTGTACCAGGTGTCCATCAACTGGGCCTTCTGGGGATGCGTGGGGATCGCGCTGGGCGCGGCCTACCTGCTGTGGCTTTTCCAGCGGACCATGCTGGGAGACGTGAAAGAAAAGAACAGTTTGCTGAAAGATCTTTCCTGGCGCGAGATCGCCGTCTTCGCGCCGCTGGTGGTCTGGGCTTTTTGGATCGGCCTGAACCCGCAGCCGTATTTCCGGATTCTGGAAAGGCCGGTGGCGCAGATTGTGGTGCGCGTGCACCCGGGGTATTACGCCGAGCGGCATTTGCCGAACCCGCTGGAGCAGGCGGCGCCGACGGCGGCGTTACGGTAGAGGGCCTGTTCCAGGGAAGAGCGCGACCGGGGGGTCGCGCGCAGACGAGGGCGTCTGCCCCACAGTGGAACAACCTGTGTCATCACACCGCAAAACAACCGTTAAGAAGCCCGGCGGGGGCCTGTCCGGCAAGCGGTCACTGGCGATGGTGGTGGCGATCGCGGCCATCGCGCTGGGCGTCGCCGGCGGCGCTCTCCGGCTCTATTGGAATCGCCGCGCGCCGGCCGCGCCTATCCGCAGGAGCGGTGCGGCGCTGATCGAGAGCAACGGCGAAGCGACCGTGTCCGGCAAAATCCGCCCGCAGCACATCGTGCCGGTGACGGCCGGGATGGATGGCGATCTCGATAGCTTCCTGGTGGACGTGGGGCAGGAGGTCTTCGCGGGCCAGGCGCTGGCGCGCATCGGCGCTTCCGGGCTGGAGCAGGCCCGCGGCGCGGCTGAAGCCGCCGTGAATGGCGCGCAGGACCAGGTGGCGGGCGCTGAATCCGCCGTCGCCGCGGCGCGTATGGACTGGTCGCGCGCCGACGCCGACCAGCAGCGCTCGCAGATGGCCCTGGACCGCGTGCAGCAGGTTTGGGACCGCCAGCAAACGCTCTTCAAGGCCGGCGCGACCTCGCGCCAGGCTTATGAAACGGCGCAACGCGATTTCGAGAACGCACGCCAGGAAGCACAGATCATGGACAAGGCCGCGCGCGCCTCCAGCGAACTGCTCACCCAGTTGCAAGACAGTCTAAGTGCCGCGCGGAGGAACCTCGCCGGGCGCGCCCAGGATCTGGAGGCTGCGCAGAACAACATGCAATCGGCCGAAGTGCGGTCGCCGGTTGATGGCCTTGTGTTGGAGCGCAATGGAGAACCGGGCAAGCCCGCGATGGGCGACTTGTTCGAAATCGCCACGGATCTGTTCTCGCTGGAAGTGGTGGCGGAGCCGGGTCCGGCGGTATTGAACCGGCTGCGGCCCGGGCAGCAGGCGCTGGTTATTATTCCCGATTTGCAGAGCGCGGGAATTCCCGGAACGGTGAAGGCGATCAGCGGCGGCCAGGTGGTGGTGGAGTTCGAGTGCACGCTTCCGGCGGTGAAGCCGGGGATGCCGGCTGATGTGCGATTCAGGCTGGAGTGAGGCGAACGAGATAGGGCGCTGAGGAAAGTGGGGATGTGGCGGGCGGCTTGGGTAGTCCGGATGGACAAGCTGAAGATTGCCCACCAAGAGGACAGACGAGAGGCGAGGGTCTGTCCCACCGTGATAGGCTAGGCTTCTTATGAAGCTTGCTGGCCTCTTGCTGTTGGCTCCGCTTGGTTGCGCGCTGGCCCAGGCGCCCACCCCGGAATCGGTGCTGGGGCACAAACCCGGCGACGATTTTTATCTCGCCACTTATGACGACGCGCTGGGCTACTTTCAGAAGCTGGCGCACTCGACCGACAAGCTGAAGCTGGTGCGCGTCGGCAAGACCACGCAGGGGCGCGAGTGGGACATCGCCATCATTTCTTCCGCCAAAAACCTGGCCAATCTGGATACATATAAGGATACGGCGCGAAAGCTGGCGCTGGTGAAGGGGCTGAACGATGAGCAGGCGCACGCGCTGGCCCACACCGGCAAAGTGATTGTACACATCGACGGCGGGCTCCATTCCACTGAGGTGGCGCCGGCGCAGATGACTATCCAGCTCGCCTACAACCTGGTGACGGCCACCGATCCGGAGACCGCGACGATCCTCGACAACTGCATCCTGCTGCTCTGGTTCTCCATCAATCCCGACGGCCAGAACATGGTGGCCAACTGGTATCGCAGCAACCTGGGCACGCCGTACGAAGTCAGCTCCATGCCGGGGCTGTTCCAGGAATACATCGGGCACGATAACAACCGCGACGGCTATATGAACAACATGGTGGAGTCGCAGGTGATCACGAAGACCGAGCTGGAGTATTACCCCAACGTGTTTTACAACCACCACCAGACGGCGCCGTTTCCGGCGCGCATCTGGATCCCGCCGTTCGGAGACCCGGTGTCGCTGAATCCGCACCCGCTGATGTACCGGTGGGTAAACCTTTTCGGCACGGCCATGGCGGCGTGGTTGGACGAGCACGACATGCCCGGCGCCATGCACCGCGGACGGTTCGACGATTGGTACCCGGGCTTCGTCGATCACGTCAATAATTTCCGCAACACGGTTTCCTTTCTGACCGAAACGGCCCTCTACCAATACGCCACGCCGCACTTTTACACCACCGACGAGTTTCCGCGCGACAAGCAGGATCTGCGCACCGAGGTCTATTATTCGAGCCCGTGGCACGGCGGCTGGTGGCGGCTGGGCGATGCGGTGCGGTACACGCTGAGCGCGTCGATGGCGGTGCTCGATACGGCTTCAAAAAACCGCGAGGAGTTGCTCTACGACCGGTACAGGGCGGGCCGCGACGTGATCGATCGCTTCACCAAGGACCCGCCGTACGCTTACATCATTCCGCGCGAGCAGCGCGACACGCCCACGGCGGAGACGCTGGTGGAGAAGCTGCTGATGGACGGCATTGAGGTACACCAGGCAACCAAGGAATTCACGGCCAACGGATCGACTTATAAGGAAGGCGACTTCGTGGTTCTGATGGACCAGCCGTTTGCGGCGCTGGTGAAAGAGCTGTTCGACATCCAGAAGTATCCGGACATGCCCCGTCCTGCGGCAGCGACTGCGACGGCCGCACCGGCGGCGGGGGGCGGCGGCGGTCGCGGTGGTGCTGCCGCGGCTCCGGTGACTCCGCCAACGGCAGCGGCGGGCGGTGGCGGAGGAGGACGTGGTGGCGGCGGTCGCGGAGCGGCTGGTGGTGCGGCGGCTCCGGCTGCGGGCGCGGCCCCGGCTGCTGCCGCACCGGCCGCGGGCGGACAGGCTGCGCCGGCACAGATGCCTTACGACGTCACGGGCTGGACCCTGCCCATCCAGATGGGCGTCGAAGTAGTGGCCGTGGCGCAGCCCGTGACCGAGGCTACGCGGCGTTTGCTGCGGCAAATCGACAAACTGGAACCGCTGCCGGGGAAAGTGGAAGGCGCGGGGCCGGTATTCGCCTTCTCCCACAACAGCAACGCGGCGTTGCGAGCGGTGAATGAGATTCTGGATGCCGGTGGGACCGTCAGCTTCGCAAAGACCGGGAGCACCATTTACGCCAGGGGCAACGCGGAAGCGATTCTGAAAAGGAACGGCGTCAACGCCACGTCGCTCCAGGAAGCACCCGAGGCGTGGGCTGTGAAGAAGCCGCGCATCAGCATTTACGAGCCGTGGAGCGGCAACATCGACGCAGGCTGGACGCGATGGATCCTGGAGCAGTTTCACTTCCCGTTCACCGTGCTGCACAACCCCGACGTGCTGGAAGGCCACCTGCGCGATCGCTTCGACACCATCGTGATTGCCGAGATGGCGACGCGGCAGATCATGGACGGAATGCGCGCCGGGACCGTGCCGGGGCAATACGCTGGCGGCATCGGCGAACCGGGCGCGGAGGAGTTGCGCGCTTTTGTGACGGCCGGCGGGACGCTGGTGGCGCTGGGGAACGCGGCGGCCTTCGCCATCGAGCAATTCAACCTGCCGGTCAGCAACGTGGTGGAGGGGCTCGGGCAGAACCAGTTTTTCTGCTCGGGCGCGCTGCTGCGCGTGGAGATCAAGGAGCCCAATCATCCCGTGGTGGCGGGCTTGCCGGCGGCTCCGGCGGTGATGTTCGAGCGCAACGAAGTCTTTGATACACGTCCTACTTTCCGCGGCAAAGTGCTGGCCGCATATATTAAGGACCGCAGCCCGCTGGTGAGCGGTTTTCTGCTGGGCGCGGCGGTGATCGAGGGCAAGGCGGCGGCGCTCGACGCCAACTACGGCAGCGGCCACGTCATCCTGCTGGGCTTCCGGCCCCAGTGGCGCGGGCAATCGCAGGGCACCTATAAATTCCTGTTCAACGCGCTGTATTTCAACTCGTCGATGGCGCCGGAAGCTCCGGTTGGTGGAGGCCGCGGCGGGCGCGGCGGCGCCGGCGGCAATCCGCAGCAGGCGGCGTGGAGAAGGGAAGCCGATGCGGTGAAGACGGAGCTGACCCGGCTGCTGAATCTCAACCGCGCCTATTTCACGGCGCGCGGGCCGTTGGCGGCCGAGCCGGGCAAGCAGTTGGAAACGGCTCTGGACGCGTTCCAGCGCGACCGCATTCCGCTGCTCGACGATCTGCGCGCGCAGGTGGACGATGCGGCCGTGGTGCGCGCGGAAGCTACGTGGTCGGCGCAGCTCAAGCGGCTGGCGGCGGACCTGCGGACGAAGGACTTCAGCGCATCCAGGATCGACGATCTGTTGGAGCAATACAAACTGGTGGTGGTGCCATGAGAAACTGGAGTCAGAAGACGGAGGACCGGAGACAGGAGACAGAAGTCAGAAGTCAGAATGGAAGGCGGCCGGCCTTCGGCCGGCGGCTTCTGGTATTCCTGTTGCTCGCGGGTGGGGCTGCCGCGCAGGCGCCGGCGCCGACTCCGGAATCAGTGCTCGGCCACAAGCCCGGCGACGATTTCTACCTGGCCACTTACGAGGACGCGCTGGGCTATTTCCGCAAACTGGCGGCCTCGTCAAACCGCATCAAGCTGGTGAATGTCGGCAAGACCACGCAGGGCCGCGACTGGTTCATGGCTTTCATTTCGGATGCGTCCAACCTGGCGCAGCTCGATCACTATAAGGATGTCTCGCGGCGCCTGGCGGTGGCCCGCGGCATCAGCGAAGAGCAGGCGCGCACGCTGGCGCGCGACACCAAGCCGATCATCCATATCGACGGCGGGCTGCACGCCGATGAAGTGGCCAACCACCAGCACACCATGCAACTGGGCTACGAGCTGGTGTCGGGTGAGACGCCCGAGATCAAGGCCATTCGCCAGAACCTGATTGTGGAGCTGTGGTTTTCCATCAACCCGGACGGGCAGACGGCGGTGGCCAACTGGTATCGCCAGAACCTGGGTACGCCCTACGAAGTGAGCCCGATGCCGGTTCTCTACCAGGAATACGTGGGGCACGACAACAACCGCGACGGCTACATGCTGAACATGCTGGAATCGCGCGTGGTGACCAAAGCCACGCTGGAGACCCAGCCGCTGGTCTTCTACACGCAGCACCAGAGCGCGCCGTTCCCGGGGCGGATTTACCTGCCGCCGTTCGCCGATCCGATTTCGGGGAACATGCACCCGCTGATGCTGCGGTGGCTGAGCCTGATCGGGATGTCGATCGCGCAGCACCTGGACGACCATGGCCTGCCGGGTTCGATGCACCAGGAAAGCTTCGACGTCTGGTACCCGGGCTATCTGGACAACGTGGGCAATTTCCGCCACACCATTTCGTTCTTCACGGAGACGGCGCTCTACCGCTACGCCACGCCGCATTTTTATACCGTGGACGAATTTCCCACGGCGCGGCAGGGGTTGGGCACCGAGATGCTGTATTCGAGCCCGTGGCGCGGCGGCTGGTGGCGCCTGGCGGACGCCTGCCGCTACATGCTGGAAGCCGATATGGCGGTGCTGAATCTCAGCTCGAAGTATCACGCGCAGATGGCTTACAACAAGTACCGGGCGGCGCGCGATACCATCGAGCGGTTCACCAAAGAGCCGCCCTTCGCATACGAGATTCCGCGCCAGCAGCACGATGCTCCGGAGGCCGCGCTGCTGCTGGAGAAACTGATGCTGCAAGCGATCGAGGTGCATCAGTCCGCCAAACCGGATGCGTGGGTGATCCTGATGGATCAGCCTTTCGCCGGACTGGTGAAGGAGCTGTTCGAGGCGCAGGTGTATCCCACGCTCTCGCAGCGGCCGTACGACGTGACCGGCTGGACGCTGCCTTACCAGATGGGCGTGGAAGTTCATGCGATGACCACGCCGCTTAGCAAAGAATTCCGCGATTCGCTGCGCCCGGTGAAAGAGATCACCGGACTGGCTGCGCCGTTCCAACTTTCGGCGAACGCGAGCTTCCGCGCCATCAACCAGATTCTGGCGGCGAAGGGCAAGGTGACGGCGGCGGGAGAGGACCTGGCGGCGACCGACATCGACAAGCGAAAGCTGGACGCGATTCTGAGCGAGAACCGGCTGCGCGCCGGAGCGATCCAGGAAGACGCGAAGCCGGTGAAGGCGGCGCGCATCGGCCTCTACCGGCCGTGGGTGGCATCCATCGACGAAGGTTGGACGCGGTGGATTCTGGAGCAATACCAATTCCCGTTCCTCAGCCTGTATAACGCGGATGTGCGCGCCGGGCACCTGCGCGAACACTTCGACACCATCGTGATTCCGGATATGAACGAGCGGTCGATACTGGAAGGCCACCGCCCGGGCACCATTCCGGAACGGTACGCCGGCGGGATCGGCGAGGAAGGCGCGCAGGAGCTGCGCGACTTCGTCAACGAAGGCGGGACGCTGGTGGCCTTCAACAACGCGTCGTTGTTCGCCATCAACCAGTTCAACCTGCCGGTGACGAACGCGCTGGCCGCCGGGCAGGCTGGGCAGTTTTTCTGTTCCGGGTGCCTGCTGACGGTTCACATCGAAGACGCCAAGGAGCGGCTGACGGCCGGACTTTCGGCAGACACCATCGTGATGTTCGAACGCGGGCCGGCCTTCGACACCAAGACCGATTTCAAAGGCAAGGTGCTGGCGCGCTATCCGCGCGAGCGGTCGCCGCTGGAGAGCGGCTACCTGGCCGGTCCGGAGGCCATCGAGGGCAAAGCCGCGGCGCTCGAAGCGGAGTACGGCAAGGGCCGCGTGATCCTGCTGGGCTTCAAGCCGCAGTGGCGCGGCCAATCGCACGCGGCGTATAAGT
>Ga0181530_10004437_pt1 | contig 14881 bp, 8 predicted proteins | sample PEATcosm2014_Bin_42_FD_119769 | JGI IMG/M metagenome (GOLD analysis project Ga0181530, IMG submission 119769) | Peatland microbial communities from MTU Mesocosm Facility, Houghton, MI, USA - PEATcosm2014_Bin10_60_metaG | ecosystem: Environmental > Terrestrial > Soil > Wetlands > Peat | place... | reverse complement strand
CTGGGCAATTCAGTCATGTACCAGGCCAACGGCCTCATCGGCGTTGGCACGACCGCACCCTTAATCTCTGTGGATGCCCGCACCGGCACGTTTCCCCAGATGGGAATGGCAGGGACTACCGATTATTTGACGTTCTTTGCTTCCGATGTATTTGGTCCGGCCATATACTGGGATCCAGGGAAAGACATGCGCTTCGGGAAAGGGGGAGCCGGGCTGTACAACCCGTACGGGTTTGTGGAGCAGATGAGGATTCAATCCAGCACGGGCAACGTGGGGATCGGGACGACGGCACCGGTGTCGAAGCTAGATGTGAACGGTAATATCAACTTTAGTGGGAGCGTCCTGTATCAAGGGAGCCCGGTCCTACAAGTCTTCGGTGGCTTCTCCAGTGCGAATACCGCCTTAGGACTCGGAGCGCTGGCGAACAACCCCACCGGGACCAGCAACACGGCCACCGGCTACGGCGCGCTGCTGTCCAACACCACTGGGAGCGGCAACACAGCCAGCGGCTTCGCCGCGCTCGGGAACTACTCAGCCCCAGGGGGCAACACAGCCGTCGGTTACCAAGCGCTCCTAGGAGGGGCAACCGTAAGCAACAACACCGGAAGCAACAACACCGCCGCCGGGTATCAGGCGCTCTACAGCAACACCACCGGGACCTGGAACACCGCCAGTGGGTACAGTGCGCTCCACAGCAACACCACCGGGAACGAAAACAACGCCAGTGGGAACTATGCGCTCTCGAACAACACCACCGGAAGCCAGAACGACGCCAGTGGGTACAGTGCGCTCCACAGCAACACCAACGGAAGCCAGAACACCGCCAGTGGGGCCTACGCGCTTTACAGCAACACCGCCGGGACCTGGAACGACGCCAGTGGGTACAGTGCGCTCTACAGCAACACCACCGGGACGTTCAACATGGCCAGTGGGAACAATGCGCTCCTGAACAACACCACCGGGAACTACAACACCGCCGTAGGGTACGCAGCAGGGGGGCAACTCACGACTGGCAGCAATAACATCATGATCGGAAATGAGGGGACCTCCTCCGATGACCACATTATTCGCATTGGCGATGTTCAGACCAAGACCTTCATCGCCGGCATCCAAGGGATAACCACCGGCGCCAGCAATCCGGTGGCAGTGATGATCGACATCAACGGCCAACTCGGCACTGTCAACTCTTCGCGCCGCTTCAAGGAAGACATCCAGGACATGGGCGATGCCTCCAACAGCTTGATGCGCTTGCGCCCGGTCACTTACCGCTACAAGCAGCCCTACGCCGATGGATCGAAGCCCCTGGACTACGGCCTGATCGCCGAAGAGGTGGCCGAAGTATATCCGGACCTGGTAGTCACGAACAAGGACGGCCAGGTGGAGACGGTGCAGTACCAAAAGCTCACCCCCATGTTGCTGAACGAATTGCAGAAGCAAAACCAGCACGAACAGCAGCAGGACGATACGATCAAGCAACAGAACGAGCAGATTCGCAAACTGGAAGCGCGGTTAGCGGCAGTGGAAGCCTTGTTATCCGGCAAGGCGCCCACCACGGCAACCGGCGGCCAGTAAGTCCAGTGCTTGGGATAGCTACCGGTTTCCCGTTAACGCCGTCCTCATCCCGAGCGAACCCGATCCGTGCCAGCCCCTCCGCGAAAACGGTACCGATAGGGCGGATCAGGCTCTGTCCGCCCGCAGGTTGGGGCGCGGCTAGGATCGCGCGCCGGGTATACTGAAGAACCGTTGCTATGAGAAGCCGCATAGGGAAGGAACTGGCCGTCATTCTGGCGCTGTGTTTGACGGTGAGCGGGTTTGCCACCGAGCTTCCGGTGCGGACCTACACGACGGCCGACGGACTGGCACGCGACGCGGTCAACTGCATCGTGCCGGATTCCCTGGGATTCCTATGGTTCTGTACGGCGGAAGGGCTGTCGCGCTTCGACGGGAACGGATTCGTGAATTACGGACCGGCGCAGGGGCTGCCGCACCGCTCGGTAAACGCGTTTCTGCAGACGCGGCGGGGGGTGTACCTGGCGGCGACGGACGATGGCGTGGCGCGGCTGGATCCAGCGGCGCCACCGGGATCGGCTCGAAAATTCGTACCCCTCCCGGTGCGCGGCACCGTCAAGGCGCTGCTCGAGGATCGGGCAGGAACGGTATGGGCCGGCGCGCCGGGCGGAGTCTACCGCATCCAGGATGCGGGTGGTCCGCATCCCGAGGCGCGGTGGGAAAGGATGGGATTGAGCGACGAGGCGGTAGTGACGTCGCTGGCCGAAGACGGGCCGGGCAACATCTGGGCGGGCACCAGTCGCGGTCTGTGCCGGCGGGCGCGGGATGGGAGCATCGCGTGCTTCGCGGGCTCACCCGGCGGCCTCCCTCCCAACACGGTGAATGCACTGGCGATCGACCGCGATGGGTGGCTTTGGGCCGGCAGTGTCACTGGGCTATGGCGAATCGCCATCGACGGCCCGGCGCCGCGGGTGGAGCGAAAGTACGGCGTGAGCGACGGCTTGGCGAGCGAGCGCGTGCACTCGATTTTCGAGTCAGCGGGCGGCACGCTGTGGGTAGGCACGGCGCTGGCGCTGAGCGAGCGCACGGCCGATGGTTTCCGCAATTATGGAGCGGCGCAAGGCCTGAGCGGCCGGGCAGTGCTGGCGCTGCACGAGGATCGCGAGGGAAACCTGTGGGTGGGCGTGGATCACGGACTGGCGCGCATAGCGCATGACGGCTTCGCCACTTTCACCGCGGCGGAGGGGATGGGGACCGTCTCCATCACCGAATTGCTGGAAAGCGGCGGGGAGCTGTATGCGGTTTCCAACGAAACCTCGAGCGTGATGCTGCACCGGTACGGGGGCGGAGTGTTCACTTCGGTCCGCCCGCTCTACCCGGCGAACATGCACTACTTCGGCTGGGCGTCCGGGCAGAGCGCGTTGCGAGACCGCGCGGGCGAATGGTGGATCGCGACCGGCGAGGGGCTGTGCCGCTTTCCACGGGTGGCAACATTGGAGCAGCTTGCGCACACGCCGCCGAAGGCCGTGTACACAGTCCGCGACGGCCTGCCCGGGAACGATATTTTCCGCCTTTTCGAAGATTCGCGCGGCGATATCTGGATCACCAACATCGGAGACGGAGGAGGTCCCAGCCGCTGGGAGCGCGCCACGGAACGATTGCATCACTATACGGAAAACGACGTGCCGGGGTATGCGTCGGCATACGCGGGGGATCGGGCGGGCAACCTGTGGATCGGTTTCAGCAACGACGCCAACACGCGCAAGCCTTGCGGCCTGGTGCGCTACCGCGACGGACGGTTCGAGCGATTCGGCGCGGGGGACGGCATCCCGGCGGGCTGGATTTCCGCGCTTTATGTGGATCGCGCGGGGCGGCTGTGGATCGCTTCGGGCGACGGCGGTCTGGGTCGCGTGGACAATCCCGCGGCGCAGCATCCGCGATTCCAGACCTATTCGACGGCGCAAGGGCTGTCCAGTGTTTCCGTGCGGAGCATCGGGGAAGACCGCTTGGGGCGCATTTACGCCGGTACGGCGCGGGCACTGGACCGGCTCGACCCCGCTACCGGCTACTTCAAACGGTATTCGACGGCAGACGGGTTGGCGGCGGGGGTGCCGGCGGCTATCCACCAGGACAGCCAGGGCACGATGTGGTTCGGCACGACGATGGGGCTCTCGCGGATGACGCCGGCGCGGGAAGCGCCGGGTGCGGCGCCGCCGGTCTACATCACGGGGCTGAACATCAACGGCGAGGCGCGCGGCGTGGCGGATCCGGGCGTGCAGCGTGTGGACGGCTTGCGGCTGGAACCGGATCAGCGGCACGTGCACATCGAGTTTGCCGGACTGGGAGAAGCGCTGCAGTATCAATACAAGCTGGATGGAACCGACGTGCAGTGGAGCGCGCCCTTCGCGCAACGCTCGGTGAACTACGCCAACCTTCCACCGGGAAAGTACCGATTTCAGGTACGGGCGGTGACGGCGGACGGCGTGGCCAGCGCCACGCCGGCGGAGGTGGCGTTCCAGATTCTGCCCCCGCTGTGGCGGCAGTGGTGGTTTGCCGCGATGATGGCCGCGGGAGTGGCGGCACTGGGATACGGCGCGCATCGCTACCACCTGAAGCGGCAACTGGAGTTGGAGCGCATCCGCATACGCATCGCGACGGACCTGCACGACGATCTGGGCGCCAGCCTTTCGCGGGTTGCAATTCTGAGCGAGATCGTCAACCGGCAGATCGGCGCGGCACACTCGGACTCGGGACGGAGACTGGCCGAAATTGCCGAAACGGCGCGCGGGCTGGTGGACGGAATGAGCGACATTGTCTGGTCGATTGACCCGCGCCGCGACGATATGCGAAGCCTGGTGCGCCGCATCCGCCAGTATGCGTCGGACGTCTTGGAGCCGCAGGGCATCCGGTGGACGCTGCACGCCACGGCGGAGGCGGAAGGGCTGCGCCTCTCGCCGGAACAGCGGCGGCATTTCTTCCTGATCCTGAAGGAGGCCATCCACAACGCGGCTTGTCATGCGCACTGCGCTTCGATATACCTGGCTATCGAGACCATGCAAGGCGAGTGCGTGGCGCAGTTACGGGACGATGGCCGCGGCTTTCGCGAGCCGGCTGAGGAGGCCGGTAACGGCCTGGCTAACATGCGCGCTCGCGCCGCCGCACTGCACGGAACCTTGCAGATCGCTTCCGTCCCCGGCGAGGGTACGGAGCTGGTGCTGCGATTCCCGCTGCACCGGAAGCTCGCCAGGCTTAGCGCATGAACATGCTCTTTCCCCGGAGGTCCGAAATGCGAGCTAATCGCCAATGATGCCGGAAGAGGCCATTCGGGTTGCCATTGTGGAAGACGACCGTTCCCTGCGCCAGGGCCTGGCGCTGTTGATCAGCGGGACGCCGGGATACCAATGCACGGGCCAATTTCGCAGCGTGGAGGACTCACTGCGGGGCATGGAACCGGAGCCACACGTACTGCTGATGGATATTCATCTGCCTGGGATGCCCGGTTCCGAGGGCGTCAAGGTGCTGCGCGCCAGGCATCCCGCGATGCAGATCGTCATGCTGACCGTGTTCGACGATCCGGACCGGGTGTTCGAATCGATCTGCAACGGCGCCTGCGGGTATCTGCTGAAGAAGACGCCGCCGGCGCGTCTCCTGGAAGCCATCTCGGAAGCCCATCACGGCGGGGCGCCCATGACGCCGGAGATCGCACGGCGTGTGGTGACGCTCTTTCAGGAGACTCTTCCGCCGCGCAAGGCCGATTGCGAACTGAGCGCCCGCGAGCAGAGTGTGCTCGCGCTGCTGGCGGAGGGTTACAGCTATACCGGTCTGGCCGGCCAACTCGGAATCACGGTCAACACCGTACGCAATCACATCCGCGCCATCTACGAAAAACTCCACGTGCACTCCCGCTCGGAAGCGGTCTCCAAGGCTATCCGCCGGCGCATCATCTGACAGCCGGGGCGCATATTCATGCTCTTTCCCCGGTCCGACTAATCCCGTACACTCAGCAGACCGGGCGCCAAAAAAGGGGAATTCCTGACCAGCATTACGTGGCTGTCCTGTCCGGCCTGGCCGCAAAAGGAGCGGGAGACGAACGGGGCAGGACTTCCGTGCGGCGGCGCCAGCCTTGGTGATGGCGGGATTGTGAAATCTAGAATCGGAGAATCTCATGCGAACCATCGCGTCTGTCGTCCTTCTTTCCAGCTTCCTGACCGGGATTTCCGCTCAGCAAGCTCCAACTGCCACGCCGCTCGCCACAGTCCCGCGACTGGTGCGTATCGCCAACACTTTCCACCCGGCCAATGGCCTGGCGGCCTCGCCGGTGGAGGGCATCACCTTGTCCATCTATCGGGAGGAGCAAGGCGGAGCGCCACTGTGGCATGAGACGCAAAACGTCAACGTGGATAGCGAAGGCCGCTATAGCGTGTTGATGGGCGCGACGCTGAACGACGGCATGCCGCTGGAGTTGTTCGCCGCGGGTGAGCCGCGCTGGCTGGGGGTGCAATTCCAGCGAACGGGTGAAGTGGAACAGCCGCGGGTGCTGCTGACGAGCGTGCCCTATGCGCTGAAAGCTGCGGATGCAGATACGCTGGGTGGCCTGCCCGCTTCGTCCTATATGCTGTTGCCAGCGGCCACGGCGCCGGGCACGCCATCCGCCACCGCTCCGGGTGCTGCGAGCGCCGTCGCCGGCATAAAGTCGCCGAAGCCTCTCGCCACCTCGGGGAGCGCCAACTACATCGGCGTGTTCACCAACGCGACGGATCTGGGCAATTCGGTCATGTACCAACTCAACGGCAACATCGGCATCAGCACGACAGCACCCTTAATCTCTCTGGATGCCCGCACCGGTTCACTTCCTCAAATGGGGATCGCCGGGACTACCGACTATTTGACGTTCTTTGCTTCCGATGCTTATGGTCCGGCCATTTACTGGGATCCAGCGAAGGACATGCGATTTGGGAAAGGGGGAGCCGGGCTGTACAACCCGTACGGATTCGTAGAGCAGATGCGGATTCAATCCAGCACGGGCAACGTGGGGATCGGGACGCAGGCGCCGGCGGCGAAGCTGGAGGTCAACGGCAACGCGCAGATCGACGGCAACCTGGCCATGAGCGGCAGCTTGTTGGGTGGCGGAACTGCCGGGCCGATCCTGCAGGCGCCGGCGGCATCGAGCAATTTATCCGTGGGGGTGGGAGCGATGCCCGCGACGAGCGGAGGACAAAATACGGCCGCCGGCGACAATGCCCTACACGCCAGCACCACCGGGTCCTTCAATGCGGCCTTCGGTTACGGCGCATTGCTGATCAATACCACCGGCGGCCTGAATACCGCGGTAGGCAACGCGGCGCTCTACAACAATATCGGCGGCGCCAACAATACGGCGGTGGGGGGCGACGCCCTGATTTACAACAACGGCTCCAACAATACAGCCGTGGGAGAACTGGCGCTCTATTCCAATTCGAGCGGTGCGAACAACACCGCGGTGGGGCAGGGAGCACTGTACTCCAACATTACATCCGGCAACACCGCCGTGGGTCAGAACGCCATGAACGCCAACACCACGGGGGCACAGAACACGGCCGCCGGAACGTTGGCGCTGGCCGCCAATTCCACCGCTAGCTTCAATGCGGCATTTGGGTACGCGGCGTTGCAAGCCAATTCCACCGGCGCGTTGAATACGGCCATCGGTAACGCAGCGCTGTTGAACAACACCAACGGCTTCAACAACACGGCGGTGGGGGCCGACGCCCTGCTTTCCAACAACGGCGCCAACAATACCGCGGTGGGCGAACTGGCGCTCTATGACAACACTTCGGGCATCGACAACACGGCCGTGGGCGCCGGCGCCCTCAGCTCCAACAGCACCGCGTCCAACAACGTGGCAGTGGGGCAGGCCGCTCTGAATAAGAACGTGACGGGAGCTTTGAACACCGCGGTGGGCGCCGGCGCATTGACCAATTCCAGCGGCGCCAACAACACCGGCCTCGGCTATGGCGCAGCATCCCTGCTGGCGATCGGCAACGCGAACACCGCGGTCGGCTCCTTCGCGCTGGGGAACGCCGCAATCACCAGCCAGAACACCGCCATCGGGTACAGCGCACTCAACGGCGCCTTTGGCGGCAACAATATTGCTCTCGGCTACCTCGCGGGGAGCAACATCACCAGCGCGAACAACACCATTTCGATTGGGTCAGCCGGCGTGAACGATAACGGAGCCGTTTCCATCGGGGACAACGCGACGAGCATCAACCTGGGTGGCGGCGGTTCTACCGAGTCCTTCACTGCGTACGGCGCAGTCTATTTCCCCGATATGGGGAACTTTGGACCCGTTGGAAGCAGCCTTCCGGTGTACGTGACCAGTACGACCGGCCAACTGTTCTACCAGTCTTCTTCGCGCCGGTACAAGGACGATATTCGGGACATGGGCGAAGCCAGCAGCGGGTTGTTGCGCCTGCGGCCCGTCACTTTCCACTACAAAAAAGGAAGTCCGGTAGGACCGGAGCTTCTCCAATACGGCCTGGTCGCCGAGGAAGTTGCCGGGATCTTCCCGGAGATTGTGGTGCGGAACGGAAGCGGCCAAGTCGAGACGCTCGACTACACCAAGTTGACGCCCATGCTGGTCAACGAAGTGCAGAAGCTCAACGGGCAAGTCACCGCGCAACAGGATAGACTGCGCACCCAGGAACGGCAGATCAGTTCGCTTGAGGAGCGCCTGGCGGAAGTGGAAGCGGCTCTTGACCGGGTCGCGCCCTCCGCTGCCGGGCGGCGCCAGTAACGGTGCGCCAGACCCGGCGCGCTAATACCACTTGCCGCGTTCGAGCGACTCTACCCTTCGACTGCAGCCGAAACCCGTCGCTCCGGAATCGAGCTGGAGACGATGCCGACACCGATCAGACGATAGTCCGATACGGTCATGAAGGCTGACCGATCGAGCATTCGCCAGCAATCCAAAACCAAAACCGATCCGTCCGTCCGCTTCAAGTCCGCCGGGGAAATGGCTCCAAACTCGGCCCAGGGCGTCGTGACGGCGACCGCATCGGCTTGCCGGACGCACTCGGTCGCGCTCTGGGCAAATGTCACTTTCCCGCTGAGTTGCTGTTTCGCGTTTTCCATTGCCGCCGGGTCGTAGACAATCACTGCCGTTCCCACCGAAAGGAGATGCTGTGCCAAGCGCAAGCCTTGCGATTCCTCAATCACTCCGGTGTTGGGCTTATACGAAAGGCCAAGGATCCCAACCGTTCCATCCGCGGGCAATCTCGAACAGACCAGCTCCGCCAATCGCGGCGCCTGTCGCCGGTTCAACTGGTCGGTGGCCTCCGCGAGGAGCGCAGGTGCCCCGTTTGTCCTTGCCAGAGCCGAAAACGCCACATTGTCTCGCGGGAAACACGGGCCGCCGTATCCCATCGCTCCGCGCAGGTATTTTTGCCCGATCCGGCTGTCGCACCCGATCGCCCGGGTTACGGTGTCGACGTCGGCGCCGGGGAGAGTCTCGCAGACCTCCGCCAGCATGTTCGCGTACGAAATCTTGGTTGTCACGAACGTATTTACCGACAGCTTGGTAAGTTCCGCATTGACATAGTTCATCCGGTTGATCCTGGGGTTGCTTTCACATACGTGGGTATAGAGATCTTCCAGCAGTTTCCCGGAGTGCTCGTCCGATTCCCCAATCAGAATCATGTCCGGGTTCAACATATCGCGGATGACACTGCCCAGGGCGATGAATTCCGGGTTATAGCACACACCAAAATCGAAACCGCACTTCTTGCCCGAGTGCGCTTCGAGCGCCGGCACCAGGCCTGCGGCCGTGCATCCAGGCATCACGGTGCTCGACAACACCACCAGATGCCAGTCCTTCTTCTTCCGAAGCGCCTTTCCGATCTTCTCCGCCGCGTCCAAGACAAGGCGCATGGAAAACCTTCCGTCTTCGCCAGACGGGGTCGGCACCATGATGAACGTCGCCTCCGTCGCCAGGACCGCCGCTTCGCAGTCCTGCGTCGCCGAAAGTCGCTCGTGGTTGGCCTGAATCATCTCGGCCAAGCCAGGCTCCAAGACGGGGGCGCGCCCCTGGTTCAGGGCGCTCACAAAGGCCGGGTTGAGGTCCACCCCGACCACCGTATGCCCCTTGTGCGCCATCACCGCGGCCATGGGGGCGCCTAGTTTTCCCAGTCCAATGATCGATAGCTTCATGTTCTTTATCCCTGGCGCGCAATCGGCATGCGCCATCCCATGCCGAAGGCCCGCGATGTTACCTTCAGCACCGGCGGGGCCTGCTTGCGTTTGAATTCGGCCGTCCGCACAAGCTGCAGCACCCGCCGCACGGTCGCCTCGTCGAATCCCTGAGCGACGATCTCGTCCGCCGACCGGCATTGCTCCACGTGCAGCTCCAGAATCTGGTCCAACAGTTCATACGGCGGCAGGCTGTCCTGGTCGGTCTGCCCCGGCCGCAGCTCCGCCGACGGCGCCTTGGTCAAAATGATCTCCGGAATGTCCGCCTTCCTGCGGTTGCGCCACCGCGAAACCCGGTACACCATCATCTTCGGCAAATCCGCAATCACCGCCAGCCCGCCGTTCATATCGCCATACAGCGTGCAGTAGCCCACCGCCATCTCCGATTTGTTTCCGGTGGTCAACAGCAGCGAGCCGAATTTGTTGGACAGCGCCATCAACAGGCTGCCCCGGATGCGCGACTGAATGTTCTCTTCCGTGACATCGGCCTTCCGGCCGCGGAACGCGTCCTCGAGCACCGTGTCGTAAGTTTCCATGATGCCGCCGATCGGCAGCCGCACCGTGCGGATTCCCAGGTTGCGCGCCAGCTCCACCGAGTCGTCCACGCTGCCCGCGCTCGAATACCCGGACGGCATCATCACCCCCAGCACATTTTCCGGGCCCATGGCAGCGGCCGCAATGGCCGCCGTAAGCGCCGAATCGATGCCCCCGGAAAGGCCCAGCAGCACCTTGCTGAAGCGCGTCTTGCGCGCATAATCGCGCACCCCCAGCACCAGCGCGTTCCAGATTTCGGCCTCCGGCGCGAAGTCCTCCGCGGCGATCGTGCCGCTGGCGTGCTCCAGGTCTACCACCATCACGTCTTCGCGGAATCCGCGGGCCCGCGCGAACAGCCGCCCTTGCGCGTCGAACGCCGCGCTATGGCCGTCGAAGATCAACTCGTCGTTGCCGCCCACCTGGTTCACGATGGCCAGCGGCACGCCGTATTTCTGCGACATGTGGCCGAGCATTTTTTCGCGCAGTTGCTGCTTCCCCACGGTGAACGGCGAAGCCGAAAGGTTGATGATGGCCTGCGCTCCGGCCTGCGCCAGTTCTTCCACCGGGTCGTGATGATAGCGGCGCCGCTCCCAGAAATCGCGATCGTTCCACACGTCCTCGCAAATGCTGATGCCCAGGCGCCATCCGTCCAACTCCAGAATCTGCGGTCCCGGACCAGCCGGCTCGAAATACCGGTCTTCGTCGAAAACGTCGTAAGTGGGCAGCAGCATTTTGTGGAATGCCGCGCCCGGCGCGCCGTCTCGCAGCAGCACCGCGCTGTTGAACAGCGGCCGGCCCATCTCCGCTGGGTTAAGCGTCGCGACACCCACCAGCAGCGGCGGCGCGTCGCGCAGTTCCTCAGCCATGGCCGCCAGCTTGCTCGAGGCCCGCCGCACAAAGCCTTGGCTCATCAGCAGGTCGCGCGGCAGATACCCCATCAGCGCCAGTTCCGACGTCACCGACAGGTTGGCGCCCTGCGCCTGAGCCTCGCGCGCGGCGCGCAGAATCAGCGCTGAGTTACCTTCCAGGTCGCCTGCCGTGGGGTTGATCTGAAGAAGCGCTATGCGCATCGTAAATTCCCGAGCCAACTGAAATCAGGCTTTCCAGCCAGTTTAACAAGATAGGAACACAGGCGCGCGGCGGGGTGTTGTTATATTATTTAGGTCTGATCGTGAGATCCCGCATTTTGCCGCCGGTCAGCATCGTCACGCCTTCCTTTAACATGGCGCAGTATCTGCCCGAGGCAATCGAAAGCGTGCTCTCGCAGAACTATCCCCGCATCGAATACATCGTGGTCGATGGCGGCTCTACCGACGCTACCGCCGAAATCCTCCAAACCTACGGCGATCGGCTGCGCCTCTTCACCGGCAAGGACAAAGGTCCCTCCGACGCCGCCCATCGCGGTTTCCGCGAAGCCACCGGCGAAATCTTCGCCTGGCTGAATGCCGACGATACCTATCTGCCCGGCGCCATCCGCACCGGCGTCGAGTATCTGCTGGACCACCCCGAGGTCGACGTGGTCTACGGCGAAGGCAACTGGATCGACGAACAGGGCGCCGTCATCCGCCGCTATCCCACCCTCCCCTTCGACGCCAAAACTCTAGAGCGCGATTGCTTCATCTGCCAGCCCGCCTCCTTCATCCGCGCCTCTTCCTACCGCCGCTGCGGCCTTGATCCCGACGTCAACCGGTCCTTCGATTATGATCTCTGGATCCGCATGGCCAAGCTGAATTTCCGTTTCGCTTCCATCCCCCAGCACCTCGCCAACTCCCGCATGCACAGCGGAGCCAAAACCCTCAGTGAGCGCCATGAGGTCTTTCACGCCTCCATGCGCCTGCTGATGCGCCACTACGGCTACATCCCCTTCCCGTGGGTTTTCGGCTACACCGCGTATTGCCTGGACCAGCGCGACCAGTTCTTCCAGCCCCTCCGGCCCTCGCTCGGCAAATACCTCGCCAGCCTCCCCATGGGTTTCCGCCTCAACCCCACGCACCGATTCCGTTTCCTGTGCGAATGGCTGGCGGCACCCTGGGTCGGTTTCAAACGGCGCATCGAACCTTGAGCCATTTGTTTCACTTGCATAGATTCATGAAGATGTCGATCCCCATTCGTGTTCGCTCGTAGTGACCGCGGCCCTGACTAAAAATTATGAACCTGGAACTGGTGATCGTCGACGATTGCTCGAATTACGTGACTCCCGAGGGTCGGAGCGGGCAGAAAATGAGGGTCTTGGTCCAGGGATAGAGCCACTAGCGGGGTCGCTACCGTTCCCGTCAAATCCCAATCCGCTCGACTTCGCCGCGAAAACCGTAGACCGCAAGGCAGCCGAACATGGGGCGGGTCGTGGGCGACAACGCGGCGATGGCGTCGAGCACGAACTGATGCGGAACGGCCTTGCGCTGCTTGACGGTGAAGAGGGCGTCGTCCAGCGGGAGAAAGGGCACAACGCGACGAAGCTTCGACATCGGACTTAGGATATCGCGCCCCACCCGTTGAAGTGTTGCCGATCCTGGTCGGACCTTCAGCAGTTCGGGAGGTATCAGCACACGGTACCCTAGGCCGCAGCCATACCATGACGACGCCAATCTCCCAGCGGTTCCGCTTCCAGCAATCGCTCCCGGAGTCGGCGTTGCGAGGTGCCGCTGCTGCCTTCCTTGGATAAAGCTGGCTGGGCGATTGACTTTGCAACCTATATCTTCAGCTTTCTCCCGCTTCCAATCCTCTTCCGCCGCGTGCCGCCATATCGTCTGGGTCTTGGCTCAAAGGGAGCTTCCGAGCGTGCCGTTCGGGCCGACCACGAGATCGGCCATCCGACGGTGCGCCATGCACTCCAAACTCTGACTCGATGGGAATTGGCCAGAATTATCAAACAGCACCCTCTTGCGTTGGGCGCGAGCTGTTTGGTTGTTGCACGGAGACCTTGATTTTCTGCCGGTGGAAACGAAGTAGATCACGAAAGAGGGTGGCGTCGGAACGCATTCAAGACCCAGAGCCTGCGTTACGCAGTGTGGAATTCCAAAACGTCTTCATCTTCCACGGCGTGAGTGCGCTCCACCATTAGCCCGGCATGATCGTAGGATTTCCGGAACAGCCGGGCATACTTCAGGTGTTCTGCGAAATCGCGATGCACGTGAGCAGCAGCGTCCGCGATGGTAGCGCCGCGCCGTAGCACATAGGGAACCTCCAGGTCAGGTTTCTTTCCTGGCGCCTTGGAGTAGAACCGCACGAGGTCGAGAGATCGAAACGTCTCGCAAGCAAACACCTCCAGGCCGGCGCCAGTGGCCGCGGAGACTCTCACGGTCCGGAAACGGTCTCCGTAAAGTGCCTGCAAAGCGGCAAAGTTCTCGCCGGCGCCCGGCTGGTCGCACTTGTTTCCCGCGAGCAGCTTCGGTGGCGGGAGCTGCCAGCCCTCAAGGGTCTGGAGGATGAATTCGATCTCTCCCAGCACATCTGGATCGTTGGGATCGACAATCAGCGCGCTGAGGTGCGCCGGGCGGATCACCTGCGCCATCCAAGGCTCCATGAACTCTGCGGACATCGGCGGCGTGTCCACCAATTGAATCTGCACGTTTTCGAACAGCATCATGCCCGGGGTCGGCAAACGCGTGGTAAAGGGGTAATCGGCGACTTCGGGCCGGGCGTGCGTCAGATGGCGCACCATTTGCGACTTACCGGAGTTCGGGGGACCGATCAACACGACTTGACCGGCTCCCTCGCGCTTAACGAAGTAGGGAGGGGCTGCGTGGGAGGCACCTTTCTTCTGGGACTCTTTCCGCGTCTGAGACAGCCTACGCCTGAGATCGGCTTGAATTTTCTCCGTGCCCTTGTGCTTCGGCAGGGTGGCAAGCATTTGCTCAAGAGCGGCAATCTTCTCCTGGTGGGTTTGCGCGCGCTGGTAAGCTTGCTCCGCAGCCAGATAATCAGCAGTGAGGTTTGCGGGCACGGTAATGGCCCCCAAGAAGCATAACACCGGGTGAAGCGCACGTCGATCCGCGCAGGTACACCGAGACGCCGACTTGGCCAGCCGCAAGAACTACATCAAGGTTGTCTTCGAGGTTCGGGACTCGCACGTCTGAGGTGAGCGCCAACGGCTCCGAGAAGAATTCGCCTCACAGACTGGCTCGAGTCCATGGTGAAAGCCTCCTGCGCCAAGCCCTCGGCTTCCGTCGCGCTCCAACACGAGATGGCCCACTTGAGTTCGGGGGGATCAAGGGCGCGCTGACGCTGAACTCTTCCAGGCCCAGGCCAAGCAGAAGCGGCGCCGCCAGAGATCGGCAGCCAGTTCGCCACAAAGGGCTACGCCGATTCCTGCGCCGTGGCCAGGAAGTCCCGCGGCACATTCTGCGGATCGTTGATCAGCTTCTTCACGTGTCCTCCTCGGTTAGCCAGGGTCGCGGTCAGAACCTCTCCCAGGGCAGAACGTCGAAAAGCGGCCGCTTGTCCTTCCGGGGTTCCTCGGCCGGATGCCCGATGGGGAGCAGGCTGATCAACCGATAGCCCTCCGGCGCGCCAACCATCTGCCGGACCTTCTCCGCGTAAGGCTTCTTGTCACCGGCCACCCAGCAAGCGCCGAGGCCATGTGCCCGCGCGGCCACGAGTATGTTCTGGCTCGCAT
>Ga0181530_10004435_pt1 | contig 14882 bp, 11 predicted proteins | sample PEATcosm2014_Bin_42_FD_119769 | JGI IMG/M metagenome (GOLD analysis project Ga0181530, IMG submission 119769) | Peatland microbial communities from MTU Mesocosm Facility, Houghton, MI, USA - PEATcosm2014_Bin10_60_metaG | ecosystem: Environmental > Terrestrial > Soil > Wetlands > Peat | place... | reverse complement strand
CTTCGGCTATGGCGGAAGCGGATTTGACGGCGGCCGCTGGCAGGGTGGGCACTTTGCCTATAACACCGCGGTGAGCCGCGTGAATACATCGGCCATTCATAACACTTACAGCCAAAACGTGAACTACGGCAATAACCGGACCAGTTTTAACGGAGCAGGCGGAATCGGCGCGAGGCCCAGTTCGGAACAAACGGCGATGGCGAGACAGCACAACCAACCCGCTGCCGCTCCCGCCGCGCAGCAACGAGTCTCCACCGTTGCTCCGGCCCAGGCAAGACAAACCACGGAAAATCAGAGACGGCCCGCGGCAACTCAGGCTTCGGCAGGTAACCGGAACGCCGAATCGCAAAACCGTATGGCGGCGCGCGCGGCCCCGAGCGCTGCGAGGCCGGAGCAGGCGCATCAGGCTGCGGCGACACGGGCCGCTCCACAACAGACCCGACAAGTGGCAAGCAACAGAAGTGAAGCCCCGAGCCGTCCGGCTCCGCAGCAACAAAGACCGCAGGCGACCCATGTGGCCGCTCCTGAACGCGCGGCCGCCGCAAGGCCTGAAGGAAGAGAAGAGCGACGATAACAGCCGATTGGCTCACCACCGCCGGCTGGCGTGGAAATACTGCGCAGCAGGCGGGCTGGTGTGCCGCTATTCCACGGTTGTTGTCGTCGCCGGGACCGGAAGTGTGGTGCGGTCGACGGCCACGACGGTCACGTAATGGAATCCGTCTCCCCAAGGCACCTTGGTAAGGAAGTCCGTAAGCGAGGTGTAGTGGTATCCGGTGGAGCGTACGATCTGAGTCGTAATCGGATTCTTTTCGCCCGGATAGACATAGTGGTTGGACATAACCCAGTACTCGGCACAGACACTTGTGTCCGTGCCGCGCTGGGGCACGTAGATTACGCCAACGCCGTTTCCGGCCTGGCAGCCGCGTTTCGGCCTACCAGAGCTGTTTACTGGCCAGACGAGCGCCTTCGGACAGGGCCTTCAATTTCGCCCAGGCGATCTGCGGATGGACGCGGAAACCCATGCCGCAGTCGGTGCCGGCGATCACGTTTTCGCGGCCCACCAGACCCGCATAACGGACGATTCGATCGGCCACCAGTTCAGGGTGCTCGACCACGTTAGTGTGGTGTGTCACGACGCCGGGGATCAGAATTTTGCCCGCGGGCAACTTCACATCCCGCCAGATTTTCCATTCGTGCTCGTGGCGCGCATTCGCCGCCTCGAGCGAGTAAGCGCCGGCCGTGATCTTAAGCATCAGGTCGACCACGTGCTGAAGCGGCAGATCGTGCGTGTGCGGGCCGTGCCAACTGCCCCAGCAGATGTGATAGCGCACCCGGTCTTCGGGAAGGCCCCGCAGCGCCTGATTCAAAGCGTCTACCCGCACCTCGGCGAATTTGCGGTACTCCGCAATGCTCGGGTTGGGAACGATCATGTCGAACGTGTCGGGCAGGGCCGGATCGTCGATCTGCAGAATGAAACCGGCATCCACGATGGCCTTGTACTCGGGCTTCATGGCGTCGGCCAGAGCGAAAATGTACTCCTCTTCGGTGGGATAGTATTCGTTCAGGAAGAAATGCTCCAGCCAGCCCGGCGCCAGCACGCACATGAAGGTTTCTTCCGGTTTCGTGCCCGATTCCACAAGCGCCGCCCGGAAAGATTCCAGATCTTTGCGGACTTCCTCCCGACCTGTAAATTTAATCGGTCCGGAGCAGATCGCACGCTCCTGGGTAGCCGCCATGAAGGGCATTTCCTTGTAGAAGTCCGCAAACTCGAGCCGCTCGCCCGTCTGCAGCGTCATAAACGCCGGCTCGCCGGGCTTCAGCTTTCTGGTGGTCAGGCCGCTCAGACGGCGCCCATAGTAGCCAATGCCGCCGAAGCCGATCTTGCCCATCTCGCCGTCACTTACGATATCGATACCTGCATCCGCCTGCCTGCGAAGGACGTCGACGATGGCGGTTCGAACCGTTGCGTCGGCGGTCTCGATATCCGGAGGCTTCCCCGACATGATCCCCATCATCATTGCCCGGTATTCGGGCGGCCCGTCGAGCCTGCCTGCGTGCGTGGTGAGAATGCGCCCTGTGCTGTGTTTCATGGCTGAGCGCTGTGTTTTATGGCTGGAGCGTCAAGGTGGCTTTCCCAGCGGGGCCACTGTAAATCAGCTCAAGTGAGTTGGACTTGCCGTGGTGCTCGAAAAAGATCAGTCCCGCGGCGGGAAGTGGGCGATCCCCTTCCGGCAGCGAGGCCTTTTGAACGCGCTGTTCCCACCCTCGCGAAACCGCGATTGGTATGTGGACGATCGGAGGCAGGCCGCCGTTGGGGTCGCTCTGCCCCTGCCCGCCAGTCGTCAGCCCTCCCTTCGACTTCGCCGCTGGTCCGGCTGCATCAGGCGGCACATATTCAGGATCTTTCAGAGACTTGAACACCAATTCATACCCTTGGGCGGGCAACGGCGTCTTCTTCCCGTTAAGGCGCAGCGAAAAGTCCGTATAGGATAACCTGAGACGCGCGTCCGGCGGACCGAACAACCCCACTTCGACCACAACATAGTCTTCCGTCGAGAGGGCGGATTGCGGATCGGGTATCGAGTGACCTGCGAACTCGGCCGCGATCGTCACCTTGCCCGCCTGAGCGTGGGCCTGGTAATCGGCGGGAGTCGCACGTGGAGGGAGGCCCTTCGACGCCTCGGGGGCTCGCGCGCCGTTGCTCTGCGCGGCGTTGCTCTGCGTCTCTTGCCCGGCCGCACACCAGCAGAAGATCGCGGCGAAAACCGACGCGATTACGATGTTTGTTCTCGAATGGATGTGAAACTGCATGCCACTTGCAATCTTACATGGCCGCGATGAACAAAAAAATAACTACTTAATGCCCAGCAGGTGGCTGCGATCCCTTTCGTTCTCGAGGCAGACGTATTCCATCAGTTCGATGCCCGGTTGGAGCCGAAACACCCGGCTTTGCTTCCAGGGCTGCGTATAGGCCTTGGGATCGTCAACGGTCACTTCGTAGGACATCGTTGCCGGACCGGTGCGCCGCAAACGTTCGGTCAGGTGCAGCTGGTCGCTGTGAGGATGACCATTGGTGTCGAGAGCGGTCTTGTCGTTCATTTTGGTTACGTCGATCACCAGCGTGTCTCCATCCCAGTGGCCGACGGAGGTCCCGAACCAGGTGGGGTCCCGACTGATCGAGTGGTCGATCCCGTCGGTCGGGATGGAGCGGAAGATATGCCAGGACTCGTAGAGGATCACCACCCGCCTGGGCGTCTGCACGATCTCGATCGGATCCGGAGCATTCGCCTGCCGCGTCACGCCCACCGGCAGACAGGGGTCCATCTTGCCGTCGAAGTGGCTGAATTTCTCCTGTCCCCAGGGTGTCAAAACAGCGACTGTGCCGCGGGTCAAATCCGGTGTGTAAGGACCCTGCCAGACTCCGGTCAGGTCTCCTTTCCAATCTCCTGAGTCGGTCCTGGTTTCGGGCGCGGCTACTTTGGCCGCCGGCGACTGAGCGGCCGCGAAGCCCGAGGTCACAAGGAGCACGGTTGCCGTGATCCAAAAAGATTTCATCACTTAGCTCATCACTTACCAACGAAGTGCCCGACGTCCCGATTATTTTCTTCGCATATGTACTCAATCAGTTCGTCGTCCGGCTGCAGCGTCGGATTCTCGGTGACTGTCCACGGCTTCGTGTAAGCCTTCGGATCGTCGATGGTGATCTGCAGATCCATGTGGCCAAAATCTTTGCGAGTGAAGCGTTCCGTCACCTTGAGCGCGTCCGTCACAGGGTGGCCGTTGGTGTCGAGCCAGGCTTTTCCGTTGCTTCCGGCGGTCTCGACAACGAGCGTGTCGCCATCCCAGTGCCCGACCGAATATCCCTGCCAATTGGGGTTGGGATCCTTGGGAAGAGGCCTGCCATCCATGAAGATCTGCCTGAAGATGGTGCGCGACTCATAAAGGATGATGATGAGTCCGGGAGTCTGGACGATCTTCCACGGAGAAGTCACCGCGTCCTTTTCGGGTATGCCGGAAGGCAGGCAGAAATTGTTCGGATCGTCTTTTCCCGCCGTGTCCATGCGCTTTTTGTATTCGGCCGCCGCCCAGGGCTGGAATGGCACTTCCTTAAGATCGGCGGCGATGTTGATCAGGTACTTCAGGCCGGGAACGAGCCAGACGCCGCCGAGGTCCGGCTTGCCGTCGGGAAGGCGCGGCGCAGGCGCGGACAGATCTGCCTTGCCGTCCTTCGTCCGCGGCACTCCCTTGCTCGGAACATTCAGCCACTGCGCGGAGGCCGGCGTCGACATCCAAAGCAGGCAGGCGAATGCGATGGCGCTCCAGCGGGATGAATTGTTCAAGGATGCGTTCTCCGATGGCGATTATACACCTGGCTAAGACCCGGACTCTTCACCGCAAATGCCCCGGCGTCCATCCCGGCTTCCAATCCGGTTCGTCTCTCAGACGAGCGTTCAGATCCTCCAGCGAGCCGAAGAATCCCACAAAAGAATTCTCCAGATGCGCCGGACGGCTCCGGGCCTGATGGAAATCCCGATGCCGGAACTGGTCCGTGCGCGAAACCACCGCCGTTCCCAGGGGACGGTATTCGTGCGTGCCCTGCGCCCACGCCAAATCGGCATGGGCGTCAATCCACAGTGCGAAGCCCACTGGGATTATAATGCCAGTCGTATATCTCAATGTCGTCTATCTCGAAATCGATGCGCCGCCGGGATTTCGTCACCGCTTTGGCCGCCGCCGGGTCGCTCCGCGCGCAAGAGGGCGCGCCGCGCAAAGGCCGCCTGAAGCAGGGCGTTACCGCCGGCGTTTTCGATCCCGGAATGCCGTTTGAGGACCAGTGCCGCCTGGCAGCGGGTCTCGGCTGTGTCGGATTCGATCTCGTCCAGCTGAAAGACTGGCCTGTGTTGAAGAAGTACGGCCTCACCCCAACCATGGCTCCGCCGGAGGCCACCGGCATCTCGATACCCGACGGCCTCAACAGAAAAGAGAACCATGACAGGCTCGAAAAAGCCATGCGCCCCGCTATCGACCGGTGCGCGGCGGCGGGATGCCCCAACCTGATTACGTTCTCCGGCAACCGGCGCGGCATGCCCGACAGTGAAGGCGCCGACAATTGCGTCGCGTTTCTGAATCGCGTAAAAGCGCAGGCGGAAGACAAAGGCGTCACCATCTGCATGGAGTTGCTGAACAGCAAGGTGAACCACAAGGACTACATGTGCGACCACACCGCGTGGGGCGTGGATGTTGCCAGGCGTGTCAACTCACCCCGCGTGAAATTGCTCTACGACATCTACCACATGCAGATTATGGAGGGCGACATCTGCCGGACCATCGCCGACAACTTCCAGTGGATCGCTCATTTTCACACCGGGGGCGTCCCGGGGCGGCATGAGCTCGACGACACGCAGGAACTCAATTACCGGTTTGTGGCGAAGACCATCGCCGATCTGGGATACGCCGGCTGCGTCAGCCACGAATACCGGCCCGCCCCAGGCCGTGATGCGAAAGAAAGCCTGAAGCAGGCCATCGAAATCATGACTGTTTAGGACGGACTCGCTGTCCGCGATTCCTAATGTGAGGAATGCCGCTTCTGGATCAGCACCGCTTCCTTGCCGGCGATGTTCCAGGATACGCCGGCTGAAAGGTCTTTCACCTCTTTAAGTATCGAAGCTCCTTCGCCCGTGGCAGGATCCAGCATCAGGACGTTGTCATTGGCGTCACGACTGACCGGCACAAACGAAACGCTCGCCAGATTCTTTCCTTCCGCGACCAGGCGAACCAGCAGACCCTCCTTCAGGTTGCGTTCGGCGCTCCAGTCGAACGCGAAATCCGCCAGGCAATAGAACACCGCCTTGCCCTTATAAACTTCCACTCCCTGCAGGACGTGCGATCCGGTGCCGATTACGATGTCCGCACCGGCGTCAATCGCCGCGCGGGCAAGCACACGCTGGTACGGTTCGCCCTGCGCCAGCAGAGATCTGACGGAAGCGCCGTCCCGCTCGCGCAGAGGGATAAACTTCGGGTCTGTCACGCCGGCCAGGGTGCTGGGGCTTTCGCCGTCACGATTGTGCGTGCATACAACCACGATGTCCACTACAGTGCGCAGGCGGCGTATGTCGGAAAGGAACCTCCCAAAGTCCGAATCGTCGATGGTGACCCCATCCCGCGAAAGAATTCGAGCGATTCCCGGGAGCGTGTTGGTGGCCACCTGCCGATCTTCGACGTACCATCTCGCCGAGTATTGAAGAAACCCGATTCTTACCCCTTTCCGAACCGCAATGACCGGCTCATGCGCCTTCTCGATATTCTGTCCCGCACCGCAATGCGGGATGCCCGCCGCATCGAGGACCGCCAGGCTTTTCATGATGTTGGCCCGGCCATAGGCAACGTTGTTCGCGCATCCCACTACCTGAATGCCGCCCGCCTTGATTCCATTCACCGCGTCGGCGCCAAGATGGGTCCAGCCTTTCTTCTCCGGGATGTCTTTATCGGGCCCTTCGGATTTCACGAGCAGGCCCTCCAGGTTGGCGTAGACGAGATCGGCGCGGGCCAGAGTCTCCCGAACGTTAATGAACGCGCTCGCGGGATCCGGACGGTGCTGAATATTGACGTCCCCGGCGACCAGGATATTAACCGTACCAGGGCCCGGGTTCCCGCTCCATGGCCACGGCTGCATCTGGGCGGCCGTTAGATCGACTACCATCGAGGCGCCCAGCAGCCACCGCAGTGTCAAAGCGATTGACTTTCGATTTGAGTTCCTCATAAATCTTTCGTTCTGCCTGTCGCGCATGACTTGGCGCGATCGCGAAATCCACTACCAAAAATGAGTGGCGAGGACGTGGGGCCGTCCGGAGTCCCCATTTATCACCCCCGTGGCAATCACGATTTGAACGTTCTTGTGCTTCCATTCGCTGCGCGACCTGCGGGCAACATCCTCCATCGAATTGACATCCGCCAGGAACTCTGCGGCGGCAACGGTCCCGAAGTTCGCCAGGCCGGCCGCGACCACCACCATCCTTCCGGTGGTCGGGTCCTGAACCCGTGTAATGATGGCATAATCTTCGGTGACGTCGGTATAAGGCAGCGCGAAATTAACCGCCCAGTCCCGCCGCGCGGGGTTCTGACGATCGGCAATCCAGCGAATCCCGAAGACGTCATTACCCCCTTCGAACCGAAAGCGCATCTGATTCATCAGGCGCATGGTCCACTCATTATCGAAGGCCCCAATCAGAACGACCGGTCCGTCCCGCAAATCCGCAAGAGTAGCCGTTGTTTCGCTGCGAATGTGATAACTCTTTCCTTTTCCCTGTACAAGCACAGCCAACCGGGAAAGAGCGGTGAGGTCGGACAAGGCGACGTTCTGACTGCTCATCTGTTCGAATTGGAACAGGGACGGAACCACGTTCGGACCGGACTCGAGGGCCGGACTGACAGGCGCTGCAGGAGTGCTGAGGTTCGAGCGTTGCCCCACACAGAGGAGCACCGCGCTCGAAGAATTGAGGACCGGATCCCAAAACTGATCGATCGCCGAGGGGAAAGCGCGGGGAAGAAAGATCGCAACCAACAGCAGAAAAGCCGCAGCCGCCACTCCGGCGGCAAGATACTTTTTTTCAGAAGCGGCATCAGGCAGGGCGATGCCCGGTTTCTGAACAGGCAGCCGGAAACAGGGGACGTAGGAGCCCGGCGCGAGGTCGATGCGAACTTCCAACTCATGTCCGGGCTCCTGGTAGTACTGTACGAGCCGCTTCCGGACTTCACCCGCCGTAATTCGCACGGCCGGGTCGGCGCTGGTATCGTAATCCGGCTCCCGTCCGAGAACCTCGACGCCGATGGTTCGTTCCTTCAATTCGGCGCCCTTGCCTTCCAAAGTCCGGACAACGACATACTGGAGCAGGTTCGGATACCGTTTGCTGTTCTTGAAGTGAGTGCTCGCCAGGATGCGATCGAGTTGCTCACGGATGGCCTTGTGCCCTGGCGTTGTGGCGTTAAGTCTCGAACCCGCCTCGGGACGCTCCAAAACCGAACCTTGCCGCACCATGGATTCCTCTTGGCGAATGATTGTATCACCGCAAACGGGCCACAACCTTGATTACGAGCGATGTTTCTCGCGCAGGCTCAACCTGCTTCTCATTCCGATGCGCCGAAAATACGCAATATACAATCTCGATACAACCTCGCGGGTGCGATCCGGATACGGCTGATTAAAAAGGGGATGCGGGCTCGAAGGGAAGTCGATACCGTAATTGTGTTGCGGAAAGCCGGGACCAGCCATATGCTTACTGAGTTCCCCGGTCGAACCTCACGAAAAATCTAAAAGTCCGGTGAGCCGAAGGAGTATTCCGTGCGCACTACGGTTATCATCTTGGGGTTTATTCTCGCAAGCAGTCTCGTTTGGGGCCAAGCCGTCTCCACATCTCAGATAGCGGGCAGCGTGCAGGACGCCAGCGGTCTCGGCGTACCGGACGCGACGGTCAGTGCGACCCAGACCGCCACCGGCGTCGTTCGCACGGTCACGACCAATGCGACCGGCAGTTACGTGATCTCGAACCTTCCCGTCGGGCCGTATCGGCTGGAAGTGACCAAAGAGGGTTTTACCAAGTCCGTCCAGAACGGCATCGTGCTGGAGGTCGACACCAATCCCACGATCAACATAGCGCTGAAGGTCGGTTCCGTCAGCGAAGAGGTTTCCGTAACGGCGGACGCGGCAATGGTGGAAACTCACAACACCGGCGTCGGGCAGGTTATCAATTCGCAGGACATCGGCGAGCTGCCGTTGAACGGGCGCTTGCCAAGCCAGCTGATTTATCTGTCGGGCGGCGCGGTTGAAGGCAGAACCAACCGAACCACCTACCCCAACCAGGACTCGCCATCGATCGGCGGCGGCGGGGCTGGCACCGTGACTTTCGTCCTGGATGGCGGAATATTCAACGATCCGTTGAGCAACCTGTCGTTACCCCTGCCCTTTCCCGACGCTCTGCAGGAGTTCAAGGTGGAAACCAGCGCCTTATCCTCGCAGTATGGATATCACTCGACGGGCACGGTGAACGGGGTGACCAAGTCCGGCGGGAACGAGATTCACGGTGAGTTGTTTGAATTTTTCCGTAACTACATCTTCGACGCGCGAAACTTTTTTGCGACCTCGCGCGACAGTCTGAAGCGGAACCAGTTCGGCGGGACTGTCAGCGGAGCGATAGTAAAGAACAAGCTTTTTTATTTCGTCGGTTATCAGGGAACGACCCAAGCCTCCAACCCGGCCACAACCATTGAATACGTTCCGACGGCGCAAATGCTCGCGGGAAACTTCAGCGTGGTCGCCTCGTCCGCGTGCAATGTCAAGCCGCTGAATCTGCCGGCGTCGCTGGGCTTCATCAACAACCAGATTTCGCCGTCTCTTTTCAGCGCTCCAGCCGTGAAACTCTCTTCGCTGCTGCCGGTCTCCACGGATCCGTGCGGCAAAATTCAGTTTGGCGCTCCCAACAATCTGACCGAGAATCAGGGGTTAGTCAGAATCGATTATCAAATTAACTCCAAGCATTCCCTGTTTGGAAGGTACTACATCACGCATCTGGAGCAACCGCCGGGCAATGCCAAGGTAAACCTGCTGCTGGCCGGTACAGCCGGCGCTTCCGATCAGGTTCAGTCCGCGGTAATCGGCGAAACCTGGCTGATCAGCTCCAACGCTGTCAGTTCGTTCCGCGTGGCGGGAAACCGCAACGTCAACACGAACGTTCTCAACTCGTTTGTCAGCCCGGCGGGCCTGGGTATCGACATGTACAGCCTGCCCGCCCCGTTGTTTTCCGTGATTGCAACATCTCCCAACGGATTCTCGCTGGGAGCGACGCCCCAGACGCAGCCGTACGACACAACGCAGATTTCCGAAGACTTCAGCTGGGTGCGGGGCGCACACCAAATGGGATTCGGCGGGGGGTTCATCGACATGAGGGCATTCTCAACAAGCGGTCTGCAGCAAAACGGCAACTTTACGTTCAGCGGCCAGGCGACCGGCTTGGCGAACGCGGACTTTCTTCTGGGACAAGTGGCCACGCTCACGCAAGGCGTCCAGGAATTATCCAACCAGCGTCAGGCCCTGTTTGCGCTTTACGGGCAGGATTCGTGGAAGGTGAACTCGCGATTGACCGTGAATTTCGGCGTCCGCTGGGAACCGCTGCTTGCGCCAACGTCTCCCTACAATCAGGTTTTTTACATTTCGCTGCCTGCGTTCCAGCAGGGGATCAAGAGCAGCGTCTACGTAAATGCGCCGGCCGGCATACTCTATGGCGGGGATTCGGGTGGGCCGACCGGCTCGAAGTACTTTAACAACACGATGAAGCAGTTTGCGCCGCGTGCCGGTGTGGTTTGGGATCCTAAAGGCGACGGCCGCATGTCGATACGGGCCGGATTCGGATCGTTCTTCGACCTGCCGCCTTTCTCGTATTACCAAGTCGGCTTCTCGCCGCCTTTCGGAGACAAAGTTACGTTGTCCGGCGTTCTTTTTGCCAACCCCTATCTGGGCTATCCTGGCGGCAATCCGTTTCCGCTCTCGGTGGGGAAAAACACGCCCTTCCCGGCGGCCGGTCAACTCCTCAGTTTCCTGCCGAACACGATCCCGCCGTCGGTGCAGCATTGGAATCTCAGCATAGAAAGACAGGTGGGGACGAATTGGCTCGTGTCCGCAAGTTATCTGGGAAATCACACGGTCCACCTTTGGTCGGGTAACCAGGCCAATCCGGCCATTTACATGCCCGGGGCGAGTTGTGTGATCAACGGCGTCAGTTATACGCCTTGTTCTTCCGTCGCCAACACAAACCAACGCCGGCTCCTCACTCTGGAGAATCCGTCCCAGGGTCCGTACTATGGATCGACGAGCCTTCTGGATGACGGCGGCACGGCCAGTTACAATGCCCTGATCCTGTCCGTGCAGCGCCGGCTCAGCAGCCTCTTCACGGCTGCCGCCAATTACACCTGGTCCCACTGCATCTCCGATCCCTACCTGACTTCCCTGTCTCTGCCGAACGATCAATATACTCATCCGGGCGATCGGAGCGCGGATCGCGGCAATTGCATCGCATCCGATGTGCGGCAGGTGCTGAACGTGAACCTGGTTGCGCAAACGCCTAAGTTTTCCAGCCGGTACGTCGAGATGTTCGCCGGAAATTGGAGGCTCTCGGCGATCTCCCGGGCGCAAACCGGCAGCGCATACACTGTGACGACCGGCATCGATAATGCCCTGAACGGGCTGACCGGCCAACGGCCCAATCAGAGTTTGCTCAATCCCTATTTGCCAAACCCGTCCGCCAACGGGTGGCTGAATCCCCTGGCATTCAGCCAGCCGGCTGCCGGCACGTTCGGAAATCTTGGTATGAACAATCTTGTCAGCCCGGGGAGCTTCAACATCGATATGTCGCTGTCAAGGGATTTTCGGATTCGTGAAAAACAGACGCTGACGTTCCGTGCCGAAGCCTTCAACCTTCTCAACAACGTAAACTTCGGCACGCCAAACAACACTTTGAACAGCCCGATTTTCGGCACGATCACGACCGCGGCGAATCCGCGTATTATGGAGCTTGCGCTGAAGTATCTCTTTTAGACGCCGGTGAAGGGAATGCTATTCACCCCCGGAACGAACGCCATCCATCAGGAGATTACCTGGAATGTTAACAAGATCGAAAATTAGCCGGCCCGCGCTTTATGTATCGTGGACGGCGCTTTTTCTCGGCGCCACGGCCGGATCTCTGGCGGCACAGTGTGTCGATTATTCGAACGATCCCGCCGGTTGCCAGCCGTCCACCTTCAAGACACCGACCGGACAAATGCCTTCCGTTCGCGTCGGCCGCGACGGCCAACTGGATCCGAAGTCCTCCGAAGCCGACGCCAGGGCTGGCGCAGCGAAACTGGAAAAGGAACTCCACCTCTATCGAAATTTCGTTCCTTTGCATTGGGTGATGACGGTACCTTCGGAACCCGATCCGGCTACAGGCGGGTGGAAGGGCGGCGACCTCGACGCGGGTGGCGATGGCCGCGGACTCGGTATCGCCGGTAACTGTATCTTCACAGGTCATGGAAATGGCGCCGGCAAGAGACACGCCATCAATATTTTCAAGATCCAGACGAATCCGGAGAAGGAGGCGCCAATACAAGTCGGCGATATCCCGGCATGGTTCGAAGGCAATCAGGGATTTGACGACCGCGAGCTTCGCTCCCTCGTGTACAAGACCTCCAAAGGCGAAGACCGGTACATCATGGTCCGCAATGGCGGAACCAACACAGCCGGCTGGATGCAAACGTACGGCATCGACATGAACACATGCCTGCCGACGTCGCAAAGTGAAATCACCGACTTCCATTCGCAGTCGCATGAATTTTTTCTGTGGCACGATCCGGCTAACACCAATCGCGTACTGGTCTACATGGCGATATGGACGGCGGGACTTCCGGATCCCGATCGCGCGGGTGCATACATACCTGACATGTATGTCATGGCCATCACCGATGAGAACACGGGGGATATCCTTCCGAAACCGCGGACACTCGCGACTTTCAGTCTTCACGAAGTGGGCGGGCCGCCGATTAACGAGCAGCCCGACGCTACAGGACTTTTCTCGGACGGCCGTTTTCTCGACTTCAGCAATCTCAAGAATCTCGCCGGCCGCCCGGGCAACACTCAGAGGGTCGAACAAAACAAGCTGCATTCCATGTCCGTTACGGACGATGGTGAGCGCGTCTACGTGGCGGGAACAACCGCCGGGTTCTATGTAATCGATTCCGAAGCGATAGCGCATCATAAGGATGCAGACCTTGCCGCCGGCACCGCCGGGTGTAACCAGCGCGCAACCATTGCCTCGGTCGGTGGGGTAATGGACGCTTCCAAAATTCCCGCGATCGCCAACGACTGTGTGCACATGGTGGTGAACAACGATCCCGGGCTCAAGGCATACCTGGCATCCAATGAGGACAATCAGTCGAAGATTGAACGTTACCTTGTGATGATGACCCGCTCGCGCTTCGACGTTTATCCGCCCATCGACGCAACTCCGACCGGAACGCACAGCGCTGTCTTTGTGCCGGGCCGGCCCGCGCAGGTAAAGGGCAACACGAAAAATCGTCCTGCTTACGTCTGGGTCACGGACGAAAATGGCGGCTGCCCGCTTAACTATGCCCGGATGATTTCCGTTGAATCGGAAATAAATCCGATTATGGTCGGCGCCTTCTCAATCCCCGACAACCAGCTCGATCAGTGTCTCACGCAGGCGATTACCGAGCCCAACGGTGCGCGGCGCAGGCAGGTTGCCCAGCAAAACCACAACCCCACCGTTTTCAAGAATCTCGTATTCAACACTTGGTACGGCCACGGGCTGCGCGCGATCGATATTTCAATACCTCAGACGCCGCGGGAGGTTGGCTACATTATGACCGTGCCACAGGGAATCGTCCGAACCTACCCGGTCTTTAAGGACGGGTTGATCTACTGGGTGGACAACAAGACGGGTCTGCACGTCGCCAAATACACAGGTCCTCGCGCCGATGAACTGCCTGGGCCGGGTTCAGGGGTGTATGAGGGGAACGCCACCAGTCCGCACCGGTAGACCCGTTTTCCGGGGTCGCGGCCCGGAGTAGAGTAAAGACATCATGAGACGAAGAACATTTTCGGTGGTTCTGGCCGCCGGACTTCTGCCCGGCTCCAGTACCTCCCGCGCGTTCTTTGAGAATCGGGCCCCGGACGAAGATACCGCCTGGGTATGTCCGATGCACGGCGATTACACCATGGACGTCCCCGGGAAATGTCCGCGATGCGGGATGGATCTTGTCCATGCCGCTCCGTTCGACGTTCGCGATTACCAACTCGACTTTCGCACCGTTCCCGCGGCCGTGAAGCCGGGCCAGAAGGTGAAGTTGTTGTTCCGTTTCCGCCATCCCGGGACGGGCGAGGTCGTCAAGAAGTTCGAGGAAGTACACACCAAGCGATTTCACCTGTTCGTGATCAGCCAGGATATGGAGTTCTTTCAGCATATCCATCCCGAGGAACAACCCGACGGTACGTGGACCATCGACATCGTGCTTCCGAAGGCCGGCTATTACAAGGTGTTGTCGGACATCCTGCCCAGCGGCGGTTCCTCGCAGTTCCTCGGGCGCGCTCTGGTAACCGCGGGATATGAGGGCGATCTTGAGGGTGACAGCGCCCATCTTGTACCAGATACCAACTTGACGAAAAGCGTGGAGGATATCACCGCAAAGGTTACTTACGATCCAACACAATTTATCGTGGGTCTTTACGGGCACATGAATTTCTTCCTTACGGACACAGCCTCGGGCCGCCCGATAACAGATCTTCAAACGTATTTGGGCGCCTTCGGGCACGCGCTAATTATGAGTGAGGACATGGAAGATTATGTTCACTCCCATCCGCTGGATATTCTGGCGATGCCCGATGACGACGGCGGCCCTCCGCAGTTCCTGATCCCGCCGGATGCCGATCTCGAGAAGATAAGGGGAGGCCCCGAGGTTACTTTCGAAGGCCTCATGCCGAAGCCCGGACGATACCGGGCCTGGATTCAATTCCGCCGTAACGACCAAGTTCGGACTTTTGCGTTCACATTCGATGTGGTCTCACCGGCTTAGGCTCTGCCCGCTGCCCATTGCCGTCTGCGCGATGACCGCGTGGATACTCTGGCCTCAACGCGCCCTCTCTCACGAAACGCTCACCACGACGGTTCTCTTCGATCGTGAAATCGTACGCATCCTGGACAAGCACTGTGTGATGTGCCACTTCGAGAATGGCCCGTCGTTCCCGCTCGAAACGTACGAGCAAACCTGGGTACGGGCGCGCAAGATCCGTGCCGAGGTGATCGCGCGACACATGCCTCCCTGGTCCGCGTTCCCGGGCTACG
>Ga0181530_10004434_pt1 | contig 14886 bp, 17 predicted proteins | sample PEATcosm2014_Bin_42_FD_119769 | JGI IMG/M metagenome (GOLD analysis project Ga0181530, IMG submission 119769) | Peatland microbial communities from MTU Mesocosm Facility, Houghton, MI, USA - PEATcosm2014_Bin10_60_metaG | ecosystem: Environmental > Terrestrial > Soil > Wetlands > Peat | place... | reverse complement strand
TATTCCATTTCAGGACGGCGGCAGCCTCGACCGCGGCAAGCCCGCAAGGGTTATTGGCCCAGACGCCGCCATCGATCAGTCCAATGACATTTTCGAGCGCGTGCTGGGGCAGATAAGTCGGGGCGGCGGCCGTCGCGAGCGCCGCATCCACGGCCGAAAGCTGGCAGTCGCGCTCGAACCGGGGATGTGCGCGGTCTTGATGACGTGCACCGCGCGGCGGTTCGAGTCGTAGGCGGGGATCAGGAGCCGCGCCTTGCTGTCGCCAATGCGCGCATCGCCCAGGATCGATGACAAGGCGCTCTTGAGCCGGTCGGGTGCGTATTTAGCGCGCCAGAGGCGCCGCGCGGCGCGGTAAAGCTTTTCGACCGCCCACAGCTGCGGCCGGTCTTGGCGGAAGACCGCCGGCCCTTCATTGATGTAGAAGTCGAGGATGGTCCTGGCGGGTACGCCGAGCCCAAGGCCGATGGCGATAATCCCGCCGGTGCTGGTGCCGGCGATCAGGTCGAAATGGTCGACGATCCGCTTGCCCGTCGCCTCCTCGATCTCGGCCAGAAAGGCCGCCGGCAAGGCGCCTTTCAGGCTGCCGCCGTCGATACTCAATATGTGTTTCACTCTGTTCAAAACTCCTATCTTGGCGCCGTCGGGCATGACGTCGGCCGGGCGGCTTCGTGCTAAGTTGATGGAAGCCCGAGCCCCTGCGGGACTGCGATGACGGCGATCCGCTGAATGGCTATGCGCGGGACGGGCAATGTTGCGGACATGACCGACGAAAATTTTTCGGAGTGCGTCCGGAAACCAGCGGCTGGCGCGCAAGACGAGAAGGACGCCCCGGCCGAGGTGATCGCTTGCCGTGAGGGACATCGCAAGCGAGGACGAGGTTCGCGCCGCGCTATTCGCGCTTAATGACCATGCTCTCGGCTGGCTGGAACTGCGGGCGGGGGCTTATCGCCGGATCCTGCCGGCCGAGGATGTCGAGGAACTGGTCAACGAGACGCTGCTCCGGGTGCTTAACGGCTGTCGCAAATGGCCGAAGGATGTGCCGTTTTTGGCGTTTATATTCGAGTGCATGCGCAGCCTGGCTTGGGAGTTCGGCAAACGAAATCGCCGGGAAATCCCGGAAAGCCGTTTCGGCGGGGCTGACGGGGTCGAAGAAGAAGAGAGTTATCTTGATACGCAACCAGCGGCGGGCGGCGATCCCGAGGATGCCACCCGAGTCGCCCGGTTCGCTGGTGAGGTCGAACGTATGTTCGAGCAGGACGACAACGTCATGGCCATCATCATTGGCCGCATCGAGGGGCTCTCGGCCGACGAGACACGGGAGCGGTTCGACATGACGACCAAGGCGTTCGAAGCAGCGCAGAAGCGATTACGGCGCTCGGTGCTCGCTGGCAGATTGGATGGTTGGCGATGAAGAACGACGACGAGAAGCGTTTTGCCGGAACCATGGCTGCCGTGGATGACGCGATCCTGGCCGCCACGCCCGCTGAGGTGGCAGCAGAGCTGCGCGCGCTCGGCCTCGATCCCAAGACGGCCGCGGCGGCGATGCACGCGAAGATCGAGGCGGCCGTTCGAGCTCGGGGCAAGAAGCTTATGCAAGCGGCGGCCGAACAGCTGCGCCGGGATCGGGGGCTCCCGGTCATAGCTGGCGATGCGGCAGCCAGCGGAGATCTGCGGTCGAAACTGGCGCGCTTGCTGTCCCAGCCGGGCGTGCCAACGACACTAGCGGCACGCGATGGGCGGACCATGTCGGATGCCGATATCGTCAGCCTGATCGAGGATTTGGCGGAGCTCGGCATTACCGAGGACGAGCAGCAATGAGGTGGATGCGGGCCGCGGATCTGTTGCGCGACCTCGGGGTTGATCGGCCTGAGGAGATCGATATCGAAGCGATCGCCTGCTATTGCGACTGCAAGGTCAGATATCGCCATCTGGACGGCTGTGCGGCACGGCTCGTCGGTGCTGGCGATCAGGCGATTATATCCGTCGACGAAGACTCAGGGCCGGCGCGGCGGCGTTTTTCGGTGGCCCATGAAGTCGCGCACTGGATGCTCGACCGCGGCAAGCCGCTGTTTGAGTGCCAGAAGACGGATCTGCGGATCCCATGGTCGCGTGCGATGCACCCGGAGGCGCGGGCCAATGCTTTCGCCGCGGATTTGTTGATGCCGCAGTTGCTATTCGCGCCGCTCGCGCGCAATAAACCGGTGACGTTCGAGACTGTCGACCAGCTAAGAATGGCGTTCAGTGTGAGCCGCACGGCAGCTGCCTATCGCCTGGTCGAGACCGGCGATGCGGACTCCATGTTGGTCTGTCACGGGCTCGAGGGGCGGCGCTGGTTTGTCGGCAGCCGGCGCGTGGACGGCCATTTCTGGCCGCACAGGCAGCTGTCCGAACACTCGGATGCTTATGCGATCCTTCGGGGTGAAGACGGGAGCGGCAGAAGCCAGACCGTCGATACCGACGATTGGATCGATCACCGGAGCGCCAATCAGTACGAGATCAGGGAACATTCGGTGCGTGCAGGTGACGGGGTGCTGACGCTCCTGTGGTGGCGGGACAGCAGCATGGTTGAACGCCTCGTTCATTAGGCAAGGAGGTATTTCACCTCGTCGGGTTGGGCGTCGACCGAGGCCCGATCTGATCCGGGCGCTCGGTATTCAGGACACCGGCAGACGACGTCGATTTTCAGCGGCAGCAGCGAGCTGGGCTCCGGGAGGAGCGTGGTGGCACAACGGCGGGCCTGCTAAGCTGAGCTATGGCCGCCAGCTCCCGCCTGATGATCACGGAGGCTGAGCGCCGGTTCCCGGTGCGCGTGCGCGTTGCGATTCCACCGAGGGGCTTCGGCGAACGCCTCAACCGCATGCATGCTTGGCTCGACGACAACTGCGGTGCCGACGGGTGGGAGATCACGCCGGCGGGAATGCGCGGCGTCATCAATGACGCGATCGCCGTCTACTTCAGGGATGCGACCATGGCAGCTGCCTTTGCGGCGCGCTGGTGTGCTCCGATGGGCCGTGGTGTCACCGAAGGCTTTCTGCGCATCCGGGAGGACGAGCCCACACAGCGTGTTCCAGCTCGGCCACATAAGGCGCCGTAGCGAGCGACCATGGATCGGCGCACGCGGATTAATCCGACGCTCACCATCACGCCACGCTCACTCTTGACCGCAATGGATCGGCTCAAGGATCAACTTACCTCCCTCGCGCAAGGCCGACATACCGTCAATCGATTCACCGATCTTGCTAAGGATAGGCTTGAAACCGTCTGGAATGAACTTGGGCCAGAGGAGACCGGCGAACTTGACGGCTGGTTGAACGGTCGGACCCAAGCCGGGTCTGGAACGGCGAAAATCAAGTGGGAGCTCGTCCGGGGTATTTTTGAGGCAGTGCGCGACGCGCGCGACCCCGCCTTATGTACGCCGTTCGAGCGCCCCCTTTCTGCTGCTGCTTCTGACGTTTCGCTTCGCCGTAACCTTATCGGATTCTCTCAGACCCTAGGCACGACAGAAACAGGCCCTACGCCGCCTATATTCGCAAAAATACCAGCAGGGTGGCCCCAAGAAGATCCTGTCCTTGCAGTGGAAACGACGCCGCTCCCGGCTGGCTTGCTGCGAAGTGCACGGGTTCCTGGACCTTGGCGACCAGCCGGTTTCGTGTCGATCGCGCTTGGAGTAACCGTCCTATTTGCCTTTGCCATCGGCGGCCATTGGCTCACCAAGCGAGCCCCACCCCCTCCGGCGACCGCTGATCGTGCGGTTGACCCTCCGACGCCGCGGCTTGTAGTTGGTTTACCGGCGCTCACTGACCCGCCGTTACCGGATCGGGAGGCAGCGGTGCCAACAGTGGCGCAGGTGCCGATGTTCGGGCCTAGCCAACCGCTGGGGCTACCTCCGATAACTCATGTACTGGGGGTGAACTTGCCCGCACCAGTGGGAGAACCGCCACCTCCGACAGAGCCATTACCAGCGCCTGCCGTGCCCCCTGAACCGGCTCTGAAAGCTACGTCGCACTCCCGCTCATCGCCTGTTCCTACCCCAGGAAAGTCCCCGGGTGCTGTCAAATTTTGACCCGCGGTACCGCCTCCTCGGTGCCGAGATTGGGCTCTACCCGGCCGTGAGAAGTGAAGTTCGTCGACAATGACCGGGACACATTGACGATCGCCGCTCGCCCAGTCAAAAGTGGAAGCTTGCACGCCCCGGGAAAGTGAAGTGAGCAACAGAGACAGAGATTTTCGTCCGACCCGTCGCCGTGGTTTCGCCGACGACGACTACGAACCGCCTTTGCGTAATTTCGGATACGCGCCGCCGCGCGGTCCACAGTTCGATAGCCCCTCCGGCCCACCCATACGAGCCACGGTCAAGTGGTACAACCCGGACAAAGGGTTCGGCTTTGTCGCACTGGACAATGGCTCTGGCGACGCGTTCCTGCATGTGAGCGTGGTCGAGCGCCACGGCGGCGCCAGCGTGCCACCCGGCGCGACACTCGAAGTGCGCGCAGGTCCGGGCCCGAAGGGGCCGCAGGCAACGGAGATCATCAGCATCGACACGACCACCGCGTTGCAAGAGCAGCCGCGGCGCGCGAGACCGGAGCGACCCGCATATCAGCCCTCGGCCGATCGAATCACGGTCGAGGAGACGGGTACGGTGAAGTGGTACAACGCCACCAAGGGGTTTGGCTGACCGTGGCGGCAAGGACATCTTCGTGCACGCGACGGCGCTGGAGCGATCCGGGATCATGGGGCTAACCGAGGCCCAGCGCGTCGCCGTTGACGTGGCCGACGGTCAAAAAGGACCCGAGGCCGTGAGCCTGCGGGAGATCTGACCGCCAGGATTTCCCCGCGAGGCCCGCTGCGCGAGAGGCGGCCCAGATCAGACCAAGCCTGCAACAAGGCCGAGTTCGAGCGCCTGGGGTGCTGTCAGATACCAGCCTCCGTACGATCTGCGCCGGATCTCGTCGAGGCTTACGGTGCTACCCTCGATTAGCTCGACAAAGCCGGCATCTTCGATCCGCAATCCATTGTCGATGTCGGCAATCATCTCTTCCAGCACCCGCCGGCAATTCCCAAGCGGCCCTTCGAGGTGCAGGTCACGCATCATCCGGCGGCCGTGGATCAGCAGAGTGGTGTCGCGGGTGAGCCCGCGGCGATCACGCGAAAAGCCGGCCATGAACGTCACCGCCGCCGACGCGACCAGCGTCTTGCCGAGAAACCACATGTCGCGGCCATGAGCCTCACGCAGGAGGCGGACTTCCTGAGCCAGTCGGCACCCAATGTCGGCATTGCCGCCTGTGCTGAACAGCTCAACGACAATAGAACCGGGTACTTCCAACACCGGCAGTATCTGGTTGAGAAAAGATGTCGCCGCAGCTTCGTCGATCGCACCCGAGAGGCGCACTGTCGGGTGCCAACCGCGCCGCAAGTACCGGCGGGATCTCGGCGGTCGTATCGGCCATGGATTACCTCGGGTTTTTTAGCAGGTCTGGATCTTATCCGGCCTGATTAGGAACAGACAGGTCCGGCGCCAAGCTGGTCAGGGGATCGTGCGTCCTTGGTATCAGCGATATGACGTGCCCACCGGCGCATTCGATCCGGACGAGGTCGCCGGGCCGCGGTCGGAGCCTGGTAAAAGTCGGCTTTAGAGTGTTGAGCGGCCATTGCTCAGGGCCTCAGTTGGATTGCACGCCGCCCTTTAGCTCGACTTTGGGGAATGGCTCAGATGCGCCGATTCTAGCCATTGCCGCGTGCTCTATGTACCGAATGTACCGGGTTTCGTTTCCAACCTTGACCGGATATGGAAAACCGCTCTGGGCAGATTTTTTTGCGTCTTGCCGCACTCTCACGGCTGATATTGTTCGACGAGCACGGGACCGGCTCGCTCGGACCGGGGGTAGCGTGCCGACCTGGAGATGCGGATGGACGATCCGTGTCGAAATGGAGGGGGCTGGTTCGGATCGCGCTGTGGCGTTCGAACAATCCGAAGAGGGCACAATGAGCATGCGGTTTGCTGCGCCGTATCCGAAGCGCCGCCGGGCAACCCACCAACTCGCCCGCAATGATCTGGCCACAATGATCCGCGCTCCGGTCGCCGGCATCGCCGGCAACCGCTCCCATCAATCCAAGAGGGCCGGGCGATGACCCTCTTTGATACGTTACGGCGCGGCCGGTTCGCCCCACTCTCGCTGACCCGGCGAGAACGGACCGAAGCCGCCGCGGTGCGGCCGGCGGCGGCGCCGGAACCGCCGGCCGCCGCTCTGCCGGAAGAGGCGCCGCTGCTGCGCGACTGGATCGGCGTCCTGGCCATGGGCACCGGACTGTTCATGGCGATAATGGACGTACAGATTGTTACCAGCTCGCTGACCCAGATCCAGGGTGGGCTGTCGGCCAGCACGGACGAGATCGCCTGGGTGCAAACCGCGTATCTGATCGCGGATGTCGTGATGGTGCCGATGTGCGGGATCATGTCTCGGATATTGTCGACGCGCGTGCTGTTCGTGATCGCCGCACTCGGCTTCACCGGAGCCAGCGTGTTGTGCGCCACCGCCGCCAGCCTTGGCCAGATGATCGTCTATCGGGCGATGCAAGGGTTTTGTGGTGGCGCGATCACGCCGACCGTGTGGCCGGTTGTGTACACCAAGTTCCGCGGCCGGCCGCTGGCGACCGTCATCGCGATCATCTCAGTGATTCTAAGTCTGTCATCGACTTTAGGCCCGACCCTCGGCGGTTTTTTGACCGATACGTTTTCCTGGCATTGGCTCTTCTTGGTCAACATCGTGCCCGGTCTATTGGTCGCCGCAGTGGTGTGGGTCACGATCGACATCGACAAACCCGACCTGTCGCTGCTGCGCGATTTTGACGTCGCGGGCATGTTGCTAATGGCAACCTTTCTCGGCTGCCTTGAATATGCGCTTGAAGAAGGCCCACGCTGGGACTGGCTGGACGATGGTACGATCCGCGTCGCCGTGGTTGTGTCGGTCGTCGGCGGAGGATTGTTCTTTTGGCGGGCGCTAACCTACCGCCAACCGATCGTCGATCTGCGCACCTTCCTCAACCGCAATTTTGCATTGGGCGCATTCTTCACCTTCGTCGTCGGCGTCGGCATGTACGGCACGACCTATCTGTTGCCGCTGTTTCTGGCCCAGGTGCGCGGCTACAACCCGCTGCAAATCGGCCTGACGATTATCGTTACCGGTCTGGTGACGATGGTGATGTCGCCGTTTAGTACTCGGATCGCGCGCCAGCTCGATCTGCGCCTGATGCTGGCCATCGGCCTTGGTCTCTTCGCCTTCTCGATGTATCTGACCGCCACGCTGACCAATCAGACCGGCTTCTGGGAGCTGTTCGTACCGCAGGCGGTCCGGGGCCTCGGGCTGATTTGCTGCTTTCTGCCGGCCAATATGATTGCACTGGGCACGTTGCCAGCCGACAAGCTGAGGAACGCCGCCGGGCTATATAACCTGACCCGCGATCTCGGCGGCGCAATCGGCCTGGCCACCATCGTCACGATCATGAACAAGCGGCTGCATTTTCACTGGAACCGGCTGGTCGAGGACGTCAACCCGGCACGCGCTTCGGTCCGGCATTTCCTCGATGCGCAGACCAGCCGCTTTGATTCGCTGATCCCAGGTGATCCCGGCCGGGCCGCGGTCAAAATGCTCGCTAATCTGGTGCAACGCGAAGCGCTTGTGTTGACCTATAACGATCTGCTGCTGCTGATCGGCGCGCTGTTCGTCTTCGGCCTGACGTTGCTGCCGCTGGTTCGCCGCCCGCGCTCGTTCCTGTCGCATTAATCTTTCGGCCGGTGTCTGCTTCGCGGCAGACCCCGTCGTAGTTGCCGGCAATCGGCGTGGATTCTTCCCCTTGGCGGCGCCGAAACGCTAACGGCGACGTGGCGCCGTTAGTGGCCCTACGGGTGTCGACGATCGGCTCGGCTCATCCCCCGGAGTGAGCCGCCGCAACATCGACGCGCAGTGTCATACCGATGCCAAAAATTGGAACTACAAGAGGGGCCGCCTCTCAGCTTTGTGAAGCATCGGAGTTTAAGGCCCATGCACGGCTGGGCTTTGGGCAAAATTGTCCCGACCGATTGTTTTTCGTCCGGAGCTGGAGATCGAGCCCATGCGCAAGTTATGAGAACGAAGATGGTTTATCGGATCTCCTACGACCAAATTTCCGTGATCAAGGCTGGACACTACGAGAGCTCAATGCGGACAGAATATTTCCAGACCGAGCAAGAAGCGCTTGGTAGAGCGCGCGAGCTACTCGATGGCGGTGAGCATACACATCACGCAATCGAGCTATTCGACGATAAGGGTAATGTTCTGGCAGGAGTCCGCCTGCAGCTGAAACTGGGAGCGTCGATCATCGATTGATGAGCTTACACGCTTAGGTGCCTTTGGGGGCGGCCCCTAAAAGGGCCGCCCTTCGCACATCGGAGGACCTTCTGGCCACTATCCGGCGCCGCCCGCCGTCGTCAGCACGCCCTATCGTCGCGGCCATCGCCACAACCACCAACGCCAGCAACGAGCGAATACGAATCCTGTCCGTTCAGGACTCGGCGCTCGTCAACGCATTGCAGCGCCGGTTGGCGGTAGTGCTGCAAAAATCGCCGCGGAGCCCGCCTGAGCCGGCCCCGCTCAGGCCTATATAATCTCGCCATCACCCCGCGATCAGCGCCTTACCTCGTCGAGATGACGCGCGTCACTCTGCGGCGCGGGCCGGGGTGAAGCTCGCGTGCGAGTGCTGGCGCCAGACGAGGGCGCCGATCACCGCTAGGTTCGCCGCGTTGAAGATGATCCCGACGGCGAACGCGATGGCGTAGAATCCGGCGTAGTCGTAGATCGCGCCAGCAAGCCAGCCGCCAAACGCCATGCCCGAGCCGCTGAACAACAGCACGCTGGGCACCCGCCATGACGCCTCCGAGGCCGGGAAGAGCTCGCGCACCGCCAGCACGTAAGCGGGAATGATGCCGCTGAAACCAAGGCCGAACGCGGCCGAGACGGCGAAGAGCCCGGCCTCGTTCTGCGTAGCCAGGAAGCCGAACATAGCGACGATCTGGCAAAAGGAGCCCGCCAGGATCGTGCGCAGGCCGCCCATGCGGTCGGCGACAAAGCCCCAAATCTGCCGGCTGACAAAGGCGCAGCCGAGCAGCACGGAGAGCATCGCCGCTCCCTGCGATGCCGGGATTCCGACATCGCTGCAGAAGGCGACGAGATGGCCTTGCGGCATCGCCATCGGCACGCAGCAACAGAAACCGGCCAGGCACAGCGCCGCTAGCACCGTACGGGGCTTGGCGCCGAGCACCGGCTGCCCCGGCCGCGACCCGCCGGCGTCTATATCGAAGCCAATTCCCTCGGGCGCTGGCCCGAGCATGATCCAGGCGGCCGGCAGGATCAGAGCGATTTCGAGCGCGGCAAAGCACAGCATCGTGTGGCGCCAACCGATCCGCGTCTCCGCCACGGCAAAGATCGGCGCCCAGATAGCCGCCGAGACAGAAGAGCCGCTGCCGAGCAAGGCCAGCGCGGTGCCGCGGCGGCGGTCGAACCAGCGCGTGACATAGATGTAGAGCGGCGCGTTCATCCCCGCATTGCCTAAAAGCCCGATAAACACCCCGTAACCGACGAGCAAGCTGAGGGAACCGCCGCTTTGCGCCAGCACCAGCCCCAAGCCGATCATCAGCGAGCCGAACATCACCGTCGCGCGCACGCCGAATCTCTCGGCCGCGCGGCCCATCACGAGTCCACCAACGGATGCGCCGAGCCACGCGAGCGAATAGGCCAGCGCCGGCACCGAGCGCTCGCCTCCAAGATCGGCGGCGATCGACTTGAGCCCGACGACCGTAATCGCCGGCGCGGCGAACGACACTGCGGCAATGCCGAGCGCGGTCAGACATACGCCCCAGGAAGCTCGCGTCTCGATCGTCGCCCGGCTGGGCGACCGGGACGCCGCTACGTTGAAGTTGGTCATGACGATGAATGCTAGCGGGATCCGGCGGGGAGGTCGCGGTCGTCAATCTGCACCCCTGGAGGGGACTTGACACTGGCCGCGATAGAGAAGCTGGGCACCAGGGTAGCGCCGCTAGCAGACCTCCGCTTGGCCGCAAGCCACCGCCGAGGATCGCCCCTCTGAGGCGCCGAGCGCGTCGGGACCCGCCCTACACCGCCAGGTGGCAACGCGATCTCTCGGTCTCGCACGACAGATCGGCCGCGCCCACCGCGGTGGTCAGCTCTGTTAAATCGCCGATTGATATCGGCGGCGGAAGCAGGCACTGGATCGCTGTGATTAAGTCTTAGGCAGAAAATGGTTCCGGCATTCGACCGGAAACCAATCATCCAGGGAAGGAACCGCTAATGCAGCGCCGGCTTCCGGCGGGGAGCAGCCGTGCATGATCTGCAGGCTGTTCCAAACCGCGGCGTTCGCCCCGTTTCACGTTCGCAGTTTCCGCTTCCAGTTTCCCGCGGATCTGCTGACCTCCTGGGGCGTCGAGATGGAGAATCTGGTGCTCGGCTGGTTCATCCTGGTCGAGACCGGATCGGTATTACTGCTCGGCCTGTTCTGGGCGTTGCAATATCTCGGCACTCTGCTGGCCCCGGTGTTCGGCATGGCCGGCGACCGGATCGGGCATCGCGCGATCCTGTGCACGATGCGGCTCGCCTATGCCGGGCTAGCGCTGATCTTAATGGCGCTGGCCTTCAGCGGCGTGTTGCGCCCGATCCACGTCTTTGTCATCGCCACCCTGTCCGGCCTATTGCGACCGTCCGACCAAACGATGCGCAACGCGCTGATCGCCGAAACCATCCCGATCGAGCGGCTGATGCCGGCGATGGGGGTATCGCGCACGACGCAGGATTCTGCCCGCATTGCCGGAGCGCTGGTAGGGGCAGGATTGTTCGCTGTGTTCGGCATGGGCTGGGTGTACTTGGTGATCAGCCTCTTCTATGGGTTTGGATTTACGTTGACCCTCGGGGTTGGCGGTGCCCAGCGCAGACCCGATGAGACGCGGCCGACGATATGGCGCGACCTCGTCGACGGGCTTGCCTACGTCTGGGACACGCCGGTTTCGCTCGCCTCGATCTGGCTCGCGTTCCTCGTCAACCTAACAGCGTTTCCGTTCACCAGCGGGTTGCTTCCCTATGTCGCGCGCAGCGTCTACCACATCGGCCAAACCGGCCTCGGGACGCTGGTGGCAAGCTTTGCCTGCGGCTCGCTGATCGGCTCAATCGCAGTCAGCTTCGCTGGACGGTTGCTGCGGCCGGCGCGGATGATGATTGTCTTCGCCCTCGCCTGGTACGCGCTGCTGTTGGTGTTCGCGCTGATGCCGCGGCCCGAGGGTGGCCGAGTTGCACTGTTGCTGGCCGGGATGGCGCAAGCGCTGAGCCTGGTGCCAATGTCGGTCTTGCTGCTGCACAGCGCCGGAGAGCGCTATCGGGGCCGGGTGATGGGGGTGCGAACGCTGGCGATTTACGGCGTGCCGCCGGGCTTATTGCTGGCGGGTGCGCTGATCGACCATATCGGCTTTGCCGCGACGGTGTCGATCTATTGCCTCATCGGAAGTCTGCTGACGATGATCATCGCTGTGCGCTGGCGCGAGGCGCTGTGGCCGCTCACTGCGCCAGCGAATGCGCGATAAAGAGTGGGGCGTCTCAACCAGCGCCAAACCGTTTGGGCGGCGAAGCGGCCCTATCGCTAAGTCGGCATCGCGGTCAGCGAGCGGAAATTCCTGACCTGGGCTCATATCGACGGCTCAGCGCCGAGAGCGGACCTCCGTGCGATCAAACGCTCACGTCGGAGGCGTAGGCACCGTTGCGGTCATTCGCGCAACCTCCGCCGAACTGGTACTGCGTCCGAACCGCGAGCGAGGTCTCGCCGACCAACACGCCATCACGCGCGCAGCGCCCCCGTACAACCCTCACTTTTTCTCGAATTTTGCGATGACGCTTTCCGTCGCGTTCAACGAAGGACTCGGGATGTCGGTAGGCCAGCTCCAGACAGATCTCCCCTGACATCGACGCCCCCAGGGCCACCGGTTTGTCCAGTCCCGCGGCGGCGGCGAAGCCCATGATGAGCGCGACGTACAGGTCGGTGTTTAGCCGCCAGGAGCCCTGGATTGCGCCCTCCGGTGGCGGCGATTTACCGTGCCAGGGCAGGTCGGGGATGCAGCGACACCGGGACCGGCAGCTCGCGAGCCAATGCCAGCCACTTCCCCACCTCGAGGACCCGCCGCGCGACATGGGCGTGCTGCATGAAGGCAAGTTGGTCGCCTTGAATGGAAAATTCCGGCAACCGGTACATCATCGCGAAGATGCCGTGATGGTGACGCGGCGGAACGGGTTCGAGAAACCGAGCCCATGTCGCCTCGGGTGCCGCCAGGATAAAGGCGGGCGTACCTGGATCGGCGGCGACCTGCCCTTCGACGAAATTGAAGACCGTCGTGTCGCTTCCCGACGTGACCGCGAAACAAGCGGCCCATGGCCCAGCCCAGGTGCCCAGGACCGCATCGACGGCACAAGCGTCTCTCCAGGCGGCGGCGTTGGGGAACCCGGTCATTGTAGGTCGATCACTTTCAGAACCACGGGATAATATTGGTCACAGTGCCCGAGCCGCTCGGGCATCGCTTACCGCTGCCGTCGCAGCTAGCTTGTCTACCGCCCCACGACTGGCTAGTGACGAGGCTTCAGATCTTGTTCTCATAGCACCGTCGACCAAGCCGATCGAGGTTTGCAAGCGCACTCCCCGTGGAACGGGTTCGCGCGAAAACCGGGCTCAAGTGCGGTTGGGCCGTGGCTCTTCCCCGCTACGATCGAGCGTGGTGGCGTAACAGCGAGCCTGCCCGCGCTCGGTACATGGCCCGCCGCTGGGGCAACAGTGAACCTGTTCCCGCTGCGCCGCGCCGCCGAGGCGGCAGCGAAGGGATATCGAGCTGATCGCTGTCGATGAGGCTGTATTGATTTCCACCGCACAGGGTCACGTGTCGTTGCCGCTTCTCGACTTTGGTCCTGTCGGTCTCGTACCGCCGCCCGTCTCCCGCCCGGATCGCTGCTCGGTCTGCCGCTCTTCGTTTGGGCCACTGAAGCTACCGGCTGAAGCGGCCGCGTTCGACGCTCAGCCAAGCGCGCACGGCAAATCAATCGGATGGTACACGCTGCTTTAGGTCCGCTCTGGCAACATAAGCGGTCATGGCCGAAGGTCACAGAACGGTGGCGAGCGAGCGCTCATTACCTGTATTGACGTTGACGGCTTTGCGCCGAAAGCGGCCGTCCGCGGGATCGCCGTGACGCGGCGCCGTGCGGCACTGGATCAATTCATACCCACGTCACGAGGCGGTCATGGCACAGTGCACGGATGCCTCGGGTCAGGATCACCATGCGCGTCGACAGCCCGGGCATCAGGGTGCGGCGGAGATCGATGGTCTCGGCCGTAGCGCTCTTGATCGGGCGATCCGACACTACCTTGATGCGGTCACCCTCGACAGGGACATGATGGTCCTCGCGCCGCACCGGGTTGGTTCCGTCGTGCAGAGCGCCATTCGCGAAGACGATAGAAGTCATCCTGTGACCCCCCCCTCCCCTAGAATCCCGTCGCGGAGATAAAGCTTATGCGCGCCAGAGGGCACTTCTCAGTGCGCAGATCGCGATCGCAAAAAAAAGCGGGGTTCCCGGTGCCGCCGACGCCCTCCGAGGTCGGTCGCGGCGAATTGATTTAGCCAGCATGGCGAAAAAAGTTCACCTGTGACAGTTTTGCCACGACGTTCGTTGCTACCCGACGAGCAGTTCGTTGCCCGAAAAACGCGACAGATAACTCGGTTCGAAATCGGCTAATTCCGACAATCCATCGATGTTTTTGATGGTCACCCTCTGGTCCTCGAGGACCACCAGATTGTCCTCGCGCAGGCGTCGCAGAACCCGGTTCACGTGCGGAATGCTGAGCCCGAGCGCATCGGCGATCAGCTCCTGAGTAAGCGGAATCTTGTACGATTGATCTTCCGCAAGACCGACGGCTTGCAGGCGAGTGAGCAGCTCCAAGAGGAAATGAGCGATGCGTTCGGAGGCCGATCGTCGTCCCAAATCAACGAGATGCTCAGCATAGATCGTCAGCTCGCAGGAAAAGTAGAGAAACATCTTAGTAACCAACTGCGGGTTCGTCGCAAAAAGCGCGTTCATGCGTGTAAACGGTATAGTGGCGACGATGGTTTCGGTTAATGCCTTGGTCGAATATAAAGAGCTTTCGACGAATGGCCCAAGAATACCGACGATATCGCCAGGCAAGGCGATATTGACAATTTGCCGTCGGCCGTCATGCAGGATGCGATAGCGAATGGCATTACCTTCGATTATTACCAATATACTGCCGTAGTTGCGCCCTTCCATGATGATGTCGCGGTGGCGCTGCACCGTGCGCGTGGCCGATTGGAGTTCGGCCAAGATCACCATTTCGTCCTGTGAAAGGGAGACGAGCTGCGCCAGCTTGCGGGTAAATGGTAACGCTTCGGGTGCCGCCGACGGCGGCGTTGCGCCCTCCATTTCTGCCTCCCCCACCGTTCAGTCTACTCGTGTAAGGCGATGCACCAGATCCGCCCTTTGCCGGCGAAATTCGCCGTCAGGGGATGATACCAAAAGCACCCAAAATGGTCGCTTATTATGATATTGATATAAAGCAATCTTATAAAGCAAAGACACCTCGCGGGATTAGCGGATACTCCACTGCGAGCCCAACCGTTCGTTGGGCGTGCGGAACCGGAACCCAAGGTTGGGTCACCGAGGCTTTAGCGGTTTGACGGGAGGGGGATAATGATGAGGCGTAGTATTGGCGCCATCGTGCTGGGGTTAAGCGCGGCGGCCTTTATGATGGTTACCGGGCTGGCCAGCGCCCGCGCCGACGAGTTGTCGGATTTGCGGG
>Ga0181530_10004429_pt1 | contig 14892 bp, 14 predicted proteins | sample PEATcosm2014_Bin_42_FD_119769 | JGI IMG/M metagenome (GOLD analysis project Ga0181530, IMG submission 119769) | Peatland microbial communities from MTU Mesocosm Facility, Houghton, MI, USA - PEATcosm2014_Bin10_60_metaG | ecosystem: Environmental > Terrestrial > Soil > Wetlands > Peat | place... | reverse complement strand
TCTAGGTTTTCTGATGTGCCTGAAAGTGAGATAGGAAGATGCTTGGAGAAGTGTCGAAGCTTGACCAACTCGGCCTACGAAGGATTGGATTTGGAGCGAGAAATAACGGCGGTCCGAAAGCAGAGGCTCGGCGACACCGTACTATTGTGGGAGGGCGATACGGTTGTTGGTGTTGCCATTTGTCACTGCGGACCGTGCACTGAGGCTGGAAGAGAAACATGCTACGTCAAGTTCGGAACCGTCCGGAACGGAACTAGTGCGGAGAGCTCTTTTGACAGGTTGCTGAGTGCCTGCGAGGAGCTAGCTACTATGAAAGGAATGACGCACGTACTGGCAGGCGTCAACGCTGCATGCCATAATGCGTATCGGAGAATGATTGCGCGCGGGTTTCGCGCTGACGATCAAGGTGTCTTAATGCTACGACCAAATGAGCCAGCGTTTGATCGGCCCGATCGCTACGTTCTGTGCGACTTACGCTAGAAACAGGGTCCACCTATCGTGGCTACCTATGAACCGAGATAATCAGGGGATATTTCTTGTCATTGTGTCAGCCCTTTCGTTTGGTTTCATGCCCATCCTTGCTCGCTTTGCTTACTCTCAAGGAGTTGGTGTCACCGAGTTTCTCTTCCTCAGATTTCTCTTCGCATTTCTAATCCTGGGAGCGCTTCTCGCCGCTTCCCATAAGTTGTTTCTTCCCAAGCGAATGGACCTCTTGGCGTTGATTGTACTCGGCGGACTGTTTTACTTCCTGCAATCCACTTTCTACTTCAGCGCTCTCCTCTTCTCGCCGGTTCCAATCGTTGCGCTGCTTCTTTACACCTACCCAGCCTTCGTTACCTTGGGCGCGTACATGTTAGGGTGGGAGCGGGTTTCGCGCCGTCTCGCAGGAGTAATCATAGTAGCACTGATTGGGCTGGTCCTAGTTGCAAACCCGTTCGGGACGGTGATCGGCTTTGGAGTGTTCCTTGCGCTTGCGTCTGCAATAACATACACGATCTACATTCTAGGCGGATCGCAGGTTCTCAGAAGGGTCAGGGGAGAGGTTGCGGTCTTCTTCGTGATTGGAGCCGGGACGGTCAGCTTCGGCATAACCGGTACACTGACGGGCTTTATCCACTTGAACTGGGACATTGCCGCATGGTTCTGGGTGCTAACCATTACCGCCGTATGCACGGTCATCGCACTAACCACATTCTTCATGGGCATTTCCAGAATAGGGCCCTCAAGAGCTTCGTTAATCAGCCTCATCGAACCGGTCACCTCAGTGCTTCTTTCGTTAGTCTTCTTCGGAAACAAACTCACCACATCACAGTGGTGCGGCGGTCTCCTGATACTCGCATCCGCGGCAATCATAACTATCTATGGTAAAGGACTCTCACCAGAAAGCGCTCTAAAATAGTCACGAGCCGGAAAAACGCCCTAACGCAATTGAACTGCACTGTGCGCGAGGCCAAGGATAGTTATTTCTCTGCAGGTTTTTTATAGCTCGTAATTTATTGTAATGGTTGATACATGATGGCAAGCATGGAAGTAAAGAGCTTCAATTCTCCCGATGAAGTTAGGAACTTCGAGAAAGGTAAGCTTGATCTTATGAAAATTGGCGGCGCAGTTGTTGGGCGTGGAGTTTTCCAGCCTGGATGGCGGTGGTCAACCTCAGTGAAACCTATCGTCAAGACCAAAAGCTGCGAAGCACCACATTTCCAATACCACCTATCTGGCGTACTTCATGTTGTAATGGACGATGGCGCCGAGAAGGACTGCAGAGCAGGAGACGTATCGCTTCTTCAATCGGGACATGACGCTTGGGTTGTAGGAAACGAGCCTGTGGTCGTCATCGATTTTCAAGGCATGATAGACTATGCCAAACAAGTGAAATGAAGTAGAGAATGTGTTAGTGAATTGATAATTCTGGTTAGGTTAGACTACGAAGGCGGAGACCTTCAGAACGACTTGGCGAAAATGAACGAAATCCATGCCAAGATTGAGAAGGCGGTGGAAGGAAAGATAGACGGACCATACTTCCCACAGTCAGGCACACTCCTCTACATATTCCATGTTGACAAGTACGAGAGGCTTAACGAAGCGGGCAGAATCTTCTACGCAGAAGTTGCCAAGCTGAAGCTGCCCTTCGTCCCAAACACGTACGAGGTCGCAGTGACCCCGAAGGAATTCTTCGGGTGATTACAACTCCGCTATCGATGCTTCCGGAGGTGAGTATCAGGTTGGCTATGTACAAGTGTGAAGCATGTGGCAAAGAGGCAAGTTCGGCGGGTATGTGTTGCGGTTCGCAGATGAAGTAGGTAAGCTAGGAAGGTTTCGATTGGAACGCCTTCCTTAGCCTCTCATATTTTGCGGGATCATCTCCTACGTCTATCGAAATAGTTTTCGTTCCGATGTAGATGGGAATCCATTCTTCGTATGCTCGTTGGCCGCGAGCTTTCGCTAACCTCACTTGACGTTTCTGTCGACCCTCCACCTCAAGCAGTCGTAGTTCTACAGCGAAATCCATCAGTGTTTGCAAGCGTCTAACGTTCTCCTCCCCCGCCGTCCCGCTGGCAACGGATATTATGAAAGCGCCGCCTTTCGATTTCACTTTAACCGCCATACTCGATAGAAATTGCACGACCAGCTGTGGATCCTTGTACGTGAAAAGGGCGGTCGCGGAGTCGATGATTATTTTGGGACTCCCAAGTTTGACCTTTTCGTTGAGCAAGTCGGTAATTAAGAGGCTAAGTTCATTCAGGTCTGTTCGATTCTTCAACGCATACTTCTCTTGACTAGGAGCCCCAGCGATTGAGGCGTAGCAATCCACAAGCGTAATGATGCCTTGGTTCTCATACTCCGCAAGCTTCTCCTGCGTATAGCCTCCGAGTGGGCCGCGCATATTTGACGGAGAATCATCGAAGGCAAGCAAGACAGAAGGTCTGCGGTTTCTCGCGTAGAAATCCACCCAATGGTGAAGCGTCGGTGTCTTACCCGCACCCGGTGGACCCGTGATCATCATCGTGTAGCTGTCTGGTAGCCATTGAGCGAACTGGTCACAATGGTTACAGTAATAGAACTCTGTGATCTCGTCAAACGCTGAAGGCTCGCCACAAAGAGGGCATACTCTCAAGGGTGCAGCGGGTGCTTCCAAGCTCAACCTACTCTTGATTACCAATCGAGTTCATTAATACTATTTCCTTGGAAACGAAACCGGAACTGCGCGGGTTTCAAATCCCACAACGATTAGCCGGTCTCCTGATAATTATATCCACGGCAATCACGGCCGTATATGGCAAACCTCTGAATTAGCCGCGCGCCATCTAGGGCAGGTATGATGAAGGAGAGTTCTCCAAACGCTCTATGCGTCTACGTGAAGTCTTAGAACGCCCTATCACTTGAACCAGTTCTGGGCAGAAATATGGCGAGAAACCCCGCGACAAGTGCGAATCCTGTGAAGATGCTGAACGCCGCGCTTAAGCTGAGACTGTCAGCCAAAGCTCCAAACCCTAATGCTGCTACCCCTCCGATTCCAATATAGAGACCCAGCATCAACCCCGAAACGGCTCCAACATTACTTGGGGCTGCTTCTGAAGACATCACTACAATCACCGACCAGCTAGCATACAACGCGGCACCCGACAGGGCCAGTAAAATTAGCGAAACAAATCCACTCGTCAGAAGAAAACTGTAGAACAAAACGGCACCGAGCAGAAGCGAAGTCACTATTATTGGCCGTCTCCCGACACGGTCCGAAACGTAGCCGCCTCCAAGCTGGCCCAGGACACCTACGCCAAGCCATATGGAGGCGATTAACGTTGCAATCAAGAGCGATTCGCCTCTTGCGACGAAGTACAAAGGTAGGAAAGTGATTACGCTTTGTACGGTTACGGAGCTGAGGGCCGTGATGGCAGCTAGTATACTCAAGAGACGCTTGTTCGCAGGGCAATGACACTGTACTACCGCAGGTTCGCTTTCTTCAGATCTTACGTTTGCTTTGAGGAGAATTAGGGCAACCAGCAACCCAAGCGGAAGCAACAAGATCGTCCCACGTAGACCCAGAGCGGTGCCCACTGCACCCGCCACGAATGGCCCGAGGAATAAGCCCGTGTTTCCGGCAGAGAGAAAGACGCCCATATTCTTGCCTCTTGAAGAACTGTTTGACTTCACGACTGCAGAAAATGCAGGTGGATGGAAGAGTGCTGACCCCAATCCTGCCGTTCCCACGAAGAATAACAGCAAAACAAAGCTTGAGGAAAAACCAAGCAAACTCATGCCAACGCAGTTCAATGCCAAACCTGCTTCCAGAAGCCACGAAACGCGAGTGCGGTCGAACCAATGACCAAACAATGGTTGCATAACCGATGAGGTAACGTTGAGGACCATAGCAACAACACCCGCGAGAAGATACGACAGACCGAATCGGCTCGTGATTAGCGGCAGTAAACCGGAGAGGCTGTTCGAGAAAAGATCGTTGACACCATGACCCAGAGCTAACAATGATGAATTCGAGAACTTCAAGGCCGAAATCTCACGATTTGGAAACTCACAACATTACCCGACGGCAGCCAAAGAGCCCAGTCCGTCACAAAAAAGATTGCTTCAGGTTGCTAATTGGCATGATCATAGTCACAGAGCAGAGACGTAGAATCCAAAATGATTGCTCTCGTTAGGAAAGGCATCGGCTGAATTTGGAACGGGGCAGAGAATCTGACCGCACACGATGACGGTCTGATTGCGGACGGCCGCGAAAATCGAGCACATACCGACATACTTCCACACAAGTCGACGATATGGTAACAACATGTTACTGAGGCGCAGGATCTTTCGCGAAGTTCTCCCACAAATCCACGACAAAACGCGACGAGACGGAGAATTTCACAACAAAACGCAGAGATCAGCGACAAAATGCGACGAAACCAATGTGGAAATACCCACAAAACAGGCTTAAGACGGTCAAATTGAGTATGTTGACCACACTGCACGGACGTTATGGGGCTGAATCAGCGCGTAATCCACATGTAATCGACTGATGCCAAGACAACTTCAGACAAACAACAGCAACTCGACAACGGAAACTCAATGACACCCGAACGATGACCGAATGACACCGGACTACGACCTGAGAGATTCCGGCGAGATTGCGAAATGCGCAAAAGAGACCCCGCCGCGCCTCTCTATTCCAAGACGGTTGAAAAGACGATTATCAATGTGGTCGCCTGTCTTGGAAGACAGTAGGTATACCATAGCAACCTCTAAGTCTCCCTCGTACTCGAACTCTGCCTTACCGTTTACAAGCGGCAGGTCTCCGGAAGACCGCCTACCTGCACTACTTTCGTAGTAGAATTTCGTCCGAAGATCCTCTACTCCTTCTTCAAGGGATTCTACGTCCACGGATAACTTACCGTCCGCGATACGGAGTGTCTTCACTCTACCTCTGTAATCAGGCATAATGAACATCAATCGACTCGTCGGGACTTCTCCGAACCCCAAACTGAGGGAACAGAATTGAGTAATCGCTTCGTTGCCATCTGGATACATTGGCAAGTCTCTTTTCACTAATGGAGATTGTGGAGTTCGGCCCCACACGTCTCCCGCATAGCACATGTACAGAACCGATGGCCAGTTCGGTTCTATCTGACTGAAACGTTGAGACGAGGCGATGTAGGGAAAACTGCCGGGTATCATGCTCAGTTGACTTTGAATGTTGATATCGTCTCTAATTTTGATAAAATCCGGGTTTGTGGGTTGTTTCGCGAGGGGAAGAAAGAGTTCGGATATTTTATCCACAGGCATCACTGTGCGTATTGGTCGGAAGTTTCCATAATCCAAATCCTTCTCGGACGTATCCTCATCGTTTCCGACGTGAAGAAAGTCGATGCGTCCAAAACACATTCTGTAAAAGAGTGACAAGGGAGACAATGCAAGTCTCACAAGAGCATGCGCGTAGGTTTTCCGCCTGCTATCTAGAGTGGTTACAAAACTATTGACGGCATCTTGATTCGACATCAATCTTCACCAAGCTTACGAGCTATTCGAGCATACATCTTCATCGGTCTCTCGTTCCGAGCACGTTGTTGCAGGTACCATAGGTAAGAGCTCCTGCAAATCACATGCTAGGGAGTCTCCAGTCTGTCACACGTGCGACATGTTTATTATCGCCACCGCTAATCACTGTCACAGGTGTGACTGATGGATGGTTTGCTTTGGGTTGTTGATTACGATATACCGGTGGATAGTGTAGCGAAGAGGAGAGCGTTCTATCGTGCTCTCCACGAAATACTGAGGGCTCATGATATCATCGCTGATCGGAGTACGCAGAGTGTCTGGATCATTGACAATGAAGGGATTGCTAACGAGATTCACGGGTTAGCTTGCAGGTATGGAAAGAGTCACTTGTATTCGGCGTCTAGGCTCGATTAAATTTCCTAGCGCACCAAACACAAACCAACCTACCCCTAACGCGCTTAGCGTTTTCTTCCTTCGTAATGATGGCTCTGCATTCGGGGCATTGGAAGGGTTTCAATCCGGTATTCCAGCGTTCTAGTGTCTCAAGAGACTATCCGACCGTACCGTCTTTCATGCGGCGTATAGGCCACTATTCTAGCCGGAGGAAATACGAACTGGCTCGCCAAACGTTGATTGGCTACGCGAGAGCAGTCGGTTGCAAGTGGGCACAGCGACCCAAGCGCTAAGATAGCTTCCGAACGATTCACGTGGTCAGTTTACCGTTTCGGACGATTGTGTTTCCGTTTACGGTTAATGTGGCTTTTGTGAGGATGCCTGGGAAATAGAAATCAGTCTTGTTTGCTCCGCCGATATCGTCGTTGCCGCCAATTGCGACGGTTACTGCGCCTGCGGTTATGCCATCCTGCATGAAACCTATCTTCGCCTTAGGGTTCAAGCCTACGCCAATGGCTGCGATCTTGTTCTTTTCGCCTGTTGCTTTATCGTAGCTCGCCTTGAAGTGGCCGACGTTTTGGACCGCTTTGTAGTTGGTGAGTATCCCGTCTTTGAAGTCCAGGCGGACTCCACCGACCCACTTGCCCATGTATTGGGTTGGTCTATCAAAGACAACCCTCCCCTCCGCGAACGTTTCATCTGGGCATACTAGGATGTTGCCGCCGGGTATGTTGGCTACGTTTCTTCCGTGGTCCAAATCGTCGTTATCAACGATGCAATCCTCTGAGTAAGCGTCTCGACCTACGAGTCGGAGGGATAGGTTGGTTCCGTTGGGGGAAGTGATCCTAACTTCGCCGTTCTTCAATGAGGGAGTGAGCTTCGTTACTTGATCTTTTAACGTGGCGAAATCGACGGTAGATGCGGCGATTAGCATTCGTTGCCACGCGGCTAATGGGAGTCTGAGTGAGCGGGCCCGATCACGGCTAGCATAGCCTAAACCGATCCTGGCTGCTTTCAGCCGGTACCGTTTTGCTCTCTCATACCATTCCTCATTATAGCTCGTAGCGGCTCTGAACTTTGCAGGGTTCTTCCAGAGTCTGGAGAAGTCACCGGGTCCAGTGATGAATATGTAGCCCTTAGCTTTCTCAATCGCAGCCCACTCATGCTCACCCACTTTGCCCAGCTTATCTTCTGGAAGTGATTCAACCGATTTCCAGAACGTTCCCTCATGCTCAAACAACAACATTGGGCGAGCGCCTAACTCACGCAGTCGGTAAACGAAATCCGTGGCGATAGGCAAGCCATGATCCCAAGTTTCGACAATGACATCATCCCCCGACTGAACTCCGAGCGTTTTGGAAAGAACATTACGCACTAGACCATCATAACTAGTCATGATTCACAAACAAGCGAACACCCATCATTAAAGCTTGGCCATCAAGATGTCGGGAAAATGATGCATGAATCGCAGGGTAAGAAGCAGTCTCCCCTTCAGGGATCAGGGAAGACACTATACTTGAAACGCTAGTGTTCCGAGGATATCAGAACTTCTACGTACCATAAACGCATATTAGGCATGGCGAACGCTCGGTAAATTCGGTCATGGGTTTGGCAAGAACGAAGTTTCTACTTCTCGGCTTACTCCTAGTATTGACTGTGTGCGCAGTAATCAGACCCATTAGCGCAGATGGAACCGTGACCGTTTCCAACTCCGGTAACGTAGTAGTGGTTGCTGGGCAGTCGGGCAGTTCTCTCATTACCTTCAATGATCCTTTAGATTATGAGATTGTCTCTGTCACCATAAGTTGCAGCGGCCTTCCTGCTGGCGCAACATGCTCCACAAACCCCACCAGCCTCCCGGGGCCATGGTACGACGGCACTTCATTCGATGTGGTTGTGAACACCTCCCCATCCACTCCAGCCGGAACCTTCCCGATTAGTGTGACTGTCTCCTTCGACTTCTACACACCCGAAATAATTCAACCCTCGTTCCTAGTTTCTGGCGGCTCTCTGGGACCAGAATCTGTCTCTATTCAGCAAACTCCGGCGTCAACGAACACAACGTTCAATTTGATTGTTAGTTCTACCACGATTCCAGAATACCCATTAGGATTACCGCTACTCGCTATCCTCACGATTATCAGCTACGGTCTGATCCGACGTAAAATCAAGAACACGAAGAACTAATCAAGCAAATACATCGAAACTTGATAACATAATCCTGTCTGAACAATTTGATAGAGCCTTTTCTTGCACTCTGTATTTTGAGGGGACGGCTGCAATATTGAAGATAGGGTGTAAGAGTTTGGAAGGGGATGCAGATTGAGTGATCTGACTCTAAACAAAACTACCACAGCCCTGGTAGTCATCGACCTGCAAAAAGGAATCACGTCTATGTCGACTGAGCCGTATGACACGAAGACTGTAATCTCTAACGCCGTAAAGTTGGCTAACGCTTTTAGGGTGAACAAGATGCCTATCTTTCTTGTTCACGTCTCCTTTTCGAAAGGAACAGCTCTTCAGCCGATTGCTGATCTTGCGATGCCTTCGAGGGGGGAGATGCCTGCGGATTGGGCGGACATTGTGCCAGAGCTGGGGCCTGCGCCTTCTGATGTGGTGATAACCAAGAGGCAGTGGGGAGCGTTCTACGGAACTGACCTTGATCTTAGGCTCAGGCGCGGAGGGATCGACACGATTGTACTTGCAGGCATCGCAACGACTTACGGTGTCGAAAGCACCGCAAGGTTCGCGTACGAGTATGGCTACCAGCAAGTCTTCGCTGAAGACGCCATGTCAGACCGCTCCACAGAGGCTCATAAGAGTTCGATCGATTTCGTCCTGAAAAGAATTGGAAGAGTCAGGAAAACAGCAGACATTCTTCAAGCGCTAACATGATGGCGCCCTGATTTTTCTATAGTTTTTTCATGTCGTCTGGCGTATCCACATCCTTCAGAACATTAGGCGAGCCGGTTTCAACTAGGCTTACTTCGCCTTCGTGGCGCTGAACGATGGCTTTCAAGCCGAAAGTTTCTTCATCAATATGTTCTATCTCAGGGAAGAGTTGTCTGTCGAAGAGTATGGGGTGTCCAGTTTCACGCTTATGGGCTGCGATGACGATCGCATGTTTTCCGCGTTCGTATTCCTCTATGACCTTGTTGATTGATTGAAAATCTATCATTGCAACGTCACCAGGTAGGACTAACACGGCACGAGTCATCGGACCAATTTCGGCAAGCCCGGCCTTAACGGAGCTACTCTGCCCCTTCTCGTAATTCTTGTTGACAACCAGCCGGCAAGGGAGGTCGGTAAGTAAGGCACGTACTTTTTCTGCTTGCCAACCGAGAACTACAATGACCTCGTCAACTTTTGATTCTAGGGTTGTTTGGGCAACTCTTCGAATCATCGGAATTCCTTCAATTTTTATGAGGAGTTTGTTTTTGCCGCGCATTCGGGTTGATTTTCCAGCGGCTAATACGATCATTGATATCATAGCTTACGTCAACTCGTTCACAGGGCCATGGGTAAGAACTCTGCACTACCTGGCGTACCTACTAGTTCTTGGTTTTGGAAGATTACCTGCCCTCGACGCATGGTAAGGATGGACCAGCCTTTCAGTGTCCAGCCCTCGTATGGGGTCCAGTCGGCCTTTTGGTGGAGATCCTCTCCCCTCACTTTTCTTTTCATCTTCAAGTCGATCATTACGAGGTCTGCATCAGCCCCTTCCGCTATGATACCCTTTCTTGGGTAATTGCCGAAGATCTTGGCTGGGTTCTCGCAGCAGACTCTTTGGAGTGCTGGAAGGGTTAGGCGGTGTTTGTTTACTCCTTCGCTTAACAAGACTGGAAGCATTGTTTCAATAGCCGGGACACCGCCCCACGCCTTCCAAATATCCTTCCACCCCACCTCTTTCTCCGTTCTCAAGCCAGGTGCATGTTCGGAGGTCACAATGTCAACAGTGCCATCACGAAGACCCTTCCAGAGAGCCGCCACATCCTTTGGGCCCTTGAGTGACGGGTTCATTTTCAGGTACGGACCCTGTTTCTTCATGTCCTTGCGTGTAAACGTAAGATAATGAGGGCAGGTCTCCGTTGTCACCCTCACCCCACTCTTCTTCGCTTTCTTGACGGCAGCAACCCCTTCACGGGTTGACATGTGGGAGATGTGAAGGCGAGCACTCATTCCACGTGCAAATTCAATAACCTTCTTCACCGCCCGCTCCTCAACAATGTTAGGCTTCCATTCCGCATGCGCCATTGGATCTCTTCTACCTGCGGCCAGGAGCTTCTGCAAGTTCTCGTTCGCGATCTGTTCATCCTCAGCGTGAACGTTCAGAATTGAATTGTGCATGGCCGTTTCCCGCAAGAGCGACATGAGTGTGTGGTCGTCGGCGTAGTAGGGTTTGCAAGTGAAGGTTTTGAAAGAACGCACGCCCAGTTCCGCAATTTCAGAAATGTTGGGCAGGTTGCTCAGATTCATCATACCCGCGTGGAAGGAGAAATCAATCAGTGAACTCCGCCGTCCCTCCTCAATCTTAGCCCGGACGCGTTCGGCTGAGTCGACTGGAGTTGAGAGAACCATCTCAATCACAGTAGTGACTCCTCCTGCAGCCGCCGCAGACGTTCCAGTTGTGAAGTCCTCCCGGTTCGTGAAAGCGGGATCATAAAGGTGGGCGTGCCCATCCACCAAGCCGGGCATCACAAATCGTCCCTTCGCGTCGATTTTCTGATCCGCATTCGGCTTTTTTGTTACGGTGACGGACGTGATCTTTCCTTCTGCGACCAAAATGTTTGCGCGCGTAAGTTTGCCTGCGCGCAGAATTCTTGCGTTTTCAACGAGAATAAGCGGCAAAGGCGTCCAGCTTCAGCGAATCTTCGTTCTCAATTATATCAAGCAACTGCTAGCGCTCATTATCCGCTTCTGCCCGGTGATGTCTCTCTTGGGTGATGGTATCTCTTCGGTTGACTCTTGCTTGGTTTCGTTGTCACAGTTCGATTGGTGGAACGAAAGTTAACGGGGCAAAACCTGCCTCTCGATAGCCTATGACGAAGTTTCCATGGGTTTTACTGGCATGATGGTTAGTTTTTATAACTGAAAACCACGAATGGTCTCTCGATGACGCGTGGTTTTTGTTTGTCTTAATCTTCAGATTGCCGTAGCGGTTTTCCTAGCGGTGGTGGTCACGGTTGGCGCCGTGTTACTGGGGGCGCGGTCAGTAGTTGTTGCGAATACGTGTAGCGCTTGCAGCTTCGTTGAGCTTTGGAAATTCTTCCCCGCACTCGGGATCTTGTCGATAGTGCAACGACGCGCTAGGAGGCGCCGGGAGCTAGGGAGGGTCGCCGGTGATGATGTTTCTGAGACAACAGAGAGATATGTTGAGGCGGTGTATCGGGTACGCGAGGCTGACGGGTCAGCCAGAACTGGTAAGATTGCCGAAGCCCTCGGTGTCACAGGGGGCAGTGTGACTAATACGATCACTGGCCTTCAGAATCAGGGACTCGTTCGACTCAAGCCATACAGAGGCGTCGAGCTCACTCCAAGAGGGGAAGCCTTGGCGCTACAGGTTCTGCGAAAACATCGGCTGGCTGAGAGACTGCTGACGGATATCCTAGGCATGAAATGGAGCGAAGTACACGCGACGGCGTCCAGACTTTCACATGCTATAACTAGTGATGTCGCAAGCGCGCTCGAGAGGTTGCTAAAGAATCCAGAGACTTGCCCACACGGCAACCCAATACCCACGTCAGCTGGCAAAGTCAAACAAACCAAGACTATCCCCCTCGACCAACTGAGCACGGGTCAAGCAAGCATTTTGGTGAGCGTCCACGGAGAAAAGAGCGACCTATTCCGCCACTTGGAGTCACTCGGATTACTTCCGGGGGTGCCTGTTCGCGTTGAGGCAAAGGACCCGTTGAGTGGAGCAATCATAGTGAATAAGCGAGGCTCACGATATCCGTTGGGACGGCAACTAGCTTCCTCGATACAGGTCAGAAAAACCTGATTTGCATGCACCTCACAAAGCAACGCTCCTAACCAAATCCAATAACCGAAAAATAACAGAGACAGCGATTTAGCGCATCAACCGAAGAGAACCATTACCTACTGGCTCTCAGGGTTACCGCCTAACGCAACGTATTTTATCTGATAGTCCCACCTTGCATTGGGTTCAGTTTTGGTTGATCTCCTCATAAAGAATGGCGTATTAGTTACGATGGACGCGAAGCGGCGAATTCTAGAGGGCCACGCTATCGCTGTTGAGGCAGGTCGAGTCGTTGAAGTCGGTACTACTGAGAACCTAGAGAGGAAACACAATCGGGCCGAAGCAATTGACGCCACAGGCCGAATCGTGATGCCCGGCATAATCTGCAGCCATTCCCATCTTTACGGTATGTTGCTTCGGGGTGCATCCCTCAACATAGACCCGCCTTCAGATTTCACTCAAATTCTCCAGCGGGTTTGGTGGCCTGTTGACGAGGCGATGAATTTTGAAGACGCTTACGCGAGTGCTCTTGTCGCCTGTCTGGAGTTCGCAAAATCCGGAGTCACCACCTTTGCGGACACATACTCTGGGCCGAACTCCATCTCCGGCGTCCTCGACCATATCGCGAGGGCAGTTGGGGAAGTTGGGATAAGGGGGTTCATTGCTTTCGAAGCCACCGAACGCCACTCAGCGGAGGAAGGCGCGAAGGGTGTTGAGGAGAACGTTCGGTTCGCGGAGAAGGTGAAACCTGAGAGCAAGGCAAGGCCGCTCTTTAGCATCCACGCCTCATTCACAGTCTCCGACGCCCTCATACGTCGCGTCAAGCAGCTGGCCCAAAAATACCACGTCCCTGTTACGATTCACGCCTCAGAGGGGTTAGTAGATTTACATCATAATATGGAGAACTACGGTAAGCGTACAGTAGAGCGTCTCCGCGATGTGGGATTGCTTGGCCCCGATGCTGTTCTTGCACATTGCGTAAATCTCGATGAGAAGGAGATCGAAATTCTCGGGGAAACGGACACCGGGGTTGCACATAACCCCATGAGTAACATGCTAAATGCCGTCGGCGTTGCGCCGCTTCTTCAAATGTTGAAGCGAAACGTGAGGGTGGGGTTGGGAAACGACGGTTACATTTTCGACATGTTCGAGAACATGCGAGCAGCCTACTTGCTTCACCGGGTGTACCACAAGAATCCGAACGCCATCGACCCATACACCATTCTCGAAATGGCGACAGTGAATGGGGCAGGGCTTTATGGGATGGGAAAAGAGGTTGGCTCAATTGAGCCTGGGAAGAAGGCTGACATTATCCTAATCAAACCAAGCGTGCTACCCACACCGCTCAACGCGAGCAGCGTCGTCGGACATTTGATCAATACTGTAGACGGAGACGACGTAGAAACAGTCCTCGTCGAAGGAAAACCAATCGTCAAAAACAGGAAGCTCGTTACCTTCGACGAAGATAAGGCCCAATCCATCGCGCAGGCAGCTGCTGCGAAACTCTGGGAGCGACTGAAAACCGCCAAGCCACAGGTAGACCCACTCAAGAAATAATCAACACCAAGAACCCTCAGTGTGCATCATTGAATTACAGGGAAGTCGTCACCTCCTTTCTCACAACCGACGAAAGAATTCTCCTTCTACGCCGTAGTCAGAAGGTTGGAACACATAGAGGTCAATGGTCAGCTGTGAGCGGCTACCTAGAAGGAGACGAGCAACCGCTTACACGTGCCATGACTGAGATACGGGAGGAGGTAGGCCTTTCCGGCAATCAGATCAATCTGTTAAGAGAGGGGGAGGTCCTTCGAGCGTTTGACGAGGGAACCGGCACTGTATGGGTGATCCACCCTTTCCTATTTGAAGCGAAATCTAGCAAGGTCCAACTTGACTGGGAGAACAGCGAATACAAGTGGATCGAGCCAAAGCAGCTAGCCTCCTACGAGACTGTTCCCAAACTGAAAGAAACCTACGATCGCGTACGCTACGATTTCCAAGCAACCCGCCAAGCACTCACAGAGGTCTTACCTGGGGTAAAGGATGTGTCACATGATGGAGTTCACGGAGCAAACTTTCTTGGCCGCCAAGCTCTAGAGTTGCTCTCGGCTACCGCACAGGCCTCAGACGCTAGAGATACAGATGCGCTGTTTTACGATCTCTTGCTAGTCTTCTTAAGACTACGAATCGCTCAGCCAGCGATGGCCAACGTATGGAACCTCACGGGAAAGCTACTACAAGCGGTCGATCGAGAGAGGGCAGTGGTTGCCTCGGTAGATGAGCTCAAGACTCGCGTCAAAGAGCTCGGTCAACAGGTTGGGGAAGAAGCTGCGGCAGCTTCCGAGGATGCGTCCAGAAATACAGCACAAATTCTTCCTCAAAATGGCGTGGTATTGACCCACAGTTACAGTAGTACGGTCCTAAGATCGCTGGAGTTAGGCTTCAAAAGTGGAAAGGTTTTCCAAGTTTTCGCCACTGAATCCTATCCAGGCATGGAAGGCAATCAGCTCGCGAAGGACTTGGTAGCACTAGGT
>Ga0181530_10004428_pt1 | contig 14894 bp, 16 predicted proteins | sample PEATcosm2014_Bin_42_FD_119769 | JGI IMG/M metagenome (GOLD analysis project Ga0181530, IMG submission 119769) | Peatland microbial communities from MTU Mesocosm Facility, Houghton, MI, USA - PEATcosm2014_Bin10_60_metaG | ecosystem: Environmental > Terrestrial > Soil > Wetlands > Peat | place... | reverse complement strand
TAGGCGTTCTGGTGGAAGTACCGGTCATGCTCTCGGTTTGTTCGGCGTGCAACCGCACGCGGCATTGGTTTCCTGCGGCGGAAAGGATCTAGCGATGGAAAAGAAGCGGGTTCTGATTCTTTGCACCGGCAATTCGGCGCGTAGCCAGATGGCCGAAGGCCTGTTGCGGCGCGACGCGGGCGACCGCTTCGAGGTATCGAGCGCTGGGACCAGGCCAAGCCAGGTTCGACCCGAAGCAATCGCCGCCATGCGCGAGTTGGGCATCGACATTTCCGGCCAGCGTTCCAAAAGCGTAGACGAGTTCGCCGGCCAATCGTTCGATTACGTTTTGACCGTGTGTGACAACGCCAGGGAAAGCTGCCCGATCTTTCCGGGCAAGACCGCAATGATTCACCGGAGCTTTGAAGATCCGGCTGCGCTCGAAGGCTCCGAGGAGGAGCGGCTCGCCCTTTTCCGTCGCGTCCGTGACGAGATGAGGCGCTACCTCCACGGTTTCCCGCCGCCTTAATCTCCTTGCCGCGCCGCCGCGCGTGCGCTTCCATAATTCTACAACAATGGTATTGACATATTTTGACGCTTTTAGTATTATCGAAACCAATATGCCCTTTGCAACAAGCAGGTGGAAAGTCAAGGCGGGAGTGGCCGCGCTTGCGGTTTTCACAGTTTTGGCCACAGTTGGGTGTCGCCAGGCCTCGGATCTCGACGAGAGACCCGCGTCACCGTCACCGTCACCGTCAGCTCCGGAGAGCGCAATCGCCGGCGCCGGCAGCACCTTCGTCGCCCCACTGATGTCCGCCTGGATAAGCGGATACCAGCAAACGCACCCAAAAGTGGTGGTTAACTATACCCCTGTCGGGAGCGGTGCCGGCATCGACCAATTCAAGAAAGGGTGGCTTGGCTTCGCAGCCAGCGACGCACCTCTCAGCGACGAACAGGTGAAGGAAATATCTGCGACGATCCAAGTCCCGGCGACTGCCGGGCCTGTATGTATCATCTACAATCTTCCTAACCTCAATCAGCCGCTGAGACTAAGTTCCCAGAGCCTGGCCGGGATCTATTCAGGGCGCATCATTAGCTGGCAGGATCCGGACATCGCGCGGGATAACCCAGGGGCCCGGTTGCCGAAATCCGCTGTCATCGTCGTACACCGATCGGACGGCAGCGGTACGACGAACGTCCTGACTACTTATCTCAGCAAGGTCGATCGGGACTGGTCCTGGAAGTCGGGTCACGGACTTTCGGTTACCTGGCCGATCGGGCTTGGCGCCGACGGTAGCAAAGGCGTACTCAGCGTCGTCAAGCAGACAACCGGAACTATCGGCTATCTCGAACTCAACTACGCCAAAGAGAATGGAGTGCCCGTTGCTGCAATACGTAACAGGGCGGGCGAATTCGTCGCTCCGACCCCGGAAACGGCTGCTGCAGCCATCGAGGCCTTCAAGGAAGACTTGGGCAAGGACGTCCGCGCGCCTATTGTAGACCCTCCTGCTTCAGCCACGGAGGCTTATCCGATAGCAGGTTTCACGTTTCTGCTAATACCGAAAGACCGTCCAACAAGAGATGAGCAAATGGCTGTTAGAGATTTTGTCGCCTATGCAATTTCGACCGGACAGGACTCGGCAGAGCGTCTTTCGTACGCTAAGATGCCACCGTCCGTCCAGCAGAAGGCTCAAGAAGTGCTAGCTCAGTTGACGGTGAATGGGCAACCCTTGAAGTGAATCGTGGCACACGCCCTGCCTCAAAGTCCCGCAGAGCCAATACCTTAGCGATTTGCCTTTGTGGGGCAGGCTCCGAGCCTGCGAACCAATCACATAATGCCCATCGTTTTGCGCAATCTGAAATAGTCACGGTCTACTATCGTTGGCACCCGCTATACGGACGGAGCCTGCCGGTTCGGAGTCGCCAGAAGGTTCCGTGCTGCGAACTTGTCTTCGTCCAGATGGAGAGCGGCGCAACGTGTGGCCTGCCCGCGTGGATGCTCAGCGCTGCTTGTGCCACGTTCGTGCTGGGTCCCCCGCTGATCGCTACCGGCGCGCTGCTGGAATTGCGCGCTCTGCTCGGCGCCTTGCCATCCGATTTGAAGTGCGGTAAGGCTTCGCTGAAGCGACTACCGCCCAAGGAGGGCCGGAAGGAAAGCTCAGCCGAAGTCTCCGTTCGCACAACTCAACCTTTCCCTGCTGCATCCCGTCCCGGCCGCGCTGCCGGCCGGCAAGGACCACCAACTGGTCGAAGCCCTGATCGAACTGCTGCTCAGCGCCGCCGCACCTCACGCGGCGAAAGGAGAAAGCCATGAACCCCAAACTGACCGCTGAACGATTGGAGCGCGGGGCGACGGTGTACATTCGCCAGTCGACGCCGAGCCAGGTACTGCATCATCAAGAAAGCCAGCGGCGGCAGTATGCGCTGGAGCAGCACGCGCGCCAGTTGGGTTTCCAGCGGGTCGCGGTGATCGACGAAGATCTGGGACGCTCGGGGTCGGGGCTGGTCGAGCGCAGCGGATTCCAGCAACGGGTGGCCGCGGTCTGTGCGGGCGCCGTGGGAGCGGTCTTCTGCATCGAAGCCTCGCGCCTGGCGCGCAACGGCCGGGAGTGGCATTCCCTGATCGAATGGTGCGGCCTGATGGGCACGCTGAATGAAGCGGTGGACCCCGACCAACGTCTGGTGGCGGCGGAGTTGGAAGCGCGCTGGAACGCGGCGCTGCAGAAGGCGCAAGAGCTGGAAGATCGACTGCGCGCTTTCGACGACACCGGGACACTGCCGGCCATTCCAGACAAAGAGATCCTGTTGAGTTTAGCGCAGGATCTGCCGGCAGTTTGGAACTCTCCGGGGATCGCGGCGAGTCTGAAGCAGAGAATCGTGCGCATCCTGGTGGAGGAGGTGGTGGTGGATGTAGACGAGGAGAAACAGGAGGTGGTGCTCCTGATTCATTGGGCCGGGGGACGTCACTCCGAGCTGCGGGTGAGTAAGCGCGGCACGGGGCAACAGGGACAGGCAGCGGAGGCGGACGCGATCGCGGTGATTCGGCAGATGTCCGGCCGATTCGGAGACGGAGAGATCGCCGCCACGCTGAATCGGCTTAGCCTGCGCACGGGTGCCGGTAACGGTTGGAACGCGCAGCGCGTTTACGGCTTGCGTCGCCGGCATGAGTTGCCAAACGTTGCCGGTCAGGCGGACAATCGGATGGTGACGTTGCAGCAAGCCGCACATCGATTGGGCGTCAGCGAGTGGAACGTCAAGCGGATGATCGACCGGAAAGTGCTTCCGGCCACGCAGGCCGTGCCCTGCGCACCTTGGGAAATATCGCTGGACGCCTTGAACTCCCCGGCGGTTCAACAGATGATCGACAGCACTCGCAACTGCAAGCGCCCGCCAAAGGGTCAGGGCGAAAGGAGCGACCGCCTGTTTTCAGAGAGTTGATGAGGTAACTTACTATGTCACTGATATAGGTTTCATCGGCTTGCGGCGTTACGATGCCGCGAATAACAGGCCACGGCTCGCGCCGCAAGGTGATGAAACCGTGCAGTGAACTAAACCCGAGGGTTTGGCAGGGCGATTGCTTATTGGGTATTGATCAGAAACACTCGGAAATGTTTCAGAACTGTGGGGCGGGTGGGCCGGTGTTGGGCACGGATAACGTTCACCACCCTGATAATACCGCACGGCACTCGCTGCCGACTCCGCCCCGGTTCCCGGCGGGTGCGAACTGGGTACAGGGTGGTCGCGCAATCGCCCTGACAAACGGAGGCGGACCAAAGCTCTTTCCTACCGCGAAGCGGTTTAGTTCACAGGATCCTGCGCGGGGCCTCTCAGGCCGCCAGCACCCGCCGCTGTCGGTGCCCGACCTAGCCTTCCACCTTCCCCGCCAGAATGATCGAGATCGCCAGATCCCCCAGTTTGGCGTCGAGAACCCAGTCGTGGTCCCCTTGCTTGCTGAAATTGGGAAACTTGTCGCCCGCCGAACTCCAGATGCTCAATACGGCGGGATGCGGCGTGCCGGACGCCTTCGCGCTTAAGGCTACCAGCGCGTCGAAGCCGGGAGTGGCGCTTGGATCCGTATCGTCCGCGAGGCGAACGAGCAACGCGAAATCCCTTTGCGGGGCCACGCCCTGATGGTCGCCGTTTACAGGATATTGGCTGTAGCGCAGGGTGTACGTTCCGGCCTTCAAAGCTTGCCCGCGCCGGTCCTGCGCCGGCCCAGCGAAGCGGATGACGCCCAGCAACGCGCCTTGGGGAATGGAGAGAGTTACGGAATCGTCGGTGGACTTGGGCCCGCCCGCCACCTGCGCGCGCAACCACACCTCGCAGTATACCGAGCCGTCGGGTCCCAGAATCTTAACGCCTTGTTGCTGAAGCGCCGCAGCGAAGGCTGGCGCCAGATCGGCGGGTGGCGCGCCCGCCGGTTCCATCTTGTACTGGGCGAGAGCGAGCGAGGCGGGTAGAAGGGCTAGAGCGAGTAGTTGCTTCATATTAAGTTGGGCGGGCTGAGAGCCCCGCGCAGGCCGGGGGCCTGCCCAAAAAAGGGATTTGGAGCGGGAGACCGGATTCGAACCGGCGACATCGACCTTGGCAAGGTCGCACTCTACCAACTGAGTTACTCCCGCTCGCCAGCAACCATTATCGTGAACCGCCGCCGGTCCTGTCAAACGGTCTGTAACCATAACGAAACGAAGGCGTTATTTTCTTGGTCGAAAACGCGCCGGGTATGCTAGACTCATGATCGGTCGGTGGCCCACCCCTATCGGCACTCCTCGCAGAGCAAAGCGTTTGAAATGAATCCTTGGGATCGCATCAAAACAGAACTGGAAGCCAAACTGAGTCCCGAGAGCTACCAGAATTGGATCAGCCGTATCGAATACACGGGAATAGATGGCCTCACCCTAATGGTCGGCGTGCCCGATGAAGGCACCAAGAAGTGGATGGAGACGGAGTATGCCAACATAGTGCTTTTGGTGGCGCGGCAGCTCGGTTTGCCGATTGAGCGCGTGGAGTACGTGCTGCCCTCGTCGCGGGAACACAACGACTTCGAAGCACCGCCGGTCAGCTCGCTCAATCCCAAATTCACCTTTGACAGCTTTGTCGTGGGAGCATGCAACCAGTTCGCGCATGCCGCTGCCCGGTCGGTCGCCACCAACCCGTCACGCAGCTATAACCCGTTGTTCATCTATGGCGGCGTAGGGATGGGCAAGACGCACCTCATGCATGCCATCGGCCGTGCCCTGATCAACAGCCATGCGTCGATGCGCATCATCTACACCTCCAGCGAGCGATTCATGAACGACATGATCGCATGCATCCGGCTGGACCGCATGCCGCAGTTCCACGATCGCTACCGCACGGCGGATGTGCTGCTGGTGGACGACATCCAGTTGATTGGCAACAAGGATCGCACGCAGGAGGAATTCTTTCACACTTTCAACGAGTTGCACGATCACCAGAAGCAGATCGTGATCTCCAGCGATGCGCCGCCAAAAGACATCCCCGGCCTGATAGACCGGCTTCGCTCGCGGTTCGAATGGGGCCTGATGGCCGATATACAACCACCCGATTTGGAAACCAAGATGGCCATTCTGGACAAGAAGGCCGAGGTGGAAGGCGTGGCACTCCCGGAAGATGTGCGAACGTTCATGGCCACCAAGACCAAGTCCAACGTGCGCGAGTTGGAAGGCGCGCTGGTCAAGCTGATTGCGTATTCTTCACTGACCGGTTCGCCGATCAATCTGCCGATGGCGCAGCAGGTGTTGCGGCACTTGGTGTACGCGCAAGATCGCAAAGTCACCATCGATTCCATTCAGAAGGGTGTAGCGGAGCGCTACGGCATCCGGCAAAGCCAACTTAAGGAAAAGAGCAACACCAAGAAGATTGTGGTACCCAGGCAGGTGGCCATGTACCTGGTCAAAGAGCTGACACAGGCGTCGTTACCGGAGATCGGCAGGGCGTTTGGCGGCAAACATCACACTACCGTGCTGCATTCCGTCAAGAAAATCGATAAGCTGCGCCACACCGATCCGGAATTGAACAGGATTATTCACGCTCTAATCGATTCATTACAATGATGTTGTCTGGATTTTCCACAGGTTCGTGTGCGAATCGCCTGTGGACTCTGTGCAAGAACCCGGCGCGAACCAGTTTCTGCACCTTGCCGCGCATGAAATCCTCAGGCTGGCAATGGCTAAAACTACTATAATTTAGTATAATTTAGATAGCCTTCAACATTTTTCACAGGGCCTATGAATTCTGTTCCTCTACTGCATCTAAATGAACCGAGAGAATTAGGAGTTGAGACCACATGGAGTTCACCGTCAGTAAAGCAGACCTCGTTCGAGAACTGAGCCTCTCGCAAGGTGTGGTCGAGAAGAAGACCACCATTCCAATCCTTTCCAACGTACTGTTGGAGGCGAAAAACGACCGGATCACTCTCACTGCCACCGATCTGGAGCTGGGTATCCGCTGCTCTTGCGCAGCCAAGGTTAAGAAAGACGGGTCTGGTACGATTCCGGCCCGCAAGTTGTTGGACTACGTGCGGCTATTGCCGGACGCGGATCTGAACATCAAGTTCCTGGAGAACCATTGGGCCAGTCTGACGTGTGGCCGCTCGCGTACGCGTATCGCGGGAATGTCGCGCGAAAGTTTTCCGGAACTGCCGCAAATGCCGGAGACCATCGCGGAGATCCCGGTGAAGCTGTTGGCATCCATGATCTCGCGCACTGCATTTGCCATCTCGCTGGAGGAGTCGCGCTTCACATTGAATGGCGCTTTGCTGTTGCTGAAGACGGATTCGATCACTATGGTGGCCACGGACGGTCATCGGCTGGCTTATGTGGAGATCGCGTCGCCCGCGGCCAGCACCGGCAAGAGTTTTCGCGCGCTGGTACCCAAGAAAGCCATGGCCGAGATTGTGAAACTGGCGGACGAAAGCGCCGCCGATAGCAAGCTGGCGTTCGCCGGAGACGAGAACCACTTGTTCTTCCAGTTCGGCGAACGGATGCTGATCACGCGCAAGCTTACGGGCAATTTCCCGGACTACGACAAGGTTCTGCCTAAGGATAACGTACACGTGGCCAAGCTGAATCGCGATGAACTCCGCTCGGCGATCCTGCGCGTCGCTCAGTTTGCCGATGAGCGATCGCGCGCCATCCGCGTGCAGTTCACGGCGGGCGAAGTGAAGATTTTTTCGTCTTCCGTCGAGACCGGGGAAAGCGAAGAGAGCGTGCCCAGCGAATATGCGGGCCCGGACATGGAGATCGGATTCAACGCCCAGTATCTGCTCGATTTTCTAGGCGCCATCAATCAGGAACAGGTGGCCTTCGAGCTGAAGGATCAAAAGAGCGCCGGCGAACTGCGCCCGGTGACCGAAGGAACCGAAGACCATTACCGCTACGTGGTAATGCCGATGAGAATTTGAAGGTAGGACAGGCCTCCTGGCCTGTCCCACGTGAATAAGGTTGTATGAACCTTTGGGATCGAATCAAGCAGGAACTGGAAGCGCGCCTCGGTCCCGCGAACTACCAGAAGTGGATTCGCCGGACGGCATTCGCGCGTCTGGAAGGCGGCACACTGTTCGTCAACGTAGCCGACGAAGCAACCAGGAAATGGATTGAGACGGAATACGCGGCCGAAATGCTGGCAATCGCCAGACAGGTGGATCCGGCAATCGATCGCGTGGAGTACGAGTTAAACCCAATGGCATCGACGTTCAACGAAACGAGCGCAACGGAAGTTTACGATTCCAGCAGCATCAAAGTCTTGGAAGGGCTGGAGGCTGTGCGCCTCCGGCCGGCCATGTATATCGGCTCGACTGGTGAGATGGGTCTGCATCATCTGGTCTACGAGGTGGTGGACAATTCCGTGGATGAAGCCCTGGCCGGTTATTGCACGCAAGTGGATGTCACGATTCATATCGACAACTCCGTCACGGTGATTGACAACGGCCGCGGTATCCCGGTGGACATGCACGAGGAAGGCGTGTCGGCGGCGGAGGTCGTGATGACCAAACTGCACGCCGGCGGCAAGTTCGATTCCAAGAGCTACAAGGTATCCGGTGGCCTGCATGGCGTGGGCGTGAGCTGCGTAAACGCGCTCTCCGAGCGGCTGGAGCTGGAAATCTGGCGGGAGGGTTATACCTGGCAGATGGAATTCGCTTGCGGCCATCCGAAAGGTTCGCTGGCGAGGACGGGCAAAGCCGGCCGGAAGACAGGCACGCGCGTGACGTTCAAGGCGGATCCCACGATCATGGTGGAGACCACCTACAATTACGACACGCTGGCGCAGCGGCTGCGCGAGTTGGCGTTCCTGAATAAGGGCCTGAAGATCAATCTGACCGATGAGCGCGTGGACCCGGTGAAGAACCACGAGTTCCTGTACAGCGGCGGTATCGCGGAGTTCATCAAGCATCTGAACCGCGGGAAGTCCGTGCTGCATGACAAGCCTATCCACTTCGAAGCCGACCGGGAATTGCCCAACGACGCGGGAACGCTGTCGATGGAAGTCGCGCTGCAATACAACGACGGCTACTCGGAAAGCCTTTTCAGCTTCGCGAACAACATCAACACGGTGGATGGCGGCACGCATCTGACCGGCTTTCGCACCGCGCTCACCCGCACCATCAACGCATCCGGGCAGCAGGCCGGTCTGTTCAAGGACGTCAAGGAGAACCTCAGCGGCGACGACGTGCGCGAAGGCCTGACGGCCGTGGTCAGCGTGAAGATCCCGCAGCCGCAGTTTGAAGGCCAGACCAAGGGCAAGCTGAACAGCGATATCGCCGGGTACATGACCCAGTTCGTCAACGACAAGCTGGGCGAGTATTTCGACAAGAATCCGGCGGTGATGCGGAAGATCGTGGGGAAGGCCATCGACGCGGCGCGCGCGCGCGAGGCGGCCCGCAAGGCGCGCGACCTGACCCGGCGCAAAGGCGCGCTCGATTCCGGCGGTCTGCCCGGCAAGCTGGCCGACTGCCAGGAGAAGGATCCCGAGCGTTGCGAGTTGTTCCTGGTGGAGGGCGAATCGGCCGGCGGCACCGCCAAGCAGGGCCGCGACCGCCGTTTCCAGGCCATCCTGCCGCTGAAGGGCAAGATCCTGAACGTGGAGAAGGCGCGCTACGACAAGATGCTGGGCCACGAGGAAATTCGCGCCATGATCACGGCGCTGGGCACCGGAATCGGCAAAGACGATTTCGACGCGGCCAAGATCCGCTACGGCAAGATCATCATCATGACGGATGCCGACGTGGACGGCTCGCACATCCGCACGCTGTTGCTGACATTCTTCTTCCGGCACATGAACGAGCTGATCAATCGCGGCCGCATCTTCATCGCGCAGCCGCCGCTCTACCGCATCAAGAAGGGCAAGGCCGAGAAGTATATCAAGGACGAAAAGGAATTCACCCGCGAGATCATGCGGCGCGCCACGGAGAACCTGAGCGTGGAGATCCACGCGAACGGCGCGGGCGTGAAGGCCACGCTGGAAGGCGGCGAATTGCGCGCGTTTCTGCTGAGCCTGGACGAGTACGAGCAGATGTTCCAGAAAGTGGAGCGGCGGCTGCGGGACGCCCGCGTAGTGGCGGTGCTGGGCAACGCCGAACTGCACGCGGACTATAAGGCCGATTTCCAGGACAAGGAGAGCATGGAGCGGCTGGCGGCGGCGGTGAACGCTGCGCAGGTTCCGGCGACGGTGATCGCGGACGAAGAACACTCCGCCTGGACGGTGATGTTCCATGATTCCACCAATGCCGAGCGGCACATCGGCGTGAACCTGGCCGCGCAGCCGGAGTACAAGAAATTCCGGTCGCTGGCGCGGCAGATCGCCCGCTACAACGATCCGCCGTTTGTGGTGGTGCGGGGCGAGCATCGCGACACACAGACCGACGCGGTCACCCTGCTCGCCTTTGTGAAGATGGAAGGCAAGCGGGACGCCTCGGTGCAGCGCTACAAGGGTTTGGGCGAAATGAACGCCGAGCAGCTTGCCGAGACGACCATGAACCCCGAGAAGCGGACGCTGCTGCAGGTGCGCCTGGAAGACGCGGTGGAGAGCGAAGAGATTTTCTCCACGCTGATGGGCGAGGATGTGGAGAGCCGGCGGAAGTTCATTGAAGATAATGCGCTGGATGTGAAGAATCTGGATGTGTGAGGGGCCACCCTTCGCTCTTTTAGTATTTCGACATAAGGAAGTCCATTGAATCTCCGACGCCATAGCCAAACTGATGGCTAATTCTGCGTACACGATCTAACCTGGCGACAAGGCCATTGCAGCAACTGGCAGGCAGAGTAATTGCGAGCTTGAGGGCCTGTTCGAACACGTGCACCAATGCATTGAAATACCCCTCATCTTGATAGCCGACATCACTACAGAACCCAGCGGCCCGCTCGCAGTAGAAGACCATCAAATCCGCCAACCCCTCGGGATCGCCAACCGCATTTTTGTAATCGGAGATGGCCTGCTTGCCTTTGGGGACAGAGGTATCCTGCCGCCGGAGCACGTCAGGCCAAATCCAGCGGTCGATTGCTTTCTTGTACGGTTCTCGCGCGTCCTCGATCAAGCCAAAGCGGGCATGAAGAAACGTCTGATTATCCTTGTGAGCAGCGTACAGATCCTGAACCAAGCCCACCAAGGCTGCCCGGTCAAAACCCGCGATTTTTGCCTTGACATCTTTCCACGTCGGTTGCGATCTCGACTGAAGCTTGGCCATGCGCCTCCTCGGCTTCACCCATGCTAGCGAACCTGCGTGGCTCCGTGGCAGCAGGGGACGCGGCGGGACAGGCGCAGTGCGGCGCAAGCTCCTTAAGTGGGCGTGAGGCTCCCTGGCGCACGCTTTTACGCGCCGCGGGTGGCACCAGCCGTGCTGGTGAGGCGGCTGCGAATCTGGTTCATCACCTCGGAGGCCAGGAAGGGTTTGCGGAGCACCGGAAAATCGTGCTCTTCGCACAGCGCCTCTTCTTCCGCCGGGAGAATGGTGCCGGTCATCATGATGACGAGCATGCGGGGGTGGGACTGCAAGAACTCGACGCCCAATTCGACGCCGTTGCCGTCGGGGAGCATGTAGTCGAGCAAAGCGGCATTGGGCTTTTCGGCGGCCACCAGCTTGCGGGCCTCGGTGGCGGATTCGGCAGTGAGCAGCTTCCACCCGGCGTCGGCCATGAGGCGTTCCAGGAAATGGAGCAGGTCGCGGTTATCGTCCACCAGCAACACGGTGGGATGCGCGGGGGCGCGGGCATCCTCGCCTTCGACCGAATGGATGCGGAGGCTCTCGCCATCGTCGGCCAGGTCCACCCGCACGCGGGCGCCGGGACTCACCTGAGATGTGGCGACCAGGGTGGCCAGGGGTTGCGTCAGGCTACGGTGGATGGTGCGGTTCAGTTCGCGCGCGCCGTACTCGGCGCTGGTCCCTTTTTCGAGCAGAAACCGGCGGGATTCAAAAGGCACTTCCAGCGTGAACGACCGCGCGCCGAGCCGCGTGTTGACGTGATTCTGCAGATCGGCGATCTGCTGGTCGAGGATGGTGGAAAGCGACTCCGGCGTGAGCGGCTGATAAGTAATGATGCAATCGATGCGATTGACGAATTCCGGCGAGAAGCGCTTGCGCACGGACACCAGCGCGATGTTTTGCAGCTTGCCGGTCAGATCCGCGCGCTCGGGCGATTTCACGGATTGGAAGCCGAAATCCGGGTTGATTTCGCGCATCATCTCTCTCGCGCCGAGGTTGCTGGTAAGAAACACCAGGCTCTTTTCGAAATTGACGACGGTGTTGTCGCCCAGCCGCAGAATCCCTTTGTCGAGCACGCCGAGCAGCAGGCGGGTCATGGACGGCGCGGCCTTTTCGATCTCGTCGAACAAGACCAGGGACAGGTTGCACTTCTCGCTGGTGACGCCGTTCAGCTTCTGCTGCGTGAGCATGGGCTGGGTCTCGCGATGCCCCAGGTAGCCGGGAGGGGCGCCGATCAGCTTGGCCACCTCGTGCTCCATCTGGAACTCGCCGCAGTCGATCTTGAGGACATTCTTCTCGGAGCCATGCAGGACTTCGGCGAGGGCTTCGACGGTCTTGGTCTTGCCGGTGCCGGTGGGTCCCAATAAGAGAAAGACGCCGACCGGCCGGCCCTCGGGGGCGAGCCCGGCCTGGTACATCTGGATATAGGGAACGATGACCCGCGTCGCGGCGGGTTGCCCGACGACTTTTTGGGATAAGACGGCGATCAGGTTCTCGGCGGGATCGGCCGCCGGCTTCCGCGACCGGCCGGATGACTGGGTACCCTTACCGCGCTCCACTGTGCCCTCTGCCTTGATTAGACGGGTGGGCCGGCTTCTTGCGCGCCGCAGGCGGTCTTCCTCGGGGGTCATTTCATCAGCCATACAGGTCCTCTAATTGCCCTAATTCCAGTCAGTTCCGTCGATCCAGAGGCAGTCCCAAGGGGCATTTCGCGGATGCCTGTGACCAACTGTAGATAGTAGTGGCCGGAAGACGCCAAACTCTACCTAATTATTAGCATGGCACACCCGGCAATGTATGTAATATAGCGCACCGGTAAACGGGAACGGCGGGGTTAAGGGGGGATTTACCTGTGGCGGAAGGTGATACGGCCTTTGGTCAGGTCGTAGGGGGACAGCTCCAGGGTGACCTTGTCGCCCGCCAGCACGCGAATGCGATTGCGGCGAAGCCGTCCCGCCAGATGGGCCAGCACAACGCGGTCATGATCGATTTGGACGCTGAATTTGCCGCTCGGGAACTTCTCTAAAACCGTACCGGTTACTTCGATATTGTCTTCTTTGCTCATAAACCTCCGTGGGAGATTCGCCGGCGGGGGGCCACCCGAAGCGTTTCCGTTTCGTGCGCGGCCCCGCCCGCATTTGCTCGCTAGCCGGCCGTGACGTTGGCCGCCTGCAGCCCCTTCGGACCGCGCGTGACTTCGAACTCCACACTGGCGCCTTCATCCAGGCTTCGGTAACCCTCCGTCTGGATGGCCGAGAAATGCACGAAGACGTCTTCTCCGTTCTCCCTTTGGATGAAGCCGTATCCTTTGGCCGCATTAAACCACTTCACTGTACCTTTTTCTCTCATTCGATGTTTCCTCTTCTGATAGTGCAGATCGATCTCCCGCGACGCGACGCCACAAACACAAAAGGGGGTTGCGGCCAACTCACGCAGCCCCCCTTAGACCTGTCCCGACACGAAGATGAGAGTCAAAATGCTCTTATAGTATAACGCAGGGCAGGCGAGCTGCGCTCGCCCCTCGAGTTTCTGCATTCGGTGAGCAGAGCGATGGAGGGCGGGCTTGAGCCTGGCTTGAGCCCGCGCGGGGCTTTAGCCCCGCCTCTGCCGGCTGAAGCAGGCAGCGGGGGGAGGCGGCGATCCTAATCCCGCGGCCGCAAATCGAGATAGAGTGGTTGAATGAATCCGGCAGGCGAGACACCTCGGCAATTATACCTGGAGGATCTTCACGTAGGGCAGCGCTTCACGTCAGCGCCGTATCGAATCGATGAGGATCGGATCAAAGCGTTCGCCGCGGAGTTCGATCCGCAGCCGTTCCACCTGGATGAAGCGGCCGCCCAGGCCAGCATTTTCGGGGGACTGGCTGCGAGCGGCTGGCACACGGCCGCGATCGCCATGCGGCTCATGGTCACCAGCGGGTTGCCCTTCGCCGCGGGCATCATCGGCCTGGGCGGCGAGATTTCCTGGCCCCGGCCCACGCGCGCCGGCGACATTCTGCGGGTGGAAAGCGAGATCGTCGATATAGTGCCGTCGCGCTCAAAACCCAATCAGGGCATTGTGAAGGTACTGAGCACTACGTTGAACCAGGACGGGCAGGCGGTGCAGGTGTTCCTGGGGAAGATACTGGCGTACAAGCGCCTGGCGGTCTAGGTGTATGCGCACCCTGGTAGTGGGCGCGGGCGCCATCGGCGGCTATTTCGGCGGCAGACTGTTGGAGGCGGGCCAGGATGTGATTTTTCTGGTCCGCCCGAGGCGCGCCGCAGAGTTGGCCGTTGCGGGCCTGCGAATTCGGAGCCGGCGCGGCGACGTGACACTTTCCGCGCCGCCGGCGATGCTGGCGGAAAATCTCGCGGGGCCGTTCGATCTCGTGCTGCTCAGCGTGAAGGCATACGACCTGGAAGACGCGATGGCGTCCTGCGCACCGGCGGTTGGACCCGAGACCGTAATCCTCCCCCTGCTCAACGGGATGCGGCACCTGGAGATGCTCGACGAGAGGTTTGGGCGGCCCCGCGTGCTGGGCGGCCAATGCGTCATCGCCGCGACGCTCAACGAGAAGCACGAGATCGTGCATCTGAATAAGTCTCATTCGCTATCGTTCGGGGAGCGTGATGGAGCGATGTCCGGGCGCGTGCAGGCCATCGGGAATCTTATGGCTGGCGCGCAATTCGACGCGCACGCGAGCGCCACGATCCTGCTCGACATGTGGGAGAAGTGGGTGTTCCTGGCGGCTCTGGCCGGCAGTACGTGCCTGATGCGCGGGGCCATTGGAGACATTGCCGTGGCGCCAGGCGGCGCGGATCTCGCGCTTCGCCTTCTCGACGAATGCCGCGCCGTGGCGGCGGCCGAAGGTTACCCGCCACGGGAGGCATTCCTCGATCGTATTCGGCACATGCTCACCGCAGCCGGCTCGCTACTCACCGCCTCCATGCTGCGCGATATTGAGAATGGCGCGCCGATCGAGGCGGACCACATCATCGGCGATCTGCTTCTGCGCGGGCGGCGGGACCGGCTGCTGGAAGGCGGCCTTTCGATTCTTCCAATTGTGTACACGCACCTGAAGGCATACGAAGCGCGGCGCCCCCGCTCCCTCGTGCCTGTCACCGTTTCGCGTCCGTCTACCGAGCCGCGACCGTAAGGAAGCGGTTTCCGGGCAATTGCGGTAAGATTCGTTGGTGACCAGGACCCGAGCCTCATGCGC
>Ga0181530_10004425_pt1 | contig 14902 bp, 16 predicted proteins | sample PEATcosm2014_Bin_42_FD_119769 | JGI IMG/M metagenome (GOLD analysis project Ga0181530, IMG submission 119769) | Peatland microbial communities from MTU Mesocosm Facility, Houghton, MI, USA - PEATcosm2014_Bin10_60_metaG | ecosystem: Environmental > Terrestrial > Soil > Wetlands > Peat | place... | reverse complement strand
GTGAAGGAGATGTGCGGCGCGCCGGGAACGCAGAAGCGCATCCCGCCCATGAAAGAGATTCAGTACCTGGACTCGTTGGTGCGCGGCGTGTATGCGAAACACGACCTGGCCGAGGGGCACGTGCTGGACGACGACGACGTGTACCTGGCGGTCCCGTTGCAACGCGGCCAGATTTCCTGCCGCGAGCTGATGCGCGGCGAGGTGATTCTGAAGCCCGTCGCTCAGGACGAAGCCATCATGATCGACTCGATCGACAGCCCGTATTCGAGCATTCCCTCGCTGCGCGAACTGATCTACAGCCGGGGATTGGAGCCCGCTGCCGCCGACCCGCGGCGAAGCACTCCCATCGAGATGCGGGTAAAGGACGAGCCGCAGGCGGTGAACCGTTGACCCGCGGAGGAAGCATATGACGACCATCAGCGTGGTGAGCCCCTGTTACAACGAAGAAGGCAACGTCGAGGAGTTGTACGAGCGGGTGCGGGCCGTCATGCTGCGCCTGGGCCGTTATCGCTACGAGCACATCTTCATCGACAACGCGTCGCAGGACGGCACGGTCGAGGTGCTGCGCCGCATGGCGGCCAACGACCGTAACGTGAAGGTGATCGAAAACACCCGCAACTTCGGGCACATCCGCTCTCCCATCCACGGCCTGCACCAGGCTTCCGGCGAAGCCGTGATCATACTGCTCTCCGATTTGCAGGACCCGCCGGAGCTGCTGGAAGAGATGATCCTCGAATGGGAGCGAGGAACGCCCATCGTGATCGCCGTCAAGAAGACCAGCGACGAAAACCCGTTGCTATTTTGGCTGCGCAAGAAATACTACCAGATGATCCGGCACATGGCCGAGATCGAGACCTACGACAATTTCATCGGCTTCGGCCTTTACGACCGCAAGGTGGTGGAAATCGTGAAGGGGTTCGACGATCCATACCCGTATTTCCGTGGCATGATCGCCGAAATCGGCCTGCCTCACAAGGAGATCGCCTACAGCCAGGCGCGCCGCAAACGGGGCCGCACCAAGAACAACTTCTATTCGCACTACGACCAGATCATGCTGGGATTGACCAGCCTGTCGAAGGTGCCCTTGCGGCTGGCCACCTTTGCCGGGCTCTTCTGCTCGGCGGCGAGCCTATTGGCCGGCCTCTACTACCTGACATACAAGCTCCTTTACTGGCACAACTTCACGCTCGGCATCGCGCCGGCGATGATCGGTATGTTCTTTTTCGGCTCGATCCAACTTTTCTTCATCGGCATGCTGGGAGAATATATCGGATCCATCCACACGCTGGTCCAGAAACGTCCGTTGGCGCTGGAGCGCGAACGGATCAACTTCGAATACCCGCCGGGGGAACCGCTGGAGGCGAAGAAGCCGACGGACTGCCACGGCCGCATGGAACTGGCGTCTCCATTACCGAGCCGCGACGCTGAGGGAGCGGTGGTCAAGGACTGAACCGCAATGCCGGAAATAGATATCGCGGTCACCGCATACAACTGCGCGCCTTGGATCGATGCCTTCTTCGAATCGGTTCTTGCACAGGATTTTACGGACTGGCGAGTGGTAGCTCGCGACGATGCCTCCGCTGATGGAACCGCGGCACGTCTCGTCTGGTGGCAGTCGCGTTTGAGCGATCGGATGATCATCGTGGACGGCCCGGGCCCAGGGAACCTAGGAATGGTCGGAAACTACGACGCGGTCCTGGCGGCTACCAAAGCCCCGTTCGTCATGTTTGCGGATCCGGACGACGTCTGGCAGCCCGGTAAGATTACGCAAACATATCGCGCGATATGCGAAGCTGAGGCAGTCTCCGGCGCAAGAACGCCAGTGCTGGTGTGCACGGACGCTCAAGTTGTGAATCAGTATCTCCAACTAATGGACAAGTCCTATTGGCGGTGGGCGCATGTAAATCCCGATCTAGCCGATAACCTGCACCGCTTGGCGGTCGAGAGCCCCGTACTCGCCCCGATGGTGAATCGCGCTCTGCTTCAGCTTGCGTTGCCCCTAACTGGCGCGGCCGCTTGTCCGGATTGGTGGCCGGCTTTGGTTGCCGGCGCGTTCGGGCAAATCGTCCGGCTCCCTGCAACAACGTTTCTGTATAGGAGGCACCCAGCTAACGACTCGGCCGACCCATTCGGTTCCACGGTTGCCGGCGCCATTCGACGCACGCTGGCGGACTTCGGCGAGCCCCGGCGCCGCGTGAAGCTCCTTCTGCGCCAACTCGCGCCGCAGGCCGGAGCGTTCGCCGCCCGCTTCCGCGACCGCTTGCAGCCGCGGGATTTGGCCGCCTTTGAGGCCGCCGCGCGCCTTCCGTCGCTTGGCGCCATCGCGCGCCGATGGGCGGTGATTCGCTATGACCTTTGGTTCTCGTCGCCACTGAAAAACGTTGGGTTTTTGTTGCTGATGTAGAAAGGAAATAGACCGATCCTAATGCCGAGCACACTCGTATGCGCCTGACAGAGACAGCGCCGCCCGGATGCCTGGAGACAGATGATTATGCGTATCTGACAGAGGTTGCGGGCTTGTCGGCGCGTAAGGATTGAAAGGCCATGCCGTGAGCAAAACTCAACCAATTTACGTCACCCAACCCTACCTACCTCCGTTGGAAGAGTTTATTCCATACCTGAAACACATCTGGGAAAGCAAAATACTCACCAACGGGGGACCGTTCCACGGCCAACTGGAAGAGGCCCTATGCGAACACCTCGGGGTAAAACACATCGCGTTGTTCACCAATGCAACCATAGCACTGGTGACGGCGCTGCAATCATTGCGGATCACGGGAGAGGTCATCACCACGCCGTATTCCTTTGTGGCCACCTCTCATTCTTTGTTGTGGAACGGTATCAAACCGGTGTTCGTGGATGTAGATCCGTACACTCTCAATCTAGACCCATCGAAGATCGAAGCCGCCATCACTCAGCAGACAACTGCCATCATGCCCGTGCACTGCTATGGGCATCCTTGCGATGTTGACGCCATCCAAGAGATCGCCGATACTTACAATCTCAAAGTCATCTACGACGCGGCGCCGGCTTTCGGCGTGCAAGATAACGGCGGTAGCATTTTAAGACATGGCGATCTATCGGTGCTCAGCTTTCACGCCACAAAAGTCTTCACCACCTTTGAAGGTGGCGCAATAGTCTGTCCGGACGCAAAGACAAAGGTCCGGATCGATCATTTGAAGAACTTTGGCCACGCGGGCGAAGTCAACGTCGTCGCCCCCGGCATCAATGGCAAAATGAGCGAATTCAATGCGGCGTTGGGACTGCTGCAGCTGAAATATATAGATCAGGCCCTGGCCCGACGCAAGGAAATCGATGCAGCATATAGGGATCGTCTGAAGGGAACGAAGGGGATTCGCTGTATGGCAGATCCCAGAGAAAAGATCGCCAATTACGCGTATTTTCCGATTTTCGTGGAAGACGACTACCCTATCAGCCGAGACGAGCTCTACCTTAAACTCAAAGCCGACGGAATCCACCCCCGTCGCTACTTCTATCCGCTCATCTCGGACTTTCCGATGTACCGGGGGCTGCCATCAGCGCGTCGCGACAACCTTCCGGTGGCGAGGGAGGCTGCGCGCAAGATACTGTGCCTGCCAATTTATCCGACACTGGAGCCATCGCAAGTCGACGTTATCGCGCAGGAGATTGCCGATCTTTGAATGCACCTGAACAGACCGGCCAACACAGGGCCGGCAGAGAATCAGGCATGAACGAGGCGCGCCTCCTCCTGGCGTATCATATACGCTAGGGTGTATGGCATAAAAAAACAATGTAATGCCAACTCTCATGTCCCACCCCACACCCGCAGCAGATCCGATCCATGCAGAATGGGTATAGACTGAAGCAATGCATCGATGCCTCTTTGATGGGCCGCTCAAGAAGGAGAGCACAAGTAGGTGACGACCCGACGGATCTTGCTCCTTGGTGCCGGCGATTTAGCTCGTGAAGTCGCGAAAATCCTCGTCCCTGGCGCGGGAGCGTCGGGGACGCCGTGTGAGATTGCGGCATACTGCGATGTGCCGGGGGCTGTAGCCCCCGAGTTCACCAGATTCTGTGCCAATACGGACGAAGCGCTTCGGAACTTCCCGCCCGCTGAGTGGCAGGCTATCGGATGCGTCGGGAGCCCTAAGGTGAGAGCGGCCATGTACACGCGGTTTAGCGGTATGGGCTATGTTTTCGCTACGGCGTGCCACCCGGACGCCACGCTGTTTGCCGAACAGATCGGCCCAGGCTGCGTAGTTTTTCCGGGAGCGCGCCTGGCAGTTGGCTGTCGACTGGGAGAGGACGTCGTGGTGAGCTTCAACGCGACCGTCGGCCACGATACTGTAATTGGTGCGCATAGTGTCATCGCCCCAGGTGTTCAGTTGGGTGGCCGCATCGTTTGTGGAAAACGGGCTGTCTTCGGCATTGGATCGAGTGTCCTCCAGAGAAGGCGCATCGGCGACGATGCCGTCATCAGTGCCGGCAGTTCGGTATGGACGGATGTTTCGGCCGGCTGTACGGTGGTTGGCGTGCCGGCGGTGGCCCGAAAGGTGCCAGGGAGATCTTCCGCGCAGCCGGCATCACAACCCGATCGAAAGCAATAAAAAACGCTAGCAGGATTGTCTCTTGAGCACCGTGGATCAGACTACTTCAGCACAAAAACAACGCATTATCGTAACCGGCGGATCTTCGGGGATCGGCTTAGGCATCGTCCGGCGATTGCTCGCGGATGGGCATACCGTCCATGTACTCGATAAGAATGTTGCGGAACAATGGCAAAGTATTGCCGGGCCTCTGGCCGAGGCCGCGGTTTATCACGGCGCCGACCTCACGGATATCCCCGAAGCGATTGTCACGCTGTCTCGATCGGTTGAGCAGATGGGCGGCATCGATGTGCTTATCAACAACGCCGGAATCATGAAGTTCGAAAATGCCCACGAGACCACCGAGCCTTCGGTCCGGAGCCAGATGGCCATCAACCTGGAAGCCCCCATTCACCTGAGCGCGGCGGCGATCACATCGATGCTGCGGCAGGAGACGGGCGGTCATATCCTGAACATTGCATCGGTCGCTGGGCTCAAAGCCACGCCAAAGCTGGCCGTCTACAATGCTACAAAAGCCGGGCTCATTCATTACACTCGTTCTCTAGCCGCCGAGTATGCGGCTCGCCGGATTCGCGCCAACGCGATTTGTCCCGGAGCCCTTCAGACTGGCTTGGCGAATCGGGTCATGTTCGCCGTGATTCAGAAGAGCGTTCCGCTGGGCCGGTTGCAAACCGTCGAGGAGGTGGCGTCCCTGGCAGCGTGGCTGATATCCGAGGACGCCCGCAATGTTACGGGTTCAGTCTATTCTCTTGATGGCGGTATGAGCCTTTAGCCGGCTACGTGGCACGTCACCACTCGGTATGCGCATAGAGTCAACACATGGAATCGTGACCGGGGCTGCGAGCGGCATCGGGCTGGCGACATGCGGAATGCTGCTGGAATCGGGCGCGCCAAAGGTGGGAATGCTGGATTTCCAAAAGCCTAAGCTCCTCGCCGCATGGGAGAAACTGGCGGCCGTCTACTCCCCGGACCGTGTGGCCCATTACTGCACCGATGTGCGGAACCCGGAGCAGGTAACGAGCGCCATCGCGCAGTTTGGCGAGTGGGCTGGATGCCTGAACTTAGTAGTGAACTGCGCCGGCATCTTATTGGACGGGGCCATCGCGTCCGTCTCGTTCCGCGGCGTGAAGCAGTATCCGTTAGACAACTGGGAAGCGACACTGGACACCAATCTCAAGGGCGCCTTTTTGGTTGCGCGGGAGGCGATTGCTCCGATGTTGCGTTGTAAAGTCCCGAACGCTTCCGCGGACGATTCCAGCCGAGGCCTTATCGTCACGATCAGTTCCATTTCCCGCCTGGGACGCGCTGGACAAGCCGCCTATAGCGCTAGCAAAGGCGCCCTAGTGTCGCTCGCGCTGACGCTGGCCCAGGAACTGGCGAGCTATCGTATACGCTCCGTCGCGATCGCTCCCGGCCTCGTAGACACGCCCATGGCCGCCCAGATCCCGGGACCCCATCGCAAGGACATGCTTCAGCGCGTGGCAATCCAGCGCATGGGGCGGCCGGACGAGATCGCTCACGCCGTGCGCTTCTGTATTGAAAATGAATTTTTCAACGGTCGAGTTCTCGAACTCGATGGGGGAGCATATTGACGGCGTGTCCGGGCCGTGACTCCCAACGCCTCCGTCTTGCCGCCAGCGGCCGGCGAAACCTTCATCAGGGAGCGTGGCAGGGCGTTCAAGCCACGGCACTCCCTGGTGAGCGCGGGCGCCGAATCGCGTTATTCTAATAATCCGGTCTTTGAGGAGCTTTGATGACGACGCTATCTCGTGTAGCCAGCGTATTCAGTCAGGCATTTGCCGTTCCCGCGGAGGACATCACCAGCAAAACTGTTCCTGATGACGTGGCGAAGTGGGATTCGTTGGGTCATATGAACATGGTTTCCGTTCTCGAAAAGGAATTCGGTCTGCAATTTGAGGTGGATGAGATCATGGAAATGGCGACGGTTCAGAACATTCTGGACGTTTTGGCCAGAAAAGGCATCCACGGTTGATCCCGTTCGTGGGCACACGTCATTTGGGACGCTATGAAAAGCAGTGACGAAGACAATCTGGCCAAGTGGCTTCTCTCGGCCGGGGAAGATTCCAGCCCGGCGGTGTTGTTTCGTGACCAGGTGCTGACGTATGGCGGCCTGCGCGCCCAGGTAGAAGCGCTTGCGGGAATGTTTCTGGCTCGCGGTTTCCAGAAAGGTGAGCGGATCGGCCTTTATTGCGACAATGTCCCCTTCTTCGTCGTCGTATATCTAGCGACGATTCACGCCGGGCTGTGTTCCGTCCCCTTCCCTCCGGGGACAGATCAGAAGATGTTCCGGGTTATCATCGAGGCGGCCGGGATGCGCTGCGCGTTGGTCCAGCAGAAGTATGTTCGCCATGCCCGAGAATGGGCGGCAGACCTTGCCGTCGAACTGCTGCCGGAAAACAGTGTGGCTGAAATGCCGGCGGCTCCCGGTGGCGGGGCGCCGGCGCTGGAATTCCCGCGGATCGATCCGGAAGTGGATTTGGCCGTTCTTTCATTCACTTCTGGTTCGACAGGCGCTCCCAAAGCGGTGATGGTGACGCACCGGAATATTCAATGCAACACGGGAGACATCATTCTCTACATGCGCCTGACGAGTGAAGACCGGGCGATGCTGGTCTTGCCGCTCTCTTACTGTTTTGGAGCCTCGATTCTCCACACACATCTGCGCACGGGTGGATCGGTTGTCCTGTGCAGTTCCTTTATGTTTCCCGAGAAAGTTCTCGGTGAAATGGAAACCCGAGGCTGTACGGGTTTTGCCGGCGTGCCATCCACATACCAAATTCTGTTGCGTAAGACCAGTTTAGCTCAGCGCCGATTCCCGGCCTTGCGATGGTTGCAGCAGGCCGGCGGCAAACTGCCGGCGCCGGTGATCGCCGAACTGGCCGCGGCGCAACCCGATGTGAAGCTGTTTGTGATGTATGGCCAGACCGAGGCCACAGCGCGATTATCATACTTGGAGCCCGGGATGCTGGCCAGCAAATTGGGCTCCATTGGACGGGGTCTGGCGTCCACCCGGCTTGAAGTTCTGAAAGAGGATGGCACGCCGGTTGAGCCAGGCTCGGATGAAGTGGGCGAAATTGTCGCTTCCGGTCCTAACGTCACCCGCGGTTACTGGCGCAGTCAGGAGGAGACCGCGCGCTTCTTCCGAAACGGCAAGTTGCATACCGGAGACCTAGCCCGCGTGGATCGCGACGGATTCCTGTACATTGTGGACCGGGCGCGCGATTTCATCAAGTCCATGGGCAACCGGATCAGCCCCCAAGAGGTGGAAGAAACCATCTCCACGCACCGGGACGTGCTCCACGTGGCCGTAGTCGGGGTGCCGGATGAACTGTTTGGAGAAGCAATTGCCGCTTTCGTCGTGCCGCGAGCGAATGGACGCCTCGATGAAGATCGCCTTAAGGCATATTGCAACGAGCGCTTGCCGAATCACAAGGTGCCGCAATGCGTGTATATCGTGGACAGTCTTCCAACGAATAACTTCGGAAAAGTCCTGAAAGAAGAGCTGCGCAAACTGGCGGCACGCGTGCCTCGAACATGACTGGGAAGAGATAGGGAGATGGTCGAGCAACAGGTCGAGGAGTTATTAAAAGGCCGCCAGTACGACATGCCCCAGCGGGATAAGGAACAACTACTCATCTCGTTACTCCGGGCTCTGTGCCGGAGTATGGCGGACAATTGTGCACCTTATGGCCGCTTCCTGGAACGGCTGGGCGCGCCCGTTGAGATGTGGCGGAGGCTGGCTGACATTCCTCCGCTTCCCGTGACCATGTTCAAGCACTTTGAGTTGTGCGCTGTTCCTCCATCCCAGGTGGTTCGGGTGCTGCTTTCGTCGTCGACAACGGGCAGCAGCCCCAGCCGGATCTTCGTCGACAAGACCACGGCATTCCGGCAAGGACGCGCGCTGGCGGCACTGCTCAAAGAAGACATTGGCGGAAGCCGGCGTCCATACCTGGTGCTGGACTCCCCTGACTCCGTGAAAGCAGGGGATCAATTGAGCGCGCGTGGCGCCGCAATTCGCGGCATCGGGAATTTTGCCTCTTCGATCGACTACGCATTTCGCGCTCTGCCCGGCGGGGAACTGTCGCCGGATTTTGCAGTGATCGAATCGTTTTTCGCAAACCATGGCAGCCGTCAACCGCTGTTGTTCGGGTTCACGTTCATTGTCTGGACGCGCTTCGTGCTGGAGATGGAGGAGCGTGGATTGACCTTCGGCGCTTCCGGCGCCACTGTGCTGCACTCGGGAGGCTGGAAGAAACTCGCCGCGCAAGCCGTTTCCAAGGCTGAGTTCAATTCCCGAACGGCCGCCATGGTAGGCTGCTCCCCGGAGACCATCCTGGATTTTTATGGCATGGTGGAGCAGGTAGGAACGGTCTTTGTGGATTGTCCCGCGGGCAACAAGCACGCGCCGGCGTTTGCGGACGTTGTTGTGCGCGCCCCGTACACATTGGAGCCGGTCGGGACCGGAGAAGAAGGAGTGATCGAGGTGCTCAGCGTGCTTCCCACCAGTTATCCGGGCCATGCGGTGATCACGGAAGACCTGGCTACCCTGATCGGTTGCGACGATTGTCCCTGCGGCCGCAAGGGAAGCTACTTCCGTTTCACCAAACGAGTGGAACGGGCGGAACTGCGCGGGTGCGGCGACACTTTCGCCAAGTCGAGGGAACGGTTGTGAGAGTTACCCGCTTTCTGCCCGACGGCAAACAACTAGTGGATACCATCACGCCCCTGGCAGAGGCGCTCGACAAGCGCCGTCCGGCGCTTGCGCGAGTCCCTATTGCTGCGCTGCTCGAATTGTTCGATGATTTTAGTCGGCGGCTTCTTCAACATCCGGACACCAGGACGCTCGACGGCGTGGCCTTCCTCTCCAACTGGCTGCGCAAGTCGAACCTGGAGGGGATGTTACGCCTGAATTTGCGAGGTTCTAAGGAGTTCTTGGACGGCTTTCTGCCGTTGGGATCGCTGAAACTGGCTGCCAAACCCCGCGGCCTCGTCTCGATGTGGATGGCCGGAAACGTTCCCACCCTGCCTCTGTTTTCAATGGTGTCGGCGCTCCTGGCAAAGAACGTGTGCATTGTGAAATTGGCTCTGGAAAACGATGAGGGCATGATCTCTTTGTTGACTGTTCTCTCCCAGTCCGAGGCCGCGGAGCTGAAGGGATCGGAACTGCTCCAGTTCGTTACGGTCGTCTGGTACGATTACCAGCACCAGGACCTGAACGAAGAGATGTCGTGGGCGGCGGACACCAAGATCATGTGGGGCGGAGCAGCGGCGCTCAGAGCCATTTCGGCCCTGCCCCGGAAGGAGCATTGCACTGAGATCGCGTTTGGCCCTAAGTATTCGATCGGCCTGCTGGATCGGAAGCGCCTTGAACGAAGCGGGGGACTTGACGCCGTGATCGCGGCGTTCGTGCGCGACATAGCGGCATTCGATCAGCGGGCGTGCTCCGCTCCGCAAACAATTTTCATTGAGAAGAATTCGCGCTTGTCCCTGCGTCAGGTTGCCGAGCTCTTTGCACAGCACTTCCGGCGCCTGCCGCCGAAACCATCCCTCGACTTCTACACCACGGTTCGCATTCTCAATGTCCGCGCCGAATGGGCCCTCGACGATCAGCGTGATGTGATCGCATCGGGACCCGAGGCTAACTGGACTATCTGCATGGACAGCGCGGTCTCCATGAAGGAGGCCGTGCAATCTAGGACGGTCTTTTTGAGCGAGATCGATTCCTGGGAGCGGATCTTGCCGCTCATCACTCCGAAAATCCAAACGGTTGGCATGGTTTTCGGGGATGCTACCGACGCAGAAGCCTTCGCCAATCAGGTCACGCAGCGCGGAGTTGCGCGCTGCGTGCCGCCCGGACTTATGAACGGCTTCGAGTCGCCCTGGGACGGCAAGCTTCTGATTAGCGAGCTCGTGCGGTGGGTCTCTCTCAAGGGGTAATCGACGAGTGCAGACTCGGGGACGTTTTTGTCTGGAATACTGCTTGCATCGTCGGCGGCGGGCAGGCCGTGAGAGTTCGCAATGTGTCCACGACGGAGAGCCAACGGAAATCGACGTTTCGAACCTCGCTTCACGGCTGACCCAGAGTAGCGCTGGAAACTTGCCGTCTTGCAAGGCGTTTCCCCGACGGCGGTCTCGGGCGATGCTAGTTTTGAAGATCCATCCGTTTCGCAGCATCTCCCAACACGACGCGACCAGGCAGGGTCGGCGATGGGGGTATGCGCCGCGCAGTTTCGGAACCAAACGGTTTCCTAGGCCTACGCAAATTCGCTCCGCGGGACATAATTCCACACAAAAGCAAGGTAATGCCAACTTTCATGTCCCACACCCGCTTCACGCTTTCGAGTTCGACGGCAATATGTATCTGCTATATAATGGAAACCAGTTCGGCCGCTTCGGTTTTGGTCTGGCAGTGTCGACTTTATGAAGGTTGACTTCTCTTGCAACCGGGCAACTGAAGACGAAATCGCTAACCACCTTTGGCTGTGTGATTCGGCTTTGGTCCCTCCTTTGAGCAGCCGGGTCGAGATGAGCACGTACGCCCACAAGATATTTCCCTGTGCAACCCGATTCGACGCCTGGACACAGGAGTCGCTGGCCGGTTTGCTAGCCGCATACTACAATGACACTGCTCACTGCTTCGCCTGCATCACGAGTGTCAGCGTTCGGCCGGAATCCCAAGGAGAGCATCTCGCGTCATATCTGATGGAGCGATGTATAGCGTGGTTTGTTGGCGCTGCGTCTTGCGACTCTGCGGCGCGACGAGAGAGGTTGCGAGCACTTTTGGCAGAAGGCCTTGGACTTGACGCTTCTTAAACGGAATATCATCGCCGGCTATGTCGGTCAGATCTATGTCACGGTGACCGGTATCGTATTAGTGCCCACATATGTTAAGTACATGGGTGCTGAGGCGTACGGCTTGATTGGTTTTTATGCCATGCTTCAGGCCTGGTTTATGTTGTTAGACATGGGACTTACGCCTACGATGGCGCGGGAGGCGGCACGCTTTCGAGGCCGGGCCGTCAACGCGCCGAGCCTAAGAAGGCTATTGCGGGCTCTTGAGAAGGTTTTTGTCGGCATCGGAATCCTGGGAGCCGGGGCGATGATGGCGGGTTCCGGCTTTATTGCGAGGAGCTGGCTTAAGGTAGAGCGATTACCGTTGAATGAAGTGCAACATGCCTTGGTGCTCGTGGGGATCATCATAGCACTACGCTGGGTCAGCGACCTATATCGTGGCGTCATCAGCGGCTTTGAGAAACTCGTTTGGCTGCATGCTTTCAACATGGCGATCGCAACGTTGCGATTTGGTTTGGTAATTTTGGTGTTCCGGTATGTGGGTACTAGCCCCACACAGTTCTTCGAGTACCAGCTGGTGCTTGCGGTAGGCGAGGTCACAGTGCTGGTAGTGAAAGCTTACAGTTTGATCCCGGCGACGGTTGATAGTCAGGGGGCCTTCTGGGACTGGCGACCGCTGCGGGGTGTACTTCACTTCTCGCTGGCCATCGCATTTACTAGTTCCGTGTGGGTGCTGGCGACGCAAACCGACAAGCTGATTTTGTCCAAGTTACTACCACTTTCTGATTTCGCTTACTTTACGCTGGCGGTGCTGGTTGCTAGTGGAGTGTTGGTTATTAGCGTGCCGATTAGTGGCGCGCTGATGCCCAGGATGGTCGCGCTGAATGCCGGGGGCGATGAGGTGGGCTTGATTCGTGTATACCGCGATGCTACGCAACTCATGGCAGTGATCATTATACCCGCCACTCTTGTGCTGGGCTTGTTCCCGGAGCAGGTCCTGTGGGCATGGACTGGCGACAGGGAGATAGCGCGGCGTGCCGCCCCGGTGCTTACGCTTTATGCTTTTGGCAATGGCGTAATGGCACTAAGTGCCTTTGCGTACTATCTGCAGTTTGCCAAAGGTAGCTTAAAATTGCATTTGGCCGGAAGTGCATTGTTTGTAGTGGTGCTGATTCCGTCGATCGTGTTGGCCACGAGACGTTACGGCGTTGTTGGGGCGGGTTACGCATGGCTTGGCGTAAATGCAGCCTATTTCCTGCTCTGGGTGCCCAAGGTACATCGGCGATTCGTAAGAGGCCTGCACGGAGTTTGGTTGTTCCATGATTTGGCTGGAATTGCTTTGGCTACTGGGTTGTGCGCGGCGCTCGCACGGCCATGGATTGAATGGCCAGTGCATCGAGCGCCCACGGCGTTGTTGACAGTCGTGTTTGCTCTCGGGTTGCTGATGATCGCTGGGGCAGCATCTTCGTGGGTGAGGGGAATGTTAATCAGTAGATGGCGTTCGGGATTTTGCTAGGGAAGCAGTATGGCAAAAGAGCCCAAGGTGTCGGTGTGTGTCGTAACCTACAACCAAGAACGATATATTCGCTCGTGTCTGCAGAGCATTGTGGACCAGGAGACAGACTTTACGTTCGAAGTGATCGTTGCAGATGACTGTTCGACGGACGGTACGCCGGCGATTGTGGAGGAGTATGGAAGGCGCTACCCCGGAGTGGTGACGGCGCTCTTGCGGCCGGTCAACGTCGGCGGCACAAGAAACTTTATCGAGACGCACAACTTGGCGAGCGCGGGGTACGTCGCTCATATGGATGGCGACGATCTTATGCTTCCGAACAAGCTGCGGAGACAGGCCGAGTTTCTCGACGCAAACTTAGACTTTGCCCTCGTGTGGCATAGGATAAATCTGTTCGATGATGAAGGAGGTTTTGTTCCAGGGGATACCTACGATCTATCGTTTTTCCCAAATGGAGTAGTAACACTTGAACATGCACTGCGCTTAGGTACCGTGGCCGCACACAGCTCGATTATGTATCGGCGAAGCGCCCGGAGAACCAGACACACTGGGTTTCAGACGCTTGATCTGTTTTACACGTGGGAGTACCTTTCGTCGGGAAAGGGAAAGATATTGGATGATGTGTTGGGATGCTATCGGGTGTCAGCGCAAAACTCTGTCCAGATCCGAAGCATGGTCAACATCCAGGGGATGCTTGCGCACCATGCTCGCTATTACCTGAAGTCGATGCCGGAGCAAAGGCGCAACATCTTCGTACTTGCGCTGATTAACTTTATGGTAGATGTTAAGAACCTCAGAACAACGGCTTGGAGTTTTGCCAGATTGGCCATTGAATCTGTCAGCTTGGTCTCGCCATTGTTGGTGCTTAGGACAATTTTTGAGATGCGGCGAATTCCGCCCTGTTCCCCAATGGGCAGTGTTCACCTGGCGCGCTCGCGCAGGGATGGCGCAGCAGATGCTTAGCCCAGGCCAGGGTCTCCTTTGGCACCGCCCGAGAACCTAGGCCGGCAGATCCCGCCTCGCGGCAGAATTGTTGAAACGTTCGGCCGCCGAAGCTCACTACCCGAGGAAAGCTTCGAGCAGGCTTCGCGTTACACCAGGCAATCGGGGACGCGTCAATCGCCGGAGCATGGCTGCGCGATTGTCCGGTGGAACAAACCAGTTTCGATTCGTTCCGGCCGCGACGGGAGGGTTGCGGCTCCAATGGAGCGGTCGAAAAGCGGAGGATGAGGCCGCGTTTGCGGCGCGCGGAGGACCGGCCGATAGGCTGGTGCGCCCGCCGCGGCCTCTCCGCCGATTCGGGGGAAACTTCCCATCGGATTAAGTCATGGTCCTTTTCGCGGCTTCTGGGGGTATGTTCCGTAATAAACGCGGCAAACCGCTCCCTGACGGTCGCGGCTCCGATTGCTTTCGGAGCCACGACCAGAGGGCACCCCGTTAGGGAGCGGTCGCCAGCGATTGAGATGGTTGGCCGGGTCACACCCGGTAGGTGTCGGCGCGCCAATGTTGGACGGCGCGCTTGATGGCGTCCGGGGCCATACTCTCCTGAGCGGCGCGGGCAGCCAGAGCTGGGAATTCCTGGTCGGCGGCAAAACGCAAGGCGACGATCTGCAACACGCTCAACCGCGGGTCCAGTAACTTGCCGGTCAGCACATAGTGGCGCAGATTCTCCTCGGCGCGGATGGCGCGATCCTGCGCCTTGAGCGCAAACATGCGGCTGAACAAAGCGATCATTATCGAGGTCACGACCAGCACCACGATCAGCGACGCGCTGTAGAGCCGCGCATGGCTGCCAAGCGATTTGTACAGGTTGACCAGCGATCCGATCAGCGTCAACCCCAGGATGCCCAGGAGCACAAAGTGGAAAGCCGGCACCACTTGCCGGTGATTGGCGTAGTTCTGTTCCTGCATGCGTTCTCCTTCCGGCGCCGCTCGCGCAAAGGGCGGCAGCGCGTCCGGCTCAGAATAGCACGTTGCCGAGGAGATG
>Ga0181530_10004424_pt1 | contig 14905 bp, 12 predicted proteins | sample PEATcosm2014_Bin_42_FD_119769 | JGI IMG/M metagenome (GOLD analysis project Ga0181530, IMG submission 119769) | Peatland microbial communities from MTU Mesocosm Facility, Houghton, MI, USA - PEATcosm2014_Bin10_60_metaG | ecosystem: Environmental > Terrestrial > Soil > Wetlands > Peat | place... | reverse complement strand
TGGTAAGCCGCCCACAAGAGTGCGGACGAGCCGTCATTGGCGACCGCATTTACATCCCCGTGCTCCTTAATAAGGTTGCGGACCGCAGCCAGATCATCCGCCTTAGCGGCGTCAGCCACGGCGGCTACGCTGGAAGCAGCCTGCAGAAGGGCATTGGGGCGCACCAACACGAACCCCAGCATGAGAGGCAGGCACCACACCAGGTGCCAAACAGGTCTCGCACTCGATCTTTTCACCAGTCGCATCGCTACTCCTACCTAATTAAAGATACGGACAAAAAAATATCACACGCCGATGCCAAGCGCAAGGCCCCCATTTTGGGAAAGTTCCGCATCGGTCTGCGGAAAGGCATATCCCTGGCTTGGTTTTCGCACGCAAAGTGAGGCAGAGTCCGAGCGCGGTGCTGCCGGATTCGAGTCAGCGGCGACCTGCGGCCTTCTGTTGGGCTTTCTTCTGCCGCCGCGGAAGACGGGATTTGTTTTTCGAACGCAGCTTTTCCTTCTTCACCGGCGTCGCCGCTGGCTTGACTCCCGCCACTGAAGCCTCGCCGCTTAAGCCAGTCGCTGCGGACGCCTTCTCTTCTTCGATCTCTTTTCGTTTTGCCAAGTGGAACGACCTCCACTCAACTGTACCCTGCTAACAGCCCGTGGCAGAAGTCCCGACAGGCTGAATGCCTGTCCCACCGTGTTGGTAAACTGCTGACCCCTCGTGGTGGGACAGGCGGTTTCGCCTGTCGTCCCAGAGCCACGGGCTGCGAAGCGTCAGCCACGAGTGCAATCGAGAATTGCTGCCGATATCAGCGCATATCGTTCCGATTTCAGTTTCCGGCGGGCGAAGCCGTCACGACTGAGTTAAAGTCCCCCGGCTTTCAGCGGCGTCACATTTGGATTGCAGCGAAATACATTTTCAGGGTCGTATTTCAGCTTGAGTTCCTGCAGACGACGATAGTTTTCCGGGCCGTGCGCCGAAGGGACCCGATCCCGCTCGTCGGCGGCGAGGAAATTGGCATATACGCCGCCCGTCGCATGGGGCGCCAGCGCATCGCGCAGCTCCTTCGCCCAGCCCGTCTGAGCCGTCGAATCCGCCGCGTTCTCCCAGCGGGCTTGTATCACGAGCCCGAATTCCGCGTTGCGGGCGCCGTACGCGGTCGCCGTCTCCGCCACCCGCCCGACCGCGCCTCCCAAATGCGGAATTTTGATGTCGCTCCACGGCGATTGCAGTCCTGAAGTGTAGTCCATAAGGATGCGGATCGCCTCGGGCCGGAGATCGTCGAAATAGTGCCCGCGCCAGTCGTTGTAAAAACCGTTGCCCCAGCGCGCGTCCAGCGACCGCTGCCAGGCCCGGTATTCGACAGGAGCAATGGTATTCGCGATCGGATTACCGAAGGCCGCAAACTCGTCCGCCCAGGCTTTGCCGTCCTCGACAGCACCGCAGTGACAAAGGGCAATCACGGCGACCGGACGTCCCACCCACTCCTTCGGGATTACCGGCGCTGGTGGCGCCAGCCGGAGGAAAAACCATGTCGTCAATTCGTCCGGAAACCGGGACTTGAGTATACGGTGCCTTTCCACCAGTTCAGGGAATCGGTCCAGCGGGAAATAGATCATCCCCGCGACCACCGTCGGCCCGATGGCGTGCGCCTCGAACTCCATTGACGTCACGACCCCAAAATTCCAGCCGCCGCCGCGCAGGCCCCAGAGCAGATCTGGGTTGTCCGTTTCACTGGCCACCAGCGAGGCTCCCGCGGCCGTTACGACCTCGGCCGACCGGAGGCTGTCGCAGGCCAGCCCGATCCTGCGATGCAGCCAGCCCATGCCGCCGCCGAGAGTGAAGCCGGCGATGCCTGTCATGGAGACGATGGGTCCGGTGCAGGCAAGGCCGAAAGCCTGCGTGACCTGATCGAATTGCGCCCAGGTCAGTCCGGTTTGGACACGGGCGCGCCGAGTCTCCGGGTTAACTTCGATGGTTCGCAAACCGGCCATATCCAGGAGCATGCCGCCTTCCGTCGCCGCATACCCGGCGGCGTGATGACCGCCGCCCTTGATGGCGATCTCCATGCGGTGTTCTCGCGCAAACGCCACTGCGATCGCCACGTCCGCGCTGGCAGCGGGCCGCACAACAGCGGCCGGGCGACGGTCGTGAAGCCGGTTCCAGATTTCGCGTGACTGCTCAAAACCCGCGTCGGCGGGTGTCATCACGGTACCGAGAATCCGCCTGCGTAACGTCTCAAGTTGGCTTGGGTTGAACATAGTAGAAAGTTACCGCTACAGCGTCGGCCAGCTTCAGCCCGACCGGGCGAAACCCCGATGCCGTCTTAGATTAGCAGCGGCAAAACCGACTCGTTCACAGTCGCGGCTCAGTAACGCGCTGATCCTGCAGAGCCGTGACCGTAAGGGAGCGGTTGTTTTGGACTTCTGCCACAGGCTGTTAGCGCTGATTGCCGTACTTGTATTGGCTCCGGCGGCGCTCGACGCCCAGATCCTGAAAGTTGTCCGGCCCATCGTCTCGGAATCCGAAGACGGTCCGGCGCTGGAACGGGGCGCCTCTTTCCAGCCGGGCGAAATCGTATTCTTCAGTTTCCAGGTCGAGAACTATAAGGCAGGCGCCACGGGCAAGGTGCAGCTTACCGGCCACATCGAAGCGTTCGACCCGAAAGGCGTCCCCATCGCTACCCGCGACGAACAAGTGATTGGAACCTCGCTGAGCGAAGAGGACAAATCCTGGAAACCGAAACTGCGCTCGCAGCTTCAGATCCCCTCTATCGCGCCGCCTGGCAGCTACAGAATCCATTTCGACGTCACCGACGAGCAGACGCGCCAGACCGTCTCGGAATACGCCACCTTCCCGGTTTCCGGAAAGGGTGTCGACCCGAGCGCGGAACTGGCCATACGCGACTTCGGTTTCTATCGCACGCGAGACGACCAAAACGCGCTGCGCACCGCGGCCTACCGCGCCGGCGACATGCTGTGGGTACGCCTCGATATCATCGGCTACAAGTACGGGGAGCAGAATGCCATCGATGTCTCTTATGACGTGGCCGTGATCGCCAGCGACGGGCGGCAACTGTTTTCGCAGGAGGACGCGGCTGTGGAAAAAAGTCAGGCCTTTTATCCGCAACCCTGGGTTCCCGGCGAATTCAACCTCAGCCTTCAGTCGAACATGAAACCCGGCGTTTATACGCTCGCCATCACCGCGCACGACAGCATCGGCAATCAGACGGCCACGCTGCGGGCCGACTTCAGGGTCGAGTAGCGATCGCCGCGATCGCGTCTTCGAGGCTGCCGAGCGCTCCGTCGAAGAAGTGATCGCGGGCCTCGATGAACTCAAGCCGTTTGGGCTCCGCAAAAGTCTCAAACGCCGCTTCGAGCTCGTGTTTCGGGCCGTGTTCGTCGTGCGTACTCTGGACGAAGAGCTTGGGGAGTTCGCAGTGCGCGAGGTAATCCCATTGGCCGAGCCTGGTGGGGAAGCCCACTGCCACCAGCTTCTGTGGCGGAGCCACACTGAGGGAACAGCCGAGCCTCAGAATCACGCGCGAGCCGAAAGAGAATCCGGCGAGCGAATAAGGCAGCTCGGGGTAACGCTCACGCAGCACGGCAAGCGCTGCCCGCGCGTCGTCCAACTCGCCCTCGCCGTGGGCATGCTCGCCCTCGCTCAGATTCACGCCGCGGAAATTGAAGCGCAGCACGACGGCCCCGGCCCGCCGGAAGCCGCGCGCGATGCGGTGAACCACTTTGTTGTGCATCGTCCCGCCATAGAGCGGGTGCGGGTGGCACACCAGACAGGCCTGCGCCGGGGGGGCGTCGTCAGGTTCCTCGATCAACGCCTCCAGCCGGCCCGACGGCCCCTGAATGAACAGGGATTCGATGCGGCGCGGCATTTTAGCCAACCGCTCCCTTACGGTCACGGCTCAGTAAAACCGCGAAGGCGTCGTTTCCCTCCACTAGTTCGTCCGGTAGTTAGTGAACTGGAGATCGATACCGAAGTCCGCGCCTTTCAGCAGCGCGATGACTTGCTGCAGCGTATCGCGGTCCTTGCCGCTCACGCGCACCAGATCGCCCTGAATGGCGGCCTGCACCTTCACCTTGCTGTCCTTGATCTTCTTGACAATGTCTCTGGCTTTCTCGATCGGAATGCCCGAGGTCAGCGTGACTTCCTGCTTCACGGTCGAACCCGCGGCTGGCTGGACAACTCCATAGGTGAGGTTCTTGATCGGCACCTGGCGCTTGGCCAGCTTCGACTGCAGGATTTCGTTGACGGCCCGGATCTTGAAATCGTCGGAGCTGCTGAGCGTCAGCGTTTTCTCTTTCTCGTTCAGCTCGATCTTCGATTTCGAGTCCTTCAGATCGTAACGGGTGGTTATTTCCTTCATCGCCTGCTGGATGGCGTTATTCACTTCGGGCATGTCGATCAGAGACACGACATCGAAACTGTTATCTGGCATCGAAACCCAGTGTACCCGCTCACGCAGCGTGAAAATGCGATACTGATCGGGAATCGGAGGTCGGGATGAAGCTGGGATCGAGGCGGAGGCTGCGCTGCACGATCGGATTCGCCATTGCGTGTATAGCGAGCGGCCAGACCGGGACGGAACAAAGACCGCCCAGGGCCGAAGAGGTCTTCAAGAACGTCCAGGTACTGAAAGGGATATCCGTCGATCAGTTTATGCAGACGATGGGATTCTTTTCCGCCGCGCTGGGCGTCTCCTGCTCGTATTGCCATGTGGCCGACAGCGGCGGCGACTGGGCAAAATATGCCGACGACAACGCGCATAAGAGAACAGCGCGCAGGATGGTGACGATGATATCGGCCATCAATCAGACTTACTTCGGGCGGGTGCGCATGGTCACGTGTTACTCCTGCCACCGGACCGACGAGCGGCCCCGGTTAACACCCAATCTGGCGGATTTATACGGCGCGCCGCTGGCGCCGGACCCGAACGAAATGCTGTCGCAGGCGCCTGGGGGACGTACTGCGGATCAGATTCTGGATAAGTACATCGAAGCTCTGGGCGGCGCAGCGCGGCTGGCGAACCTCACCGGCATCGTTGCGAAGGGAACTTATCAGGGCTATGCGGAATCGGAGAAACGGCCCGTGGAAGTCTTCAGCAAAGCTCCGGGGCAGCGGACGGTGATCGTCCATCTGGCGGATGGCGACAGCACTTCGGTATGGGACGGCAAGGCCGGGTGGACGGCGCGGCCGGCAACCGACGTACCCGTGCCGCTGCTCGCGCTGAGCGGAGGGGATCTGGACGCCGCGCGGCTTGAAGCGGAGCTGTCCTTCCCGGCGCGGATCAAACAAACGCTCACCGACTGGCGGGTGGGCTTTCCGGCTACCATCGACGATCGCGATGTTCAGGTGGTGCAGGGAAACAGCGCCGGGCGGTCGCCTGTGAAGTTCTATTTCGACAACCAGTCGGGCCTGCTGGTGCGGATGGTGCACTACGCCGAGCTACCGATCGGCCTAAGTCCCACGCAGATCGATTTCGCCGATTACCGCGAAGCGGGCGGAGTCAAAATCCCGTTTCGCTGGACAATAACGTGGCTCGACGGGCGCTCCACGATTGAGTTCAGCGAGGTGCAGGCGAATGTTCCGATTGACGCGGCGAGGTTCGCCAGGCCGCCCGCGCCGGGCTCCGCGAAGCAGTAATATGACGGCACTGGTCTGCCCGGGATGCCGCTCTTGATGTTCACGTGAAATCGGCTGATTTTTTCTCATTCGCATCAATGGGTTGAGTAAGTACAAGCTTCCAGGGCCTTTGCGCGCCGAGTAAGGTCGGGGCAGGAAACCAATGGAAGTCATACTTGCTTATAAGAATTTCGCCGCCAATCGGGCGGTGAGTCATATCGGATTGGGAGTTACGGCGCTCAACAGCGCCAAGAGCCTGCGCGATGCGGGCATTAATGCGGACGTCTGGGCCATCACCAGCGCCGCCGATCTTGGCGCGCGCCTGCGGAGTTCGGGCGCGTCGCACGTCGTGATCTCCGCGCCATGGATCGCAACGAACGACCTCGCGAGTTTGTGCGCCGAGTTTAAAGAGACGCAGTTCGCCGTAACCTGCCACTCGAATCTGGGGTTTCTGCAGGCCGACCCGAGTGCGATGCGGCTGGTGCGCGAAGGTCTTGAATTGCGGCGAACCGCCTGGAATTTCCGGGTCGCGGCGAACTGCGAACGCCTCGCCGAATGGGCCAGCGATGTTTACGGAATTCCGTGCGCGTATCTGCCGAATATGTACCACCTCGACGGGGAAACACCAAAGCGCGAACGGTATTCGGGCGGGCCGCTGCGTATCGGAGCTTTCGGCGCCACGCGCGTGCTCAAGAACCTGATGACGGCGGCGGGCGCGGCGCTGCAGGTGGCGAATGGTCTGCGCGCCAATCTGGAATTCTGGATTTCGTCGGGACGCAATGAAGGAGCGGGCTCGGTGGTGGAAGCGGTCCGCCAGATGATGAACGGATTGCCCCAGGTGAAGCTGGTCGAGAACGGCTGGCAGACGTGGCCGCAGTTCCGGCAGACGGTGCGGCATATGCACCTGCTGCTGCAGCCGAGTTATACCGAAAGTTTCAACGTGGTCACGGCCGATGGCGTGGCCGAGGGTGTGCCGAGCGTGGTGTCGGAGGCGATCGACTGGGCGCCAGCCGCGTGGAAAGCGCCGGTCGACGACGTGAGCGCGATGGCGCGCGTGGGAAGAAAACTGCTCAAGAGCCGTTGGGCGGCGAGCCAGGGGCTGGCGGCGCTGCGCGCGCATAACAAGAGAGCGATGACGGCGTGGAGTGAGTTTTTGGCGGTCAATTGACCAGGATCAGATGAAGGTCCATGACGTTGGTTCCTGTCGAGCGGGTGACGATCAGATCGCCCAGATCCTCAAAATAGGGATACGCATCATTGTTGGCGAGGGCGTCGGCGGCGCTGTGCGAAGAACGGGCCAGCGTGGCGCCGTCGGCCATTGCGCCGGCTGCATCGGTGGGCCCATCGCTGCCATCGGTGCCGGCACTGAGAATGAGAGTATCCTCGAGGCCCGCGATGTCGATCGCCGCCGCGAGTACGAACTCCTGGTTGCGTCCGCCCTTGCCGTCGCCGCGTAACGTCACGGTCGTCTCGCCTCCGGAAATCACGCAGGCAGGTGGCCGCACCGGTTGCCCGTGCGTGCGAATCTGACGCGCGATCGCCGCATGCATACGGCCGACATCGCGCGTCTCACCCTGGATAAAACTGGACAGAATCACGGCGTGGTAGCCGAGCGCCTTCGCTTCCTTCGCCGCGGCTTCGAGCGACTTCTGGTTATTGCCGATCACAATATTCTCAACATTCTCGAACAGGGGATCGTCGGGCTTCGGAGTTTCGGCGCCACCGTTCTTCAGGCGATCCAGGACGCGGCGGGGCACGCGGGCGCGCAAGTCATATTTATCCAGAACGCCAAGCGCATCCTGAAAAGTGGAAGCGTCGGGAGCCGTCGGACCGGAACCGATGGCGTCGAGATCGTCGCCGACGACATCGGACAGGATCAGGGTGAGCACATGAGCCGGCGCTGCGAGGCGGGCGAGGAGTCCCCCTTTGATCGCGGAGAGATGCTTGCGGACGACATTCATCTCGTGAATATCGGCGCCGGAGGCGAGCAGGAGCTCGGTGGTTTTCTGTTTATCGTCGAGCGTGACCGGCGATGCGGGCCAGGGCATCAGCGCGGAGGCGCCGCCCGAGAGCAGGCAGACGACCAGATCGTTTTCCGTCGCCTCCGCGCAGATTTCGGCGATACGCCGCGCACCGTTAAATCCGCGCTCGTCCGGAACGGGATGGCCGCACGGGCGGAGCTCAATGCGGCGGAGCTTCGAGCCATTGGGGTCCCTGACATTGACGCAGCCGGCCGCGATGCGGGCGTCGAGGAACTGTTCGACGGCGCGCGCCATGGTCGTGCCCGCCTTGCCGGCGCCGACAACGAAGATGCGCTCATACCGATCCAGATCGCGGCGTGCGCGCAGGGCGTGTTCGAGCGCGGCGGTGGGATCGGCCGCCACGAGGGCGGCAGTGAGAATCGCGCGGGCATCCTGACGCAGTGGGCGTTTCATTTCCAGAAGGGAAGTGCAAGGATCAGCTCGACGGCGCGCTCGACGGAACAATCGGCGTCGATGCGAAAATCGGCGCGGCCATAGGCGTCGCGGCGGTCTTCGTAAAGGCGGCGGAAGTTCTCACGATCGCGCGCCAGAGGGCGGGTATCGCCCTGGGCCGCGATGCGCTGCTCAATCGTTTCCAGCGGACAATCGAGCCAGATCGAAACGCCGTGATTGTGGAGCAATTCGAGGTTGCGCGGCTGCACGAACGACCCGCCGCCGAGGGCGATTACCGTGGGCACGCAGCGCTCGACCTTGTCCCTCCACCGCTGAATCATTTCCGTCTCGATGCGCCGGAATTCGGTTTCGCCGCGCGTTTCGAAAATCTGCGCGACGGCGGCCCGCTCCTGAGCTTCGATCTCGGCGTCGAGGTCGGCGAAGTCCCACCCCAGGCTGTCGGCGAGCGCTTGTGCGATCGTGGTCTTTCCCGATCCCATGAAACCGGTCAGATAGATGCCGGGGGTTCGCTTCAGGCGCAGATCCATTTAAGCCAGACCAACCGCTCCCTCACGGTCACGGCTCTGTAAACTCATTTCGACGAGGCGCGGGAAAAGCCGGTTAGCCCATACCAGGAGCCATCCTGCGCGGGGGGTCACCACCGTGCGCTTGCGCCGTTCCATACCGTGCAGAATCGCCGCCGCGCATTGCTCGGGCGAGACGGCGTATCGCTTCCCTTTAACGACGCTCGCGGGGGGCCGGGGACCAGGAGCATGCGCCTGAAATTCGGTATCGACGTAACCTGGAAAGACTCCCATCACATGGACGCCATCCCGCTCCAGTTCGATTCGCAGGGTGGAGGTGATCGAGGCCAGGGCGAATTTGCTGGCGGAATAAACGGGCAGCCAGGGGAGGCTGATTTGTCCGGCGATCGAAGAAACGTTCACGATGCTCCCGCGGGTGCGCCGAAGATGTGGCGCGGCAAGCTGCGCCAGCGCAAGCGGCGCGAAAAAGTTGAGTTCGAAGAGATCGCGCGCTTCATCGATCGGCGCGGTTGACGCAGTGTAGTAAGAACCGCGGCCCGCATTATTAATAAGGACGTCGATTTGTCCCCAGCGTTCCAGGGTTTTGGCGATCAGGCCGGCACGCACGGATGCGTCCGTGAGGTCGCCGGGTACCACGAGCGCCGCAGGACCGCCGGCATCGCGAAGACGCGCTTCATTGCGGGCGGCCAGAGCGAGCCGGACGCCACGACGGGCGAGGAGGGTGGCCAGCCGAGCGCCGATTCCCTCGGACGCGCCTGTGATAATGACAACCTTTCCGGTTAGCGAATCCATTCAAACCCAGGAGCGCGGCGCAAATCGCATTGATGGCCCTGTCTGGAAACGCAATAATAGCATTATGTCCCGGCTGCTCCCTCTGTTTCCCCTGCAGCTTGTCGTGTTCCCGGGAACCGCGGTTCCGCTGCATATCTTCGAAGAGCGCTACAGGGAAATGGTGGGCGAAGCGGAGGCGGCGGGCACTGAGTTCGGCATCGTTCTGGCGAAGGACGAAGGAATCCTCAGCATTGGATGCGCGGTGTCGGTCGAGGCGGTCCTGCACCGATATCCGGACGGGCGGTTCGACGTGATGACGCGGGGCCAGCGCCGGTTCACGATTATGTCGCTGGATCGCGAAAAGGCTTATCTGCGCGGCGAAGTTGAATACTTCGAGGACGACGACTGGACGCCGGTCACGCCGGAGCTGCGCAGCCGGGCCATGAAGGCCTTCGAACAAATGAGCGAAGCTGCTGCGCCGGACCCGGAGCATCCGCTGCTGAGCTTTCAACTGGCGCAGGCGGTGGACGATCTCGGATTCAAGGCGGCTTTCCAGCGCATCCGGTCGGAATCGAAACGGCTGCAGCATTTTGTGGAATTCATGGACAGTTACATTCCAATACAGCAGTACGCGGCGAAGATGAAGCGCGCCGCGCCAATGAACGGATCGGGGCATAAGCCGGCAAGTCTGTAGGAAAGAAATGCAGGTGCGCATCAAAATCCCGAGTGTGACGGGCGCGGAGCGGGATCGGTCGCGGGCGCTGGCGATTTCGCTCGCTGTACATGCAACGGCGTTTGTGGCATTGATGCACGCGCCTGAAATCCGGTTGCCGCAGGCCAGCCCGTCCGAGTATCGGCAGGCGATTGCAGGCAAGGAAGAAAAGCTGGTCTGGTACAAGTTCAACAAGGCGCTGCCGAACGTCAATCAGCCGCGCGCTCAAGCCGGGAAGCAGCCGGTGCGGGCCGAAGTTCGAGCCAAACAACAGATCGTCGCTTCACCGAAGAATGCGCCGAAGCGCACCCAGATGGTGTGGACCGAGGCGCCGGCTCTGCCCGAAATCGTGCCGCTGGAATCGCCGAACGTGCTGGCGATGCGGATGCAGGACATCGCGCCGCCGGCAAAACCGCCCGCCAGAGCTTTTGTTCCACCGGACATCGTAAAGCCCGAGCTGGCGAAGGTCGAGGTACTGCCGGATGCGCCGCAGATCGCAGCGCAGACGCTGAGCCCGGTGGCTTTGCCGGAGCCGGCGAAGATCGTAAAGCGGTTTATCCCGCCGCCGAAAAAAGTTCCGGTGAAGTTGACAGAGGTCGCGCCGGCGCCCGAGACGCCGATTCTTGCGGTTGCCGTCAAACCGAATTCTCCGGTGCTGGAATATTCGCTCAGGCTGCCGCCGCGCCCGTTTACCGCGCCACCGGCCCCTCGCGCCGTGACGAAGCAGGTTTCCATTGAAATGCCTGAGACGCCGCCGCAACTGAATGCCGACGCGCTCACGGCAAGGGAACTGAACCTCGCGGTGGTCGGGCTGAAGCCGGCTGAGATCCCTGCGCCACTGCCCGCGGCATCGAGTCCGGCGCAGTTTTCAGCGGGACCCGCGGTCCGGCCGGAGGGAGCGAACGCGGCCCGCGATGGTAAGGGGATCAGCGTGCCGGATCTGTTTGTAAGCGGCGCGCCGCGGGAAGCGAAGCCGGATTTGATCGCACAGGCCTTCGCTGCGCCGACGTCGAGCGTGGCGATCCGCGAGGCGCTCCGTTCAGCATCGACGGCACCGGGAACGACTGTTCGCGCGCCAGCGACGCGGGCATTGCAGGCATCGCAGTCGGGCGCCATCCAGGTCTCGGGCGCGCCGGATCCCAGATTCAACGGCCGAGAGACTTACATGATGGCGATTCAGATGCCGAATCTGACAAGCTTTTCCGGAAGCTGGCTGATGTGGTATGCGGACCGCACGCAAAAGGAAGCCGGACTGGCGCCGGTCGCGCCGCCCGTTGCCTGGCGCAAGGTCGATCCGAAGTACGTCGCCACGGCGGTGGCGGATCGCATCGAGGGCAAGGTGCGGCTGGCCTGCGTCATCGACAGGGAGGGCCACGTTTCCACCATCGAGGTGGTGAACGGGCTGGACGACCGGCTGAATCAGAGCGCGGCAGAAGCCCTGGCAAAATGGGAATTTACACCGGCGTCGCGCCAGGGCAAGCCCGTGGAAGTGGACGTACTGGTCGAGATTCCATTCAAGCTCGAGCCGCACACACCGGTTTCGTTTTGATGAATATCCATGGACGCCAGCAGCTCATTTTCGATGCGGACGATACGTTGTGGGAGAACAACATCTACTTCGAGCAGGCTTTCGCCGAGTTTTGCGCTTACTTGAATCACTCGACTCTCACACCGGACGAGATTCGCGGCGTGCTGGACGAAATCGAAATCGAGAACAACCGGATTCACGGGTATGGCGCGCTGAACTTCGGGCGTAACCTGAGCCAGTGCTTTCTGCATCTGGCGGAGCGCGCGGTGGAGGAGCACGATCTGAAGCGCGTGACGGCGTTCGCGCACGAGATTCTTTCGCGGGAAGTGGAACTGCGGGAGGGCGTCGCCGAGACTCTGCCGCTGCTCGCCGAGCGGCATGAACTGACCTTGTTCACGAAGGGACATCCCGACGAACAGAATCGGAAGATCGACCTTTCCGGGCTGCGTCCGCTGTTCACGCACTGCGCCGTGGTGAAGGAGAAGAACCCGGAGGCCTACGCGGAACTGGCGCACGCGCGGGGGTTCGATCCGGAGCGAACGTGGATGATCGGAAACAGTCCGAAGTCGGACATCAATCCGGCGCTGGCGGCGGGGCTGCGGGCCGTGTTCGTTCCGCACGAACGGACATGGACGCTGGAGCGCGAAGAGCTCCGCAGCGGCGACGGGCGGCTGATGGTGGTCAACCGGTTCAGCGAACTGGCGCAGTTATTCGGGGGTAGTATCCTAAAGTTGCGTTGAGGTCAACGCAACTTTAGGACACTACCCGGTGTTATGTATAAGTGCCCATTGTTTCCCTGGATGGAGGATGAATTCCCGTACTCTGGTTAGCATACTTGCCGCCGGAATACTTGCGGCGGCTTCCCTTTGTGGTCAAACCGTCACAACAACGGTCACGCTGACGTCGTCTCCCAATCCGTCAATATTCGGCCAAAGCGTGACGTTCACCGCGACGATTTCACCGGCAAGCGCGACTGGGTCGGTGACATTCGGCTACGACTCATTAGCCTTAGGCCCCGTGACGGTTGTTGGCGGAGTGGCAACCGCGAGCATATCGACGCTGTCCGTTGGCACACATCGTGTTCAAGCGCTCTTTGCCGGCAGCGGTAACTACGGCGGCTTCGTTTCCCAAAGCATCACACAGGACGTATCGGCCGCAGCGACAGTCTCGCCGGTTATTACCAGCCTGAGCCCGAGTTCGACTGCCGCCGGAGGCGAGGCCTTTACGCTGACGGTCAATGGCACGGGTTTCCAGTCCGGGGCCACGGTGCAGTGGAACGCAACGGCGCTGGACACCACCTATGTAAGCGCGACGCAGTTAACGGCGTCGGTGCCGGCCAGTCTCATTGCTTCTGCAGGCATGGCCTCAATCACGGTTTCAAGCGGCGGCCAGACATCATCATCGGCGGCATTCACAATCCCACCGGCGGCACTGACCGTGCCGGTTATTACGAGTTTGAGCCCGAGTTCAGCCACCGCCGGAGGCGCGGCATTCACTTTGACGGTGAACGGGACGGGATTCGCGCAGGGATCGCAGGTGAAGTGGAATGGAACGGAACTGAACAGCACCATCGTCAACGCGACGCAGTTAACTGCTATTGTGCCGGCCAGCGCCATCGCGAGTGCAGGCACCGCAAACATCACTGTTGCCAGTGCCGGCGGCGTTGCCAGTGCCGGCGGCGTGTTCTCGAACGCGGTGACATTCGCCATCAGCACCTCGAACGCCACGATTGCCGCGCTGAGTCCGGATGCTGCCACAGCGGGCGGCGCGGCGTTCACGCTTACGGTGACGGGCGCCGGATTCGTAAGTGGCTCGACGGTGCAATGGAACGGCTCGGCGCTGGTGACCACCTATGTGAGCGCGACGCAGGTGAGGGCGACGGTCCCAGCCAGCCTGATCGGTGCCGCAGGCATGGCAACCGTCGCAGTGAGCAATCCGGGCGGGCCGGCTTCCATGGCGCTTTCCTTCACGATCAGCGCTCTGGCCGTGACGAGCCTGAGCCCTGACGCAGCCTCCCCGGGCGGCCCTGCTTTCACGCTCATCGTGAACGGAAAGGGTTTCGTTTCCAACTCTACCGTGCAATGGAACGGGAGTGCGCTCACGACGGCCTTCTTTAATTCCACGCAATTGGCGGCGACAGTTCCAGCCAACCTCATTGCCAATTCGGGCAAAGTAAACGTAACGGTCACGGAGCCGGGCGGGCTGAGCACAAGCCCGGCAACGTTTACTATCAACGGGCTGACCGTCAAAAGTTTCAGCCCTGCTTCCGCGACTGCCGGAGGTTCCGCTTTTACGCTCTCGGTCGTCGGCACCAACTTTGTCTCCGGCTCCGCCGTTGAGTGGAACGGGTCCGCGCTCACAACCACATTCGGCAGCTCCACTCAACTTTCCGCCGCCGTACCGGCCAGCCTGATCGCAAGTTCCGGGACCGCGGCCATCAGCGTATTAAGCCCCGGGGGTGCGGCGTCGAACTCAGTCACCTTCCCGATCGCTGCGCTTTCGATTACGAGTTTGAGTCCGGCTGCGGGGACTGCGGGCGGCCCGGCGTTCACCCTTGCAGTGAATGGCGCGGGCTTCGTATCCGGGGCGGTCGTCCAGTGGAACGGATCGCCACTAACAACCACGTACGTGAGCGCAACGCAGGTGACCGCGGCGGTTCCGGCGAGCCTCATCGCTTCAGCCGGCAGGGCGACGATCACCGTCGCCAACGCAACGGGCCCGGCATCCGACAGCCTGTCATTCAAGATCGGTCAAACGACGCTGACGATCACGACTTCGTCCATGCCGGCGGCAACGATCGGCACGGCTTACTCACAGAGCCTTTCAGCCAGCGGAGGAACAGCTCCATACAGCAATTGGTTAATCAGCGACGGAGCTTTGCCCCCTGGATTGACCCTCGATGCCTCGGCCGGATCCATTACAGGAACTCCGAACTCCGGAGCAGGCACTACATTCAGATTCAGCGTGATTGTCAAGGACAGCACCGGCGCCGTATCGGCCGCGAAAAGCTTATCGATCGCCGTCAGTCAACCTTCCGGCCTGACGATTATCACGACGAACCCGCTGCCTGCCGGCACAGTCGGGGTTCCATACACTGTCGCTTTCGCCGCAGCCAGCGGCACGACACCCTACCGGAACTGGGCGATCACCGCCGGGACGCTTCCTCCGGGGATGTCCCTGACCACGATCGGGGGCATTCTCACCGCGCTGTTCAGCGGCACGCCAACCGCGTCCGGCACCTATTCATTTACCGTTCAGGTTACCGACAGCGTGAGCGCGACTGCCACGAAACAGTTCAGCCTCACGGTTA
>Ga0181530_10004410_pt1 | contig 14945 bp, 16 predicted proteins | sample PEATcosm2014_Bin_42_FD_119769 | JGI IMG/M metagenome (GOLD analysis project Ga0181530, IMG submission 119769) | Peatland microbial communities from MTU Mesocosm Facility, Houghton, MI, USA - PEATcosm2014_Bin10_60_metaG | ecosystem: Environmental > Terrestrial > Soil > Wetlands > Peat | place... | reverse complement strand
TCCGATTTATCCCGGTACGCCCGAAGAAAAAGCTCCGGCCGACCTGGCCCGCTCGGCCAGACGCGAAGCAGTCAACAACGGACGCGACGTCCTGCTGGTGGATACGGCGGGGCGTCTGCATATCGACGATCAGTTGATGACGGAGCTGAAGGAACTCAAAGCCCAGCTGAACCCGGTCGAGATCCTGTTCGTCGCCGATGCCATGACCGGGCAGGACGCGGTGAAATCGGCCGATGAATTCCATAAGCAACTGGGAATCACGGGCGTCATTCTGACCAAGATGGACGGCGATGCCCGCGGCGGCGCGGCGCTGTCGATCCGAAGCGTGACAGGCCAGCCGCTGAAGTTCGTCGGCATTGGTGAGAAATCGGACGCGTTCGAGTCGTTCCATCCCGACCGGGCGGCTTCGCGCATCCTCGGCATGGGCGACATCGTGAGCTTCGTCGAGAAGGCGCAGGAAGCCTTCAACATGAAGGAACAGGAGGAGATGCAGCGCAAGCTGATCGACAACGAGTTCACGCTCGAAGATTTTCGCGATCAGTTGAAATCCCTGCGTAAGCTGGGCTCGCTCGAATCGATCCTGAAAATGATGCCCAAGGTTGGGATGATGAAAGAGCTGCAGGGCATGCAGCCGGACGAAAGGGAACTGACCCGGATTGTGGCGATCATCGATTCGATGACCCCCCGGGAGCGCGATAATCATATGATTATCAACGGCAGCCGGCGGCGGCGCATTGCGCGCGGCAGCGGGACTTCCGTGAACGAAGTGAATAACCTGCTCAAGCAGTACGGGCAGGCCAGGAAAATGATGAAGAGCTTGTCCGGCAACATGGGTTTTCTCGGCAAGAAGCTGGGGAAAATGGGGATGGGCAAGCTTGGATTACCCGGTTTTTAGAAATTTGAGGAAAATAGGAAAGGGAGCGCACAGGCCGCCGCGAACTCCGTTAGGAGCAGGGCGGCGCGTTGTGCGCGGTAAAAATAGATGCTCATGATCAGACTGGCGCGTTTCGGCGCCAAGAAGAAGCCGTTTTACCGTGTTGTGGTGATTGAGAAAGAGCGGGCGCGGGACAGCCGCAACCTCGAAGTGGTGGGGCAGTACAACCCGCTCACGACGCCCGCCCAGGTGAAGCTCAACCACGAGCGGATCAGCTACTGGACGAAGAATGGGGCGCAGCTGTCGGATACGGTTGGCCGTCTGTTGAAGAATAATCCCGCGCCGGCCGCGGTGTAGGTAGCACAGACTTTAGTCTGTGAAGGTGGGAGTCGATGAAACAGTTGATCGAAGATATCGCGAAGGCTCTGGTCGACATCCCGGAAGAAGTGGAAATCAACGTGATCGAGGGCGAGCAGACAACCGTGCTCGAATTGAAGGTCGCCCCCAGTGATCTGGGCAAGGTGATCGGCAAACAGGGACGGACAGCCCGCTCGATCCGCACCATTCTGGGAGCGGCCGGGATGAAGCTGAATCGCCGCTTCACGCTGGAGATTCTTGAATAATACTCCGGGAGAGATGCTTGAGTAGCGGCTGGGTGTCGGTAGCGGTTTTGGGCCGGCCCCGGGGCAATCGCGGTGAGTTGACGGCGGAGTCTCTTTCGAGCCGACCGCACCGATTTGCGCGGTTAAGAGAAGTCCGTCTGATGGGAGACGGAAGTGCTTACCAGGTGGAAGCAGTCTGGGAGCACGCGGGTGCGCTGGTCTTCAAATTTCTCGGCGTGGATTCCATTTCGGACGCCGAGAAACTGCGCGGCGCCGAAGTGCAGGTTCCGCAGTCCGAACGCGTTGCACTGGAGCCGGGCGAGTACTTCCATTCGGATCTGATTGGCTGCGAAGTGCGCGACCGATTGTCCGGACGTGCCATCGGGCGCGTGACGAATTTCGAGGAATACGGCGGCCCTCCGCTTATTGAGATTGATAACGGAAGGATGCTGATCCCGTTCGTGAAGGCCATCTGCGTGGACATCCGGCCGCGGGAAAAGCTAATTCAGGTGGATCTTCCCGACGGCCTTGAAGATTTGTCTTGAAAAACGCCCTGGCATGAAGTTCCACCTGCTGACCATTTTCCCCGAATTTTTTGAAGGGCCCTTCAAGTACGGCGTTGTGGCGCGCGCGGCGGAATTCGGCGCGCTCGAACTGCGCGTGCACGATCTGCGGAACTGGACGCACGATCTCCATCGCACGGTGGACGACCGGCCGTTCGGCGGTGGCGAAGGCATGGTGCTGAAACCCGAACCGATTTTCGATGCGGTGGAAACGATCTGGCCGCAGCGAGGTCCGAAACAGAAAGTAATCCTGCTTTCCGCCCAGGGCCGGCGATTCACGCAGCGGGTGGCGCGCGAGTTAGTCCTCAACGAAGAACTTCTGCTGATCTGCGGGCGTTATGAGGGCGTGGATGAGCGTGTGGCCGAGCACCTCGCGGACGAGGAGCTGTCGATCGGCGATTACGTACTGAGCGGCGGAGAACTGGCGGCGGCGGTAGTGGTCGACACGGTGGCGCGTCTGCTGCCGGGCGTGGTCGGAAATCGGGATTCGACGGTGAACGAATCGTTTGAGCAGGCGGGGGTGCTGGACTGCCCGCAATGGACGCGGCCAGCCGAGTTCCGCGGCTGGAAGGCGCCGGAGGTGCTGTTGGGGGGAAACCACGCGGAGATCCGGAAATGGCGAAAACAAGCCGCGATGGAGAAGACCGCGCGATTGAGGCCGGATCTGCGGTAGCCTGTGGGGCGGGGCTTCGGCCCTGCCGCGGGGCTTCTGCCCGCGTTCTCGGGCTTGGAAGAGTCGCCGGAAACGAACCCTACGCCGCGACGGCTGATTTTTTTAGTGACTGGTTTCGCATGCGGGGCGTTTCCGCGCCGCAAGCACAGTGGTCGGTCACAATGTCACCCCTCAGCCCCCGAAGTTCGGGCTGGAAATGCAGGCCGTCATGCACCTCGCACTCACGGGCGATAACGGCTCCGTCCGATCCGCGCAGCTGCTCGAACACAGGGACGCCGAAAACGCGCCAAAGCAGATCGCGGTGGCGAGAAGCGAGCGGCGATTCCTCGAGCGAGGTCAGAATGACGATCGCGGTATTCAGGCTGGGAAGGTCGAATAGGCCGAGCTGTTTCCGATTCGCCAGCGACAGTGCCAGACCGAGGGGCAGAACCAGCGCTTCAGGCCCCCAAACGCGGAGCCACGGAAGGTCGTCAACATTACACTCGCACATGTTCGGCCCGGGGCGAAAACCCGCTTCGAGCAACCCGATCCGGGCCGAAACAGGAAGCGGAAAGCGGAATACCTGAGCTTGATTCGCGTGGACACGCTGGCGGAGTCCCCGCAACAGGGATGGAAAAGTCACCTGAGACGCTAGTGCGCCGGCGGCGAAGTTTTCTCAGGATTTCTTTGGCTCTTCTCTTGTAAGACCCTGAAGCAGCGCCCGAAGGTTCCCCCCCAGAATGCCTTTGGCAGCTTCGGCATCGACCCCGACCGCCGCCAGCGCCTGCACCTGCGTATCGAAAACGCCGCGGATCCAGCCGCGCGGGAACCAGGAGGAATCGGTGCCGAAGAGCAAACGCCTGGGCCCGACGACATCGAGCGCCTTCCGGAAAACAGCGGGGAGATCGATGTCAGACGGCTCGCAGCGCATCCAGCGGTTCGAACTGGAAGTATCGAAATAGATGTTGGGGCAAAGGTCGGCCAGCATCAGCGCTTCGCGAAGATAGCCCGCGCCGAAGTGCGGAATCACGAAATGCAGATCGGGAAACGCGAGCGCCACCGCGTGAAGACCGATGGGGTTCGAATACCGCATATCGAACGGCGAGTGAAGCCCGAGTTTCTTGCGGAACCCAACGCTCAACATGCCGCAATGTACGTACACCACCGCGCCGGGGAAACCCGCCACGATCGCCAGCAGGGAATGAACGTGGTGATCCTCCATCGAGTAGCGGTGCATGGCGGGGAACAGGAAAATGCCGTTGACCTGGCCATCGCGCAGCGCGTTCTCGCATCTGATATCCGCGCCGGGCATCAGCGGATTCAGCATCACCACGGAATGAAACCGCTCGGGATGCCTTTCCACCGCGACGCCGACGGATTCCACGTCCCCCGGTATGCTCGCCACGAGCACCGCGCTCCGAACATTGTTATGATTCAGCTCGATGACCCAGCGATCGGCGAGATATTCCGGCGATTCGGGGACTTCCCAGCCCAGAATGGCGCCAACGTCGTCCGAGCCTTTTTGCTCCGCCAGCGAATGGAAAAACGCGGGCGAGAAGAAGTGGACGTGCGCGTCGGAGACTTCAATTTCACCCCAGGGGGTAGTCGTCATAATTGGCTCAGTAGTTCGGCAGCTTCCGCGATTTGACCGTTTAGGGCGTGAAGGACCTGAATAACCTGCGCGGCTTGCTCGCGCGCTTCATCGGGTTTCCCCGCCTCGACCGCTTCGCGGATTCCGGGCAGGGTCTTGACTGCGTAACCCGTGTACAGACCAGGTGCATAGATGCGGTGCCGATACCAGGGGCGGCCGGGAAGTCCCGGATCGATTGTCAGGGCGCGCTCGGTGCGAAACAGGATGCTGTTGAGGGCGGCGAGTTTTTCCGGCGGGGCCGCGCCAAGCGTCGGCAGCGCGCGCATGTAAGCCGCGTCGAGATCCGCGGCAGTCTTCTGCAGGCGCGCAATTTCCGTGCGCACCGCCGCCAGGTCCGGCTTCCGCTCGAGAGCCGGCAACTTGTCGATCTCATCCGCGTATCGCTGAACAGTTGACACAAACCTTTCAAACTCGAATGGCAGCACCGGAGAATCGGCCAAACGCATCAGGGCGGTGACGTCCACCTGGGAAAGCGTGCGGCCATAGACGAACGTGGAGTCGGAGAAATGGCTGAACCAGTTGAAATCGTCGTAATTGGAATGATAGACGCCGCTGGCTTCCGCGCCGAAGTTCAGGTTGAGCGCGGCAATGCCGAGGTGCTGGAGGAATGGAGTATAGTCCGAACCGGATCCCAATGCCGCAAGGCGGAATTCACGGCTCGAGTTCCTCTCGAGATCGGCCAAAAGAGGCTTGCCGGATACCGGATCGTCCACATCGCGAACGATTTCCTGTACGAAAGCTTCGAGCGAATGCGAACCCTCTGCGTTGAACCGGCCTTTGCCGGTGGAATCCGAGTTGATGTACGCGATCAGCTTCCCGTCCAGCTCGTCCGCATGTTTCTCCATCCATTCGGTGGACCCGATGAGCCCGAACTCTTCACCGTCCCAGAACGCGAACAAAATTGTCCGCTTCGGCTTCCAGCCATTGCGGGTCATTTGAGCCAGCGTGCGCGCGGTCTCCATGAGCGACGCCGCGCCGGAGAGCGGATCGCTCGCGCCGTGAACCCAGGCGTCGTGATGGTTGCCGTCGAGCACCCATTGATCGGGAAATTCGCTGCCGGGGATGCGCGCGATAACGTCGTACAACGGGCGCGTCGAGTTGTCCATGGTCACGTTCATGTGCACATTAGTTGACCCCGGGCCGAGGTGGTAGGTGATGGGAAGCGCGCCGCGCCAGGGTTCCGGAGCGACCGGGCCGGTCAGGCTGGCCAGAAGCGGTTGCGCGTCCGCATATGAGATGGGAAGCACGGGAATCTTCATGATCGTCTGCGCTTCGCCGAGGGGAAGGCGCTTCGATCCGGGTTCGGAGGCCCAACCGGGAGACAACGGGTCGCCGGGATAGAGAGGCAGGTCGAGCACGCTGCCGCGCTGCACGCCCTGGGCTGGGCGATAAGGGCCGTTGGGATAGACATCGCCCTCAAAGTAGCCGTCGTCGCGGGGGTCCGAATAAATAATGCAGCCGAGGGCGCCGTGCTCATGCGCAATCTTCGGCTTGGTGCCGCGGAAGCTGCCGCCGTAGCGCACGATGACGATTTTGCCTTTGACGTCGATGCCGCGTTCGGTCAGCACGTCGTAGTCTTCGGGCCGTCCGTAGTTGGCGTAGACCAGGGGTGCGGTGACATCGCCATCGCCGGAGTAGGCGTTGTAGGGCGGGATCATTCCGGCATCGTGCGAGTTCGCGTCGCCCGCAATGGCGGGTTCTTCGAGTTTGAGCCGGAGCTTCATTGGAGCCGTGATTTCGAGGATGCGGACTTTGGGAGTCGGCAGGAGCGCCTCGAATTGCTCGATGTGAGCGTCGAGCCCGTACTCGCGGAGTTGGCTGAGAATCGCTTCGGCGGTTTGCTTCGACTGCGGGGTGCCGGCGAGGTGCGGCCGGTTTGAGAGCCTCTTGATGAACTCGCCAATACGGGCCGGATCGGGAATGGCGCGCGCCTGCCGCTCCCACGTAATCTCCTGAGCCTGAGATGCGGCGTCGAATCCGCGAATGGAATCGTCGGTCGCGGGATGGAGCGCGAAGGGCGCGGCCAGAGCGAAAGCCGCGCACGCGGTGCGGAATTTCATTTCGAATTTCAGTCTAGCGTGCAGGGGGCACAGCCTTGGATCGTTGCGGAGCAATTCGGCTTGTGCGCATCATGTCGAAGGTGGCGGAACGCCATGTTACAGATAGAAATATCCAAGCGGGCCGACGGCGCGGGCGTGTTGCGATGCACTCGTGAAGATGGTTCCATAACCTGGCAGAAACAGGCGAAGCACGGCGCGCATTTCGCCTTGCACGATCTGACGCACTACGCGGTCGAGACGGCGCTTGGTTTTCGGCGTGGGTTCTTCGGCTTGATCGCCGAGGGCTGGGAAGTGGAGGACACCACCGGTAAAGGCGCGCGTGGCCCGCTTCCCGCCGAAGCCGTCGAGGTGGAGCGGATCGTCGGTCTCTTCGATTCCGAGCGCGGTTCGGGAATGCTTTGGACTGCGGAAGAGTTCAGCCAATTTGCTCCACGCGCGCTCACTGACGCGGATATTCAGAAGGTGCGATCTCTCCGCGGCAACCTCTTCCGGCAGTGGTCCGCGATTGCGCCGGGACAGAAGCTGGAACTGAAGTTCGAAGTAACCGGGGCGGCGTGGACGTGATATTTACCATCCCGCTGCGAAGCCCACTGCTGAAGCGACGAGCGCACCGACAGTGGATGTAGCTACCCTGAAAGAGTCTGTTACAGACGGGCACAGTACTCACCCTTGCATCTCCGGCCCGCGCGGCCAGTACGCCACGAACGTTGACGCCAGTTCGTCCCACGACGCCGTGCGCAAAGCGATCGCCTTTTTCCTCGATCCGTTCTGGAACGGCCCGAAACGGGGACGGTGTTGCGGGTGTGCCCGACGGGACGGAAGGAAGTCAGGGTGCGCGTGCCTGCGGAGATTGTGATCCCGCCACCTGGCAGTATAGTTTTACTAATGGCCGCGAACTTAACACGCGTAGGCAGGTATCCGATGATTGCGAAACGTCTCCTATCCGCCGTTCTATTAGCCCTCCTTACGTCTTTGGCCGCGTCGGGCCAAGCATACACCATCAACACAGTGTCGGGTAGCGCTCTGCCGCTGAACTCAACGCAGTTTCCCGGAGCCGACGGCGCAGCAACTGGGCCGATCAGTGTTGCCGTGGATTCAGGCGGGAATCTCTTCTTCCCTGTCGGCAACATTGTAGTTCGTCTAAACATCGCAACAGGCACCCTCGCTACCGTGGCAGGCGGCGGGACGAGTTATCCGGGCGACAACGGTCCAGCCGCCAATGCCGAAATTAACCCGGAAGGCGTTGCCGTGGATTCTGCGGGCAACCTCTACATCGCGGACGATGGTAGCCGAATTCGCAAGGTCTCAAACGGGAGATCACTACCGTGGCTGGCAACGGGACGTCGGGCTTCAGCGGCGATGGTGGGCCGGCAACCAGCGCCCAGTTGAACGACGCCACGGCCGTTGTCGTGGATGCTGCTGACAATCTCTACATCATGGACCAAAACAACCGTCGAATCCGCAAGGTCGCGGGTGGTGTAATCTCCACGGTGGCTGGTAACGGCAACCCGGGCACCAGCGGCGACAACGGCCCGGCAACCAGCGCCTCCTTCTCGCCTTGGGGTATCGCCGTGGACTCGTCCGGCAACCTCTATATCGCCGATTTTGTTTCCAACGTGGTGCGCAAGGTCGCGAACGGCATGATAACGACGGTGGCGGGAGGGGGAACGAGCTTTCCCGGTGACGACGGTCCAGCCACCAGCGTTTTTTTGAACGGAGCGATTGGAGTTGCCGCGGACTCCGCCGGGAATCTGTTCATTGTTGAATTGATCGGAACCATTCGTCGGGTAGCCAATGGTGTAATTACGACCGTAGCGGGCAGTGCTAACGGGACGCAGGGCTTCACTGGCGACGGCGGGCCAGCCACCAGTGCGGAGTTGTATCAGCCGAGGGACGCAGTCGTTGATCTGGCCGGTGATATTTACATCGCCGATTCGGGCAACGGCCGCGTCCGAGTTTTAACGCCCACAGGCTCAGCGATCCCTTCCTGCATGTACTCCGTTCTGCCGACGTCATTGCAGGCACCCGCTGGTGGCGACAATCTGACTGTCAGTATTGGAACCACGGCCTCATGTTCCTGGGCCGCTTCTGGCTTGCCGAACTGGATCACGACCACCTCTCCGTCTGGTACTGGCCCCGCCACCGTTACCCTAGCCGTTGCGCCAAACGACTCTGGTTCGGCGCTGAGCGCAACGATCCAGGTTGCAGGGACCTCAATAGCTATCACACAGCCGTCCGCGACGGCCTGCACTTTCGCGATTAGCCCTGGTAGCCAGGCCGTTTCTGCGGCGGGTGGCAATGAGACGGTCAGCGTTACGGCACCCGCGGGATGTCCATGGTCCGCGACCAGTTCGGTGAGTTGGGTAACGATTACCAGCGGTGCCAGTGGAACAGGCAGCGGAACGATTGGCTATTTTGTGGCCGCCAATGATGGTTTGTCCCAGACGGGCATCGTTGCGATTGCGGGCCAGTCCTTTACAGTGCAAGAGGCGGCGGCATCCAGTCCTGGCCTCGTCTACGCGGGATCGATGGCACAGATTGCGTCAGCCGGTTCCTGGACCACGACGATCACGCTGGTGAACACGGGCTCGACCGCCGCCCAGGCGCTTCTCAACTTCTTCGGCGACAATGGCAGCCCCGTGATGTTGCCGTGGACGTTCCCGCAACAATCGGACTCTAACCCAACGTTGGCATCAACGGTCCAACAGACCATCAATCCGGGGGCTGAACTGCTGCTCCAGACAACTGGGCCGGCAAGCCAGCCCGTGACGGAGGGATGGGCGCAACTGCTCACCAACGGAAGCATCAGCGGCTCGGCTATTTTCAGCGCCGCGATTGGGAGTTCGGTTCAGGACGCCGTTGCACCGCTGGAGACCCGGAACGCCAGCGCGTACGTCATTTCGTTCGATAACACGAACGGCAACTCGGCAGGTGTGGCGCTGGCGAATCTCACGGCACAAGCTCTGAGCGCGACGGTTACGATTCTCGACGACACAGGCGCGGTCGTTCTGTCGAGCGCTCTGGCACTCCCTGCGATGGGCCACACGTCTTTTGTAGTGACGACTCAATACGGATCGGCGGTCGCCCAAAAGCGCGGAACCATCGCATTCAGCACGCCGGGACCCGGCCAGATCAGCGTGCTTGGCATCCGGGCTAACGCGACAGGTGCACTCAGTGATGTACCGCCGCTCGCCGAATAGACTATAACGCCTGGTTCAGGACGATCTCGATAATTGGTTGAATGCGTCGTGAATGTCGCGCACTACAGCGTCCAACTCCGGCTCCCCGGATGTGTCGACATCCACTCGCGGCCCGATTTCGAGGGGTCCAAGGCGCTCGATCGCTCTCAGACTGGCCAGTATCCCCGTGTACGATGCTTCGCTGTCCAGATGTCCGGGATGCCGTTTTCTCCGAAGGAAGCGCTCGGCCGCAACTTCGGGCTCACAAATGCAATGCACGTTGACGACGTAACCCGGCAGTTCCCGCAGCCAGCCGGTTGGGGTCCCTGCGTCCGGGGGCATGCCGGGCAGTTGCCAATGTGAAACCAAAACGGCTTTCTCCGCGGCGACTGCTTCGGCCTGAAATATGGCGTCGCTCTCCCGGCTGAGCGTCCGGCGCCACGCCGCTTCCCCCACTCCCTTCGACTCGAACAGACGTTGAAGAATCGTATCTTTATCGATCAGCACCAGATCCAGCGCGGGAGCCAACTGGCGTGCCAACGTGCTCTTTCCGCTGCCCGGCAGACCTGAGACCACCACGAAACGCCTGTTCATTCGCCGGGTCAGTTGCTCTGACCCAACCACGGACCGCGACACCCGGAGGTCGTGCGCTGGAGCAGCCGAATCGGGCCGATGAGGAAGGCGCGCCAATCGCTCAGCTTAATCAATGCTCGCCGAATCCGGCCGGGTGCCTGAATGATTCGGGCGCCTGCACCTGACACAACAATGTGCTCGACACTGCTCACGGCCGCGAGGATCGCGAAAAGAATCGCCAGACGGCGCATGGAGATCACCCTCTCTCCCGTTTGAGATCGGCCAGCAGGCGCTCGATCTCATCCTGTTTTTCGAGAGCCGCGAATTGGTCTTCCACGTTATCGCCGAGCAACTCCGCCCGCGCCCGGCTGACGGCCTCCGCGTGGTTGACCTTATGATTCATGCGGTCCCAGGCTGTGGATGCCGAGTTGGCGTCGAGGTTCAGCTGCGCTTCCGCCGCTTTCCCCGCCGCGCGCGCCCGGTGATGCTTCGCGATCAGCAGATCGCTCTTGGCGCGCGCATCGGCCAGCTTGCCGTCGAGCTTGTGCAGCGCGCTCTTCAGGTTCTCGACCTGCACTTTCTGATCGGCCAGTTGCTGTTCGAAACTCTCCAACCTTTTCTTCGCGTCGATGGATCGCTCGAGGGCAGCCCGCGCCAGCGCGTCATTCTGCTTCGCAACGGCCAGTTCCGCCTTGCGCACGTACTCGTCGCGTTCCTGAATGCATTCGTCCCGCTTCTTCTGCAGCAGGTGCAGGTCGGCGATGCTGATCGCTACCTGCGTCTTTACCTGCATGAGCTGGTTCTCCATGTCGAGGATGATTTGTTTAACCATCTTGTCCGGGTCTTCGGCCCGGTCGATGAGGTCGTTCAGATTGGCCCGCAGCAGCGTGCCGACTCGTTCCAAAAGTGCCATGATTTTGCTCCTTCTATGCCTTTGTTTCTTTGTCTCCGGCCGTCGTGTCCCTTATCGCTTTGACCTTCGAGAACAGTTCCGACATCTGCATACCCGAAAGCGTCTCGAAAAGCGCGGGGATCTGCGCGGCCATCCTGGTCAGATCGCCCGTGATTTTATTCATCCCCGCCGTATCGCCGCCGGTCGAGACGATGGTGATCTTGTCGACGTGTTCCAGCGGAGCCGCCAGCGCCTTCACGATCTCCGGCATGCTCGAGATCAGCTTGTCGACCACCGCCGCCTGGTTGTATTCCTGATAAGCTTCGGCCTTCACGTTCATGGCCTTCGCTTCGGCCTCGCCCTTCTTGAACGTGATCTCGGCTTCCGCTTCGCCCTGCGCCCGGATGGCGGATGCGCGGCCCTCCGCCTCGGTAATCAGCTTCTGCCGCTCCGCCGATGCCAGCGTTTCAATGCGGCGCCGCTCGATCTCCGCGCCTTTCAGCACGGTTGCAATCAACTCGCGCTCGCGGCGCTGAATTTCGGCGTCCTGCACCAGGATCTCGTGTTCCTTCTCGATCTGGTGGATCTTCACCTGCTCCGCGATCACCTGCTGCTGCATCACGTTGGTCTGGATCTCATAAGCCTTGTCGGCCTGGGCCTGTTGGCGCTTCGTAGTCTCCAGATACTCCGCCTTCTTGATCTCGAGATCGCGCTGCGCTTCCGCCTGCTTGGCCATCGAGAGCGTCTCGGCCAGCACGCGCTCCTGATCCGCCTGCGCTTTGGCGATGGCCGCTTCACGCTGGGCCTGGGCGCGCCGGATCGCCGTATCGCGTTCGGCCTCGGCGGTGGCCACGTCGGCATCGCGCTGGATGCGCGCGATATCGGGCCGGCCCATGTTGGCGATGTATTCGTTCTTGTCGCGAACCTCTTTAATAGTGAACGAAATCACTTCGAGACCCATCTTGTTCATGTCGGCGGCGCAGGTGTTGCGCATCCGGTCTCCCACCATCTCCGGCTCCTTTACGATCTCCTCCACCGTCAACTGGCCGATAATGCCGCGCAGGTGGCCCTCCATCACCAGCCGGATCAGGGCTTCGCGATTTTGATCGGACTTGGTGAGAAACTGTTCCGCCGCCGTCTGGATCGATTCGGGGTCGGACTTCACTTTGATTTGCGCCACCGCCTCGACAGTGACCGCGACGCCCTGCTTCGTGTACAGATCCTGTTGCGGAGCGACATCGAACGACATGAGCTCGAGCGACAGTTCGCGCGCACTTTCGAGCATCGGAAGGACGACCGTGCCCCGGCCCTTGATGACCCGGGGGCCGCGAAAACCGTAGACGATCAGCGCCTGATTCGGGCCCGCCTTACGGAAAAGCCGCGCGAACACGCTGATCAGAAACACCAGCGCGAAAACCATCAGCGCCGCGACGGCGATAATTTGAAACTGATTCATAAGAACTCCTTAGTGGCCGTCAGGCCGTCAACTCTTCCCACTCGCGCACATATGCGATGCCGTTTTCGTAGCGCGTCACTACCACTTCTTTACCGGCCGGGATCGGGTTTCCACTCTCGCTCCGAATCGGAACGGCCGACCGCCGGCCCTGCTGCACAAAAATCATTTCGCCTGTGCCGTGAGGCATAACGGGGCTGGAAACCGTTCCGAGAGCGCCGATCATCCGGTAGTCGGCGGGATCGAGCGGCTTTTCACTGGGAGCGAGTACTTTCGCCGCAAAGAGAAAAATGATCACCGCGCCGACGAACCCGATCGCGATCGCCACGATCACGATCAGCGCCAGTCCGATCCTGCCCCAGCTCGACAGGATGTAGCCCGTGCCGCCGAACCATGTCAGGAACGCGGTGATGGTTCCGAAATTGAATTTGGAAACTCCTCCGCCGCCGCCATGATGGAAGTGGCCGTGACCCATGTGAAAGTGCAGGTGCGCGGAGCCCGCCAGAAAGCCGACCAGGCTCAGAATGAATCCAAACGCGAAGCACCCGAGAAAAAATTGTTCCAGGGTCATGGCTTCTCCTTTGCGCGAGCCACCGGCGTCAGCACGTCGAAGAGCCGGTCCGCGAGTCCCGGGTTTTCCAGAATCAATTCCAGTAATCGCAGGCACCGCCGGGAATCGGGATGTTTCGCCACGCACAGCAGCGACTCGCGCAGGTCCGGGTCGTTGCGGAAACGCTCCGCTCCGTCGACCAGCCAGAGGTCGAGCTTGTCTTCGAGCGCGCCCAAATCGGAAATCAGTTCGGTCGAATAGCCTTCCGGGTCGTCCACCAGATAGCCCGGATGCACCTTGAAAAACTTCGCCAGAAGCATGCGGCTGGTGTTGGTGAGGTGCGGACGGGCGCCGCTCTCGATTTGCGAAAGGTACGACTGCGAGATCGGCTTCTTCAGATCTTTCTTGATCGCCCGCACGACTTCCTGCTGGGTCATGGCGCGATCGAGGCCGCGCAGCGCGCCCTCGACTTCCCGGAGGTAGCGGATTTTCTCGCCCAGCGTCATATTGCTATCTGTGATAGATGTTATTGCAATCTGTAATTTTTGTCAAGAGGAAAAAGCGTTGACAGGGCATGAAACGGGACCTCGAAGGAATCGATAATTTGGAAAACGATTCGCTGTGAAGGAATGACTTTTCAGTGAGCTGCTTGTCGCGCGATGTCGGCGGCCTGGGCGTTTTTCCAACTTGGGTCGCATGTCGGATCGGCGGTCACGAGGCGGCGTCACGAGCCGACTTCACGGCACTAATGTCCTGCGCCGGATTACTTGTGCCATGGGCCGTTCCGTCAACAGGGGGTGAAGACCGCCCAGCCAGCGGCAGAGTCCAGGCATTCTATTTCAAGGCCCTATCCAGCGTCCGAATGGCTTCATCGCATCGCTGGCAGAGCGCTCGAAAATGCGCTTGATAGCTGTGATAGTGCTTGAGGATCTGTCTTTTGATCTCGGAGGCTTCCGTACCAGCAGCATGTCCCTTCACTTTCGAACGCAGTTCGCGTGCCTCCCTGAAAGGCGCGATCAATTCAGCGGCGTCCGGCGGTTCGAAACCAAGACCGATTACGACCTCTTCCAGAAGTTTGATTGACGCAAATTTGATATCCGGGGTCCGGCCCACAGACTCCGCTCGTTTCCGCAGCCATTTTGCTTCAAATCCTTCACCAAGGAGTTGGTCGAGATGAAGAACCTCGTCAGCCCATTCATCGGCCGAGGAGGTAACCGGATACTGCAGCTGTTCAAGCGACCGCGGTGACCGCAAGCTCCACCACGGAGCGTGGCTCGTGGTTAGTTGCCCGAGAACGTCCTTAAGGCTGTCTAAGGCGTCATACCCCGTATACCAATCGCCCTTAAAATCCGTCGTCAGAGCCCTTTCCGAGATAGGTTTTTTCGGGCGGCTCGTTGTACGATCTCCAGTAGAGTTGTTCTTCGTAAGGAAGATAGCCCAAGTAGCGAATATACGTGTGAACTTGGCCCGCATCATTGATATCAAATGTTTCCAGTGACCAACTGCCTCGACAGTAGATCGAACGACCCGAAAATGAATATTTGTCCCTATCGGCTTTATAGCGCAACAGGACTTCGGGTTTGAAGAAAACAGGGCTGATCTCGAACGGTAAGTCTGAATCGTCGAAATAGCTGGCGGTCGCGCCGGGAGCGCAGGAGATTTCTCGTATTTCATCGTGGCGCCAGTCGTGTGTGATGAATGAAGCATATTGCTTTTCCTCGCTGGCCATTGGATCATAGCGCCTTATTACCTCCGATTGCGTAAGCAGAGGCGGATAAAGCCTAACCCGGCGTAGCCGGAACCAAACAGGTCTGGCTATGATTTGGGAGTGGGGACTGAACTCTTAACCGCGCGACACGCCGCACAGATTGAAGGCGTGTTGGGTTGCTTCGACCG
>Ga0181530_10004408_pt1 | contig 14951 bp, 22 predicted proteins | sample PEATcosm2014_Bin_42_FD_119769 | JGI IMG/M metagenome (GOLD analysis project Ga0181530, IMG submission 119769) | Peatland microbial communities from MTU Mesocosm Facility, Houghton, MI, USA - PEATcosm2014_Bin10_60_metaG | ecosystem: Environmental > Terrestrial > Soil > Wetlands > Peat | place... | reverse complement strand
GTAGTGCTCGACAACAGGCGCGGTAAGGGCCGCATAAGCGCGCATGCGCTCCTTGAAGACCTCTTCCGTGTCATCGGCTCGCTGGATCAGCGCTGCACCTTCTACATCGCAGAATCCATCCCGTTGGGGAGGATGCATGTACACGTTGTAGATGGTCTGGCAGACAGGACAATTCCGGCGCCCCGTAATGCGCCGCAATAATTGATTATAGTTCACTTGGATGCTGACGGCAACCACTGGCAGGCACTCGGGTTGCGTCGCCAGACGGCCGTCTAGCCAATTGGCCTGGCCCAACGTCCGGGGGAACCCGTCCAGAATGTAGCCCCGGGCCGTATCTGGCTCCAGCAGCCGCAGGGCCACCATCTCATTGACCAGGGAATCCGGCACCAGTTCGCCCCGGCCCATGATCTGTTTGGCCACAAGGCCCAGCTTCGTCCCCTGGGCAACGTTGGCCCGCAGCAGATCGCCCGTCGAGATCTGAGGGATGTTCCAGACCTTGACCAGTTCCTTGGCTTGCGTCCCCTTGCCCACGCCGGGAGCTCCCAGCAAAAGAATCGGGCCGGGTACGGTTTTCATTTCCGTGGCCCGGCCGCTTTCCATTGACACCTCTGATGAAACAGATGTAGACATTACCAGGTTTTCCTTCCGCGTATGCGACCGGAGCGCGGGGAAAAGCCGTCATAGTGACGCATGATCAGCTGCGATTCGATCTGGTTGACCGTATCCATGGCCACACCCACCACAATGAGCAGCGAGGTGCCGCCAAAGTAGAAGTTCACATTCATTCCGTGAATCATCCAGTTAGGAAGATTCTCGAAAAACCTCCCGATAAGAAAAATCTTGTCAAAACGGATGCCCGATAAGAGGAAGGTGGGGATCATCTGCACCACAATCAGATAAATTGCGCCGACCAGCGTAATGCGCGTGAGGATGTCGTTGATAAAGTCGCTGGTACGCTTGCCCGGCCGGATGCCGGGAATAAAAGATCCCGACTTGCGGAAGTTATCGGCGATGTCGTCCGGCCGCATCACGATCGACACGTAGAAATACGCGAAGAAGATGATAGCCAAGATGTTCAGCAGCTCGTACCATGGATAGCCCGGCGTGAGCGCCAGCAGGAGGGGCTGCAGGAAACGGTTGTTCTGCACCCAATCCACCTGGCCGAAGAGCAAAGGCGCCGAGAGAATGGAGCTGGCGAAGATGATCGGCATCACGCCGCCGGAGTTCACCTTCAAAGGCAGGTGGCTGGACTGGCCGCCCATCATGCGCCGGCCCACGATGCGCCGCGCGCTCTGGATGGGGATGCGCCGCTCGCTGCGCTCCACAAAGACGATGAAACCCACCACCGCGGCCATGCCGGCCACGAGTAGCAGCGCCACCACGAACGACATCGGCCCCCAGGCTTCGGTCTGCACCTTCTGCACCAGATCCAATATGCCGCGCGGCAGACCGGCCACAATGCCGGTAAAGATCAGCAGGCTCATGCCGTTGCCGATGCCGCGATCGGTAATCTGTTCGCCCAGCCACATGATGAACGCGGTGCCGGCAGTAAGGGTGAGCACGGCCAGCATGATGAAGCTCGGGCCCGGATGCAGCACTAGTCCCTGCTTGGTGAGAATAGCCGCGATGCCGATCGACTGTAACGCGCCCAGAACCACTGTCATATAGCGCGTCCACTGCGTAATCTTGCGCCGGCCCAGTTCGCCTTCCTTTTGGATGCGCGCCAGCGGCTCATACACCACGGTCAAAAGCTGGAAGATGATGGACGCGGTGATGTAGGGCATAATGCCCAGCGCGAAGATCGTCATGCGGCGCAATGTGCCGCCGCTGAACAGGTCCATCAGGCCGAACATGGAGCCGGTCTGCTGGTTGAACATGATTTCCAACTGGTTCGAGTTCACGCCGGGCGTGGGGATCCACGCGCCCAGACGGTAGACGGCCAAAATGCCCAGGGTGAAAAGTACCCTCTTGCGCAGGTCGGGAATCCGGAAGATATTGAGAAACTTCTCAAGCATATCGGGTTATCCGCTTCAGGCGCCCCTAGTTGCGCCGGTCAATTCATACTTTGGGTCGCGCCTTGATTCGAGTCTTAATTCGTGCCCTGAATCGTGCCGTGGTCCCATCTTACCCGGTGTTCCCTGGTGTTCTCAGACTACCGAATCTAAGGGAACCGCGGACGTGCGTTACGTCACAGAACAGTTAACAATGATCAGTGGCCAGTCGCCGCAGGAGCCGTCTCGCCGCCCACAACCAAGGCCTTGCCGCCGGCCTTCTCGATCTTTTCCGCCGCCGACTTGGAAAACTTGTGCGCGTGAATCGTGACCGCCTTCTCGAGCTCGCCCGAACCCAGGATCTTGATCAGCGCCTTCTTGTTCGAGGCCAACCCCAGCTTGCGGTAATCGTCGAGGCCGATCTCTGCCACGCCCAGTTCCGCAATGCGGTCCAGGTTTACTACGGTGTATTCAGTGCGGAAGATATTGGTAAATCCGCGCTTGGGCAGGCGGCGGTGCAGCGGCATCTGGCCGCCTTCAAATCCCCGCATCAGGCTCGAACCGGTGCGCGATCCCTGGCCCTTGTGGCCGCGGGTCGAGGTCTTGCCCATGCCGGATCCCATGCCCCGGCCCACGCGCTTGCGCCCGGTGTTAGCCTTCCGCGGCGCGCGCAAATTCGATAGGTTCTTTGCCATATTCTCCTCGCTATAACGCCGGATGGTGTTGATGAGCCATCCGACTCGCGTTGCCTCGTGGACCGTGGACCGTGAACCGTGGACCGTGAACGAATCCGACCACGGTTCACGGCTCACGGTTCACGATTTACTTTCCTTCCAAAATGCGCACCAGGTGCGGTATCGCCTTCACCATGCCCCGCACCGAATCCGTGTCCTCGCGCTCCACGATCTGATTGAGCCGCGTAAAGCCCAGCCCCTTGACCACCAGTTTGTGCTTGGTGGGCGTGGCAATCTTGGAACGGTAGTACTGAATGCGAATCTTCTTGGTTGCAGCCATCACAGATCCTCCACCTGCTTGCCGCGCGCCGTGGCCACTTCGGCCCGGTCGCGCAACTGCGCCAGCGCGTCGAACGTAGCCTTGATCACGTTGTGCGGGTTCGGCGAGCCGATGCTCTTGGTCAGCACGTTTTGCACCCCGACCGAGGTCATCACCGCGCGCACCGCGCCCCCGGCAATCACTCCCGTGCCTTCCGGCGCCGGCTTCAGCAGCACCTGGCCGGAGCCGAACCGGCCCAGCACCTGGTGCGGAATCGTGGTCTCGGTCAGGTGAACCCTTACCAGGTTCTTCTTGGCGCTCTCGATTCCCTTGCGTATCGCCTGGGGAACTTCCTTGGCCTTGCCCGATCCGTAGCCCACCACGCCCGAAGCGGCGTCGCCCACCACCACCAGCGCGGCAAACGACATGTTCTTGCCGCCCTTCACCACCTTGGTGACGCGATTGATAGCCACCACCTGATCCTTCAGGTTGTACTGGTTGGCATCGAGTTTCTTCATCAACATTGTCATTTGCTCTCTCGTCTGTCCTCGTGGACCGTGAGCCGTGGTCCGTGATCGTCGTCCGACCGCTTCGTTCACGGTCCACGATTCACGGTTCACGTCATTTCTAGAATTCCAGCCCCGCTTCGCGCGCCGCATCGGCGAGCGCCTTCACGCGGCCGTGGTACAAATAGCCGCCGCGATCGAAGACCACTTTCTTGATGCCCTTGGCCACGGCCTGCTCCGCGATCGTCTTGCCGATCTCCTTGGCTGCCGCTACGTTCCCGCCGGTCTTCGACTTCGCCTGCAGCGTCGAGGCCGAGACCAGCGTCTCGCCCTTCTGGTCGTCGATCACCTGCGCGTAAATGTGATTGAGCGAGCGGTACACGTTCAGCCGCGGCCGCGCGGTCGTCCCCGACAGCTTCTCGCGGATGCGCGAGTGGATGCGCCGGCGAATCTCGTTTCTCTTAAACTGCGTAATCATGTCTTCTCTCACCTATCAGCGGAACCGCCTTGCGGCCCCGTTCGGATTTCTCGTGGATCGTGGGTTGTGGTTCGTGACTCGTGCAGCCGCATCGGTTGGGCCTTTCCACGAAACACGAATCACGAAACACGAATCACGGCTTTACTTCGCTCCGGTCTTGCCGGCCTTCTTCTTCAGCCGTTCGTTCGAGTAGCGCACACCCTTGTTCTTGTACGGATCCGGCTTGCGCAATGAGCGCATGTCGGCCGCCACCTGGCCCACCTTCTGCCGGTCCACGCCGGAGACGGTCAAGTGCGTCTGCTTAGGATCGATAGCCACTTCAATGCCCGACGGCAGCGGAAACTCGATGGCATGCGAGTAGCCCAGCGTAAACACCACCGTGCTCTTGCCCTTCAACTCGGCGCGGTAGCCGATGCCTACGATGTCCAGTTCCCTGGTCCAGCCCTTGGTCACACCCTGCACCGCATTATTTACCAGGGCGCGCGTCAGCCCGTGCAGCGCGGCTTTATCTTCGCTCGCGCGCTCAATCTCCAGGTTCCCGTCCGCCTTCTTTAGCGTGATGCCGTCGGCGATCAGCGCCGTAACCTTGCCCTTGGGGCCCTCCACCAGTACGGTGTTGCCCTCGACCGTGTACTTCACGCCCGCCGGCAGCGGGATCGGTTTCTTTCCAATGCGCGACATTCTTCAAATTCCTTCTTGGCTTGCGAGTCCCGGTCGCTCGCGGCGACCGTTCCACTGCAGCTTTTGAAACCGTGGTTCGTGAATCGTGAATCGTGGCCTGTACCTGTAAGCTGTCGTTCACGGCTCACGAACCACGGTTCACGTTCTTTACCACACCTCGCACAGCAATTCGCCGCCTACACCCTCGCGGCGCGCCTGGCGGCCCGTCATCACGCCCTTGGGCGTGGTCAAAATCGAAATGCCCAGCCCGCCCTGCACACGCTTGATCTCGTCGCGGCCAACATACACACGGCAGCCGGGGCGCGAGATGCGCGCCAGGTCGCGAATGGCCGCTTCCGTGCCGCCGTACTTCAGATACACGCGCAACACCAGCTTGCCTTCCTCATCCTGGACCTTGTAGTTCGAGATGTAGCCCTCTTCCTTGAGGATGCGGGCAATCTCGGCCTTCAGCTTCGAAGCGGGTACATCGAGCTTCTGATGACGCGCCCGGATCGCATTCCGAATACGCGCCAAAAAATCTGCTACTGGATCGGTCAGACTCATTCCTTCTCCTTCATCCCCCGTTCGCCCGCCGATGATCTGTCGGGAACCTGCGGGAATGTTGTTTCAGGTTTCAGGTGCCGGGTTTCAGGTGTCAGTTGATCTTGCTGCATGTCGCCGCTTCAACTGATCCCTGAACCCTGAAACCTGACCCCTGTTTTGCTACCAGCTCGACTTGTTGACGCCCGGAATCTCGCCCTTTAGCGCCAGCGACCGGAAACACAAGCGGCAGATGCCAAACTTGCGCAGGAAACCCCGCGGCCGCCCGCACAGTTGGCAGCGATTGTGCTTGCGGCTCGAAAACTTCGGCTTCCGCGCGTCCTTCACTCTTTTTGCAGTAGTTGCCATAAAACCTCGAAAAACAGTTATCTGTTTTCAGTCCTCAGTTGTCAGCTTCCAGCAGCTTCAGTCAGTTTTCCGCGTTCCATCTCACCTCGAACCAACTGATAACTGACAACTGATAACTGTCACCTGTCCTTACGCGCCCTGGCGGAAGGGCATGCCGAAATGCTTGAGCAGCGCACGCGCCTGGTTGTCGTCCTTCGCCGTGGTCACAATCGTGATGTTCATGCCTTTCAGCTTTTCCACCTTCGCGTAGTCGATCTCCGGAAAGATCAGCTGGTCACGCAAGCCGAGCGTGTAATTGCCGCGCCCGTCAAAACTTTTCGTTGAAACGCCGCGGAAGTCCCTCACTCTCGGCAGTGCGATCGAGACCAGCCGATCAAGAAACTCGTACGCCTTGTCGGAACGCAGTGTAACCATCGCTCCGATGGCATTGCCGGTGCGCACTTTGAAGGCCGCAATCGACTTCTTCGCCTTCGTCGTCACCGGCTTCTGGCCGGCAATGTGCGCCAGGTCGGCCACCAGCGGATCCAGCAGCTTCGAGTTCTGCGTGGCCTCGCCCAGGCCCATGTTGATCACGATCTTGTCGAGCTTGGGCACCGCCATTGCGTTCTCAAGCCCGAGCTCCTTCTGGAGCGCCTGCTTGATCTCCTTGTGGTACTTCTCCTTCAGCCTTGCCGCCATCTCTCTGCTCTCTTTCTTCCGGCTCTCGGATTGGGCTTGCTGCCCGTATACCGTTTCGGAAGGATCAAAAACAGCTATTAGCCGTTAGCTTTTAGCTGTTAGCCTGTTTCGCGTTCAAAGAAACTTTCGAGAACAAGCTAGATTTCGTTCGCCTCAGTCGCCAGCTCCCCCGCAACCGAAGCTAAGAGCTAATAGCTAAGAGCTATCAGCTGCTTTTCCTACTTCTTCGTGGGCAGCTCCTGCCCGCACTTCTTGCAAATCCGCAGACGCGTGTCGCCCTCAACCCTGTGGCCCACGCGCGCGTCGCCGCAGCTGGGGCAAACCAGCACCACGTTCGACACGCTGATCGGCGACTCCTGCTCGGCGATGCCGCCCTTGGTCCGCTGGCCGCGCTTGCTCGAGACCGTCTTCTTGACCACGCGTACGTGCTCCACCAGCACCGTGCCCTTGTCGGGGAAGACACGCAGCACACGGCCCGTCTTGCCCCGGTCCGTGCCGGTTAGCACCTTGACCGTATCGTTGCGATGAATCATCAAACTCGGCATTTCTTCTCCTCGTGAACGGTGGACCGTGGTCCGTGAACCGATTCTCCGTGCCCTCGTCAACCGCGAACCGGCCGGGCCCTTATCCAACTACCGCAAGACTGTTGACCGCTTACCGTTCACGGTTCACGGCTCACGATTCACGGCTTCTACACCACTTCCGGTGCTAAGGAAACAATCTTCAAAAACTTCTTCTCGCGCAGTTCGCGGGCCACGGGTCCGAAAACGCGCGTGCCCACCGGCTCGTGATCGTCGCTGATCACCACCGCCGCGTTCTCGTCAAAGCGGATGTAGGTGCCGTCGCGGCGCCGGTGCTCCTTGCGCGTGCGCACGATCACGGCCTTCACCACCTTGCCCTTCTTCACCGTGCCGTCGGGGGAAGCTTCCTTCACCGCCGCCGTCACAATGTCGCCCAATCCGGCCTTCGCGCCCAACCCGCCGCCCAGGGGCAGAATCACTTGCAGCTTGCGCGCGCCGGAATTGTCGGCCACCGCGAGCATGGTTCTCATTTGCACAGCCATGGTTTCTTTCTCCTCTCGGCAGCCTTACTTCTCTTGGGGTACGGCTTCACCCGGAAGCACGGCGTCTTCGATCTGGCCGAGCGCCGAACGCCTTACAATCTCTTCGAGCGACCACCGCTTCAACTTGCTCAGCGGGCGCGTCTCGCGGATGCGCACCACGTCGCCCAGCCGCGCCGAACTCTGCTCGTCGTGGGCATAAAACTTCTTGGTCGTGCGCATGATCTTCTTATACTTGGTATGGGCCTTACGCATCTCTACCGCGACCACAATGGTCTTCTGCATCTTGGTGGAAACCACCTGCCCAACCTTCTCATTGCGTCGCGACGTTGACGCTGCCGCCGTTGCCGGTTTCTCAGTCGCCGTCATTTGCCGGCCTCCTTCGCTTTCGCTGTCCTGGTCTTCGCTGCCTTGGCGGCTTTCGGAGCGGCTTTCTTTGCCGCCTTCGGCGCCTTGGTCTCAGCGGCCGCGACGGGCTCTTCCGCCGTCACCACCTTGGCTTCGGCGACGGGCTTCGTCTCCTGGATTTCGCCGCGAATGCCCAACTCGCGCTCCCGTGCCACGGTCTTGATCTGCGCAATCTCCTTGCGCAGCTGGCGCAGCTTCTTCACGCCGTCGTTCTGCCCCAGCGAAACCTGGAAGCGGAGCCGGAAGAGCTGCTCCGCGGAGATCTTCTCCTGGTGCCTGAGCTCGTCGTCACCCAAATTCCGAATCTTTGCGAATTCCATTTCTTAAAACTCCTGGCTATCAGCTCTTGGCCTTTAGCTTTGTCCTGCTCCGGCTAACAGCGCAGCCATCGCCTGAATCTTTTCCCTGCCGCAAATTAGCTAAGAGCTAAAAGCTGATAGCTAAGAGCAGCTTTTACTCCGCTGCCTTCACCGCGGTCTTCTCCGCGCCGGGCCGCATGACGAACTTGGTCCTGAGCGGCAGCTTATGCGACGCCAAACGCATGGCCTCGGCCGCTAACTCCGGCGTCACGCCTTCCATCTCGAACAGGATCTTGCCCGGCTTGACTACGGCAACCCAGTGGTCCAGCGCGCCCTTGCCCGAGCCCATGCGGACTTCGGCCGGCTTCTTGGTGATCGGCTTGTCCGGGAACAGGCGCAGCCAGATCTTGCCGCCGCGCTTGATGAAACGCGTCATCGCAATACGGCTGGCCTCGATCTGCCGGTCAGTGATGTAACCGCACTCCATCACCTTCAATCCATACTCACCAAATGACAGCGTCGAACCGCGCCACGCTTTGCCGCGGCGCTTGCCCTTCTGCTGCTTCCGGAACTTCACTTTCTTCGGCATCAACATAACGAAACCCTCAACGATCGTGTACCGTGCACCGTGGTTCGTGAACGCGATCACGGTTCACGATTCACGACTCACGGCTTTTAAAACGCCGTCTTCCCAACTGGCGGAACCTGGCGGCGCTTCTGCTCGTAAATGTCGCCGCGATAGATCCACACTTTCACGCCGATCACGCCGTAGGTCGTGTTGGCTTCCGTGAAGCCGTAGTCAATATCGGCGCGCAGCGTGTGCAGCGGCAAACGCCCCTGCAGGTACCACTCCGAGCGCGCGATTTCGTTGCCGTTCAGCCGGCCCGAAACCCGCACCTTGATGCCCTTGCAGCCGAAGCGCAGCGCCGAATCGACGCTCTTGCGCATGGCCCGGCGGAAGCTCACGCGCTTTTCCAGCTGTAGCGCAATGTTTTCGCTCACCAGCTGCGCATCCAGCTCCGGCTTGTTCACCTCGATGATGTCGATGAACACGTCGCGGTTGGTGCGCTTGCCAAGCTCGGTCTTCAGCTTCTCGATCTCGGCGCCCTTGCGGCCGATGATGATGCCGGGACGCGCCGTGCGGATCAGGAAGCGCAGCTTGTTGCCCGGGCGCTCGATTTCCACCGAGCTCACGCCCGCCGCCTTCAGCTTCTCGCGCAGCTCCGCCTTCAGCTTCACGTCCTCGACCAGGAGCTTGTCGTACTCGCGCTCTGAAAACCAGCGTGACCGCCATGGCTTGTTAACGCCAAGCCGAAATCCGTAAGGATGGACTTTTTGTCCCATACTTTTCCTCTCAAAATCCCTTCAAAACTCTGCGATCTCGGGAACCCTCTTCGCTCTCCCAAAATCCCTGTCATCCTGAGCGAGTCCCGGCGTGCCGGGACGAGTCGAAGGACCTGCATTGTCCCTCGCCCAGTCAGACCTACTCAGCCTTTTTCTTCGGCGCAGCCTTGTTCTCTGCGTCTTTCTTCACGACCGGCTTCTTCTCTGCCGCGGGCGCACTCTTCTTCGCCTTGGCGGCCTTCGCAGGCTCCGGCGCAGCCGCCGGCTCCTCCACCCTGGTCACCAATCCCGACTTCGCCTGGCGCTCGGCCACTGAAAGCTCAATGTGCGTAAGCCGGCGCTGATAGCGGTACGCCCGCCCCATCGGCGCGGGACGGATGCGCTTCATGCGCGGCCCGTCGTTGGCTATCGCATTCTTGACGTAGAGATTGTCCACGTCGAGATCGGTGCCTTCCTCGCCGGCCACATACTTGGCGTTGTCGATCGCCGAGGTCAGCAGCTTGTGCACCACCGGAGCAATGCGCTTCTTAGTGAAGGCCGCCGTATCCAGCGCCTCCTGCACCCCGCGCCCCTTGATCAGGTCCAGCACCAGCCGCGCCTTCTGCGGCGATACACGCTGGAACTTCGCCACGGCCCGGTATTCCCTTGTTTGAACCGCCATACTCATGCCTTCCTCGAAAAGCAGCTGCTAGCTTCTAGCCACTAGCTTCTAGCTCGTACGTGCCGGGAGCCAATTCGCCCTCGCTGCACCCAGCAAATGCCTTTGCCTCGGCTGCTTGTTCTGCCTCATTCGAGCTAGAGGCTAGAAGCTAGCAGCTGGAAGCAGTCTTCTTACGCCGGCTTGGCCGCCGTTTCCGTAGCGGCCTTGGAGCCGCCCGTGTGCCCCTTGAAGGTCCGCGTCGGCGCAAACTCGCCCAGCTTGTGTCCCACCATGTTCTCGGTCACGTACACGGGAACAAACTTCTTGCCGTTGTGCACTGCGATGGTGTGGCCCACGAACTCGGGAAAAATCGTCGAGCGCCGCGTCCACGTCTTGATCACTTTCTTGTCGTTGGCCCTGTTCAGCGCTTCCACCTTCACCATCAGGTGCGCATCCACAAAAGGCCCCTTTTTTGTCGAACGTCCCATAGATCCTTCGCTCCCTACTTCGCCCGGCGGCTGATAATCATCGTGTCAGTCCGCTTGTTGTTGCGCGTCTTGTAGCCGCGCGTCGGCTGGCCCCACGGAGTCACCGGATGGCGTCCGCCGGAGGTTTTTCCTTCGCCGCCGCCGTGCGGATGGTCGACCGGGTTCATGCTGACGCCGCGGTTTGTCGGCCGGATACCCAGCCAGCGATTGCGGCCCGCCTTGCCGATCGACACGTTCTCGTGATCGGTGTTGCCCACCTGCCCGATGGTCGCCATGCACTCCACCAGAACCCTGCGCGTTTCGCCGGAAGGCAGCTTGAGCAGAGCGTACTCGCCCTCTTTCGCCACCAGTTGCGCTTGCGCGCCGGCCGAACGCGCCATCTGTGCGCCTTTGCCCGGACGGAGTTCGATGGCATGCACCGTGGTGCCCGCGGGAATGTTCTTGAGCGGCAGCGCGTTGCCCACCAGAATGTCGGCCTCGGGACCGGAGCTGACCGTGGCGCCCACCCTCAGCCCGACTGGTTGCAAAATGTAGCGCTTCTCGCCGTCGGCGTAGTTCACCAGGGCGATGCGAGCCGAACGGTTGGGGTCGTACTCGATCGTCGCCACTTTGCCCGGCACGCCATACTTCTCGCGCTTGAAGTCGATCGCGCGCAGCTTCTGCTTGTGCCCCCCGCCTTGGTGGCGGATGGTCAGATCGCCCGAGTTGCGGCGTCCGCCGGTGCGCTTGCGCGTCGTCAGCAGCGGCTTGTGCGGCGTCGATGTCGTCAGATCGTCGGTCGTCAGCGAGGTTTGAAACCGCAGCGTCGGTGTGACCGGTCTGTATGTCTTGATTGCCATCGTCTTTTTCCTTGAGCTCCGGATGTGCGTTCGATCCGGCCCTCACTTCTTTTCCGGAACCACCTAACGGCTCCGATATTTCTTGCTCTGAGCATCGCCAGGCCGGATTCTTTCTGATCCCTGTTGCCTGATCCCTTTTCCCTGTCTTTACAGGTTGCTCACGTACTCCGGCAGCTTTTCGCCTGCCTTCAGCTTCACGTACGCCTTCTTCCAATCCGGCTTGTAGCCCGCAAACTTGCCGCGGCGCCGTTCCTTGCCCAGCACGTTGGTCGTGCGCACCGCGGCGACCTTCACCTTGAAGAGCGCCTCCACGGCCTGCTTCACTTCGGTCTTGCTGGCATTGGGCGCAACCTCGAACACCAGCGTGCCTTCAGTTTCTTTTACGCCCAGTCCTTTTTCGGTGATCACCGGGCGGCGAATGACGGTATACAGTGTCGGCATTACGCAACCTCCTTGGCAGCATCCGTATGCGCGGCCTTGCGCTTCGATGCCGACTTCACGAGAACATCGACCAATGTCTCGATGGCCGCCTTCGAGAAGATCGCCCGCTCGTAGCGCAGCAGGTCGTAGGGATGCACTTCGTTGTTCAGCACCAGTTCCACGCCCTTCAGGTTGCGCGCGCCCAGCACCAGCGACTGCGTCAGCGTCTTGCCGTTCTCGACGATCAACGCCGTGCGCGTAACGTCGAGCTTGTTCAGCGCTTCGCGGTAGAGTTTGGTCTTGCCTTCCTTGATCTCGAGCGAATCGACGACCGTCAGCTTGCCGTCGGCCAACTTGGAGGCCAGTGCCGCGCGCAGTGCGCCCAGCAGCTTCCTGCGCGGGAAGGGATACTCGTAGCTGCGCGGCTGCGGTCCGTGAACCGTGTAGCCATGACGCCACAGAGGCGAGCGCACCGAACCGATACGCGCCCGGCCCGTGCCCTTCTGCTTCCACAACTTCTTGCCGGAACCGGCGACCTCGGTGCGGCTCTTGGTCTTGTGCGTGCCCTGGCGCAGCGAGGCGCGATAGTGCTTTACCGCCTCCCACAACAGAGCTTCGTTCACCTGCTCCGGCGCAAACACCGCGTCGGCCAGCTCCACCGAGCCCACCTTCTTGCCGCTTAAATCCACTACATCCACTTTTGCCATCGTGTTCTTCCTGCGAGTTCTCGGCTCTTAGCTTTTAGCTCTTAGCCGTTAGCTTTTCCCGCTGCCCCGCAAAATTCTCCGTTCATGCAATCAACAAGCTAATAGCTAAAAGCTAGGAGCTAACGGCCTGCTCACTTCTTCTTCGCCGCCTTCTTAGCGGCCTTCAGCGGATCCAGGGTACCCGCTCCGGCAAAGCCACGGCGCTCGCGCGGCGGAGCTTTGGCCTTCGAGATCAGCACATAACCTTCACGGTGACCCGGCACGGCGCCCTCGACCATCAGCAAATTCTCTTCGAGATCGATGCCGCGAATGCGCAGATTACGCACCGTCACCTGGTCGGTCCCCATGTGGCCAGGCATGCGCTGCCCCGGGAAAACCCGCGACGGAAAGCTGGACGCGCCGATCGAGCCCTGCACCTGGAACATATGACCATGAGATTTAGGCCCGCCGCCGAACTTGTGCCGGCGCACCACACCCGCAAAACCGCGGCCCTTCGAAGTACCGATCACGTCCACAAACTTCGCATCCGAGAAAATGTCCACCAGTACGCGGTCGCCGGCCTTGCTCTCTTCTGCGCCTTCCACTGCGGCTTCGATGTCCACTTCCTTGATCAACTTCACCGGCGGGGCTTCGGTCTTCTTCAAATGCCCGGTTTGCGGCTTGGTCATCCGCGAGGCCTTCACAAACTCCACCAGCCCGATCTGTGCGGCGTCGTAGCCATCCTTCGCCGCCGTCTTCAACTGCGTAATCACGCAGGGGCCGGCCTGCAGCACCGTAATCGGGTGCACGTCACCCTTCTCGTCGAAGACCTGCGTCATGCCGATCTTTTTTCCCAGAATCCCTGTGACTGCCATCTTTCCCTCACCTCATCATGCGACCTTGCATGTCTCGCACTGCCGGAAAAACTAGTTCTCAGTTTTCAGTCATCAGTTCGCTTTCACGCGGCGCCAGCAAATTTGCTGACAACTGATGACTGACAACTACTTTTCGAACGCCTTGATCTCGACATCCACGCCGGCGGGCAGATCGAGCTTCATCAGCGCATCCACCGTCTGCTGCGTCGGCTCCAGAATGTCGATCAGCCGCTTGTGCGTGCGAATTTCGAACTCCTCGCGCGACTTCTTGTCGACGTGCGGAGAGCGCAGCACGCAATATTTGTTCTTGATCGTCGGCAAAGGAATCGGTCCCGCCACCGTTGCCCCGGTGCGCTTGGCCGTGTCCACAATCTCGCCGGTCGAGGTGTCCAGTACGCGATAGTCGTATGCCTTTAACCGGATGCGAATTCTCTGTCCAACCATTGGCTTCCCTTCGTGATTCGTGGTTCGTGATTCGTGGTTCGTATCGGATCGCTGCGGTTTGGCCGCTGTCACGATTCACGAACCACGAGCCACGACTCACGCTTACTTGATAATTTCCGAGATCGCGCCCGCGCCCACCGTGCGTCCGCCTTCGCGAATCGCAAAGCGCAAGCCCTTCTCCATGGCCACCGGCGTGATCAACTCAATCGTCAGTTCCACGTTGTCGCCCGGCATCACCATCTCCACGCCCGCCGGCAACTCCGCCACACCGGTGACGTCTGTCGTGCGGAAATAGAACTGCGGCCGATAGCCCTTGAAGAACGGCGTATGACGCCCGCCCTCTTCCTTGCTCAACACGTACACCGAGCCCTTGAACGTGGTGTGCGGCGTAATCGATCCTGGCTTCGCCAGCACCATGCCGCGCTCCACGTCTTCCTTCGGCGTGCCGCGCAGAAGGATTCCGGCGTTGTCTCCGGCCATGCCCTCGTCCAGCTGCTTCTTGAACATCTCCACGCCCGTGCACACCGTGGTGCGCGTCTCGCGGAAGCCTACGATCTCCACGTTCTCGCCCACCTTCACCTTGCCGCGCTCAATTCTTCCGGTGACGACAGTCCCGCGGCCCGAGATCGAGAAGATATCTTCAATCGGCATCAGGAACGGCTGATCCACGGCGCGATCCGGACGCGGCACATAACTGTCCACCGCCGCCATCAACTCGTCGATCTTGGCTTCCCACTTGGGCTCACCGTTCAGCGCGCCCAAGGCCGAGCCGCGGATCACCGGCGCGTCTTCCGGAAACTGGTACTTGCCCAGAAGCTCGCGCACTTCCATCTCCACCAGCTCGATCAGTTCCTCATCCTCAACCGCGTCGCACTTGTTCAGGAACACCAGCACCGAGGGCACACCCACCTGGCGCGCCAACAGCACGTGCTCCTTGGTCTGCGGCATCGGACCGTCGGTGGCAGCAACGACCAAAATCGCGCCGTCCATCTGCGCCGCGCCCGTAATCATATTCTTGATGTAATCGGCGTGGCCCGGGCAATCCACGTGCGCGTAGTGACGGTTCGCCGTCTCGTACTCCACGTGTGCTGTCGCGATCGTGATCCCGCGCTCCCGCTCTTCCGGCGCGTTGTCAATCGAATCGAACGAGCGAAACTGATTCTTCGGGTTGTGCTTCTGCAACACCTTCGTGATCGCCGCCGTCAGGGTCGTCTTGCCGTGATCGATGTGGCC
>Ga0181530_10004404_pt1 | contig 14965 bp, 14 predicted proteins | sample PEATcosm2014_Bin_42_FD_119769 | JGI IMG/M metagenome (GOLD analysis project Ga0181530, IMG submission 119769) | Peatland microbial communities from MTU Mesocosm Facility, Houghton, MI, USA - PEATcosm2014_Bin10_60_metaG | ecosystem: Environmental > Terrestrial > Soil > Wetlands > Peat | place... | reverse complement strand
TCTTCCGATCGCGCTGCGCGGGATCGACCTGGGTGGTCAATGCGAAGGAAATCGGGGACCTGGACAGAGATGGCGCCGCGCTCGGCGAGATCGCTGACCCGCCGTCTACGAGGCTCCGCTCCAATCACCTCAGGCCGAGGCCCCGGGCAGCTCCAACAACAGGCGTTCCAGCGCATCCACGCTCGGCGGTTTTGCGAGGTGGCGCTGAAAGCCAGCATCGGCGGCTCGCTCCAAGTCCTCTGGCGATGCGTAGCCGCTCAAGGCCACAAGGAAGATGGACTGCAATTCCGGATCCTGCCGGAAGGCCCGCGCTACATCATAGCCATCCATGCCGGGCAAGCCGATGTCGCAAAGGACGACGTCGGGCGGGAACGAGCGAGCCCTCTCGATCCCTTCAGGCCCGCTGTGGGCGACCTCGACCATATGCTCGCCGAGTTCGAGAGCCTCGCGCAAACTGTCTGCGGCATCGACGTTGTCCTCAATGATGAGGACGCGCCGTGGAACTCGCACGTTGCCCGCCCGAGCGGCCTGCTCCTCCAGCGCGGTTCCCACATCAAGGGCTAACCGGACGGTGAACTCCGCTCCCCTGTCAGCTTGCTTGGCGGTTCCAGCACGCGACCCAGGGCGCGCGCGTGGCGCGTGACGAACAGATCGACCAGCGCAGGGATGTCGTCGCTGCGTTCGGCCAGGGTGGGCAGCCGGAGTACCCGGCGGGTCAGTTTCTGGACCAACAGTGGATCGAACTCGGCGGGCAGCCCGCCTTCCCGTGGGGTAACGGCCGCCGACACGATGAAACGCACATCGTCCTGTCCGCCCGGTGTAGCCGCGCGCGCGTCCTCCTGAGCCAGCAGGATCTGCAGGAGTTGGCCCTGGATCCCCTCGGGCAGATGCTGGACTCCTGAGAGAAAGAGCGTGCCGCCGGCCGCCAGCGCAAGCTTGCCTTTGCCGGTTCCATTCGGGCAAGGTTGGTCTCGGAAGACCGCGTCCAGATCGCTGGCCAACATCTGCCCGCACTCCACCGGCACGAAGGGCCACGTTCGGCGTGCGGACGCGTCGTGGATCGCGCGCGCCACCGCCTCGTCGCCGCAGCCTGGTTCAGCCAGCAGCAGCAGGGGGAGTGAGGATCTTGCCTCATCGGCGATCGAGGCGCGAAGCGTGGTGACCGCGCCCGAGCGACCAAGTAGCGCCTCCTGCATGCGCCGCAGAGCATCCTGGCGCAATTCGTGAGCTAGAGTCAGCGCGCGCTCTAGCTCGCTGTTGCGCGCTTCGAGTCCACGTTGCAGGCAGGCGAGAGCGAGATGGGTGTTCACCCGGGCCACGACCTCCGCGGGCTCGTAGGGTCTGGTGATGAAGTCGACGGCTCCTGCATCCAGTCCTTGGACCTTCGCAGCCGTGTCATCCAGCGCAGAACAGAAGATGATCGGCACATGCTGCAGGGTTGGATCGGCCTTCAGTTCCCGGCACACGTCCAGACCATCCATCTCTGGCATCGCTACCTCCATAAGGATCAGCGCCGGCCGACTCTCCCTAGCGACGGCCAGACACTGGCGTCCGCTGCTGGCCAGAAGCAGCGTGTGCCCGAGAGGGCGAAGCGTTTCTTCCAGGATATTCAGATTCTGGGGGACATCATCGACCAGTAGGATGCGCGTGGTCTCGCCGGGCACCACGCTTTCCAAGCCCGCAATCTTGACCGGGCACCGCAGCCAACCGGCACGGAGTCTGGGACCCGGGCGCCGTGCGATGGGCCGGTAACTGAACCGGACGCGGGCGGGGCTTCGCGCGGGACGGGCGAGAGGGCGGCAGAGACTCGGTGCGTGGCGAGTCGTTGCTCGGAAAGCAAATTGGCTGAATCGTCCGAGCGTGATGACTGGAAGTCGGGTCCAGAGATCTCCATGCCCCCAGTCAGTGCAACCGCGGGACCAGCCCCAAAAGGGCGCAACCAGCGGTCTGACGCTCGGAGGCGTCCTCTCGCCGACGGCAACGCGCAAACACCAGCCGTCGGAAGACCGACAGGCCGGCAGCAGCCCAACCTCCACAGGCGCGGCGAATCAGTCTACTGTCGAATGCCGGAGATACACGCACCTCCTATGTGCGCATTTTCCTCCAAGCCTCCGACCGTCGCCGCCGGCCTTAGCGGGATCACGTATGGCACGGCGTCAAAGGCTGCATTCTCTCATTCCGACCTGAACGAGGCACGGCGTTGTTTGTATTCACCGAACCGAAACAAGAAATTCTCTTGTGACCGGGTGGCGTCGTGCTAGGGAGAATTTTCTCTAGCTTCTGCCATGGCGGGTGCGTAATCAAGAACGCGACGCGGTGGCCATTTCTCTTGGGTTTCTTGCCGGAATAGGGACAAGACTCGGGTGCCATCGCAAATGCGCTCTCCACTACCCAAACGAGATTCTGACGGCGCGTCCACGTCGCAATCTCGTGCAAGCGCCGCTCAGGGACGTCGGCGAGTGCTGGTCATCGAGGACAATGTCGATGCCGCGGACAGCCTTCGCGAAGTACTCCAATTCGGCGAGCACGAGGTTGAGGTTGCTTACGACGGCCCGCAGGGAATTGCCAAGGCCAAGGAATTTCGCCCCGATGTCGTGCTGTGCGATATCGGCCTGCCCGGCATGGACGGCTTCGCGGTCGCGCGCTCTCTCCGATCGGAGGAATCGCTCAAGCACACCTTCCTCGTGGCGTTGAGCGGCTACACGCTTCCCGAAGACCTACAACGCGCCGAGCAGGCTGGCTTCGCAGCGCACCTCGCGAAACCGTCGAGCATCGAGCAACTCGATCGCCTGTTGGCGGATTTGGCCCCTGCGCAGGTTTGCGGCGATCCAGCACTCGCGAAGGTACTCACATGAGCATCGCAGACTGGTTCCGACCAAAGTGGAAGCATTCCAATCCGGGCGTTCGTCTTGCGGAGGTGGCGCGTGTGACCGAGCAGAGCGTGCTCGCCGACATCGCCAAGAACGACGAGGATTCCGCCGTGCGTCGTGACGCCGTAGCGCGCGTAACCGAGCAGAGCGTGCTCGCCGACATCGCCAGGAACGCCAAGGACTCCCTCGTGCGTTGGGACGCGGTGAAGCGCGTAACCGAGCAAAGCGTGCTCACCGAGATCGCAAAGAACGACGAGGACTCCGACGTGCGCAAGGCCACCGTGGCGCGTGTGACGGAACAAAGCGTGCTCGCCGACATCGCAAAGAATGACAGGAACCACGACGTGCGCGCGGCGGCAGTGCAGCGTGTGACGGAGCAGAACACGCTCGCCGGCATCGCCAAGGATGCCAAGGACTCCTTCGTGCGCGAGGTGGCGGTGGAGCGCGTGACCGAGCAGAGCGTGCTCGCCGACATCGCAAAGTACGCCAAGGATCCCTTCGTGCGTGCGGCGGCGGTGGAGCGCGTAACCGAGCAGAGCGTGCTCGCCGACATCGCCAGGAATGATGAGCAGTGGAACTTGCGCGCGGCGGCGGTGGTGTGCGTAACCGAGCAGAGCGTGCTCGCCGACGTCGCCAAGAACGACGAGAACTCCCTGGTGCGCGCGGCGGCAGTGACGCGTGTAACCGAGCAGAGCGTGCTCGCCGACATTGCCGAGAACGACGAGAACTCTTTAGTGCGTGCGGCGAGTCATAACTATCAGCTTCCTGCCATATAGGCTGGGTCGGCCCGATCGAGGAACACGTTCTCCATTCGGAAACGATGAACGCTGGCGACGCAACAGGCGCTGTTTCCGTCGGGTCGATCAGAAACGCATGGAATACTCGAAATCAGTTCTGCGGTTGCCTTCGGGTGGAGGGAAGACGATGTGCCTGCCAACGTCAATCAGGCAGCGCTCGACTGGGTGGTTGCCCAACTCGTTCTTTATGACATGAACGTCAGAGACCGATCCGCTGGCCTCCACCACAAAGCGGAGAACGATCTGGCCTGACAGATACCTGCGTGCGTCTCCGAGGCGATCGAAGCACTCAACCATGGCGGGCAAATGAGGAGCCATCGCCGTGTCCACCGCGCGCTCGTCGAGCACGCCAAGGGACATCTGCAGCTCCATCGCGTGGTCGTCGCCGGTCACCGCAGCGCGGCCCGAAGTCCCGCGCCGGGCGCGCGAGGTGTTCGATAGGGGCGATCCTCTGGCTTCTGGCTCGGAAGCGCAGCTAGAAACCAGAGCGAGCAGGACACAAGCGACCAGAAGCGTCTGCCCTTGCATGCGCCTAAGGTATGTAACTCCACTGCTGCTCTCGCTAGGCCAAACGTCTCCAGCGAGATCTTCATGCCGGCGGTTGTCAAGCGCCATGTTGGGCTCTGCGCCACCCGCGCTGTCCCAAGAGAGGTCGCCACATTCTCGCATGGATTCGCGAAGATGAGGAGCTTGGATCGGCAGGTCTGAGCGGGCAGATTGCCGCCCGATGCTTCCGTTGAACCCTCACTTTGTCATCGCCATGATCGCGCCTGCGATCAACGGACGGATGCCGCGGACGCTGGACTACGCGCTGGAGGCTCGAAATGAAGGCTGAACAGTGTCAGTGGTCTGCGGCCAGCGGTTGGAACCCACAGCCGTGCTCCAGCACCTTGGGCGTTTCCGCTCAGCTGGTTCTTCTGTTCGGCGACGCCAAGCTGGTGAGCACCGAGCAATGCGTGGCCCAGATACGCCAGGCCTTTCCCAAGGCCCATCTGTTCGGTTGCAGCACGGGAGGAGAGATTCAGGGCTCACGGGTGAGTGACGGGAGCCTAGCCCTCACCGCCATCGCATTCGACCACGGTCGTGTGGCCACCGCACGAGCGCGTATTGAGGGCGTTGGCCGCAGCTCAGCCGCGGGCGAGCAGTTGATCCGCCGACTCGATCCGCGCGGTCTGCGACATGTCCTTGTTCTATCCGAAGGTCTGCAGGTCAACGGCAACGACTTTGTAGACGGTATCAGCGCCGCGTTGCCACCGGGGGTGTCCGCTTCCGGCGGGTTCGCGGCCGATGGCAATTTCCTGAAGACGACACAGGTCTGGTGCGACGGCGAACCCGAACAATCGGCGGCCATTGCCCTGGGTTTCTACGGCGACGGGCTACACATCGGTGTGTCGGTTACGGGAGGCTGGCGCCCGTTTGGCCCAGAGCGCGTGATCACGAAATCGCACAAGAACGTGCTCTGCGAACTCGATGGAGGTCCGGCGTTAGCGCTGTACAAGGCGTACTTGGGCAAACACGCGGCCGGGCTCCCCGCGAGCGGGCTCATGTTCCCCTTGGAGTTGCGCATCGGCCCACGCCGAAACCGTGTGTTGCGGGCGCTCCTCGCCGTGGACGAGAAGGAACAAAGCATCACTTTTGCAGGCGACGTGCCCGAAGGATCGTACGCGCGCTTCACGATGGGACAGGTTGAGGATCTGATCGTTGGCACGCTCAAGGCCGCGCAAGCAAGCCTGGACAACCTCCACGCCCCGCAGCCGACCTTCTCGCTGCTGGTCAGTTGCAATGCGCGCCGTGCCGTACTGAAACAGCGGGTGGAAGAAGAGGTGGAGGCCGTACGCGATGTCCTGGGCGACCAAACGGTTCTGACGGGATTCTATTCCTACGGTGAGATCGGTCCGCTGGAAGCGGGCGGCCCTCCCGAACTGCACAACGAAACCATGAGCATCACCAGCTTCGCTGAGGACTAGGCGGATGCATCCTGTTAACACAGCGATGAGCCACCGTGGATTCCTGCCGGCCATCCGGCGAGCGACGACCCGCTAAGGTTCTTCGATGGCTCGGACGATAGAGCGTCCAGGATGCCTCCGCCAAATGTCCTCGTCGTGGACGACAGTCCGTTTGCGGCCAAGGCCCTGGTCCACGTGCTGGAAGCCCGTGGTCTTGTCGCCCGAGCGGCCAGTACCATGGATGAGGCCATGAGCATATGCGCCGAGAGCCATCCTGGCGTGCTGGTCACGGACGTGTGCATGCCGAACATCGATCTGTTGGATCTATGCCGCCGAGTTCGCGCTGCCGCGAATGGGCGGCGAACTTCCGTGGTCCTGTTCTCGGCGCACTCGCAGCAGGAAACGAGTGACAAAGTCGCGGCCACCGGCGCCGATGCTTTCGTGGAGAAGCGGCAGGGCGTTGAGACGGTCGCTTCCCGGGTTGAGGGTCTCTGCGCCGCACTGGCTGGAAACCTATCGCACTGACCGCGATCTCGCCCGACACCTTGGTCGATGCCTTGGACAGGCAGCTGGCATAGATGGTCAGCGGCAAGCACGGCTCAGAACATCATGGAACCCAACTCGGCGATGGGACGGTGGCGCATGCAGGTCACCAGATGATCGTTGACCATGCCAACCGCCTGCATATACGCATAGACGACGGTCGAGCCAACGAAGGAGAATCCGCGCTGTTTGAGATCCTTGCTGAAGGCGTCCGAGAGCGGCGTGCGCGGCGGTATCTGCTTCAGAGTGGAGAAGCGGTTTTGGATTGGCCGACCCTCGACGAAGCGCCACTGGTACGCGGCGAAGGAGCCGAACTCTGCCTGAACCTTCAGAAAGGCGCGCGCGTTTGAAATCGCTGAAGCAACCTTTCTTCGATTGCGCACGATACCGGGATCTCGCAGCAACGATTCTACCTTCCTGGCATTGAAGCGGACGATCTTCTGGGCATCGAAGCCGGCAAACGCCCGTCGGTAGCCGTCGCGCTTGCGCAGGATGGTGAGCCATGACAGTCCTGCCTGCGCCCCCTCAAGGATCAAGAACTCGAACAGCGTGCGGTCGTCCTGCATTGGCACTCCCCATTCGTTGTCGTGATAGGCGATATAGATCGGCTCCGCGCCCGCCCAACCGCAACGGACCGGCAACGATGCCTTGGGACTTGCCATACCGACTATCTAGCCCAACCACGTGAAATCCTCCATCTCGCTCGGATTCTTCGGATTGCATGGAGTGGGAGCTGCAATGGGTAGGCCCTCTCGACAAACTGCCGTCGCTCCTCGGCGATGAGATCCAAGCAGACTGTCGTTGGAGGTGTTTGGCGCCTTGGACATCGTGCTCAACAAGGCGGAAGGCAGCCGGCGCGATCGAGGTGACCCGCGATGGTGACTGGGGCTTCATCGCCCGCCTGAACACCGGCGAGCGCTTCCCGGTGAGTCGACGGGCGCGTATGGCGGATAGGCCTGCCACAAGCCGCCAGAATTCAGCATCAAAGATTGAGTCATTCCACGAGCGCGCCGTGTCCGCGCGCGAACCGCCCACAAGGAAATGTCGCATGACAGAAGAAGAAGCCTGCCGCTGCCCATGTCACCGCGCGATCGGGGTTCTTGTCGCCCTATTCGGTCTCAATTTTCTGCTCAAGGCGCTGGGAGTCTACGGGGATAACGTCTCCAACATCGTTTGGCCCGTGCTCCTCATGCTGAGCGGCATCAAGCACACTTTCAGGGGAAAGTGCAAGTGCTGCTCGGACAAGGAGGCAAGTGGATGCGGCTCTGGCAGCAAGCCCTAACGTAGGCGAGGGGCCGAAGACACTGGCGGTTGGTCCAGCCGCAGTAGGTCTGGTCGCACGCTCCGCAGGCAGGAGGTCGGGCTGGAGACACTGTCCTGTGCCATCGAATAGAGCGTTCCACCATCGTCTCAGTCACGAACAGTAACCAGGTACCCAAAGAAGGTGTCGCGGTGGCCGTGCTTGCAACATGTCTAGGTCATCCTCGTATCGGTCTCGGACGCGAGCTCAAGAAGGCGCTTGAGAGCTACTGGGCGAGGAAGACGTCCGCGATAGATCTCGAAAACGTGGCTCGTGATCTCCGCAGACGGCACTGGTTGGCGATGAAGGGCGCGGGGATCGATCACATCCCGAGTAACGACTTCTCGCTTTACGATCACATGCTGGACATGGCCGTCGCCGTTGGCGCCATTCCAGGTCGCTACCGTGATATCGCGCCGCCGCTGACCCGGTACTTTGCGATGGCACGCGGCCTTCAAGACCGAGACTCCGGTGTCGAGGTCGCAGCGCTTGAAATGACAAAGTGGTTCGACACGAACTATCACTACATAGTACCCGAACTCGAAGTGGACCAGCGCTTCCGGCTCGATGCGACGAAGATTCTCTCGGAAATCGACGAAGCCCACGCGCTCGGAATCGAGCCGCGCCCGGTGGTACCCGGCCCAGTGACGTTCCTCCTGCTCTCCAGGCTCGCACCGGGGTCTCGCAGGGAAGCGACGCCTCTCGCGTTGCTAGATTCAATGTTGCCGGTGTACCAGGAACTTCTCTGCGTTCTCGGCGCGAAAAATGTGGCTTGGGTTCAGCTCGACGAGCCGTGTCTAGTGCTGGATCTCGACGAGCGAGCCAAAGACGCTTATCGGTACATGTTTGAACGGCTGGCGGCGGTCGAAACCCGCCCGCACATCCTGGTCGCGACCTACTTCGGGGCGCTCGGTGACAACCTGCCGCTCATCGCGGCAGCCGGGCTTGATGGACTACACGTAGATCTCGTACGAGCCCCAGAACAAGTCGATGCTGTGCTTGCGGGGCTCGGGCCACGGACTCTGCTTTCCGTGGGCGTGGTTGACGGCCGCAGTATTTGGCGCACGGATCTCGACGTCGCGCATGGGCTCGTCCGTCACGCGATCGAGGCGCTCGGGGCGGAGCGCGTGTTCGTGGCGCCATCCTGTTCGTTGTTGCACGTTCCAGTCGACCTCGCGGCCGAACGCAAGCTCGACCCCGACCTCAAGAACTGGCTTGCATTCGCAGCTCAGAAGCTCAATGAGGTGCGAGCGCTGGCTGATGCAGCAGGGATGAAAGCAGCGACTGGACGACGATTCGATGAGGCGCGCATGTCCCTCGCGAAGCGGCGCGCCTCACCGCGGAGAAAAGATTCAGAGGTGCGAGCCCGCGTGGCTGCGGTGAACGAGGCCATGTTGCATCGGTCAGCGCCCTTCGAGGTGCGAGTCAGGCAGCAGCGCGCGCGCTTCGGCTTGCCGGTCTTCCCAACCACGACCATCGGCTCCTTCCCGCAGACCGAAGAGGTCCGCGGAGTCCGGGCAGCCTGGCGCGCAAGCAGGATAACCAGTAGCGACTACGACAAATTCCTGAAGGCCGAGATACGCCGGTGCATTCAGAAACAGGAGGCCCTCGGCCTTGACGTCCTTGTTCATGGGGAGTTTGAGCGCAGCGACATGGTCGAGTACTTCGGTGAGCGGCTCGACGGCTTCGCGGTCACCGAGAACGGTTGGGTGCAGAGCTATGGCTCGCGCTGCGTGAAGCCCCCGGTGCTTTTCGGCGATGTCGCGCGGCCACGGCCGATGACGGTCGAATGGTCGCGGTATGCGCAATTTCATACGAAGAGGCCGATGAAAGCGATGCTCACGGGGCCTGTCACGATCTTGCAGTGGTCGTTCGTGCGCGACGACCAGCCTCGAAGCGCCACCTGCATGCAAATCGCACTTGCACTCCGCGACGAAGTGATGGACCTGCAAGCCGCTGGCATTCCGATGATCCAGGTTGACGAGCCCGCGATCCGCGAGGGTCTTCCGCTCCGCAGAGACGACTCGCGGGCCTACCTGCGCTGGGCGGTTGAGGCGTTCCGCCTTGCCACGAGTGGAGTCCGCGATGAAACCCAAATCCACACGCACATGTGTTATTCAGAGCTCGGCGACATTTTGGATGCCGTCGCGGAGATGGACGCCGATGTGCTGTCGATCGAAACGTCGCGATCCAGGATGGAGCTGTTCGGCGCTTTCGGGCGTTTTCGGTACCCGAACGAAGTGGGTCCCGGCGTCTACGACATCCACTCGCCGCGGGTTCCGACTAGCAGAGAAATGCTGGATTTACTCGTGCGAGCAGCCGAGGTGCTTCCACCGGACCGGCTGTGGGTGAATCCGGATTGTGGGCTCAAAACGCGGAGCTGGCCCGAAGTCGAGGCTGCACTCGCCAACATGGTGGAGGCAGCACGCCAGGCTCGGGCGCGGCTCGCCGGCAGAACGCAATGACTCAATCCATTCCATCGGATCTTATGGGTTCTTTTGGGTTGCAGCTGGTCCAGCGTGGAAGCGATCGTGCCGAACTGCGACGGCTGTCCGCAACTTCGCCGGGTCTGCATCAATGGGCTCCGGGCTGACCAGAGAGGCGACGCTAGCCCTTAGCCCGACCTGCGGCCAGACTCAGGGTGGAGGCGAGGCATGGCCAACCGACTCGCGCACGAGATCAGCCCATACCTCTTGCAGCACGCCGAGAATCCCGTGGACTGGTACCCCTGGGGCGAGGATGCGCTGGAGCGGGCCATGCGCGAGGACAAGCCGATCTTCCTCAGCATCGGGTACGCGGCTTGCCATTGGTGCCATGTGATGGAGTTCGAGAGCTTCGAGAATGAAGCGGTGGCCGCGCTTCTCAATCAATCCTTCATCAGCATCAAGGTCGATCGCGAAGAGCGGCCCGATCTGGACGACATCTACATGGCCGCGACAGTGGCGCTGTCGGACGGCGGCGGTTGGCCATTGAGCGTCTTTCTCACGCCCGATCGGCGCCCCTTCTTCGCCGGCACCTACTTCCCGCCTACGGATCGCCATGGCCGGCCTGGCTTCTCTACATTGCTCAAACGCATCGCCCATCTCTGGCGGAGCCAGCGCGACGATCTGCTTGCACAAGCAAGCGAGCTGGTCGCACAAGTTCGAGCGGGATACGAGATCGCGAAGGCCGCTCCAGTCAGCAGCGCGATGATCTCCGCTGCGGTCCGTGCGCTCGCCGCGAGCTTCGACCCTCAGTGGGGCGGCTTTGGGTCCGCGCCCAAGTTCCCGCCGGCGGCAAGCATTTCCCTACTGCTCCGCTACCACGCGCAAACCGAAGACTCACAAGCTCTCGCGATGGCGACGGCCACACTGGACGGCATGAAGAACGGTGGCATCTACGATCACCTGGGCGGCGGATTCGCGCGCTACTCGACCGACCAACGCTGGCTGGTCCCGCACTTCGAAAAGATGTTGTACGACAACGCCGCGCTTGCGCGCGTGTACCTGGAAGCGTACCAAGCCACCCACGATCTCGAATACCGGCGCGTAGCCCGCGAGACCCTGGACTACGTGGTTCGCGAGATGCAGGACGCCGAGGGCGGCTACTATTGCGCGACCGACGCTGACAGTGAGGGCGAAGAGGGAAGATTCTTCCTGTGGACGCTCGATGAAATCCAGTCCTTGCTCGATCCGGTCAGCGCCAAGGCGTTGGCCTTGTTCTACGACGTGACCGTGCAAGGGAATTGGGAAGGCAAGAACGTGCTGCACCGGTCACGCACGGTCGCGCAGACGGCAGCTGAACTCGGCTGCACACCGGAGGCGTTGCAGAGCCGGCTCGAAGCTGCGCGCGAGAAGCTGTACCGCGCGCGGCTCGCTCGCGTGCCGCCCTTGCTCGACGATAAGGTGATCACGGCCTGGAATGGCCTCATGATCGGCGCGATGGCCGAGGGGTTTCGCGTGCTCCGCGATCCGCGCTACCTGCAGTCGGCGGAGCGCGCTGCGCGCTTCGTACTTTCCGGGCTACGCCGTCCGGATGGCGGGATCTTCCGCGCGGCGCGTGCCGGGCGGGTCCATTTGCCGGGCTACCTCGACGACTACGCCTACCTAGCTGACGGACTCATCACGCTGTTCGAAGCTGGGGGCTCAGCGGAGTTTCTAGCCGAGGCGCAGCGGCTGGCCGAACGTGCTTTGCGGGACTTCGACGATCGGTTCGGCGCCTTCTTCACCACGGCAGCCGACCACGAGACTCTCTTCGCTCGGCCGCGTGAAGGCCAAGACAGCGACCTTCCCAACGCGAACGCGGTGTTGGCACGCGCCCTAGCGCGCCTCGCCCGACACTACGATCGTGACTATTTCGCCCGGCGCGCGCGGGCCGCCCTGGTGGCCCACGGCAGACTTATCGAGCAGGCGCCACGAGCGTTTGCAACCTCGCTCGATGTGCTCGACTTTCTCGAAAGCAGTCCGCTCGAACTGGCTCTGGTCGGGCGGCGTGGGACGCCGGATCGGGAAGCGCTCGAGCGTGCGGTCGCCGATCTCTACTTGCCCAATCGCGTCTGTGCCCATATGGATCCCGACCAGCCAGAAGCAACGGACTTGCCCCTGCTTCGCGGCAAGACCCTGGTGCGGGAACGTGCGGCGCTTTACGTCTGCCGAAACTACGCATGCGCGGCCCCGGTGACCGACCCTGGCGCAGCGGCGGCAGCGCTTGCAGCGAAATAGGCATTGGGAACAGCGTTCGGTGCCGATATTCGATCCGCACCTGACGATCCACCGCTGGGAAGTGCGGCCAGCGGCGCCGGCTCGACAGTTGGGCAGCCGCACGGTCACGATTGGCATCCTCCGAGCATCGAAGCCAGGTAACAGGGTTCAGGTCGTTCGCTGAAAGGTAGGAATGCCCATGATTTGCATCTTCGGAGCTTCGGGAAATACCGGCGGCGCCGCCGCGGCCTTCCTGCTCAAGAGGGGAAAGAAGATTCGCGTAGTCGGCCGGCAGCGAGAGAAACTGGCCCCCTTGGCCAAGGCTGGTGCGGAGAGCTGCGTCGGCGATATCGAGAATGCGGGTTTCGTTCGCGAGGCCCTTTCGGGAACCGAAGCCGCCTACGTCCTGGTTCCGCCAAACATGGCGACCAACGATTTCCGCGCGTATCAAGATCGCGTGATCGACGCCCTGGCGGGCGGCATCGAAGCGGCTGGGGTACGCCACGTCGTGCTCCTGAGCAGCCTAGGCGCGCACCACACCAAAGGCACCGGCCCCATCGTCGCGCTCCACCACTTCGAGGAACGGCTGAAGAAGATAGCAGGGCTCAATGCGCTTTTCCTGCGTGCGGGTTTCTTCATGGAGAACGTGCGCATGGGCTTGGGCTCCGTCAAGGCGCAAGGGATCTACGGCGGCCCCATGCCGGCCGAGGCTGCGGTGCCGATGATCGCACCCGCCGACATTGGTACCTACGCCGGCGGTAGGCTCGAACGCCTAGATTTTTCTCGCAAGAGCGTCGTCCACCTGATTGGCCCCAAGGCCATCACGCAGACCGAACTCGTCGGCATTCTCGGACAAGCCATCGGTAAGCCGGTCCGCTACGTGCAGGTGTCGTTGGGAGATGTCGAACAGGGGCTCAGGCAAGCCGGCTTCAGTCCCTCGCTGGTCTCGGCGTTCATGGAAATGTACCGGGGCGCGGGCGAAGGACTGATCGCTCCCGAGGCTGGCGGTTCGGTGGTGCCCATGCCGACGACTTTCGAGACCTTCGCCAAGGAAGTGTTCGCGCCCGCCTATCGATCGTAGAGGCAATTCTGATGCGCGCGTAGAGGCAATTCTGATGCGCGTCCTGGCTACGCTGTTCGTCGCGCAGCGATGCTACTCGACGTTCTTGCGGGCAGGGCAGAGCCTCGACGACAGTCACATGCGACCAAGACCCAGCCATCCGCCATTCGCGGATGGTCTTGCGCACGGCCTTGGCGGCTTTGGTGCTGATTGCTGGCAGGAAGCTAACGAAATACTCCGCCCAGCGATTCTTTGCCCGTCGAGGTTGAAAGGTGTACCCAAGGAAATCGAACGTGACGTGCTCGAATCCCTTTGTGAACACAGCGGGTTCTGGGGGCCAACGGCACCACGCGCATCCAGAGGCGACGCATATTCTCCTTGCCTGTCTGATTGTATTTAGTACAATTGGGGCTCGTGGCACGGACTCCGCATTTCAACTTGACAGAGGTGAAGGAGGTCGCGGCGTCTCCGGATGCAATCCTGCTCTCGAAGACACGCGCCCGTGTCTTCTTCGCCACGCCACGTCTGGCAGCCGAGGCGGCCACCCGCATGCTGAGAGAGTTGACCGAAAGTGCGTTCGTTGAAACCAAGTTCCAGAACCCGGACATCTGTGACGTGTACGCATACCAAGCGACTCCACCCATCACGGCCATGGTTGCCGGCACTGAAATGGCCTGCCGGGCTTGGTACGTCAAGTTCACACTGCTGCCTGAGCACGTCTTGCTGGTTTCGTTCCACCCACTGGAACAGCCGATCTGTACCGCCCGAGGAAAGAAGGTGACGCCATGAAGAAGATTCGCTGCGCCCAGTGTGGCAAGGGAACAATCCGTCCCGTGGCGAGCCCGGGCAGGCGCGAATGGTACAAGACAATGGAGGTCGAGGTCCCTGCTGACTTCGCGATCCCCACATGTGATCGCTGCGGCGAGGAGTGGCTGAGCGTGCGCCAGAGCCAGGCCCTCGATGGCGTACTGGAGACATCCTACACGGCGGAGCTTGTCCGGCTTGCCTCCCAACAACTCGCCAAGTTGGCGGGAGCCGCCGTGGAGCAGAAGCGCATTGAGCATCTCCTTGGCCTCTCGCAGGGCTATCTCTCGCACGTCAAAGCCGGCCGCCATGCGCCCAGCCCGATGCTGGTGGCCGAGCTGGTGCTTCTTGCGAAGGATCCCGAGCGGCGCCTCAAGGAGCTGGAAGCCTTCTGGAAGCGCCGGGCAGCGTGAGCCTCCGAGTGTCTCTAGGACGGGAGGAATCGGAGCGCGGAACGGCGCCTAGAAGACAGGGTGGTGGAGTATGGGCCGGACCAGGTGCGATCGAGTTTTGGCTCGTGACGCGCTAGACCTATCTTCAAGATTCGGCATGGCGGCATTTCCCGCAGTTGTTGGACAAACCGGCCGCGTGGCTCGACGGTGCCCTTCAATTCGAGCCTTTCATCTCCGCGAATTCATGCCAGAAACCCCGAGATGTCCGAAAAGTCGTCGCGGGAATTCTGGCATGAATTCACGGAGATTGGCAGCTTGGATCTGCGTGCGTGAGCTGGCAGATTGCCCCAGATGCTTCCGTTGACCCTCCAGTTTGTCATCGCCATGATCGCGTCTGCGATCAACGAGCGGATGCGGCGGAAGCTGGACTACGCGCTGGAGGAAGTTCGGGTTCTCAAGGAGATCCTCCGCGCCGCCACGGGCAAAGACCGCATCTCTTTCACCCCGGATCAGCGTCGTCGTCTGGCGCTTGCGGGCATAGAGCTGACCCCCAAAGAGCGACGTGAGTGCTGCC
>Ga0181530_10004403_pt1 | contig 14968 bp, 17 predicted proteins | sample PEATcosm2014_Bin_42_FD_119769 | JGI IMG/M metagenome (GOLD analysis project Ga0181530, IMG submission 119769) | Peatland microbial communities from MTU Mesocosm Facility, Houghton, MI, USA - PEATcosm2014_Bin10_60_metaG | ecosystem: Environmental > Terrestrial > Soil > Wetlands > Peat | place... | reverse complement strand
GATCGACCAGCGGCTGCGCTACAATCTGGGCCGCTGGAACCAGGAACCAAGGGTGGAACTGAAACTCAAACCGTAGCTTGGCCTGGCGGCCAAGCTGGTCTCAGAGGTTCTGATGACACACACTTCTACTCCAGGTTCTATTTGTTCCCGTGTTGCAGCACTTTTGTCGGCAAATGATTCCAAAGTGGGAGCTCCAGACTCGACAAGATCAGCCAGAGAGGTCCACGTACTCTTGCCTGTCGCGAGCAAGGCTCCGAAATAGATGTCAGTCACGGCTTTGTCATACAGCGCGCGCAGCTTCTCTCCAGCCCTGCGGACAAGATTCGGCTGCAAGGTCTCAAGATTGAAATCGGTGTCCATGTAGCAGTGATTGTGGGGAATTTCTAGCATCTCCAGAAATGCAATGATCATGGCGTCTTCGCATTCGTATAGATAACCCCAAACGACTGTTCGCGCCACGCTTTCCGGTAGTTCAGCTAAACTCTGCATCCATTTTGTCTGTTGGCTACGATCTGCGTGCTGAACTGTCTTCTCGCGCAAGTGGTAATGCATAGCGACAGCCGCTATTGCAAGCGATGTATTGCCCTCTTCCCAACCGAGGCTCGCCCAGTATGTACTGATCGCTTTACGCTTTTGATCGGCCGTCATGCGTTTCCAGATCTGATTGGCATTGAAGATTGCGTCATGCATATCGGATCACCGCCCATTGGAAATCAGACGTACATCCACAAGCTTATACGCTTCGGGTCCGAATTGAAGCTGCCATTCATTTCCGATCCTTACGTGAGATAACGTGATTTCCTTGGAGGCCGTGACGATCTCGGTCAGGCACTCATTTTGCGTTCGGGAAAATCAATGAGTTCTTCGGAGGTCATGGCAGTGAACGTATCGTAGTGCGGCTCCCTACAACGATGGCTGTGCCAATACCGCGTCACGGAAGAGCATGGTACGATACGCTGTTCGTGGGTGTGCTTGAGTGTCCCTGGCAGAACTAAGCAGTCCGATGGCGATCAAGAAGGCGCTGGCGGAGTGTGACCGATTGGGACGCGATGAGTTCCTCAGACGCTACGGCTTTCATGCTGCCAGAGAGTACGTATTGCAGTATGACGGTAGAGAATACGACTCCAAGGCCATTGCCGGCGTCGCGCACAAATTTCAGTTTCCCGCCTTAGGCCCATTGAGGTCTGAAAATTTCTCCGGTGGCATTGGCGCAGGCGCAGCAGCACAAAAGCTGTCCAAGCTTGGGTTCACGATCGTAGGTATCTCTTCGGGTGACGGTTGGTCGCTTGCGGAATGCGAAGCAACCGTTGAGTCCTATTTCGATTGTGTAAGACTACAAGGCGAGGGCAAGCACTTCAGCAAAACCCAGGTTTACAAGGAGACCGCGAGGAGGCTCAATAATCGCGGCTATAAAGCAGTCGAATACAAGTTTCAAAACATCGAGAAGGTTCTTGAGGAAGAGGACCTGCCGCGACTTGGAATGTCAACCAAAGGTACTACATACATCAAACACGGTGTGCTATGGCAACAGAACCTTCTCCCCAGCCCAGCTACGCTCCTCCAAGCAAACCAGCGATGCCGGCCAGTGTGGCGTTTGAAAAACACTATTGCGTAAGTGAAGTCGCTGAACTGTGGGGATTAAGCGAACGAACAATACGGCGTATTTTCACCGACGAACCTGGGGTGATCAAGTGGGAGAGCTGTGAAACACGGTATAAGCGAGGCTATACCACGCTGCGAATCCCGGAAAGTGTTGTGCAACGGGTGCATAGGAAGCTCAGAAAAGCGGGGTAACGGGAAATGAAACCGACCAAAACATTGGCTGAGAAATCTAGAGAAACCGATTCCAATGAGAATGTCGTTGCGAGCGTTGAGTTCGTGCTCCGTGCTGAGCTGCACGAATCCGCTGAGACGGATTTTGTCCATTCTATTGCTGGAAGGATTATCGCCGAGCAGGAAGGCCGTGGAAGAGAGGACGCAGGCCACGTTGGAGCTTCACTGGTTCAGTTCGGCGAGGCACTGGACCATGGCATCAGTGCGGAAAGGCTTGGAGATGGCATCTCTGGCGACATCTCAGAATACTGGGAACATCTTTTCGACATGGAAACTGGCTATCCGAAAGAAGAAATACAAAATGAGTTCGAAGTGGTGGATCTAGATCTACTGATCATCGACTGCGTCACGATCCATCCGAAGTTTCGTGGACTCGGGATCGCTAAGTCTGCAATTCACCGTACGATCGACATTTTTGGTACAGGGTGCGGCCTGGTAGCCTGCAAACCTTGGCCGCTACAGTTCACGCTGTCAATCGCGGACGATCAAGAAGCGTTGAAAAGACTTGCGTTACCGAACCTGAGCAAAAGCGAGGCCATTCGGAAGGTGAGATCATACTGGTCACGCCTCGGCTTTTGGCCGCTCAGCGACACCGGAATTTATGTGCTGAGCCTATCGCAAAGGGGTTGTGACGTGTCTTTTCAAGATCGCGGGAAAGGCCCTCAATAACTCTGATAGCCGACTGCCGCAGCGCCCGGTTAGAACGCTGCCCTGTCACCGATCCGGCAGCGGAACTTCTCAGCCCTCTGGGCCCCCAGGCTCCCGCATCATCGCCCTAAACTCCAGCAATCCACCCCGACCTTCACGATCTCTACTTCACGATCCCTAGTCGCTCCGCCCTCTCATGCTCGGATTCCTCGACATCCATTGACCCGACGTGTGTGATTAATGCCGTTGACTTCGGCAGGTAGTTTTTGCTGTACTTGAGCTGTTAACCACGGTGAAGGAGTTCACCGCCAACCGCTGTCCCAATTCTTAAGCCGGAACAGCTGATGACTCCTGACAAGCGGATTGTTTTGTCACGGAATCATAGTGCCGGCAACGATCCGCAGAGACTAGTCGAGGTGGCGCTTCATGGAGAACGTGTGGGTTCTCGCCGCCGTTTGGGTGGGCCTAGCCCTGGTCGCAACGCTGGTTGCGATCTGGTTCAGGATCTCCACTGCCCTCAGTGAGATTGTCGTCGGCACCGTGGCCCAGTTGGTGATTGGGGCGCTTTTCGTACACACTGAACTTGGCGGCAAGACAAGCTGGATCAGCTTTCTCGCCGGTACGGGTGCCATCGTTCTCACCTTTCTCGCCGGCGCCGAACTCGATCCCCAAATCTTCCGGACGAAATGGAAAGAAGCCACTGTCGTTGGACTCGTGGGTTTCTTCGGACCGTTCCTCGGGTGTACGGCAGTTGCTCGCTACGTCCTGCATTGGGATGGCCGTGCCTGTTGGCTCGCGGGCGTCGCCCTCTCAACGACCTCTGTGGCCGTTGTATATGCAGTGATGCTGGAATTGGGTTTCAACGTTACCGACTTCGGAAAGGCGGTGCTGGCCGCCTGTTTCATCAACGATCTGGGAACCGTGATCGCCCTTGGAATGATCTTCTCGCCGTTCACAATCAAAACGCTGATCTTTGTGGGAGTCAGCGTGGTTGTCTTCGCGGTCCTTCCTTTTCTGACTCCGCGATTCTTCAAGAAATATGGAGGACGTGTTTCCGAGCTGGAAGCCAAATACTTACTCTTCCTGCTGTTCGCCATGGGGGGATTGGCGGTCTGGTCGGGCAGCGAAGCAGTGTTGCCAGCCTACATCATCGGCATGGTGTTGGCGGGAACCGTAGGCAAGGACCACACGCTCATACGGCGTCTGCGCACTCTGACCTTCGGATTGCTTACGCCGTTTTACTTCATTCGGGCGGGATCGTTTGTGTCTGTACCTGCATTGGTCGCAGCGCCGCTCGTCTTCACTGCGCTATTTTTCGCGAAGATGCTGTCGAAAGTCATTCCGCTGTATCCCACGGTGAAGGCGTTTGACTACAAGAAAGAAGAAGGGTTGTACTTCACGCTGATGATGTCTACCGGCCTCACGTTCGGAACGATTTCTGCGCTGTTCGGTCTGAATCATGGTGTCATTACTCAGGCCCAGTATTCCTACTTGGTCGCAACCGTGATCGGCAGTGCCGTCATCCCCACGATGATTGCTAACGCCTGGTTCATGCCGAGGCACTTGCTGGCCAACAAGACTAAGGCGAAGTCGACGCTACCTCAAGCAGTGAGCGAGGAAGCAATCTGAGGAGATCAAATGACTGGGAAACGACAAAACTCGCATTTTCGAAAGTTGCTTGTCGGCTACGACGGGTCTCCGCAATCGGAGAAAGCCGTGGACATAGCGTTCTCGTTGGCAGAATGCCTGGATGCGACCGTGCTTGTCTTTGCCGTCGCCAGGCCGCCCGAACCGTCGACTTCGGTCGAATTGGAAGCGGTGCTGGACGACGCGAAGGAGCATTTTGAAGAGGGGTTTAAGAAGATTCTGGAGAAGGCCCGTTCCCATAATCTGGAAGTGAAGACCGACATGGCAGTTGGGCATCCGGCAGAACAAATCATCCACCGGGCCGAGGTAGACGGTATTGATCTCATCATTTTGGGTCGTCGCGGGCGATCCATGATTTCAAGGATGATGTTGGGATCGGTCTCCGAGCGTGCGTTGAGATATGCGCACTGTCCGGTGATGGTTGTTCACTGAATTTGGACTGTGGAGTGTGTCCAAATCCCTGTGGTTCTCGAACTGGGAAAAGCGTCATGAAGATCGCCATCATCTCCGACCTGCACGGAAACTACGAAGCGCTCCGGTCACTGCGTGAGAACTACGACGAACTTTGGGTATTGGGTGACCTGGTGAACTACGGATTGGAACCAGGAGCGGCGGTTGATTTTGTCAGAGCAAACAGTTCGGTCATCGTGCGCGGGAATCACGATCATTCAATTGGATACGATGTGGATCCGCGTTGCGGAACTCGCTACCAGAAGATGGCTGATGTAACGCGCAGGTACAGCGCTTCTGTATTGAAAAAGGACCAAAAGGAATTCCTTCGCCAGTTGCCACTCAAGCTCGAATTGAAACGCCAAGACACCACCTTCTTTCTGTGCCATGCCAAGCCATCGGATCCTTTATACGGTTACTGCCCGGAAGAGTCTGAAGAGTGGGTGAAGGAATTGAGTCAAGTGAAGGCCGATGTCTTACTTGTCGGCCATACCCACACTCCATTTATCCGCCAGATCGGGAATCGTGTCGTCGTGAATCCTGGAAGTCTCGGACAACCTAAAACCGGAAAATCTGACGCGTGTTATGCGGTCTGGGAGGACGGCTCATTTTCACTGAAGTCGTTCCCCTACGCAGTAGATGAGACCATCGGGCGGCTGAAGGCTTTGCAGTTTCCGCAAGAAGTGGAAAAGGACTTGATTACCGTACTTCAAACTGGATCGGTGTAACGAACTCATAGCTAGGAGAACTCATGTCAAGAATAAAAAGTGTTGATGCAATGGAAATTCTGGATTCACGAGGGAACCCAACAATCCAAGTCAGCGTGGTGTTAGAGAGTGGCGCCATCGGTGTCGCCAAGATTCCTTCGGGGGCTTCGACCGGCAAGCATGAAGCGGTCGAACTTCGGGATGGAGACAAGGCGCGCTACAAAGGGAAGGGAGTGCTGAAGGCGGTTCAAAACGTAACCAAACTGATCCAGGGAACGGTTAAGGGAATGGACCCCGGCCACCAGAAGACTCTGGACGAAGAACTGATCGCGCTCGACGGAACCCCCAACAAGGCCCGCTTGGGAGCTAACGCAATTCTCGGCGTCTCAATTGCCGCCGCGAAAGCCGCAGCCGCGGAAAAGAAGATTCCTCTCTACCGGCAGTTCGCAGAGCGTAATGAGTACGTTTTGCCAGTGCCGCAATTGAACGTACTCAACGGGGGCAGGCACGCAGACAACAACGTGGACTTTCAGGAGTTCATGATTGTCCCTGTCGGCGCACCGACCTTCAGCGAGGCATTGCGCGCCGCCGCGGAGACGTTTCACACACTCAAACAGGTACTTCACGAGAAGGGCTACGGAACCAGTGTAGGAGATGAAGGCGGCTTTGCTCCTCGACTGCGCTCCAATGAAGAACCAATGGAACTGATCTTGTCCGCTATCCAAAAAGCGGGCTACGAACCGGGGAAGGATATTGGTGTGAACCTGGATCCGGCTGCGAGCGAGTTCTACGAGAATGGCCAGTACGTCTTTAACAAGTCCGACAAGACGCGAAAGAGTTCCGATGAAATGATCGCAATTTGGGCGGAATGGCTTAAGAAGTACCCGATCTTTTCCCTGGAGGACGGGCTTGCGGAAGATGATTGGGCGGGATGGAAAAAGCTTACCTCGCAACTGGGAAAGCGGGCCCAACTCGTTGGAGACGACATCTTTGTGACCAATCCTCAGATCTTTGAGAAAGGAATCAAGGAGGGGGTCGCCAATTCGATCCTGATCAAGCTCAATCAAATTGGCACTGTCACCGAGACTTTGCGCTGCATCGAGTTGGCGCAAAAGAACAGCTACACCTGCGTAGTCTCGCATCGCTCGGGCGAGACCGACGACACGACGATAGCCGATTTCACCGTCGCCACCGGAGTGGGGCAACTGAAAACAGGCTCTGCCTGCCGCGGGGAGCGCATCGCGAAATACAACCGCTTATTGGAAATCGAAAAAGAGCTGGGACGTAACGCGAAGTACGCGGGCCACTCCGTTTACGCCCGATGGAGCAAATGATGGTGAACGGATTTGGCTTGCTGTAGGGAACGGAACAGAGGATGGCGGACATTTTCGATCGGGAGGAGGAACGGCAACGAATCGACCAGTTACTGGCGAAGCGGCGCCCGTTTCTCCTCTACGGACCCTCGGGGGTCGGCAAAACACTTCTGCTCCGCAATGTGCTGCCCTCGTTTCGTTCCGTTCTCTATTGCGAAGACTCGGCGACGACCAACGTGATATTTCGCAGTCTCGCCCGTACTCTGCTGCGATTGCAGAGCCCGCGTGCCTCCAGAGTGTTTCGCGACGAGGATACGATCGCGACGAGGTCCGCAGTTTCGTTGAAAGGGATTGTGATGGATGCGCTGCGAGAAGGGGAGTACTCGATCGTGCTCGACCATCTCAAGCGGCCCTCCTACTCGTTTGCGTCGGCCGTTCGCGAAGTCATGGGATGGGGCTCGACTCCGGTGAGCGCTGTGGCGCGTTCCAGCCACATGGAAGACACAGGTTTTCTCCAGCCGCTTTACGGCGACCGTTCGCAGAAGTGCGAAATTCACAATTTCGACGCCACAACGGCCGAGCAATTTGCCCGTGAGCGGATCAAGCGCTCTGGCCTGTCAGGCTCAAACATCAGCGAATTCGTCGATAAGGTTCTGGAATTCAGCGGGGGAAATCCAGGAGCGATTATTGCATTGGTCGATATGGCGACTTATCCCAAGTACCGCTCTGAGGAACACATCAAGATTTCGCCGCTGTATATCGACTTTCGGATGCAAGGGGGAGTGGCGCGGTGACGAGCGGAACCAATTTGCTCAATTCGAATCACGAGCGGCGGTTGAGCGTGACCTGTCGCCACATTGACAAACTCCTGGCGGAGATCGAAAGTACCCTCAATGTCTCAACGTCCAGGCTGGCCTTTCCGCAATACGCTCCGGATCTGAGCCCATCCCAGAGGCGTGTCATCGAAGACTACATTGGCCGCATTCGGGCCCAGTTGGTTCGGGTGCTCGATGGCCAGGGCATTGAGCGTCCGCCGGCCCATATCCCAGTTTCACGTTCGTTGCATTCCTACCTCACCTTTGTGGATATCGCCACCGAAGAACTAAAGCCCGAATACATGCGCGGCTACGGGGAGGTTCCTCCCGCGGCTGCGGTTGAACTGAATGGAATCGCTGGAGAACTCCAGGGTTTGGTACGCCAGCTCGATCAATATCTGATGCGCGGCTCCAGTGAGAACCTGCAGGAGCGTTTGGAAAGGCTGGAACAAACTGGAGACGAGATCCCGATTCTCAAGAAGCTGGAGTCGGCCATCAGCGAGCACGGACTGGTAGAATTCCGGGCCACGTTGTCGATGATTCTCGACCGCCTGGAAGACAACAGTTTCGAAATCGCCGTTTTCGGACGTGTTAGCTCCGGCAAGTCCTCGCTGCTGAATGCGATGCTTGAGACCGATGCACTTCCGGTGGGAGTCACTCCAATTACCGCCGTTCCGACACGCTTGCTGTACGGCGAGACACCGGCAGTCCACGTCTGGTTTGCCAATCGGACGCCCGAACGGTTTGACATCGCGCATCTGCCGGACTTTGTGGCGGAGCAGCTCAATCGCGGGAACGAGAAGCATGTAACCAGAATCGTGGTTCAGCTCCCATCACCTCGCCTTCGCGAGGGCATCGCATTCGTCGATACTCCTGGGTTGGGATCTTTGGCGACTCGTGGCGCCGCCGAAACACTTGCTTATTTGCCACGCTGTGATCTGGGCGTTGTTCTCATCGATGCCGGATCGACGCTGACTCCGGACGATTTGCAAACCATCCAGATTCTTTATGACTCGGCAATTCCGGCCATGGTCCTGTTGAGCAAGGCGGACCTGCTGACGCTCGAAGATCGCGCGCGGGTGATTGGGTATGTGAAAGACCACATCAAAGAAGAGTTAAACCTGGATCTGGCGGTGCGCGCCGTGAGCGTGATGGCTGACAGCAAAGATCTCGTCGCTCAGTGGTTCGAAGCAGACATCGCTCCCTTGTACAGTCAGCGTCAGGAACTAAAACTGCGCTCCATCCGGCGCAAGCTGGGAGCGCTTCGCCAATCGGTCGAAATGGCTTTGCGGACACGCTTGCGCCGTAAGGATCAGATCTCGCCGAAGAAGGTAGAGCAACTGCGTGTTGTCGAAGCTGAATTGCGTCAGGCGAGTGGCCGTCTTGAGGAGATGAAGAAGACGGCGAGAGGCGTTGCGAACGACCTGGAATATTCCAGTACTCGGACGTTGCGCTTTGCCGCCGCTACCGTGGTTGAATCATGGTCCAAGCAAGGTGCCGGAGATGAAGCCGTGCCTGGGATCGTGCGCAACGCGGTGACAGGGACAGTTCAGGAACAAACCGAGTCTCTTCGCCGGCGTATGGAAGCAATGGCCCACAAATTCCATGAAACTCTCCGAGCCACTGCTGCGGTGCTTGAGGTCGAGGACGTGCCTGGAGAACAAGAGTTCGCCGGGGTGGTGCGAGAAATGCCAGCCTTTGACCCAGGTGAGCTCAATATCCACTTAAAGCGGCCATTCCTGTTCAGCCTGCTCGGAGGAGACATTTCGAGATCGATAGCGACCAAGCGCCTGGCGGGTATGATCGGAAGTCAACTCACGAAGTCCTTATCCGCCTACCACGCTTTGCTGTATGACTGGTCGGAGAGAACGTTGGGGCAGATTCAGCGCAGATTTGACGCTTATGCCAACAGCTATCGTGCTCAGGTAGAGAGATTGGTCGGCGATCATGTGTCGCCGGCTGAACAAGAGAGCACTATTCGCCGTGATCTCGAAGGGTTGGAAGGTGTTCGATCTGAGCCGACTGCGGCTACTTGAGTGGGCGGTGAGTCTGGTGAGAACGCATTGTGAAAAGGAAAGGAACGAGGCGACTTGCTGAAATACGTGATGGTGGGCGTGGGAGGTTGTCTAGGTTCGATGTTGCGCTTCTGGGTGGGCAGTTATATCGGCAGCAGGATGGGAACGCGGTTTCCCTACGGGACACTCGTGATCAACATCACGGGTTCGTTCCTGATCGGCTTGGTCTTTGCCCTGTTGACCGCCCGAACTCACTGGAGCCCGAACTGGCGATATCTGATCCCAATTGGCTTCATCGGAGGCTACACGACATTCTCCAGTTTCGAATATGAGACCTTGCGCACGATCCAGGATGGCCAGATCGGTCTGGGCTTTCTTTATGTGGCACTGAGCGTGATCGTTGGGTTTGTTGCGGTTTGGGGTGGCGTTATGGCCGGGAGGGCGATCCCATGAAAGCGGAAGCTTTAGCACCAGGAGCTAACGTAAGCCAGGCACTGACCAAGGGAGCGTGTCCCATCTGCGGAATCCTAAAGGATTTTCAGTGGACATTGGTGGAAACAGCTCGACCTCAATGCGACCTACGTGTATGCAATTTTCATGGCTGGGCGCTCGCCCGATCCAGAGCAAAGATTTCGCGTTCCACGCCGGGGGAGAGCGTAACCAATGTCTTCTTAGAAATGTTGAAGCCGCCTCTGGTGGGTAAAGTGAACAGCGAGGAATGCACCTTGTGTCATCGCGTCCTCGAAGAGGAAGTCACTCGCTTGCGTGAGCTGGCGCAGAAGCTTCAAGGGGCCATGTTCGCACAGTGGATGAAAAGTCAGGGCACTCTTTGCCTGGAGCACGGCCGGAAGGTGAAGGAATTTGTCCCATTGCGTTTGCGAACGCTGGTTGACGAAATCGTCGAGCGAAATCGAGTGGAGTTGGAACAGGAACTTGAAACTTTCCTGGAACAGCTGAAACACGGAATTCATGAAGGCGGAGGACTTTTGGGTCGTGCCGCCGAGTTTTTGGTAGGTCAAAGAGGACTCTAACCACAGGAGGAAAATGTGCTGACACCAGGACCGGGTAAGAAGGTCGGCATTTACGTAGCGGAGGACCAGCAGTATCACGGGAGTGCCGCCTATGCAGCTGTTCTGGATTTTCTTTTCTTCCATGGCGTATCGGGCGCAACCGTGACGCGTGGCATTGCTGGATTTGGTGCAGATCATAAGATGCAAACGACCAGTCTCGTCGACCTGGCGGTCCATCTGCCTGTCAAGGTCGAGTTCATTGAAACGGCAGCGAAGGTGGAAGAACTGTTACCGAAGCTGCAGGAGATGGTCGGCGCCGGTCTGATTGAGATGCACGATACGACCATTGTCAAACCCGCGGAGAAAAAGCAGAAGCGAAGTGCGCCCGAAGTGCCTGCTCTGAAGAGTGAGGGTAAAGCCAAGATGATGCGCATCTACATCGGGGAGAATGACAAGTGGAATGGCAAACCTCTCCATGAAGCTATCGTCAACGGTCTCCGAGCGCACGACATTGCCGGCGTAACGGTTTATCGCGGAATTCTGGGCTACGGCGCGAACCGGCGCATCCACAAGGATGCTGCGCTGAGCCTTTCGCACGATCGGCCGATTCTTCTATCGGTCGTTGATACCGAAGAGAAGCTTCAGGCGTTCATGCCCATTCTCGACCAGATGGTGAAGCAGGGGCTCGTGGTGCTCTCCAATGTGGATGTAATTAAGTACACCCACAACTACCGGGAGTCGGATCGGCGGAAGGAGATCCAGATATGAAACTGGAAGGCAAGGCCAAGATGCTGCGCATCCATTTCGGCGAAGACGATAAGTGGCAGAACAAGCCACTCTATGAAGCGATTGTAATCAAGTGCCGAGAACTGGACATCGCAGGGGCCACGGTATTCCGCGGCATAGAAGGTTATGGCGCGAGCACGCTGATCCACAAGCGGCACCTGCTTCGCTCGTCGGACCGGCCCATCATGGTTTCCGTGATCGACACCGAAGAAAAAATTCGGAGTCTCATCCCAGCGCTGGATGAAATGGTGGATGAAGGACTGATCGCAATGTCCGAGGTGGAGGTGATCCGTTACGTGCACCAGGAAGGAGTGCGCTCTCCGGCTTCGTAGCCAAATACAGCCGGGATCAAAAGCATTCACGCATCAGCTATGGAGACAGACTCGAACGAAAACTCAGTGCTTGAGAGACCCGCTTCCTCGCGGTTGGTATCTCTCGCACCTGAGGATCGGCGGGCCTCCGCTGAGAATTCCCATGGAGAATCCTCGCTGATGCGGTTGGCGGAGTTAGCTGACCAGTTTGACGCCGAGCAAGTCGCAGCCGATGCGCGATCCGTAGCAGAACGGGTATCGGAGGGACGCTTCTACGTTGCTTGCATCGGTCAGTTTAAGCGCGGTAAATCCTCGGTCCTGAATGCGCTCGTGGGCGACAGCGTACTACCGACTGGAGTTGTGCCAGTTACGACCGTCCCGACGATCATCCGCTACGGAAAACATGCCGCCGCTCGCGTGCGCTTGGAAGCCGCTGGCGGCTGGACAGATATTCCGGTCACGAGCGTCGACGAGTATGTCTCCGAAGAGAAGAACCCGGAGAACACGAAGCACGTCGCGGCATTGGAAATCTTTGTGCCGAGTCCGCTGCTCGCAACCGGCATGTGTTTCGTGGACACACCAGGGTTAGGATCGGTGTTCACCGCCAATACGGCCGCAACGCAGGCTTTCATTCCTCATATTGATGCGGCGCTGGTCGTGATCGGGGCGGATCCTCCGTTAGCAGGAGAAGAACTCGTACTGGTTGAGGCAGTCGCGCAGCACGTTCAGGATCTCATTGTCACTGTAAACAAGGCGGATCGGACCACGGACGCAGAACGAGCTGAAGCAGTGGCCTTCGCACGACGCCAGATCGCAAAGCGACTTCCCCAACATCCTGTCGGACCTTTGTTTGAGGTCAGCGCGGCGGAACAGCTTGAGCATCGCGGAACGGGTCGGGACTGGGAGAAGCTGGTCGCCTCGCTGAACCATTTGATCGAAGGATCTGGCCGTCGTTTGATCCGGGCTGCGTGCGAACGTGGACTAGAGCGGATCAGCGAGCAGCTTCTTGTGATCATCTCGGAGGAGCGCGAGGCACTTCGACGGCCGATCGAAGAGTCGGAGACCCGGATCGCCGCAATGAAACAGACCATTGGCGATGCGGAACGTTCGATGATGGAGCTCGGGTATCTGTTCATGGCCGAACAACAGCATATTTCAGATATGTTCGTCGATCGTCATAAGACATTTCTCGCACGTGTACTGCCGCAGGCGCACGAGGAGTTCGATGTTTCACTGCGGTCGATATCTGGCTGGCTCGGTCCATCGTATCGCAGGCGCACTTTCCACGAAGCACAAGAACTGGCACGGCATCATGTCATGCCATGGTTGAAGCCCGAGCAGGAGAAAGCAGAGAACGAATACCGGCGTGTAGCATTGCGGTTCGTAGACATGGCCAACGAGTTTCTGAAGAAACTTGCGAATGCAGGTATTCCCGAACTGGCCCGCATGCCCCATGCTCTCGATCCGGAGCGCGGATTTCGCGTACGCTCTGAGTTCACTTTTTACGAATACAGGGATGTCGCGAACCCTGCCTCGCCGGTGCGCTGGATCGCCGACCTGGTTCTTGGCCTGTTGGGTGCTCGGTGGATAATTAGGAACGAGTCCCGAACCTTTCTCACCACGCTGCTTGAAACCAACAGCACTCGTGTGCAGAGCGACGTTCTCAACCGGATTCAGGAGAGCCGAGGGAAGCTAGAAGCCGAGATTCGTAAGCTGCTTCATGAGGTAAGCCGCATTGCCGAACAGGCTCTGGTCCGGGCTAAGAGAGTAAGAGAAGAGGGCGAGCAAGCGGTTCAGGCGGAATTGAATCGGTTAGATGGACTGGAACAGGAAGTGACTGCGCTCCGTTGCGCACAGCTTAATGCGGAGCGCGCATGAATCGCTATGCACTGACCAAGCGGGTGAGAGCACCTTTCCCGAATTCCTGCTGCCGTCGTGGCATGCCGGCGTCGTTCGAAACAGATGTCTCCTTCGACGCACGCACCGTCATCGGCTCCGACTTGTAACCCTGGATAAGGAATTCGAGTGAAAACGCTGTTCTCAACGGCTATTATTCGCAAGATTGGTAGCATGGCTCGTTCCTGCGAAGAACAATGGGTGAAGAGTAGGTGTGTCTTTGACTCCATTTCAGAAACGCGTTGGTCTCCCAGCATTAGCCGCAGTGACAATCGCTGCTTTGCTGATGGCTGTTGATGACCGATTTGGGCCGGCTCCAATCGTACTGCCCTTCCGATACGGAGCCGTTGTAGTCCACATTCCTTGGCTGGTAAGCCTTGTCGTAATTGGTGCTGCGGCCACTTTCGTAGCTTGGCGGATTGGAGCGAGTCTGACTCAACAGGCAATCGTCGCCATTAGTCCCGCTGTGGTGATCGGAGGTGCCGTTAACCTGCTGATGGCGATTGTCGTTACGGCGGCATCTCTAAGTGGTCATAGGATACATCCCATTGACTTCGTCGGACACTTCATCGTTGGCTGGCTTGCGCTTCCTGCAGGTTCATTGTTGATTGGCTCATTCCCGCTTCTTCTACGTCAGGTTCGCAAAAAGGGTGCGGGTGCGAAAGCATAGCAGGGACAATTAGGTCGTATAGACGCGCGTGATTTGCACGCGTAAGGTTAATCGACAATGAGGGACCTCTCCGGGGCAGGCCGTGATCGTCGCTCATCCGTTGAAGTCTCAATCGATTTTCGAGGAAACAGGTTATCCATGAATCGGCTCATTCGACGTCACTTTCTTCGCATCAGTTTTCACTAGTCCAGATGGAGGCCGGTCCGCCGGGGCGGAGGCCCATTCTTTGTTGGGGTTGCTACCCATGCGAAAATGCAGATCGCCCCCTGCAACGATCTCGGCATGCGTCAACCAAGAACGGGTCAATTCCTTGCCGTTCAGTTTTGCGCTTCGGATATAGACGTTCTCCCATGAGTTGTTTTCGGCAACGATGATAAATCTGGAGCCTGTAGCGGGGTTATGGATGGTGACTCGATCGATCAGTGGACTGCCGATGACATACACACCTGTGGCAGCGTTGACCGGATAGAAGCCTAGCGCGGTGAATACATACCAGCTCGATAACTGTCCGCAGTCGTCGTTGCCGGGAATACCGGCATGCGTGTTGTTGTAGAGCGCCGCCACTTTGCGCACCCAATACTGCGTCTTCCACGCCGCGCCAGCGAAGGGAAATAGGTACGGATTGTGATTGCTCGGTTCATCGCCCTGGGCATCCTGGCCTACCATTCCTGTGACGTCGGGCCGGGAATCATACACGTACGATGGAGCAGTAAACAAAGCGTCGAGTTTGGTAATGAACGGCGCATCGCCGCCATAAAGATCGATCAGGCCTTGCACATCATGCGGCACGCTGAAGCTGGCCTGCCAGGCATCGCTCTCATCGTATTCGTCATATTCCCGGTCAGGCCGAAAAGGCTCACGCCATTT
>Ga0181530_10004402_pt1 | contig 14969 bp, 13 predicted proteins | sample PEATcosm2014_Bin_42_FD_119769 | JGI IMG/M metagenome (GOLD analysis project Ga0181530, IMG submission 119769) | Peatland microbial communities from MTU Mesocosm Facility, Houghton, MI, USA - PEATcosm2014_Bin10_60_metaG | ecosystem: Environmental > Terrestrial > Soil > Wetlands > Peat | place... | reverse complement strand
GAACTAAATCGCCTGGGCATCACGGGCGTGGTCGATCCGGGTGGAAACAACGTAGGCCCCGAAGATTATCAGGCCGTGTTCAAAGTATGGCGGGAAGGGCAGATGACGGTTCGCGTGGCATACAGCATCTGCGGCGACCCGCCCGGCGCTGAATTCGCCGAGTTGAAGGATCTCACGCAAATGCTGCCCATGGGATTCGGCGACGACATGCTGCGCTTCAACGGACTCGGCGAAAGAATCACCTGGGCCATGAATAACAACAACAAACCGAGCGACGCGGATAAGCGGAAGTATTACGAAATCGTCCGCTGGGCCGCCGAGCGCGGCATGTCGATCACGATGCACTGGACGAACGAGGAATCGGTCGATCAGCTTCTCACCATCTTCGAGCGCGTGAACAAGGAAGTACCCATCACCGGGCTGCGCTGGTCGATCGCCCATTTGAATAACGCGTCGCCGGAGAGCCTGCGCCGCATGAAAGCGCTCGGAATGGGGTGGACCGTGCAGGATTCGCTTTACTTCGCCGGCGAGCAATTGCAGAACACGCCGGCCATCCGCCGCCAGCCGCCGGTCGTGACGGCGAAGGAAATCGGCGTGCCCGTGGGCGCGGGAACGGACGCGCACCGCGTTGCTTCCTACAGTCCATTCACTGCGCTTCAGTGGTTTCTCGACGGCAAGACGGTCAGTGGCATAGCGCTGCGCGGGCCGGAAGAGACTCCGAGCCGGATGGACGCTCTGCGCTTGTACACGCTCGGCAGTGCCTGGTTCTCGCGCGACGAGAATAAGCGAGGCTCGCTCGCAGTCGGAAAACTCGCCGACCTCGCCGTGCTCACGAAAGACTACATGACCGTTCCAGTTGAAGAAGTCGGCGGCATCGAATCCCTGCTGACCCTGGTTGGCGGAAAAGTCGTATACGCAGCCGGGCCTTTTGCTCAGTTTGAGGACAAGCCCAAGTGAACGGCCGGGACACGCGGCTTCAGCCGCGTCCGTGCCCGGAAGCGCTCTTTCCTGCCACAACCGCATGCAACCGTTCCTAACAGACATTGACAATCTTCGCTATCGCCGCTAGCGTGGTGCAAGGAGGTTTCTCCATGAACGTATCTCTCACGCCCGAGCTGGAAAAATTCGTCAGCGCCAAAGTCGGATCGGGCCGCTACAACTCGGCGAGTGAAGTGGTCCGCGAGGCCCTCCGGCTTCTGGAAGAACACGACTCCGCCCGCGCCGCCCAACTCGCGAAGTTCAACGGGGAACTCGGCCGCCGTCTCGCCTCCCTCGATCGCGGCGAGACCATTGACCCGGCCGCGGCCCGTGCCCGGTTGGGGCGCAAGTCCGCCGAGCGCCGGAAGCCGCAATCGCGAGCGACTATGTCCTGAGCGTTGATGCGGATTTCGATCTGGACGATATTTGGGAATACATCGCCGCTGACAGCATCGACGCCGCCGACCGCTGGATCGCGAAACTGTTCGACGCGTTCGAAGCCCTTGGACAGACTCCGGGCATGGGGCACCGCCGTGAAGATCTGACCTCTTATTCGGTATCGTTCTGGCCGGTCGGCACGTTCCGCATCATTTATCGCGCCGAACGCCGGCCATCGAGATCGTGGCCGTGACGCAGGGTTTACGTGTAGCCAATTCCGTTCAACGCACCTTTCAGGCGGCCAGCGTGCCAGTTCCGCGCGCCGAATTCGACGTGGCCTCGATCAAGCCTGACACCAGCGGAGCGCGCGACATGAGGATCGGCGCAGCTTCGCCAGGCAGGTTTAACGCGGAAAACGTCTGGCTTCGATTTATGATTCAGCCGGCTTGGAACGTGAAGGATTTCCAGCTGCTGGGACGGCAACGCGACTTTAGAGCAAGCTGGGCATCCGCTTGACTCAAGGTTGGTGAGTTGTGCAGCGTTTCGTGGGGCGGGCGCCCTCGCCTGCGCGGAGGCCCCTGCCTCCGCTTCCAGATGCGGGACGGTCCGGGGGGACCGCCCAGAGACCGCCCCACCGAGCCGCCGACACAACGATGACCTGAGTCAAGCGGATACCCAGCTGGAGCAAATGAAACCAATGATCCAGGCGCTGCTGGAGGATTGATTTCATCTGGCGCTCCACTCTGAGACCAAGGAACTGCCAGTATACGAATTGGCAGCGGCGAAGGGCGGCATAAAACTGCAGACATCCAAAGACGGAAGTTGCGTGACGCAAAGCTCCGTATTCGGGCTGCCTGCGCCGGGTCGGACGCCACCGAATTTTTGCGGCAATATGACGATGAGTCCACGTAGTATTGGCGGAAACGGCATATCCATGGAGCAGATCGCAACTGCGCTCTCGAACGCGTTGCAGCGGACTGTGGTCGATAAAACTGGATTGAAGGGCGCCTTTGATGTTCATGTGGAGTGGACACCAGACCGGAGCACTCCAGGACTCCCACCCACCTTGGCGCCCGTCGCAAACGAGCCTTCTGCCGATGCCATCAGCGGGTCGATATTCACCGTCATTCAGGAACAACTGGGGCTGAGGCTCCAATCGGCCAAAGGTCCAGTCGAAGTACTGGTTATCTACCACGTAGAAAGACCGAGCGAGAATTAGCGGCATCGGAGACCGGAAGGATCGCCCATTTTGACCCTGACATTTGAAACACGTCAACCCCGCAATTGGCGGTTCCGGTGAACGTGTCAAAACTTACCATTTGTGAGACTTTCCTCGCGGGCTCTCACGGCGCACTGTTGAATATTTTCCGGTCGTCCCTCAACAGTTGCTCAAGTTGGGACGCGGTCGCCTGCCCCTGAAGCTTCAACGTACAGTAGCCAAAAGCAACCCCCAGCGGGATATTAATGTTGGCGCGGTTCGCGTAGACCACGTCCATTTCCTTGACGTAGTCTTGCACCATGAACCCTTCCGCCCAGAGCGGAGCCGCTCGTTGATCAACCCGGCTGTCTCTTACCACTGGCAGAAATGCCAAAGCGTCATGAATGCCCCAGACGTAGGACAGTTTCGCCCCGGACGATAACGCTTCCCAATGCCGCCCTGACCAGCCAGTAAGGCTCTGGCTTCCAGTGATTGTCCCTCTACCTGTCGTCTGGGCAAGGACAAGGGAAGTGAACACAAACAAGAGCAGTCCGGCTTTACGCATACAGACATTATGGTGCGGCCCGCTTCCCTGAGTCGGCAGCTCCCGAAACCTCAACCTTCATATCCCTGCAACCGTTGAAGCGACAGCCGCCGTTAAAATTGGTGCATCCAAAATAGAGCTTGCCGGTGCCCTGTTGGGCTCGTGCGACCGTGGGGCTGCCACAGTCCGGGCATAGGGGCCCGTCTTCGCCGTGACGCGTTGGAGTATCCATTGGGTTTATCGTGGCCATATTTCCGATCATGCCCCCCAACCATCGCCAATTTCAAGAGAGTACATGCTATGCTATGCACTCTCTTGACAAAGTTGGATCATGTGCGGATGCGATCCGCCAACCCCGCGCGGGGCTCCCTCGGCCCGAGCTTTTTACAAAACGCCCGTTATCGGAAGTCGAGGCGCAATGGCTTGGAAGGGACCCTGCGCCACGCTGTGCTCCTTGGGAACACTCAAGAAAATCATGGCCATTCGATTCCTGCGCGCTTTTGCGCTGGCCGTGGCCCCTCTTCACGCCCCAAAACCCTGACCATGTAGCTTGCGAGTTACCAATCCTCCGGCGCGCTCCTCGGGACGCACGGACAACGGCGCGCCAATTCAAGGGGCAGGGAAGGGCCTGAATTTTGCGGCGGGAGCTGCTTAAGACCCTCTTTCTTCGCCGCGACCCGTTCGAATAGGCTCCGGATTGGGCTCGACTCCGCGCCATGACCGACGAAGAGGTCACCGCCGCCGCGCTGGCCGATCCGGACGCCTGCCCGATGACTCCCGAGCAACTCCGCACCGCGCGCCGGGTGCCGCGCACAAAAACAGTACGCCGGGCCCTGAGGCAGGAGGAATTTGCGCAGCGGTATCGGCATTCCGCTCGTCACCCTGCGCGATTGGGAACGGAGTCCCTGTGAACCGCACCAGCCGTCCCGCGCCTGGCTGACCGTGATCGCCCACGATCCGGAACGCGTGAAACGTGCCTTGGCTGGAAGGCATTTCGGATTGAAGGCCTTCCGGTGGGCTCATCCGATCGGCAAGTATTCGATCCTTCCATGCCATTCCTCACTGGATGTTGCCGTCGCGATCGGTTCAAGGTCCTCCACCATTTGACCGATCGTGACCCGGAGCTGATGCGCATACACAACGCCGCGGAACTCTTCGCCCTCGCGTAATCGTCGCGTTCCTTCGCGCGGGAGATCTTCGTCCTGCGAAACGAGCACACGGCCAAGTTCGGTTGCCCGCTGCAACAAGAGATCATCGTCCAATTGCGCTGCGCCGTCTTCCTGGGCTGTCAGAATATCAATCGATCGCAGGCGCAAAGCCACCGCGACGGCACGAGGCACGTGCTCGTCCATGTAAAATGCAACGCTCAGGGACGCTGCTTGAGCTCGATCAACTTGCGCCGAAAGGCCGGATCGGAAACGTCGGACGCGAGCTTGTCAGACTCTTCCAGGCCACGCTGGATCTGTGCGTCCAGGTGGCTCTGGTTCTCGTAGTAGTACGTCAATGCTGCATGGATTTGCGCCAATGACAAATGCGGGTGTTGAAAATGGATCTCCTCCGGGCTCCAGCCGTAGGCGATCTTGTCGAGCACCACTTCGGTGACTTTCACTTTCGTCCCGCCAATCCAGGCGATACCACGGCCATCGAGCTCAATTTGCGTGGCGAAGACGGCAGTCACTTATGCTCTCCTGGTACTAAGTATACGTGAAGAAAAAAGCGTTCGCCGCCCGCGCGGATTTATCGCCTCAACTCCATCAACGACTTACAGGATCTTTGCCTCCCGGCCCCCAAAGCGGCTGCTACTGTCTTGCCAGGAGCAGACGAATCCAATGTCTTTAACGAAGCAGCTGATCAACGAAATCAACTGGGCGAACGCGCAGAAAAGTACGGGTCCGAGGAGCCGAGTCGGAAAGCAGCGGTCGAGCATGAATGCCGTGACGCACAACTTGTCGGGTCAGCACCTCATCCTTCAGGAAACCGAGTATGAAGCCTACAACCGCATGGCCACGTCCATGCTCGAGGATCTCAACCCGAAGTCCGAGCCCGAGCGCCAGATCGCCCAGAAGATCATCGACACCAACTTCCGGCTCAACCGTCTCACCGCCATTGAGAACAACATGTTCAGCTTCGGCCTCACGCAAAACGAGACCGACGCCGATCACGACGACCGTATCGAAGTCATGGCCGCCCAGACCCGCGCCTGGATCGAGCACGCCAACACCTTCGACGTTCTCGGTCGCTACGAAAACCGTCTCTCGCGCCAGCTGCTCAAGTACCAGGAGGAATTCGAGCGCCTCCAGACCGCGCGCAAAGACCAGGAATTCTGCGACCGGCACAAATCGGACGAAGAAATAGAACAGGATAAGTTCGACCCGGCTTCGTTTGGCGCAGACCCCGATTCCTACCGCATCCTCACCCACCTCCCCCCACCGAAGGGCCTCAAAAAGCCCACCGAACCATGTACCACCGGTGATCTTGTCACCGGTTCTTCTCCCCGAAGTCAAAAGCCCGAAAATAATATGGCGGCCTGACCTTGCAAAATCGCGCACGTCCCGCGAGTTCGATTGATCGACCAGAGGTACGCGACCAGTGTCGGACTGTTATCGATCCGATACGCTGAGTATTGCGTGGTGTTGCTGAAGGATTACATGACGGCTCCGGCTAAAGTCGCGCAGTGTCTGTTTCTGGTGCACGCTGCCCTATACGTGTGCGCGGCTTTCAGTATGTCCGCGCAGGCCCTGCCGCTCATGCCATGGCCGGCGAACGTCCGCACGGATGCCGCATCGGTTGACATCAACGCAGGCTTCACGATTTCCCTGGCCGGCGCAGGCTCAACCGATCCCCGAATCAAAGCCGCGGCTCAACGCACACTTGTACGCTTGGCCCGCCAGACGGGTTTGCCGATCTCGACGCGAATCGATCGGCCGCTCGCCAATCGCGTCACTCTGCAAATCGCCGTCGAGAGACGCGATCATAAGGAACCCCAAAAGCTCGGAGACGACGAAACTTACTCCCTCCGGATCTCCGGCGATCACATCCAACTATCCGCCGACGGACCCTTAGGCGCGTTGCGCGGCCTCGAAACCTTCCTGCAATTGGTCCAACAAAACCATTCCGCCCCACCGGGGTTCTCGGTCCCCAATCTCGACATCCGCGATCAACCCCGCTTCCCATGGCGCGGACTCTCGCTCGACGTCTCCCGTCATTTCATTCCCGTTGACGAAATCGAGCGCACCATCGACGGCCTCGCCGCCGTCAAGCTCAACGTGCTGCACTGGCACCTGTCGGACGATCAGGGCTTCCGCGTCGAAAGCCGGAAGTTTCCCCGCCTGCAGGAGTATGGCTCGGACGGTTCGTATTACACACAGGCCGAAATCCGCGCTGTGGTCGCGTATGCGCGCGATCGCGGCGTCCGCATCGTACCCGAATTCGACATCCCCGGCCACTCCACCAGTTGGCTCCCCGGTTACCCCAGCCTCGCCAGCGGCCCCGGACCTTTCAGCATCGTGCATGAATTCGGCGACCCCTCCGGCGTCATCGATCCCACCAAAGAATCGACCTATAAATTCCTCGACGGCTTCATCGGCGAGATGGTGAAGCTGTTCCCTGACGAGTACTTTCACATCGGTGGCGACGAGGTCGGCGCCAGGGCGTGGACGACCGAGCCGCATATCCGCGAGTACATGAAAGCTCACCATATCGCCAATGCCGCCGCGTTGCAGGCCATGTTCAACAAACGGATGGAGAAGATTCTTGCGCACCACGGCAAGCGCATGGCCGGGTGGGACGAAATCCTGCAGCCCAATCTTCCGAAAAACATCCTGATTCAATCCTGGCGCGGCGAGAAGTCCCTCGCTGCGGCCGCCCGCGATGGTTATTCGGGCATTCTCTCAGCCGGCTATTATCTCGACCTGATGCAGCCCGCTTCGCAGCATTATGCCGTCGATCCTCTGCACGGTGAAGCGGCGGACCTGCCGCTGGACCAGAAGAAACTGATTCTCGGCGGTGAAGCGGCCATGTGGGAGGAACTCGCCACTGCGGAGAATCTCGATTCCAGACTTTGGCCGCGGCTCGCCGCCATTGCCGAACGCTTCTGGTCTCCGGAATCGGTCTCGGATGTCGGCTCCATGTACGGTCGTCTCGCGGACGTCAATCTTTGGCTGGAGTGGCTCGGTCTCGCGCAGCGCACCAATCTCGAGCTCATGCTGCGGCGACTGGCGGGCCCGGCTGCTGACATAAGTCCATTGCGTATATTCGCGTCGGCGTTCGAGCCTGTAAAAGGCTATGAGCGTCACCGGAATCACTATGGCGCGTCGTCCTCGTTCAACCGTCTGGTGGACGCGATTCCCCCCGAAAGCGACACGGCGCGGGAGTTTCGAAATGCCGTCGACCGGTATCTCAGCGCACCCAACGCTGCTGATGCCGACAAGCTGACCAAACAAGTCGATGCGTGGTCGCGAAATGCCGCCGATATCCGTCCTCTGCTCGAAACCAACTCCCTGCTCACGGAGGATCTTCCACTGGTCGACGCCCTGATTACGGAATGCCGGATCGGCGCCGAGGCTCTTAATTACTCCACCAACCCCGCGCCCGCCGATTGGAAACAGCAGACTTTGACCGTGTTCAAAGACGCCAACGCGCACCACGCCGGCTTATTGATTGCGATTGGCCCCGCCATTCAGAAACTGGTGGATGCCGTTCCGGAGGCGAAGTGACGACGACCATTCGCGAACTCTCCACCGAGCCTGAACTTCGCGAAGCCGTTGCGCTGCAAAAAATCATATGGGGATTCGAGGATGCCGACCTGCTCCCGTTCCGCATGTTTGTGGTGGCGACTAAGATCGGTGGCCAGTTGTTGGGCGCGTTCGATGCCGATCGCATGATCGCTTTCTGCGTTGCCATTCCCGGGCTCAAGCCGGGTGGGAAAATCTATCTGCACAGCCACATGCTGGGAGTGCTGCCGGAGTATCGTAATGTGGGCGTCGGGCGCCAACTGAAGCTCCGCCAAAAAGACGATGCGCTGGCGCGCGGCATCGATCTGATCGAGTGGACGTTCGATCCGCTCGACCTCAAGAACGCACACTTCAACGTGGAGCGGCTCGGCGCCATTGTGCGGCGCTATATGCGCAATCAGTATGGCGTCTCGTCGAGCCATCTGCACGGCGGATTGCCGACTGATCGCTGCGTGGCCGAGTGGTGGATCCGCCAGCCGCGTCCTGTGGCGGAAGTGTCGGAGCGGATTCACGTCCCCGCGGATATCGCCGCCGCGCGAGTCAAACAAGCTGAGATCGCGGCGCGGTTCGAGCAGTGCTTCGCCCGCGGACTCGCCGTGGTCGGCGTTGAAGGCGCCGACTACCTCCTGGGAGCTCTCCAATAATGAAGATCGATCGAATCGTGCTCCGGCAACTCCGCCTGCCCCTGGTTCATTTCTTCGAGACCAGCTTCAGCCGCACGTATGCGCGCGAAATCGTCATTGTCGAGGTGATTTCCGAAGGGCTCTCCGGCTGGGGTGAAATCACCGCGGGCGAGCATCCTTTCTATAACGAAGAGTGGACGGCTTCTGCGTGGATGATTGCGCGTGATTACGTCGCTCCCCGTCTGATGGGCCGTGAAATCGGTCATGCGGGCGATGTGGACGCGCTCAGCCGGCATATTCGCGGGCACAATATGGCGCGCGGCGGCGTGGAAGCCGCGGTGTGGGATTTGCAGGCCCGGCGCAATGGCAATCCCCTTTGGAAAGAGATTGGCGGCGGCGCCCGGAAAGAAATTCCCTGCGGCGTATCGATCGGCATTCAGGACTCGGTCGAGCAATTGATCGGGAAGATCGAGCGCGAATTGGCCGCCGGTTACCAGCGGATCAAGATGAAAATCAAGCCCGGTCTGGGTAAAGAAAGCTGGGATGTTGACGTCGTCCGGCGCGTTCGCGAGCGTTTCCCCGCCATCCGTTTGATGGCGGACGCGAATTCCGCTTACACGCTCGCCGATACCGCGCGGTTGAAACAGCTCGACGATTTTTACCTCATGATGATCGAGCAACCGCTGGCGCACGACGACATCATCGATCATGCCGCGCTGCAACCGCAGTTACAAACGCCCATCTGCCTCGATGAGTGCATCCGTTCGGCGCACCATGCCGAGCAGGCGATCGGTATGAAGGCCTGCGGGATCGTCAATATCAAGCTCGGCCGTGTGGGCGGCTTCGCCGAATCCAAACGCCTTCACGACGTTTGTGAAGCGGCGGGCATTCCGGTCTGGTGCGGCGGCATGCTGGAAGCCGGTATCGGGCGGGCGCACAACATCGCGCTGTCGACGCTGCCGAATTTCACCCTGCCCGGAGACGTGTCGGCCAGCAACCGTTACTGGAAGCGCGACATCATTTCACCGCCCGTCGAGATCACGCCGACGGGAACGATCGCGGTTCGCGACGAGCCTGGATTCGGCTATGAGATCGACATGAATTTCATGCGGTCGGTGATGGTTCGAGAAGAGACAGTGAGTGCAGTTTGAGCGCCTTCACCGCCCTTGTGCGTTCCAATCGCAACTACCGTTTCACATGGGCGGGCCAGGTGGTCAGCGAGGTTGGGGACCATTTCAACAACATCGCGGTAATGAGTCTCGCGATGCAGCATGCGAACCCGGGGCTTGTCGTCACAGGCGTCTTTCTGGCCCGCGCGGTCCCCATGCTGGCGGCGGGTCCGATCGCCGGTGTGCTGCTCGACCGGGTCGACCGCAAGCGCGTGATGATCTCGAGCGATGTGACCCGCGCGGTGATCGCGCTCGCTTTCATTCTGTGCATCCGCCAGCGGGGCCCGATTCTGCTGTATCTGCTCAGCGCGGCCTTGATGTTCGCATCGCCCTTCTTCACCGCCGGGCGCAATTCCATCCTGCCCGGAATCGCCACGCCGGAGGAACTGCACACCGCGAACACGATGACGCAGACCACGTCGTGGGCAAGCCTGACGGCCGGTGCGTTCCTGGGCGCGGTGGGCGAGCAATACGGCTTCAAAGTCGCGTTCGGCTTCAACGCATTGTCGTTTGTGATCTCCGCGCTGTGCATCTCGCGGTTGAAGCGGCCCGGCGGCTTCAATCCTGCTACCTACATGCGGCTACCAGCCGCGTCTCGTCAGACCGACCTTGCCCAATATCGCGACGGCATCCGGTACATGCGCTCGACTCCGCTGGTCTTCGGAATCGCCATGCTCAGCGTCGGCTGGGCAACTGGCGGCGGCGCGGCGCAGATCCTGTTCAGCCTCTTCGGGGAAAAAGTGTTCAACGCGGGGCCGATGGGGATTGGCGTGATCTGGGGTTTCGCGGGCATTGGACTTCTGATCGGCGGCTCGATCGCGTACTGGCTGGGTAAGCGCGTCAGCTTTGTTCAATACAAACGCACCATCGCAATTGCGTATGTGATTCACGGTGGGGCCTACATTGTCTTCAGCCAAATGCCGACCATCGCCTGGGCTTGCGTCTTCATTTTGATCTCGCGCGCGGCTATAGCCGTCAGTTCTGTGCTGAACTTTTCGCAGTTGCTGCGGCATGTGGAAGATCGGTTCCGGGGACGCGTATTCGCTACGCTGGAGTCGTTGCAGTGGTCGACTATGATGATCTCGATGATGGCCGCCGGGGCCGCCAGCACCGTATATAGCCCGAGATTAATCGGTGCGTGGGCAGGAGCGGTCACTTCCCTGACGGCGATCTTCTGGACATGGGCCAACTGGACCGGCCGGCTGCCAGAACCGCAGCTGCAACCGGTGCTGCCGATCGAAGAGAAAGAAATTCATGCGGAGCCCCAGGTGATTTCATGACCGGCAAGGTGATTCTGGTTACGGGCGCGGCAAAACGCATCGGCCGTTCCATCGCGTTGCAGTTGGCCGCGGAAGGCGCTCAGGTCATCATCCACTACAACGGCTCTGAACGAGAAGCGCGCGCGACCGCAGCGGATTGCAATGGCGCTCCGATCCTCCGCGCGAATCTCGAGAGTGTTGCGGAAATCCGTCGCATGTTCGACCAGATCGCCGACCGCTTCGGCCGCCTCGACGGGCTGGTGAACAACGCGGCGCGATTTACAAAAGTAGACCCGCTCGCGATGGAGGAAGCCGACTGGGACTTCATCCATTCGGTGAACTTGAAGTCGGTTTTCTTCTGCTGTCAGGCGGCGGCGAAGCTGATGTTGACGGGCGACGGAGGGCGTATCGTGAACATCAGCTCGCTCGGCGCATTGCGGCCGTGGGCCGAACATGCGCATTATTGCGCATCGAAGGCTGGAGTGGTGATGCTGACCCGGGCTCTCGCCAAAGCCTGGGCGCCGAAGATTTCGGTCAACACCGTTGCGCCCGGCGTGATTCCGTTTGACAAGACGGATGACAGAATCGACCAGTTCATTGCCGCAACTCCCGCGGGGCGCGCCGGAACTGGCGGGGAGGTGGCCGAGGCTGTGCTCTTTTTCCTGAAAACCACGAAGTTCATTACCGGCCAACTGGTGGCCGTGGACGGCGGATTGAGTCAGCGTTGAGATGTTATATAACAGTGTTCACCTAGGAGCAGAATGATCAAGGTCCTCGTCACCAGCTTTGTCGCGGTTGCCATTACGCCGCTCTCGGCCCAAGTCAAGAACTACATCCCGGTCACACAGCAGATGCTCCTGAGCCCGAGTCCGGACGACTGGCTCATGTACAGCCGCACCTATGACGCCCAGCGCTATAGCCCTCTGAAAGAGATCAATCGCGCCAACGTCGCCCAACTCCGCATGGCATGGACGCGCGGATTCGGGCCAGGCACTACCGAAACCATCCCGATCGTCCATAACGGAGTGATCTATGTCGTCGAACCCGGCGCCATCGTCCAGGCTCTCGATGGCACGAACGGCGATCTGCTTTGGGAATACAAACGCAAGGTCCCGACAAACGTGGCCTCGTCGGCGCGGACGAAGGACCTGTCCATTTATCGGGATGTCGTGGTTTACAGCGCCCCGGATGGCTTCCTCGTCGGTCTCGACGCCCGCACAGGCGAGCAACGCTGGCAGACGGCCACCGGCGACGGCAATAACACCTCCGGTTCGATCGTCGTGGAAGGCCTGGCCATCACCGGGAAGGGCTGCGGCAAGACCCGCGACACCTGCTTCATCGGCGCCTATGACGCCCTCACCGGCAAGGAGGTCTGGAAGTTCTACAACGTGCCCGCGCCTGGTGAGCCCGGCTCTGAAAGCTGGGGAACTCCGTTCCTCGACACCAACCTCGCGTCCACCTGGGGACTGCCCGGCACTTACGATCCCGTGCGCAAGCAGCTCTATTGGGGCATCGCCAATGCCATGCCGAACACGCGATTGCAGCGGCACGGCGGGAATCCCGACGGCACTTCGCGCACCGCGCCGGCCGACCTTTACAGCAACTCGACTGTGTCGCTCGATCCGGCGACCGGCAAGCTCAACTGGTATTACCAGCACTTGCCCGGCGACGATTGGGACCAGGACTACACGCACGAGCGCACTCTGGTCAGAGCGAAATTCAATCCGGATCCGAAGTACGTGAAATGGTTCAATCCCGATGTCAAGCGCGGCGAGGAGCGGGACATGGCCGTGATGGTGGGCGAAGGCGGGGGTGTCTTCGCGCTGGATCGGGGCAACGGCCAGTTCCTGTGGGCCACGCCGTTCCCCTTTGACGATCCCTTATTCCTGATCTCGAACATCGACGGCAAGACCGGGAAGACGACCATCAACTTCGACCTGGTCAACAAGAAACCGGGCGAGCGGCATACGATTTGCTTCTATAACACGCGAAGCTTCTGGCCCACCGCCTATCATCCGGGCGCGAATTCGCTCTATGTTCCCTACATCGACAACTGCCTCGACATGACTTCGAAATCGGACGCGGGACCCGAGCGGCGCATCCCCGTTCCGCAACCCGGATCCGATCCCAACAAGCTGACCGGGATTGGCAAGATCAACCTGTCGACCGGCGAGATTCTGCGCTTCAACGAGGGACGCTCTCCAAGCAACGGCGCCATGCTGACCACCGCCGGCGACCTGGTCTTCCACGGGGACATGAATCGCCGGTTCCGGGCGTTCGACGTGTACACCGGGAAGCAGCTTTGGGAAGGCATCGTCGGCGGACATGTTTCGGTCAGCACCATTTCCTATGCGGCGGGTGGAAAACAATACATCGCGATCATGACGGGCGACGGTCTTTTGGACGGCAGTCTGCTCGCCGAAACCCCTGAACTGAAGCCTCCCAGGGGCTCGAACGCCATCTTCGTGTTCGCCCTGCCGGACAAGCGCTGACAGCGTGTGATAGGTTAAGCCCCATGCGGATTTCCTGTATAGTTGCTCTCCTCGCGGCCTCGGCTGCGAGTGTTTTCGCGCAGACCTTGCCACCGAACGATTCCGGGGTTTCGCTCGGACATATTCATTTCGTGGTGACCGATCCCGATGCAACAAAGAAGGCCTGGGTCGACGTTTTCGGCGCCGTACCGAGCAAGGCCGGCCCTCTTGATCTGCTCAAGCTGCCGGGTATCTTCATCATCGTCTCTAAAGCGAATACGCCTCCCACCGGCGGATCGCAGGGCTCCGTGGTGAATCATATCGGCATCGCGGTAAAGGACTACGCCGATATCAAAGCCAAAGCCGCTGCCGCCGGTCTCATGTGGCGGGAGTTGACGCCCAATGTGCAGGCGTTCGTTTCGTTCCCGGAGATGGTGACGGTGGAGGTAATGGAAGTCAAGGATCAGGCGGCGCCGGTCGCATTCCATCACATTCACGAATCCGTCCCCGACCCGGCTGTCGCCCGCGCCTGGTACGTGAAGGAATTCGGTGCAGCCGAGGGTACCCGGCGCGGTCCCGCCGCCATGATCCCGGGTGGTGAAGTGGATTTCCTGAAGGCGCAAATGCCGGCTGAACCGACGAAGGGCCGGTCGCTCGATCACATCGGATTCGAAGTGAAGGACCTGGATGCCACGCTCCGGAAACTGGCGGCGGATGGCGTCACCATCAACATGCCCTTGCGCGACATGACGAAGCAGATTGGGTTGAAGATCGCCTTTATCACGGATCCGAACGGGACTTACATCGAACTGACCGAGGGCCTCGCGGCGAAATAAATCTACCTGACCCAGCCGGGCATAACGTAGGCGTAGAACAAAGTCAGCAAGCCGATCATCACGGCCAGGAAGATGCTGTGGCGCAGCGTGAAGCGGAGCAGCAGCCCCTCCTCACTTCGCTTCATGCCGGTGGCCGCGGCGGCGACCGCGATACTCTGCAGGCTGATCATCTTGCCCACCACGCCGCCGCCCGAATTTGCGGCGGCCATCAGGGCCTGATTCATGCCGAGGCGGCTCGCCGTCACCACCTGCAAAGGTCCGAACAAGGCGTTCGCCGAGGTGTCGCTGCCGGTCAGGAACACGCCCAGCCAGCCGAGCAGCGGGCTGAAGAACGGGAACATCGATCCGGTACCCGCGATCACCAGACCGAGGGTGGTGGTGGCGCCGGAGTAGTTCATCAGGTAGGCCAGCGCGACGACGCTCGATATCGTCAACAACGGCAGCGCGAGTTGGCGGGCCGTCGCGGCCGTATAACTGAGCAGTTTGCCCGGCGAAACGCGCAGGATCATGGCGGCGACCAATACCGAAAACAGACAGGAGGTTCCGGATGCGGAAAAGAAATTGAACGTGTATCTCGCCGCGTAAGGGGACGGCTTGGCCACCACCGGCGGAATCCGCTGGACCAGGTTATGGAGGCCGGGCCAATCGAAGATTACCGTCCCCTTATCGAGGATGGTCTTGACGTCGCTCACGCCCCAGAGCAGCACAAAAACCACCAGCGTCAGGTAGGGCGACCACGCCAGCAGCACGTTGCCGCCGGTGTGGCGGTGCGGTGTAGCG
>Ga0181530_10004400_pt1 | contig 14970 bp, 14 predicted proteins | sample PEATcosm2014_Bin_42_FD_119769 | JGI IMG/M metagenome (GOLD analysis project Ga0181530, IMG submission 119769) | Peatland microbial communities from MTU Mesocosm Facility, Houghton, MI, USA - PEATcosm2014_Bin10_60_metaG | ecosystem: Environmental > Terrestrial > Soil > Wetlands > Peat | place... | reverse complement strand
GACACCGCCGGCGGACACAACGCCCCGCCGCGCGGCCCGCTGCAACTCAACGCCATCGGCGAACCGATATATGGCCCGCGCGATGTCGTTGACCTCGAAAAAATCCGCGAGCTGGGCCGGCCCTTCTGGCTGGCCGGTTCGTATGGCCGCCCGGGCCGGCTGGCCGAGGCCTTGCGACATGGCGCATCCGGCATTCAGGTGGGAACCGCATTTGCGTTCTGCAATGAATCAGGGCTGAGCCCCGAACTCAAGCGGCAGGCTTTGCAAATGAGCCGTGACGGCACCGCGCGCATTTTTACCGACCCCATTGCCTCGCCCACCGGTTTTCCGTTCAAGGTGGTTCGGATGCCCGGCACGCTTTCCGAAGCCGAACCGTATGCGGCCCGGACGCGCATCTGCGACCTGGGTTATCTCCGGCATCTTTATCGCAAACCGGACGGAACACCAGGCTACCGTTGCCCGGCCGAGCCGGTGGATGATTATATTAAAAAAGGCGGGACTGTCGCTGATGCGCAAGGCCGTAAATGTCTTTGCAATGGACTGCTCGCCAACGTCGGCCTCAACCAGGTGCGCTCCGGAATGGAACAGGAATTGGCGTTGATGACCGCCGGCGACGACGTCGCGCAAGTTGCACGGTTTCTCAAGCCGGGTTGCGACACCTACTCTGCCGCGGACGTTGTGCGCTGCCTGTTGGACGAGACGACTCCCGTCAACGGAGCCACGTTTTCAGTAGCGCATCCAAGTCCAGCGCACGCGTGAACATTGCCAGGCCGCCGTCGTACAAATTCTCGCCCGGAGACTTTGAATCCATCTGCTTTTGTGTTCGCACCGTTGCAAAGTCTGATCAAACCGCAGTTTGATCGACGCGTTAACACTCAAACGCAAACCGGCAACCCACCCCGGGCGCGGCGCAGCGTCCAGGAAAACTTTCCCATAACCGCGCGACGGCAACCACGCCGGTGCAGTGCGATGGCACGAGCAGCGGAATCTCCCGTTGCCGCAGCGCCTCGACCGTCGCGGCCAATCGTTCCGACGAAGCGTTGAGCAGGTGCAGTCCGCCCAGCACGGCGCGAAACGGCCGGCCGGGATTGAGCCCCTGGATGTAATCGAGAGTGTTGATCACGCCGGCATGGGCACAACCCAACACCACCACCAGCCCTTCGCGCGTGTCGAAAAAAACCGCCTGATCGTCCCGCACCGGATCGGGCTGCGTGGCGCGTTCATCCAGAAAGAAGCGTCCGCCCGGATCCTCGTAAGACGTGCGGCGGGGAATTTCTCCAGTGACGAACAAGCCTTTGACCAACTCCGTACAGGTGCGCGTTTCAATGATCTGCGCTTGATGGTGCACGAGGAAAGCGTGGCTGGCTTCGGGCAGACCGATAAAACGCGGCGTGCCATCGGGCTGAAGGCTGAATTTCGGTTCCCGCGCCGCCGGGTGCAGGAAAACCGGCGGACATGGTGATGCTACGACCATCGCCGCCAGGCCGCCGGTGTGGTCGTAGTGGCCGTGGCTCAGGACGATGGCATTGAGCCGGTCCAGGGAAATGCCGAGCTGGCGGGCGTTCTCAACCAGCAAATCCGTCTGCCCGGTGTCGAACAGGACCTGATGCGATCCGAATTGGATGTGCCAGGCCAGTCCGTGTTCGGCTTTGAGACCGCGCTCGTGGACCGAGTTTTCCACCAGAACGGTGATGCTGATTTTTTGGCTCATGCGAGTTCCATGAATTTGCCGGTGGCGCTCGCTTTGACCGTGCCGCCTTGCCTGAGTTCGGCGCGCAATTGAAACAGCCCGTGAGAGTCGTCCTCCAACCAGGCCCGCAGCAACGTCTCTTCGGCGGCTGCAACTCCCGCGTGGTAACACACCTTTAGTTCCACCGTCAGAGCCCGCTGGCCGAGTGCGAAGAGGCAATTGGTCATCGCGCCGTCGAGCAACGCAGCGATCACGCCGCCGTGCAACAACCCCGGATACCCTTCCAGCGCGCAGTGGCCTAGATAATTCGCACTCACGCTGCCGTCCGGCTGTGGCGCGTAGCGCAGCGCCAGTCCCATCGGGTTGGAGCCGCTGCACACAAAACAAAACGGATGCGCCTCCGCTTGCGTGTTTTGGAAGCGTCTTTGAATGCCGTCGGGCGCAGATGAGTTCGTCATGGGGTTGAGCAAAGCAGCGGCAATGCCAGCCGGCCGAATCCGTTGTTGCACGTCGAAAACCGGCCATTTCGCACAACTTGCGGCAGAGGGGAACGGGCAAGACACCACGATTCCTCCCCACCGACCGTGGCAAAATGCCATTGCGAACGCGGTGCCAAAAGCAGATGATGGAATGGCGGATTCGCACTCCGCGCCCAAATGCAGGAAACGCTTCACAACCAGTTGCTCGATTCGGTGCCCGATGGTGTGTTCACCGTGGACGCCGACTGGCGCATCACTTTTTTCAATCGAGCCGCCGAGCAGATCACCGGCATCCGCCGGCAGGAGGCGCTGGGCCGGCGTTGTTGTGATGTGTTCCGCGCCTCCATCTGTGAAACCGCCTGCGCGTTGAAGCAAACCCTGGCCACCCGCCGGCCCGTGGCCAACAAGGTCGTTTACATCGTGAACGCGCGGGGTGAACGCATCCCGATCAGCGTTTCCACCGCCGCGCTCAAGGATGCGCGCGGCAAAACCATCGGCGGCGTGGAGAGCTTCCGCGACCTGCGCCTGGTGAACGAACTGCGCCGCGAAGCCGAGCAACAGGATTCGTTTTCGGACATCATCGGACGCAGCGCGGCGATGCGGCAATTGTTTGATCTCCTGCCGCCCGTGGCCGAGAGCGACAGCACCGTGCTTGTGGAAGGCCCCAGCGGCACGGGCAAGGAACTGTTTGCGCGGGCCATCCACCAGCTTTCGCGGCGGCACGCGAAGAAGTTCATCGCCCTCAACTGCGGCGCGCTGCCGGACACGTTGCTGGAGAGCGAATTGTTCGGCTACAAAGCCGGCGCGTTCACCGACGCGCGCAAGGACAAACCCGGCCGCTTCGCGCTGGCCGAGGGCGGGACCATCTTTCTGGACGAAATCGGCGACATCTCGCCGGCCATGCAATCACGGTTGTTGCGCGTGTTGCAGGAGCGCGTTTATGAACCGCTCGGTGGTGTGGAAACCCTGCGCTGCGACGTGCGGGTGATTGCCGCATCGAACAAGCCGCTCCGGGGGCTGGTGAAGGAGGGAAAATTTCGTGAAGACCTGTTTTATCGCGTGCATGTGGTCCGGCTGGAATTGCCGCCGTTGCGCGAGCGCCGCGAGGACATTCCCTTGTTGGTGGATCATTTTGTGGCGCGCTTCAACCGGCTTAAGGGGCGGGATATTGCCGGCGTGTCCGATGCCGTGCTTGCACGGCTGATGAAGTATGATTTTCCCGGCAACATTCGCGAACTGGAGAACATCATCGAACATGCCTTTGTGCTCTGTCGCAGCGGACTGATTGAGTTGTCGCACCTGCCGCCGCATCTACGCGGCGCGGAAGACGAAGCCCGCTCCGGGCTGTCGTCCGGCCTGACGCTGGCGGCGATGGAAAAGTTGCTCATCCGCGACGCCTTGCGCCGGCACAAGGGAAATCGCGCCGCCGCCGCGCGCGAACTGGGCATTGACGCGAGCACACTGTTTCGGAAAATCAAGACGCTGAAATTAAAGGACTGACTTGTCGCGCCAAAATTTGATGAAGGCGGAAAGCCCGAAAGATGGTAACTTAGAACCATGCTGAACGAGCACGACCAAGATATTCTTCCGCGTTGCCGCCGCCTCGGCCACGAGGTGACTTTCGGCTATTGCCGGCAGGAAACGGGTGGAAAGCCCTGCCGCCTGATTCTGGACTGCTGGTGGGAACAATTCGACGTGCGCTCCTTCCTGCAGGCGCATCTGCCGGAGGAGGACATGGCCCAGGTCGAGCGTGCTGCCGCCTCCCCCCCTCCCTCCAAAATGTTGAGCCTGGTTGAGATGATCCAGCAGGCAAAGGATCGGCTGAAGCATAAGCCATGACAGCCCCAGCTGTGACGCAGATTGCGCTAGACCGCTCTCGTCGCCCGTTGCATTTTGCAACGCAGCACACACCCCCTGTCCGGATTAACAATTGCGGTCACCCCCGATTTCAAAGGAGATTTCGATTTGTCTGACAGCCAATTTGGGGCTGGCACGTTCATTGCACTACTGTCCAGCGTGACGATTGCCATTCCCGTATCGCAAGAACGCATCTCGCCGGTGCTTGATGCAGCGGTGTGTCTGCTTTTGGTAACCCGCCGGCGCGGGAAGGAAGTGGAACGAAAGGAATTTGTCCTCAGTCCGCTGCCGCCGGAAGGCCTGGCGCGGAGCGTGGCGGAATTGCGCGTGGACGTGCTGCTCTGCGCCGCGCTCTCCGAACCGCTGCTGCGGGCTTTGGAACGGCGCGGCGTGCGGGTCAAACCGCATCTCTGCGGCGAGGTGGAGTCGGTCTTGCGCGCCTTCGACTGTGGCCAGCTTCGGCGGGATGAATTTCGCATGCCAGGTTGTTGGGGACAACATTCGCACGGCGGATGTTGCCGTCGCCAGCGCGTTGCGCGGCATGGCAAGTCCAGTGGGAAAGAAACACAAACCGACACATCGGCATGAACGTATCACCCTCAAAACCATTGCCAGCGAGAACGCGTGAGGGACGCAGCGGCAAACGTCACTGGTTCCAAATCACCGGGTTGCCCGGCTGGAAACGTGCGCAACTGGGCATGCCCGCGTTCGGCAATGCTGATTGCTCTCCGCCACCCGAATCGCCGGGCAGCGATGCAAAGACAGCTTCAGCACACAACAACCAGAAAGACAAACCATGAGCCGGTCACAAACCGAAGCGATCCGGAACCGCCAAACCATGTCGGAACGCCAGGCGTTGTTTCGCCGCTTCGGCTACGATTCGGCGGCGAGCCTCAAGTTCATCCTCGCGAAAGTTCTGCCATTGCCCGGCCACGTGCTCGAAATCGGCACCGGCAAGGGCGGTTTCCTCGCCCGACTGGGGAAATATGCAGATCATATCACGACACTCGATATTGACGCAGACCAGCAACGGCTGGCGAAACGCCACGTTCGCCAGGCCGGACCGCGTTGTCCCATTCGATACGTCATTCATGATGCGGAGCGGTTGCCCTGGCCTGACGCCAGCTTCGACACCGTGGCCAGCGTGAACACCTTTCACCACTTGGAGCGCCCGATGCGGGTGTTCAAGGAAATGCTGCGGGTGTTGAAGCCGGGCGGGAAACTCGTCCTCAGCGATCTCTCGCCGCGCGGCTTTCAGATTTTCGACCGGATTCACCGGTTTGAAGGCGGAACGCATCCCCGCCTGAAGCATGGTTTGACCGGGTTCCGACGCTTGTTGCGCCGGCCCGGCTGGAAAACCAGACGATTCAAAGGATGCAACCAGGAAATTCTGGTGGCGACCGCGCCATCCGCACAAACGAAAGAGAAAAAACACACATGATCACCATCGCAATTCCCACATCCGAAGGCCGGCTTCACGGACATTTTGGCGGCTGCCGAGAATTCACGCTCGTGCAAGCGGACCCCGAGCAACGGAAAATTGTCAGCATCCGGCCGGTGACACCACCGCCGCACGCGCCGGGACTTTTTCCGCGCTGGCTGCGCGAACAAGGCGCGAACGTCATCATTGTGGGCGGCATTGGCGGGCGGGCGCTGGCCATCTTTGCCCAGGAAGGCATCGAGGTCCGGGCGGGTGAACCGGGTGCCACGGTCGAGGCGCTTGCCACTGCGTATCTCGCGGGTCGGTTGGTGAACGAACCCGCCGGGTGCGCGCATCACCACGATGCGGAAGGCGGGCACGAGCATCACCACCATTGCGATCACGACCATCAATGAACGATTTCCCGTACACACGTCAAACAATCAACCAAGAAAGGATTAAACTTATGTCAGACCGAACACTCGCGTTTTTGGAAAAATTCAAAGGCGACTTCGAGAAAATGAAAACGTCCGCGCCAGAAATGGTGAAAGGCTTTGGCGGCCTGTTTCAATCCATTATGAAGGACGGTGCCCTCAAGACCAAGGAGAAGGAACTGGTGGCGCTCGGTATCGCCGTCGCCCAACGCTGCGAACCATGCATCAACCTGCATGTTCAGAAATGTCTCGGGGCCGGCAATTCCCCGGCGGAAATCCTCGAAGCGGCCAGCGTGGCGGTGATGATGCAGGGTGGCCCGGCTTACACGCACATTCCCGTCGTGATCGAGGCGCTGGAGGCGCTGGCGCCGAAAACCTGAGCGGTAACCATGCAATGAAACTCGAACTAACGCCCATCGGTCTCCCCGAAACCAAACAGTGCCTGCATTGCCCGCTGGAACTGCCGGCGGAGTTGCTGGAAGAACGCAAACACCAATCCCGCCCTAACCGTAGGCGGTGAGCACATCAAACCCTTGACAGATGCTTATGAAAGTTATTGGACTGATTGGCGGCATGAGTTGGGAATCCACGGTCGAATACTATCGCCTGATTAACGAATCCGTGAAAGAGAAGCTGGGCGGGCTGCATTCTGCCAAGTGCGTTCTCTACTCCGTTGACTTTGCGGAAGTGGAGGAGTTGCAGCGCCAGGGGCGGTGGCCGGACGCCGCTCAACTTCTGGTGGGCGCCGCCCAAAATGTTGAGAAGGCCGGCGCCGACTTTGTGCTCATCTGCACCAACACAATGCACAAGCTGGCCGACCCGGTTCAAGCCCGCATCGGCATTCCCCTGTTGCACATCGCCGACGCCACGGCTGCAAAGGTCGGGCAGGCTGGCATTCGGCGGGTAGGTTTATTGGGCACGCGATTCACGATGGAGGAAGATTTCTATCGGGGCCGTTTGGCCGATCAATTTGGCTTGGAAGTCATAATCCCGGACACCAAGGACCGGGAGACGGTGCATCGCATCATTTACAAGCAACTCTGCGTCGGCACGATCCGGCCCGAGTCGAAAGCGCAGGTTGCCGGCATCATGAGCCGGCTGGTTGACCTGGGCGCGGAAGGAATCATCCTAGGATGCACGGAACTGGGACTGCTCCTCGATGCCGGAGATAGCCGCGTGCCACTCTTTGACACAACGCGACTGCACGCGCTCGCCGCCGTGGAATATGCATTAAAACCACAGGAACACGATCCCCTTCACGCATGAAACTCGAGCTTACACCCATTGGTCTGATTCACTCGCCACACCGTGAGGCGAAAGGCACGCCGATCCAACCGCGCTGGGCGGCGGGCATCGAAGGCACGGTGGAATTGTTCCCTGAGTTCACGCCGGGCCTGCGCGACCTCGACGGATTTGACCGCATCTTGCTGCTCTACTGGTTCCACCGGGTGCGAGCGGCGCGACTCGAAGTTGTCCCTTACCTCGATACACAGACGCGCGGGGTCTTTGCCACGCGCGCCCCGAGCCGGCCCAATCCCATTGGCCTTTCCTGCGTGCGGCTCCTGGCCGTCGAAGGGGCGCGGCTTCGCGTGGCCGATCTGGACGTTCTGGACGAGACGCCGTTGCTCGACATCAAGCCCTACGTGCCTGATTTCGACGTGTTCCCGGTCGAACGCATTGGGTGGTATGCCCGCGCTCGCGGTTCGCGGATCGCCGACGGACGTTTCGCGAAAGGTGCAGAGAACCAATCAACATGAGCACCCGGAAAGCATCCTCATTCGACAAGGCACTGGCAAGGGTCTGCGCGAACTGCCTGGTCTGCCGGCGCGCCCGAAAGCGGCAACGCGGACTCGCGTTCTGGCTGGTGAAGCATGTCGAAGCCAGGCTGTGCCCGTTCTGCCGGGCTTATGAGCGGGTCTATGGATGCCCGGCGCACGAGGGGGCGTCAGCGAGCCATCAATCGTCCTCACAAGTCAGAACTCCAACACCATGATCGAAATCACGGACCATTCGTTTGCCAAGCGCGTTGTTCAATCTGAAGTGCCGGTACTGCTGGCGTTTTGCGTCGCCGGTTGTTCTGCCAGCCAGAGACTCCTGGCGCTGCTGGCGGACTCGGCACCGCGCTGCCGTGGTTTCACAACGATTGCGATAGCCAGTCCGGGCGAATCTCCCGAACTCACTGCCCGCTTTGGCATCGTGTCGGTGCCCGCTGTCTTGTTGTTCAGTGGCGGGACGGTTTGCTACCAATTTGTCGGCGAGTTGTCCCGGCGCGAGTTGGACGATTTGTTGGCTCGCGCTCGCGCCGACCGCCCGGCGACTGGCGAACCGAGAACCAATCCTTCTGCCGCCAAGTTGCCGACAGAACCTTGATCGCCATGAGAGTTGCTTCCCACACCGAACAACTACACGAACAAACCCACGATGGCGTGTGTGGTTGTGACGAGCATCATTCACACGCTCGTGTCCAACTTGTCCAGACCTTCATCGGCCTCGTCTTCATTTTCAACTCGTTTATTGTCGAGCGGCTTTCTGGCGTGGACAGCAATATGGGGGGATACAGCGCGATGATCGGTGCGTTCATTCTCGGGTTTCCCATTGTCCGGGTTGCGCTGAAAGACCTGCGCGGTGGTTCACTTAACACCAACGTTCTGGTCGCGCTGGCCGTGATTGTACTGTTCTCGTCGGAACATTACCAGGAAGCCGGTATTGTTTCGTTCTTCATGTTGCTGGGGCAAATCATCGAAACGCGCACGGCGGAAGGCGCTCTGGCTTCCATCCATTCGCTTATCAAGCTCACGCCCACCAAGGCTAGGCGCGTCACTGGCAGCGAGGAACAGGAGGTCGCCGTGCATGAACTGGCCGTGGGCGACATTATTCGCGTGCGTCCGGGTGATAATGTGGCCGCTGACGGTGTCATCGTGAGCGGCCAGGGATCGTTCAACCAAGCCAACATCACCGGGGAGTCGCTGCCAGTGGACAAAAAGCCGGATGATGAAGTGTTCGCCGGAACCATCAATCTGACCGGTGTGCTCGACATTCGCGTCACCCGTGCCGGCCACGACACCACCTTGGGCCGCGTGCGCGACCTGATTCTGGCGGCGGAAAAGACCAAATTGCCCATCGTGCGAATCATTGACCAATATATGGGCTTTTACACACCGCTGGTGCTCATCATTGGCGGACTGGTTTGGGCTTTCACGCATGATCTCAGCCGCGTTGTCTCCGTGTTCATCGTCTCGTGCCCGTGCGCATTCGTCCTCGCATCGCCCACCGCAATTGTCGCGGCGCTGTCCTCCGCCGCGCGTCTGGGCATTCTCATCAAGAATGTCGCGGACCTCGAACTCGCGGCCAAGATAAACGCGTTCGTCTTTGACAAAACTGGCACGCTTACGACCGGCAAACTCGCCGTCAGCCGACTCGCGCCGCTCGGCGAGGTGACTCCGGCAGAGTTGCTGCGCATTGTAGCCTCGGTGGAGAAATACAGCAATCATCCCGCTGCCAAAGCACTGGTTCAGCTCGCTAATGAGGTTGGTGTTCCACTCGTGGAAACCGCCGGCTTCGCCGAGACTGCTGGACGCGGCGTCCAAGCCCGGCTGAATGGTTCCAGCGTTGTCATTGGCCGCGCGCGATGGCTTCAGGACAACGGCGTGGATGACGGTTTTCTAAAGTTGGTGGACCTCAACGAAGCCGAAGGTTGGAGCCTGATCTTTGTAGCGCGCGACAAACAGTGCATCGGCTGGGTGGGTTTGCAGGACCAGACCCGGGTTGAAGCGAAGGAATCGCTTGCCGAACTCAAGCTGAACGGTGTGCGTCGCATCGCCATGGTGAGCGGCGACCGCGCGCCAGTTGCGATTCGCGTGGCTCACGAGATTGGCTGCGAAGAAGTTGTGGGTGATTGCCTGCCGCAGAACAAAGTGGACTTCGTTCGTCAGATACGCGCCAAGGGATACCGTGTGGCCGTGGTGGGCGACGGTGTCAACGACGCGCCCGCTCTGGCGGCCGGGGACATCGGCATCGCGATGGGAGCAGCAGGCAGTGAAGTGGCCATTCACAGCGCGACCATCGCGCTCATGAACAATGACCTGCACCGCCTGTCTTTCTTGATTCATCTCTCACGCGAAACGCGCCGGGTCATCAATCAGAATTTTTTGGTTGGCGTTTGTTTCGTGATTGGCGGTCTTGTGCTGAGTGCGCTGAAATACATCAACCCGATTGCCGCTGCAATTCTTCACGTCATCGGGTCACTTTTGGTGGTGTTTAACAGCTTCCGCCTGGTGCGTCAGGGTGAGGAACTGGAGCCACATCAGGAACCGGTCTTTTCTACCCGGGTTGTATCTTGTGATACGGTGCCGGCACATTCCGTAGCCGACCAAAGGGCTAGCTTGTAACTTTTTCCATACACGAGGCTCAATTAAGATGTAAAATGGAAAACTTAATTTGGATTTTGGCAGGCGCACTGATACTCATCAGTGTTTGGGCGGCGCAATGCGTCAGTCAATGGTGGCTGTTGCTTGCGATCCTTGTTGGCGGATATTTAGTTGTATCGGGCTTCACGGGCTTTTGTCCGGTGCAGAAGTTTTTGAGGAGAAAGCTTGGTGAAAAGGAGAATGATCATGACGAAATTGATGATTAGCGTGCTGATTGGCGGCGGATTGGGAGCGTTGCTTGGCTATTTCGGCAAGTGCTCCTCCGGCGCGTGCCCTTTGACCGCCAATCCTTGGCGTGGGGCAATTTACGGGGCATTGTTGGGCGGCTTGTTTTATTATGTCTCCGGTGGAAGCAGTCCCGCTTCCATGAATAAATCCACGGCGAACATTAAACTCATCAAGGAAGGCGAGTTTGACGCGGAAGTTGTTCAATCGTCTTTGCCAGTGGTGGTGGACTTTTACGCGACTTGGTGCGGCCCGTGCAAACTTTTGGCGCCGATGCTGGATGAACTGGCCGGGCCGCTTGCCAACCAGGTGAAGTTCGTCAAAATCAATGTGGACGAAGCGCCCGCCCTGTCTCAACGCTTTGACATTCAAGCCATCCCCACGCTCATCTTCTTCAAGAATGGCAAAGTGGCGGACAAGCTGATCGGATTGCCTTCGAAAGACACATTGAAAACGCACCTGGATTCCCTAGCGGGACCAGGCAGTCCTGCCAAAAATTCTGGTTGAATGGCAAGAACCGGGTAAAGTCAGCGTGCCGTTGGTGCGGCCAGCACCGCGACCATTATGAGCAGCAAATTCATCCAACGCGGCGGGCTGTGGGTCGCATGCCAGAGTGGGCTTCTGTTCGCGGTTGTTATCCTCGGCGTGGTCTTCCATGGCGACGGAAAGAACCTTCTGATCATGGCCTGCGGCGCGGGTTTTTTTGTGGTTGCCCTTGGCTGTGGCATCGCAGGGACCGTTGCGTTGGGCCGCAACCTTACCCCTTTTCCCAAACCGTCCACGCACACGCAATTGGTTCAAGGCGGCATCTACGGTCTAATGCGCCACCCGCTTTACACCGCTGTCTTTTGCGCCTCGGCTGGTTGGGCGCTGGTCTGGCAAAGCTGGCCGGCCTTGGTCGCTTCATTGGCGCGGGGAGAAAATCACGAAACAATGTCCACTTGGATCTTGGGCAAGAAACCAAATGGGAAATATCGATTATTCCGACGATGCCCTGCGCGAGATCGAATCATTCTTCAAGCGCAGCCGCAAAGTCATCGTCGCCCTCACCGCGAAGGAAATTTTGTACGAGCAGATTGCGAAAAAGCTGGTATGATACCTTGCCTCGTGCGAATAATCCAACTCAAGCCATTGTGAAAATAAAACGAATCTTGCTGGGCGTGGCCATTGGCATTGTGGCAGTCGTCGGCGGAATCTGGGTGTTGATCCCGACCTTGGGAAATGTTCAACCAACATTGTATCGTGGCCAGACGTTGGACTACTGGACTGCACAAGTCAACGCCATCGATGTCACTGCGAGCAATCAAGCGAATGCCATTCTGAACGCGGAGATCATTCCCCGGCTCACAGATGAGATGTTTCACGACACCAATGATTCGAAGATTCGGATGGCATTGATTGACACTCTGAATAGCCTGCCAGGAATTTTGATTTATTATCGCGCAGCGCCAGAGCGGCGCTCAGGGGCGGCGTATGATTGGGGAGGCTTTGGGCCTGCGGCCAAGGGGGCGATTCCAGCTTTGATGCAGGCGGTGCAAAGCGACGATTCGGCAGTTCACAAAGCGGCACTAAAGTCGCTGGGCGCAATCCATAGTGAACCGGAAGTCGTCATCCCGTTTCTGACAAAATATCTCGACGACGACACGCTCGACGATGAGGCGGCGACGGCTCTGGGAAATTTTGGGAGCCTGGCGCGGCCGGTCGTTCCCAAAATCATCCCGTTGCTGCACGCGGCAGATGACGATGCACAAGTCGCGGCCGCCGAGGCGCTCAAGAAAATTGATCCGGCCGCATACACCAACGCGACGAAAACGCCTTATTATGTCTCCGGTGGCAGCACTCCCGCTGCCATGAATAAATCCACGGCGAACATTAAACTCATCAAGCAAGGCGAGTTTGACGCGGAAGTGGTTCAATCGCCTTTGCCGGTGGTGGTGGACTTTTACGCGACGTGGTGCGGGCCATGCAAAAGGCTGTCGCCCATGTTGGATGAACTGGCTGGGACGCTGACCAACAAAATCAAATTCGTCAAAATCAATGTGGACGAAGCGCCCAACCTGTCCCAGCGTTTTGGCATTCAAGCCATCCCCACGCTCATCTTCTTCAAGAATGGCAAAGTGGCGGACAAGCTGATCGGATTGCCTTCGAAAGACACATTGAAAACGCGCTTGGATTCCCTGGCGGGACCAGGCAGTCCCGCCAAAAATTCTGGTTGAATGGCAAGAACCGAGTAAAGTCAGCGCGCCGTGGGTGCGACCGGCACCGTGACCGTTATGAACAGCAAATTCATCCAACGCGGCGGCCTGTGGGTCGCAGGCCAGAGCGTGCTTCTGTTCGCGATTGTTATCTTCGGCGTGGTCTTCCACGGCGACGGAAAGAACCTTCTGGTCATGGCCAGCGGCGCGGGGTTTTTCGTGATTGCCCTTGGCTGCGGCCTCGCGGGGACCGTTGCGTTGGGCCGCAACCTCACCCCTTTTCCCAAACCGTCCACGCACACGCAATTGGTTCAAGGCGGCATTTACGGTTTGATGCGCCACCCGCTTTACACCGCCGTCTTTTGCGCCTCGGCTGGTTGGGCGCTGGTCTGGCAAAGCTGGCCAGCCCTGCTGGCAACCCTGGCCCTCGCGCCATTCTTCGACGCAAAAGCCCGTCGGGAGGAACGCTGGCTGAGACAACAGTTCCCGGAATATGCAAGCTACGAACAACGAGTTCGCCGTTTCATCCCGTGGATTTACTAAGCCTTAGGTAAGGATCAACTCAGGAAGACGCTACTTGCAGGTTCACGGCAGCGAAACGGATTCCACGGTACAGCGCGGGCAGGTATCTGCCAATCCTGAAGCCAGCCTCTGCTACACACCGTGCCTCTGGCCGCCTGGCCTGCCATCCAGGCCCCGCCGGCCAACGTGGCGGCCAATTTTTTAAGCATAGGAAGCAACCTTCCTCCTGACCCCGGCTCCGTGAAGTGTTGCGCAGCGCTGCTGTGGCGGCCCCACTTGTGACTCAGTGCTGCCGTTTCTCCTGGGACTTCTGTGCAGGCTCTATGGTAATGGCCATCAACTGCGGAGCGGCCTCCACGACGTCGGACACGAAGTCGATAGTGGTGATCTCCTCATCGGGCAGCGGGTTGTCCCACGTGTACCGCATCAGGTGCACATAGAATCCCATCGAGGCGGGGCTGGGACTGTTCCCACGCCAAACTTCCTTCGCCTCGGTCAGTTTGACGTCATCGGGGCGCCCCCACCAATCTAACACGTTCTTCCCGTACACGATCGGGGCGCTGCGGATCTCGCCGTTGGCGTAATGGATCACGTATTCGCCGATCTTCTTGCCGGTCGGGGAACTAAATCCGCAGGCATGAAGGAAGTGGATCTTCGCGCCCTTGCGACCGACCTTGATGCTCTTGACCGCCTCCGGCAGCACCACGCCCGAGATCTTCAGCGACTGGGTGCCCGCCAACTGGATCAGGCCCCGGAGTTCGAACGGCGTGCCGTCGAGCACCTGCACGCCCTTGGGCACTTCCTGGAAATTATGGCCGGCATGGTTGAACCAGTTGTCGTCCAGCGAGGTGTTGAAGTAGGCCCCCAGGTCCACCAGATCCGCCGAGGCCTTCTTGCTTCGCGGAGTAATGGCATTCCAGATCTTGATGGCGTCGAACCACTCGTAGTCGGTCTTGACGGGCTCATAGGTCAGCGCCACGAGGAACGGCGCCGAGTCGGAGACCGTGGAGACAAAGTCGATGGAGGCCAGCTCCGCACCCGGGCGGGGATTGTTCACCGTATAGGTGTAGAGCTGAATCTTGTACCCGATCTTGTGCGACGCTTCGTTTTCGCCCGTCCAGGCGATCTGCGCGTCGGTCGGCACTTGGCCATCTGTATTGATCCACCAGTCCACGACGCTGCGGCCGTAGACGATCGGCACCGTGGCGGTGGCACCGTCCGCATAATGCAGCACGTACTCGCCGATCTTCGTGTCCACATCCGCACTCCACGACGCGCCTTGGAGGAAATGCAGCGTGCGGACCTTGGCCCCGATCTTGATGCCGGTGATCGCCTTCGGAAACGCGATGCCCGTTTCCTTCTCGGCGGCCTTGCCGGCCAGTTGCACGAGGCCGCGAATGTCGAAGGCCGCCCGGTTGAACGCCTGCACGCCCTTGGGTAGCGAGGCGAGGTTCGCGCCCGGCTTGACGAGCCAGTCGTCGTCCAGCGAGGCGGTGTAGTAAGCGCCCAGGTCGACCAGGTCGGGGATGGCCGCCTGGCGGCTTCTTGCAGGGATAGGATGTACGGGCTTGGGTTCATTTGCGGGCAGGTCTGTCGCCGCGGCGGCGGCCAGCTTGCCTTCGGGAGCCTTCTCGGCGACCGGGGAGGCATCGGCAAGGAGGATCGAGTCCAGCGTCATATTGAGAGGTCTCTCGGCCGCCGGCGTCTCGGCGATCGCGCGG
>Ga0181530_10004396_pt1 | contig 14978 bp, 14 predicted proteins | sample PEATcosm2014_Bin_42_FD_119769 | JGI IMG/M metagenome (GOLD analysis project Ga0181530, IMG submission 119769) | Peatland microbial communities from MTU Mesocosm Facility, Houghton, MI, USA - PEATcosm2014_Bin10_60_metaG | ecosystem: Environmental > Terrestrial > Soil > Wetlands > Peat | place... | reverse complement strand
GCAGTCGGCTTGTTCGTGGCGATTCCGGCGGTCATGATGTTCAACTATCTGACCGGCCGCGTGGAAGCGTTCGACGTGGAGATGGACAACTCGTCGAGCGAACTGATTGATTACTTCCTGAAGCGCCGGAGCATGCGCCGGTAACCAGGCCGCAATTAGCGCCCATGAGTTGCTGCAACGGCGGAGGGCCGGGCGGGGACGCTCGGCGCTCCACCGGGCAAGTCAAGGGCGGCAGTTAGGGTTGCGACGCCAAGGGCAAGCGCAGGCAGGAGACAGAATTCTATGGCATTAGCAAAGCGAAACGAAGGGGCCAACGTCAGTTCCGACATCAACGTAACACCGATGGTGGATGTGATGCTGGTGCTGCTCATCATCTTCATGGTGGTCACGCCCATGTTGCAACATGGCGTGCCCGTGGATATGGCGAAAGTCAATAATCCCGAGGCTATGCAAGACGCTGACAAGGAAGACGCATTGCTCGTCGCCATTACTCGCGACGACAGGGTCTTTTTCGGGACCGATCAGGTCAAACCGGAAGATCTGACCGACAAGGTCAAGGACAAGCTGGCGAACCGGACCGACAGACGGGTCTTTCTGAAGGCCGATATGCGGGCGAAGTTCGGCTGGGTGGTCGAAGTCGTGGACGATGTTCGGGCCGCCGGCGTGGACCAACTCGGGCTTTTGACGGACCAAAAGAAATCCGGATCCCTCGCCGCCCCGCCGCCCAGCGGCGCTACGTCGAAGGGCGGGCAATAGCACGCAATAGGATTGCAGGAGAGCGATTATGAGTATGGCAGTCGGCCCCAAAGGGGGCCAGAACGCAAACATGAACGTCACGCCGCTGATTGACGTGCTGCTAGTGTTGCTCATCATTTTCATGGTGATCACGCCGCTGACGCCCAAGGGATTGGAAGCGTTGGTGCCGCAGCCGCCGCCGAAGGATGCGAAGACACCGCCGCCCTCGACCGATCGCACGATTGTGGTGCAGTTGATCGACCACGGCGCCGCCAATCCTCCCGGCCTCAAGATCAATCAGGATGAGGCGACTTGGGAAACTCTACAGGGCCGATTGGAAGATATCTTCAAGACCCGGGCCGAGAAGGTGATGTTCGTGAAGGGCGACGACAATGTGCCCTTTGGCGACGTCGCCAACGTGATCGATATCGCGCATGCGGCGGGCGTGGATAAAGTCGGCTTGATCACAGCCAAGATTGAATCTGGCAACTAGCCGATGGAGGGACGGGCGTCTTGCCCGTCTGGCCGGGCGGGGACGCCCGGCGCTCCATCGCACATCTTTTACACTCCGCTACAAGGGAGATTCATAAGGCAATGAAAATGAAAACGACGCAAAGGATCATAGTGGTATTGGCGGCCGTAGTGGTAATGCTCTCCACGACCGGCTGCAGCAAACTCCAGGCGCGTGACCACCTCAACAAGGGTGTACAGGCTTTCAAGAACCAGAAGTTCGAGCAGGCGATCGACCATTTCCAGCAAGCCGTCGCCCTCGACCCGACCCTGCTTAATGCCCGCCTTTATCTGGCGACGGCTTATACGCAGCAGTACATTCCGGGCGTCGATACTCCCGACAACAACCATTTTGCCGATCTGGCGATCGAAACCTACAAGCAAGTGCTGCAAGCCGATCCCAAGAACATCAACAGCATTAAGGGCATCGCCTACCTGGAATGGCAGATGAAGAAATTCGACCTGGCCAAGGAGTACGACAAGAAGGCCTCGGAGGCCGACCCGAACGATCCCGAGCCTTATTATTCTGTGGCCGTGATCGACTGGACCGAGACCTATGTGCCGCGTCAGGAAGAGCGCAACAAGCTCGGTCTGAAGCCCGACAGCTCGGCTGAGCCCTTGCCGGTCAAGGACAAAAAAGTCTGTGCCATGTTGCGGGAGAAGAACAGCGCGAACATTCAGGAAGGGATCGATAACCTGAACAAGGCGCTCCAGCTTCGTCCTGACTACGACGACGCCATGGCCTACATGAACCTGATGTACCGGGAGCGCGCCGACGTGCAGTGCGATGACGCGGCAGCCCGCTCCGCCGATCTGAAGACCGCCGACGAGTGGGTGGACAAAACCATGGCCATTAAGAAAGAGAAGGCGGAAAAGCAGCCCGGCGCCACCGGCATTGTCATGGATCAGGGTAAGTAAGTTTTTTGGGCGTGTGGGACGGGCGGCCTAGCCCGTCCCGACGTGCCTAGGGACAGCCCTCCCCGGCTGTCCAGCCGAGCGTAGATCGACCCTCCCCACTTCTCGCCCGCCGGGCGAGCTAGCGAGCGCTAACTCCCAAGCACCGACTCGCGTTATCGTGTAAGCATGGCGTTTGGGCGTCCCAGAAAACTTTTCACCGAAGCCGAGCTTTACGACTACGCCGTAGGCGCACTGGCGCGGCGTATGCGTTCGGTCGCGGAACTGAAGCGCCTGCTGCGCAACCGCGTGGAAGCCGACACCGAATTTGGCCAGACGCTGGTGGAACTGATTGTCGTCCGCCTGAAAGACCAGGGCTATCTCAACGACGCCAAGTACGCGGCGGCCTTTTCGTCGTATCGCCGAGACAACGAGAAATTCGGGCGCAAGCGCGTCGTCAACGACCTCAAGGCCAAGGGAGTGCACGGCGACGTCATCGCGAAGGCGGTTGCTTCCGTCTATGACGACGTGAAAGAAGAGACCTTGGCGCGCGATTATCTTCGGCGTAAACGCCTGCAGAAGCCCAAAGATAGAGACCAGAAACAGGCGGCCCGCATTTTCCGCAATCTGATGCGCGCCGGATTCGGGCCGAAAACCATCTTCGCCATCCTGAAAAAATGGGACGTGGACGAGGAAACGCTCACCGAACTGGAGAACGAAACTCTTGGGTAGGTGAGGTTTCAAAGTTTCAAGGCTTCAGAATTTCAAAAGATCCGTCATGGGTTCGAGCGCCCAGCTTTTGCCGGTTTCCTTGAAACCTTGAAACTTTGAAACCTTGAAACTTGGTTCCTCTTGGCTTGATCAAGCACGTCGCACATACTTCTGATAGAGCTTTGCATCTAAAGAACCGTGCAGTTCCGATGGAGGAACCATGAGGATGAAGTTCGCATTGAATTCCTCGCTGATGATCGCCGCCGCGCTACTGGCGCTGAGTGCATTATCCTACGGCCAGTCCGGGACCGACTCGACAACCGCAGCCGGCAAGACGGGCGATGCCAGCAAACCCGCTGCCACGGATACGGGCAAGACCTCGGAAGGCGTTCTCGACAAGACTGGCAAAACCGCGGAAAAAGCCGCCGACAAAACGGCCGGCGCCACCAAGACCGCTGCCAAGGATACCGGGAAGGGCGTAAAAAAGGGCGTTAAGGCGATCGGCCACAAGGTGAAGAAGGGTGGCGAGAAAGTCGATGACGCGGTGAAGAAGTAGTTCACCGGGTCAATGGAGGGACGGGCTTCCCATCGGCAGACTCAGGGGCGGCATTCGCCCGTTCTGTGGAGTTGCTTGCTGAAAGACGGGTGTGTCTCCCGGTCCGCTCTCATCCAGCCAAGAGTCGAATATCCCCGAGCGGTGTCCGAACTCTGCTTATCGTTTAGAATTTAGTCTTTAGCGACCTAACCTCATGCTCACAGGCTCTGAAATTCGCCGCAAGTTCCTCGACTTCTTCATTCAGAAGGGACACCGCGAGGTGCACTCCTCGTCGCTCGTCCCGGCCAACGATCCGACGCTGCTTTTTACCAACGCCGGAATGAACCAGTTCAAGGACGTTTTTTTGGGCCTGGAGAAGCGCGACTACGCGCGGGCCACGACCTCGCAGAAGTGCGTCCGCGCCGGCGGCAAGCACAACGATCTGGAAAACGTCGGCTTCACCAATCGTCACCACACGTTTTTCGAGATGCTGGGGAATTTTTCGTTTGGAGACTACTTCAAGAAAGACGCCATCGCCTACGCGTGGGAGTTGATCACTTCGCCGGAGTGGTTTGGGATTGACAAGGCGAAGCTGTATGTCACGATCTTTAAGGGTGAAAGCGGCGTCCCGCGCGACTCCGAAGCCTACGATCTGTGGCGAGGGCAAGGCGTTCCAAAAGATCGCATCCACGAGTTCGGCACAAAAGATAATTTTTGGCAGATGGGCGACACCGGCCCCTGCGGCCCTTGCAGCGAGATTCACTACGACATGGGTGCCGCGGCGAGCGATCAGGGTCACACGGATTGCAAGTTCGGCTGCGAGTGCGGACGATATGTCGAACTCTGGAATTTGGTATTCATGCAGTTCGACCGCGATGCTTCGGGCAAGTTGACGCCGCTGCCGAAGCCCTCGATCGACACTGGTGCGGGGCTTGAGCGGATGGCGGCCGTGCTTCAGGGGAAGGTGTCGAACTACGATACCGATCTCTTTACACCTCTGATCCTGCACGCTGCTCATATTCTCCGCGGCAACTGGAACCTTCCACCGAGCCTGGCGGAAGATGATAAGCATGTACTCCCCTCGCTCCGCATCATTGCAGACCATTCCAGAGCGGCGACGTTCCTTATCTCCGATGGTGTACTCCCGGCAAACGAGGGTCGCGGCTACGTCCTTCGGAAGATCATTCGACGCGCGATCACCCACGGGCGCTTGCTTGGGCAGACGAAGCCGTTCTTGCATGAGATGGTGTTTGCAGTCCGCGACCTGATGCAGGATGCGTATCCGGAATTAAAGGAAACGACAGATCGGGTGTCGAAAGCCGTGCTGGCGGAGGAGACCCGATTCGCGCACACGCTCGATATAGGGTTGGGTACGCTCGAAACGGAAATACATCGGGCAAAACAAGCAGAAGTTAAACTCCTGAAAATAGGAAAGGTAGTTGAAGGCGCAATGAGGGACGCAGGTGCTGACAATTTGGCACCAGTAAGCCCAAATGAGCCTGTTCTAACTGGTACTGCGGCTTTCAGACTTTACGACACATTTGGATTGCCTAAAGATTTCATCGAAGACGCATGCCGTGACCAGGGAGTCGTCCTCGATAACGCCGGTTTTGACGCGGCCATGGCCGAGCAGCGCGAACGTGCCCGGGCTTCTTGGAAAGGCGCGGCTAAGCAGACGGCTAATCCTGCTTACCAGCAGCTTCCGAAGTCTGACTTCGAAGGCTATCGCCAGACGCGCTCTGACAATTGCGAAGTGCTGGCCATCATCAAGGGAAATCAGGGCGCGCAGGAACTCAGGCCCGGCGAATCCGGCGAGATCATTCTCAATCACACTCCCTTCTACGCCGAGTCCGGCGGGCAGGTGGGCGATCGCGGATGGCTTTGCTCCGACGATCACAACACCGTCGTCGCCGAAGTGACTGGATGCTACTACCCGGTACAGGGCGTGCGCGCGCATCAGGTGGTCATGAAGTCAAAATCCCCACCCTCCGCAAAAAACGCGGAAGGGTGGGGCACCCTCCGCGTGGGTGACAAAGTCGATGCCGTGGTTGACACGGAGACGCGCTTTGCTACCATGCGCAATCACACGGCCACGCATCTGCTCCACGCGGGGCTGCGCGAGGTGCTGGGGAAACACGTGAAGCAGGCGGGGTCGCTGGTGGCTCCGAATCATCTGCGCTTCGATTTTTCACACTTCACCGGCGTTGAAGACGAAGAATTGCAGGATATTGAAGACATCATCAACAAAGAAGTTCTGCGCAACCAGAAAGTTGAGTCCATCGCCGATGTACCGATTGACACGGCCATCAACGAATATGGGGCAATGGCGTTGTTTGGCGAGAAATACGGCGACAAGGTGCGCGTCATCAAGATCGGAGATTTTTCGACGGAGCTGTGCGGCGGCACGCACACCGGCGCTACGGGCGAGATCGGGCTGATCAAGATTTTGAAAGAGGGAAGCGTTTCCTCGGGCGTGCGGCGCATCGAGGCCGTGACTGGCGAAGGCTCGCTGCGCCATTTCCGCAAAGATCATGAACTCGAAACCGTGGTCGCAAGCCTCGTCGGGCCCACCCTTTCGCAACAAACGCGAAAGGATGGGGCACCCGCGCGAAAGGATGGGGCAGCCGCTTCCGGGGAGATGCCGGCTTCTCCGGCCGAAGCGTTGAAACTCGAACTGGAAAAGAAAGACGCCGAAATCAAGCGTCTGGCGCGCGAACTCGATCAGGCGCGGATGAAGTCCGCATCGTCGACTACGGCCAACATCGGCGAAAAAGTCAAGGAAGTTCGCGGCGTCAAGGTGCTGGCCCACCGCGTGGACAATCTGGAGCGGGCGCAGATGCGTACGCTGGTCGATCAGCTTCGCGATAAACTGGGCTCGGCCGTGGTGGTGCTGGGCTCGGCTTCCGAGGGAAATGTTTCGCTCATCGTCGGCGTCACCAAAGACCTGACCAGCCGCATTCAGGCGGGAAAAGTCATCGGCCCGGTGGCCGAGAAAGTTGGCGGCAAAGGCGGCGGGCGTCCGGATCTGGCCGAGGCTGGCGGCAAAGATGCGGGGGCCCTCGACGCTGCCCTGGATGAGGCTTACAGTGTCGTCGCGTCGCTGTTAGGATAGGGGCTCTCTGTGCTACTCTGTGTCCCTTGGGGTTAGGGGCGTTTTCACTGCGGGGACACACCGGTTCACAAGGAAAACCATTCGGGGTCGCAATGCGCAATGGATGACCGGATTTATTTCGTCAAGCACCGCGGCCAGCAGATTCTGCTGCTGGACTATTCTCATGCCAACGCGCACGAGATGCAGCTTCTGTTGGAGCAAGTGCGGATCACGGTGGCGCAGCACGCGCGCGAGTCGCTGCTCACGCTCGCCGACTTCACCGGCGCCACGGTGGACCGCGCGGTGGCCACCAGGATCAAAGAAGTGCTGACGCTCGACCGTCCGTTCGTGAAGAAGTCGGCGTGGGTCGGCACCGAGAGCGTCCCGCACGCATTCATGGAAAGCTTCCACAATTTCTCGCAGCGCCAGTTTGCGACGTTCAAGACGCGCGAAGAGGCGATGGACTACCTGGCGGGAGAGTAATCCGCGAGCCCGCCCCTATCCGTTTACATAGCCATATCAGATAGCTATAATGGAAACATGCAAGTCAGCGTGGCCGATGCCAAGAACAAGCTTCCTGAATTGATTCGAGCGGTTGAGGATGGACAGCCGGTAACTATCTGCCGCAGGGGTGTGCCGGTGGCGGACATCGTGCGCACCCGGAAGTCCAGTCGCAAGGCGCGGATTCTGGGAACGTTGAAGGGCAAGATCCAGGTGATCGATCCGGATTGGTGGAAGCCGATGACGGCGGACGAGGTGGAAGATTTTCTGGCGGGGCGCGGCTGAGGTGCGCCTGCTTCTCGACACCGCAACACTGATCTACGCGGTCGAGGCGCCGGAGCGGCTCAGCAAGCGCGCGACCTCCGTTTTGAAGGACCCGGGAAATGTGCTCGAGTTGAGCGCGGTTTCCATAACGGAGATCGCGATCAAAACTTCCCTGGGCAAACTGAAACTCACGGGCACCATGGTTCGCCAGGCGGTCCAGGACCTCGACATTCGCATACTGGCCTTCACGGGCGAGCACGCTTTGCGATTGTTCGAGTTGCCGCTTCCTCTGCAGCATAGCGATCCCTTCGACCGCCAAATCATCGCTCAGGCGTTGTCGGAAAAGATTCCCGTGGTGACTCCGGACGAGAAATTCAGGTTATACGGCGGACTGAAGATTATCTGGTGAAGAAAGCTTTCAGTTGTCAGTTCTCAGTTTTCAGTTCTTCGCGATTCGATTTGAACGCAGGCGGGTTCTTAACTGGATGTAGGTTTCGCGGGCCACGCCGGGCGCCTCTATGTGGGTCAGGAAGAGCTTGCGCAGGGCAGCGGTGGTGAGGCGGCCTTCGATATAGGCGTCGTAAAGATCGGTGCCGGCGAGATATCCGAGTTGCTCGGCGACGTATTCATACTTCGGTCCGGTAAAGTCTGGAGCTTGGGCAATCGGCTCGGAAGCGCGATGGGAGCCCTGGTTGTCATGTGAATGGCTGTTGCGAAAATCGTGCGCACGGTGCCGAGTCAGGAAGTCGAGAGCTTCTACCGCGTCAACGAAAGGCAACGCAGTCTGGTGTTCGAGATCTTCACGCGTTACGTCGAACAATTCCTCCAGATCAGCATCGCGGAAGGCGGGACGCGCGGGATATAAAATGCGCGATCCGAAAAATGCGAGCGCGTGTTCGAACACCTCCAGGTAAAACGCGTCGTCTTTATCGAACGGTTTGGCCGCGGGAGCGCCGCCGGTTGCGGCGTGCTTCCCGGAAGGCTTGCCGTTCGAAAGATTCGGCAGTCCGCGACAGGCCTGATGAAGAAAGCGGGTGGCGTCTTCGGCGGCGGAGGTCATGGTGAACCGGCGTACGTACACGGCATTGATGGGCGCGAGGTACACACTGCCACGCTGGCGCACTTTTTGGAGCAGCGACCGGCGCTGATCGGCGGTGAATCCTTTGCGGGACAACAGGCGGCGCAGAAGCGCGTCCGAGCTGCGCGAATAGACTTCGGGCATGAGGTCAACCAGAAGCCTTGGCTGCGTTGTGTTTCGCGGGGAATATTGGTCGATGCCGAGAAAACGCACCATGCCTTCGATCAGGTTGTAGAGCGTGGGACCGAGGTCGGGCGCGCTGTCGTCGTTGTCGCTATGGTTGCTTCCCCAGCGGTCGAGGCAGAGGCGGTAGTGTTCGTATTTTTCCAGTGGCGTGGCATTGAAGACGCAGAGAACATTTTCGCTGGCTGTCTTGCGGACTGCGACGGCCTCGACATGGTCACCCGCCTCTCCGGCGGCGCGCCAGTAGAGGGAGTCGACGTTCTGGAGAACGGTGAGCACGGGGTCGCTGGGAATCCGCTGCCGGAGCAGGGCCGGAAGGTGTTGGGGAGCGAGATGCGACTCGCCGAAAAGTATCAGGACCAGTGCCTCGGAGTGGCGGCGGCGGAGTTCGGCAATTTTGTCGGCGGCATGGCGGTCGCGGGCCGCAATTTTGCGCAGGTCTTCGCGAGGCATGCAATCGAGGCCGTAGATAAAGGCGCCGTGGTCGCGAGCCGCGCAGAGCATTTCGTAAAATGGGGCCCACTCGTATCCCCAGTCGAGTTCGAAACGGACGCGCTGGCGCAACTCACCCTCTTCAATTTCGCCGCGGCGCCATTCGTCGAGGATGTGCTGGTCGTGGGAGAAAATGGTTTCCACTCCCAAGACTACCGGGCGCTGGCGGAGTTCGGGTCCGCGTAGAAGCGCGGCTAGATAGCGTTGCGAGTTGGGCAGCGCGTGGTAGTCGCCGACCAAAACAATGCCGGCATTGGCGATTTCGCGACGGACGTCTTGCGGTGCGATGACTTTTTCGTAGGAGCGGTAGGCCTCGAAAAACTCGCGAAGGTATTTGCATCCGGCGGCGGGATCGGCGGCGCGAATCTCACGCTCGACGCTGGCGATGGCGTGGAGTTGGGCCGCGCTGCGCCGCGATCGTAGGATGCCGGTGGTGGACATAATTCGTCGTTGGTCGTTAGTCGTTGGTCGTTCGCGATTCGCCTTCGCTGCCACGAATCTCGAAATCGCAAATCAGAGAGTACAAATTACTAATCAACCAGCTTTTCTTTCCGCCTTGACTTGGCTTCTCGGCGTCCCTATCCTCATTTTTTCGAGGCCCTGAAGCCGATGGGGTCTCGTGGAGCGTCAAACTTGCCTCTTCTTCCGCCGGAAAACCTGACGGTGGCCACTACCGGTGCCAGCGGGTCGTTATTTCTGAAGCACTTCTTGCTCACCGTGGAACGCGACACGCGCGTGAAGACGGTGAACTTCATCGCTTCCGACAGCGGCCTGCGCGTCATGGCCGAGGAACTCGCCATCGAAGGCCGCGCTGATCTTATAGGTCAACTCATCGGCGCGCCATCGGCAAAGATTCAGCAACAATCCAACTCCGATGTCGGCGCGAACGTGGCCAGCGGGTCGTACCCTGCGGACGCGATGGTCGTGATTCCATGCAGCGCCGGCACGCTCGGCCGCATTGCCAACGGCACGGCGTCGCGGCTGATCGAGCGCGCCGCCGACGTGACGCTTAAAGAACGGCGGCCGCTCGTGCTTTGCGTGCGCGAGACGCCGCTCAACAAGGTCCACATCCGCAACATGTCGCTGGCGGCGGACGCAGGCGCGACCATCTTCCCGCTGATCCCTATGTTCTATAACCATCCCTCGAGCCCCGATGCCATGGCGCACGAATTCGCCAACCGCGTGCTGGCCCACATCGGACTGCCCCAGGCGGATGCGTTTCGCTGGAAGGGGTGAGGCCAGTTCTCGGTTCCCAGTTCTCAGTTCTCAGAAAAAACCATGATTCCGCGGTTCTCCAGGTTTGACTGGGAGCCGGGAACTCCTTCAAAGATCAATGACTTGGGGGAAGCCGTTCCTGCCTTGCAGGAATGCTTTCAGTCTAGGGAAGGGGCACTGACGAAGGTAGGTATCTGCGGGGCATGTACTGTGAGTGCTGGCGCTTTTCACTGGGAACTGGTAGCTGACAGCCAAAAGCCAAAAGCCAAAAGCCAAAAGCCAAAAGCCAAAAGCCAAAAGCCAAAAGCCAAAAGCCAGCCCTGCCTCTTCGGCGCGGTTGACGGCGAGGCGGGTTTTTTGTAATCTGCCCTTACACCGGAGAGGAGGTGGTCGGATGACAAGTTCTGATAGTCATAGTAGAAGTACCAGACCAGGTGAGGTGGCTGAGTCTTAGGGCGGTTGCTCTAAGCGGAGTTCTCGAGGAACCTTTGGTCGGGGGAATCGGGGACAATCTCTCGCAAACGATCCGTGGGTATGGGTTGATCCGCCGGGCACAAGCTGTGCCGGGCACCGGAGCGACCGTGGTTCCCGGCACGCGTTTTTAGCGTGACGGGATGGTCGAGCGAGGGGCCACGAGAGTGACCACCTCAGTCAATCCCAAACAGTCCACCGGGCAGCCCGCAGGCTGAGAAGCTTGCGGGCTGTTCTATTTTTCAGGTGGCAAATTTCAGGTCCAAGGCTTAAGGAAAAGTCGAACGGGTCTGGCTCCCCTCTGGGGATTGGTTTGTCTTCTGCAACTTCCCGGCCTGGTACCCGAGCGTCTCCACCAGTTTCAGAACTTCCCGATACGTGGTTTCCTCCATGATGGGTGCTCGGTTCAATATCCACAGGTACTTTCGGCCAGGTTCGCCCACAATCGCATACTGATAGTCCGGGCTTAGGCCAATGACCCAGTAATCTCCGTAGAACGGCCAGAAGAATGTAACCTTCAGTTTGGCATTGCTCTTCGCATCGACCACCTTGGCCGTGCCCCGCGCGGTTATCATCTCTCCATTCTGCTTCCGGCACGCATTCACGACTTGGACCTTTCCGTCATCGCGCAGCGTGTAGATGGCAGTCGTGTCGGATTGGCAGTTACGCTGAAAGCGATTCGGATAACGAGCAATCTCATACCACTTTCCGGCGTAGCGGCGAAGGTCAACATGATCCACTGCGGTTAGTGGAGAATTGGAGGTAGCTTGCGCGGAACTGTGCTCTGCCCCCAACAAAAAACTCGCAAGAAATACGAACGCCCCACACACTTTCATGGCTGTACCCTCCGATTGTGACAGTTTATTCGTAGGAGCTGTCACGCGGTCGCGGCTCTATTTGCCAGGCGATGCCCCGGTACGAACCGTCAACCGTGGTGCGCTCGCGAATCGACGCGGCAACCCCAGTTTCTACGATGCGCAACTGAGAGCTGATAGCTGATAGCTGATAGCTGATAGCTGATAGCTGATAGCTTTCCTACCCCACGGCGCCGTGGAAAAAAATGTCGGTGTACTGCTCGACCAGTGCGTCTCCGGTGAGCGGGCCGCCGGGCTTATACCACTGGTAGATCCAGTTGATCATTCCAATCAGGGCGAAGGCGGCGGCGCGGGGCGTGACCTTGGAATTGGAAGTTGAATGGCGCTGACGCTGCACGTCGGCAATCAGGTTCTCGACGAAGTGGACGTAATCCTTCTTGCGCCCGTTGATCTTGCGGCGAAGCGCGGCCGGCAGGGGATGGTTCTCGTGCAGCATGACCGTAATCTCGCGGTCTTCGGGACTGAGCACAACCTCGATGTGAAGGCGGATGAGGGTGCGCAGGCGCTCTTCGGCGGCGTCGATGCGAGGCCCATCAGTGCCCGATACAGGGATGCGGCGTGCCACGTTGACGACCCGTTCTTCGGTGATATCCATGGCGTGCGACAGGATGTTGTAGAGGATTTCGTCCTTCGACTGGAAGTGGTGGTAAAGGCCGCCCTTGGAGAGCTTGAGGGCGGCGGCCACATCGTTCATGGAAGTGGCATCGTATCCGCGCTGTTGAAACAGGCGGGCGGCGGCGCGCAGGATTTCCTGGCGGGGTTCCTGGCGAGGTTCGAGGGCAGATTCGCGGAGCATCTTCACAGATAGTATCGCGGAATGAGGTCCGGCGTCAGGCGCTCCCAGCCTAGGCGGCACCGATAGGCAACCCCGGGCGAGCGACGTTCAACGAACCGATGTGGCCTAACTTGGGCCTCGAGGGAATCCGGGGATGGCGCCGGGCGGGCGAGGTGGATGGCCTGGCGACCCGAGCCGTAAAACCGACCGGTCGGTCGCCTTGCATTCAAGTATAATTACTGATTCGACCAACACAGATCCTAAAGGAGTTTTCCAGTGGCCACAGTGTTTTATCAGAAGGATGCCAAGCCAGAAGCGCTCAAGGGCAAGACCATTGCCGTTCTCGGCTACGGGTCGCAGGGACACGCGCAGGCGCAGAACCTGCGTGACAGCGGCTACGACGTGATTATCGGGCTCGATCCCGGGCGCGGTTCGGCGCAGCAGGCGCGCGCGGATGGAATGACCGTGGTCGCTCCGGCCGAGGCCGCTCAGCGCGCCGACTGGATCCAGGTGCTCACACCCGACGAGACCCAGGCCGCTTTTTACGAATCGGCCATCAAGCCGCACCTACGCAAAGGAAAAATACTTGGCTTCTCGCACGGCTTCGCGATTCACTTCAAGACCATCAAGCCTCCGAAGGATGTGGACGTGGTCATGATCGCGCCCAAGAGCCCCGGGCATTTGCTGCGGCGCGTGTATGCGCAGGGCGGAGGCGTGCCGTCGCTGCTTGCCATCCACCAGGATGCCAGCGGGCGCGCCCATGAATTCGGGCTTTGCTATGCGCACGGCATCGGCTCGACGCGGGCCGGGGTGCTGCAAACGACGTTCAAAGAAGAAACCGAGAGCGACCTGTTCGGCGAACAGGCGGTGCTTTGCGGCGGCTTGACTTCGCTGATGCAGAAAGGGTTCGAGACGCTGGTGGCGGCTGGATACGCTCCTGAGATCGCCTACTTCGAATGCGTGCACGAGATGAAGCTGATCGTCGATCTGATCTACGAGGGCGGGATGAGCCGCATGCGCTATTCGATTTCGAATACGGCAGAGTACGGCGACCTGACCCGCGGCGAAGTCGTTGTCGGAGATGAGACGCGCAAGGCGATGAAGAAAGTGCTTAAGCAGATTCAGAGCGGGAAGTTTGCAAAAGAATGGATCGAAGAGAACAAGAAGGGCGGCAAAAAGTTCGCCAAGCTGCGCGAGGCCGCGAAGCAGCATCCGATTGAAAAAGTAGGCGAGCAGTTGCGGGCCATGATGTCATGGCTGCCGTCGGAGAAGAAGAAAGGCGCGTAAGAGCAAGTTCTCAGTTGTCAGTTGTCAGTTCTCAGTAGAAGCGGCAGCGTTACGCCGGGAAATCCCCGAGCGGCGGCATCCACGAGCAACTGTTTTTACTGGCAACTGACAACTGAAAACTGACGACTGAGAACTCTCATTCCGCTACACTGTCGGCATACTCCCATGGACCTCAAACATCGAAGTCGCAATATCACTGACGGACGCGACCGAGCTCCGTCGCGCGCCATGTACAAATCCATCGGCTTCACCGACGAAGACCTGGCGAAGCCGCTGATTGCCGTGGCCAACACCTGGATCGAGACCATGCCCTGCAACTTCCACCTGCGCCGCTTGTCGGAGAAGGTGAAGGCAGGGATTCGCGCCGCCGGCGGCACGCCGATGGAGTTCAACACCATCGCGATTTCCGACGGCGAGACCATGGGCACCGAAGGCATGAAGGCATCGCTGGTGAGCCGCGAAGTGATTGCCGACTCCATCGAACTGGTTTGCCGGGGGCAGCTTTTTGACGCGGCAGTTTGCATTGTCGGATGCGACAAGACGATCCCGGCGGCGGCCATGGCGCTGGCGCGCATGAATCTGCCCGGCCTGGTGCTTTACGGCGGAACGATCATGGCGGGAAAGTTTCGCGGCAAGGACGTAACCATTCAGGATGTCTTCGAGGCCGTAGGTGCAAATGCCTCGGGCAAGATGAGCGACGCCGATCTGCTGGCGCTGGAAAATGTCGCGTGTCCGGGAGCGGGCGCGTGCGGCGGCCAGTACACGGCAAATACCATGTCCACGGTGATGGAGCTGATCGGGCTTTCGCCGATGGGATTTAACGGCATTCCGGCGATGGATCCGCGCAAGGACGAGGTCTCGTTTCGCTGCGGCGAAGTGGTGATGAATCTTCTGCGGCTGGGGATTCGTCCCAGCGATGTTTTGACACACGCGGCGTTTGAGAACGCGATTGCGGGCGTGGCCACGACGGGCGGCTCGACGAATGCCGTGCTCCACCTGCTGGCGATTTCGCGCGAAATGGGGGTTCCTCTCGACATCGACGATTTTCAGCGAGTCAGCGAACGAACGCCGCTCCTGGCCGACCTGAAGCCCGCGGGAAAATATGTGGCGGCGGATGTGGACGCGGCGGGCGGCATTCCAGTGATCGCCAAGCGGCTGCTGGATGGCGAGTATGCCGATGGTTCGGCGATGACCGTAACTGGGAAGACCTTTGCGGAAGAGGCCAACGCGGCGCAAGAGACGGCTGGACAGACGGTGATCGCTCCCCTGAGCAAGCCACTAAAGGTCACGGGCGGATTGGTGATTTTGAAAGGCAACCTGGCTCCGGGCGGCGGGGTCGTAAAAATGACGGGGCACGAACG
>Ga0181530_10004375_pt1 | contig 15028 bp, 11 predicted proteins | sample PEATcosm2014_Bin_42_FD_119769 | JGI IMG/M metagenome (GOLD analysis project Ga0181530, IMG submission 119769) | Peatland microbial communities from MTU Mesocosm Facility, Houghton, MI, USA - PEATcosm2014_Bin10_60_metaG | ecosystem: Environmental > Terrestrial > Soil > Wetlands > Peat | place... | reverse complement strand
GTGACGAAGGCCAGATAGGCATAGGCGGCGGAGTGCGACTTGTTGAACCCGTAGCCCGCGAACTGCTCCATCAACTCGAAAATCTTCTCGACCTTTTTCTGCGGCAGGCCGCGCTCCACCGCGCCCCGGATGAAGCGCTGGCGCTGTTTGGCCATCTCCTCGGCATTCTTCTTTCCCATGGCGCGGCGCAGCACGTCGGCTTCGCCCAGCGAATACCCGGCCAGGCGGTTGGAGATCTGCATCACCTGTTCCTGGTAGACGATCACGCCGTAGGTCTCTTCCAGCAACTCTTTCAACTCCGGCAGATCGTACTGCACGGCGCGCCGCCCCCACTTGCGTTCGATGAAGTCGTCCACCATGCCGCCCTGAATCGGGCCGGGCCGGTAGAGCGCGTTGAGAGCCGTGAGATCTTCCAGACGGCTGGGTTGATAGCGCCGCAGGATGTCGCGCATGCCGCTCGATTCGAACTGAAACACGCCGCTGGTGAAACCCTTGCAGAAGATCTGGTAGGTGGCCTTGTCGTCCAGCGGCAGATCTTCCGGCACCAGCACCACGCCGTGCCGTTTCTCGATGAGCCGCAGCGCGTCCTGGATCAGCGTGAGCGTGGTGAGGCCCAGGAAGTCCATTTTGAGGAGCTGCAGTTTGTCGAGGCCGTTCATGTCGAACTGCGTCACAATTTCGTCGCGGTTGGTCTTGTAGAGCGGCACCAGTTCCTTGAGCGGCTGTGGGGAGATGACCACGCCCGCGGCGTGCACCGAACAGTTGCGCGCCAGGCCTTCCAGGCGCAGCGCCACCTTGAGCACCTCGTCCACGCGCGGGTCTTTCCTGGCGGCCTCGGTGAAGCCGGGCTCCTGATCCATGGCGTCTTTCAGTTTGATATTGAGGACGTTGGGCACCATCTTGGTGAGGCGCTCCACCTCCGCGAAGGGCACGTCGAGCACGCGGCCCACGTCCTTGATGGCGGCCCGCGCGCCCAGCGTGTTGAAGGTGATGATCTGCGCCACCTGCTCGCGGCCGTACTTCTGGGTGACGTAATGAATCACCTCGCCGCGGCGGTTCATGCAGAAATCCACGTCGATATCGGGCATGCTGACGCGTTCGGGGTTGAGGAAGCGTTCGAACAGCAGGCCATATTGCAGCGGATCGATATCGGTGATGGCCATGGCGTAGCCCACCAGGCTGCCGGCCGCCGATCCGCGCCCGGGTCCCACCGGGATTCCCTGCCCCTTGGCGTAGCGAATGAAATCCCAGACGATCAGAAAATAGCCCGAGAACTTCATCTGCTGAATCATCTGGATCTCACGGTCCAGGCGCTCGGTGTATTCCGCCAGGTCGTGCTTGAGCATCCCCTTGGCGCGCATCGCTTCCAGGCGGCCGCGGCGCTTTTCGAACCCCTGGCGCGCCACGTACTCGAAGTAGGTGTCGGTGGAGTGTTCCGGCGGCACGTCGAACTTGGGAAACGGCTCCTGAATCTTTTCCAGCTCGACGTGGCAGCGCTGCGCGATTTCCCAGGTGCGATCGACGGCGTCCTCCAATTCGCCGAACAGCTCCATCATTTCGTCGCGCGTCTTGAGATAGAAATCCGGCGTGGCCCACCGCATGCGGTTGGGGTCGCTCATATTCTTCCCGGTCTGCACGCACAGCAGAATCTCGTGCGCCCGCGCATCTTCCTTGCGCAGGTAGTGGGAATCGTTGGTGGCCACCAGCGGCAGCCCGGTTTCGTGCGAGAGGCGGTTGAGTTCCGGGGTCAGGCGGCGGTCCTGCTCGAGGTGATGGTCCTGGATCTCGAGAAAGAAATTCTTGCGCCCGAAGATGTCGGCGTAGGAGTGCGCCAGGCGTTTGGCGTCGTCGTACTTGTCGGAAAGGATGGTCTCCGGAATGTGGCCGCGCAGGCACGCGGACATGCCGATCAACCCTTTGGAGTGCTGGCTGAGCAGGTCCATATCGATGCGCGGCTTGTAATAGAAGCCGTCCAGATAGGCGGTGGAGACCAGGTTGATAAGGTTGCGGTAGCCTTCCTGGTTTTCGCAGAGCAGCACCAGGTGGTTGTAGCGGTCGGTATCGGAGCGGGTCTTGTGGCCCTTTTGCGAGACGTACACTTCGCAGCCGATGACCGGATGCACGCCGGCATTCCTGGCGGCGTTATAGAACTGCACCGCGCCGAAGAGGTTGCCGTGATCGGTCATGGCGACGGCCGGCATTTTCTGTTCGGCCGTGATCTTCATGAGCTGATCGATTTCGCACGCCCCATCGAGAAGCGAATAATCCGTGTGGCAGTGCAGATGGACGAAGGGCATGATGGGCGTCTGGCTCCTAGCCGGGGGAGGCTATTCGGGAAACGAGGTACCTCTTCATTTTACTCGGGAAGAGAGGCCGAACTGGATATTTTCGCGGAGGCGTGGATCGAGAATGGGTGCGGCGAATTGGTACCAGGCGATTTTCCGGGCTCCTTTTTGGTGGACCAGCACGCCGCAACCGCGCTAGAGGAAGCCCGAAGGAGGGTCGGGCAGCTCACCGAACCGGGCGGTCCGGGGAGACGCCCAGGATGCGGTCCCGCGCAATGTCTATAGTGCTTCTTTGAGCTTTCCGCCGATATTGTTCAAAGGCCTTGCGGCCCACGCCCGTGAGACGGAGTAACGTCTGCGGCACCTTGCCACGATAGGTCTTCGTCACCTCGACGTAACCAGCCTCCTCCAGTCGGGAGAGATGGCTCGAGAGCGTGCCTTTGTTCATACCGGTTTCGTGTTGTAGATAAAGAAAGTCGCTCCGCTCCACGCAGAATGACCGGGACAACATCGCTATTGGCAGCGACTTCGCGGCGAGGATCTCAACGGGCCGGCCTCGTTGTTGATAAGAGACAACTATTCAGTTGACACTGTAAACCAAAGAATTTACAGTTAAATAGTGATCGGTGGCTTCAGACATAAAGGGCTCGAAGAGATTCATCTCGCCGCGAAGACACGCCGGATCCGCGCCGATCAGATCAGGAAGTGCGTGCGCATCCTGCAATTGCTGGACGTAGCGGAGCAACCGGAGGACATGAACATCGCCGGCTTTCGCTTTCACGGCCTGCAAGGCAACCCGAAACGCTGGTCCGTGCGCGTGACAGGGAACTACCGCATCACTTTCGGCTGGTCGGGCGAAAGCGCCTTGGATGTCGATTATGAAGACTACCATTAGGGAGGGAGTTATGGAGAGAAAGAACGGCCTGCCGCCCGTGCATCCGGGCGAGATTATCAAGCAAGACATTCTGCCGTCTGCCGGCCTGTCCGTGACGGCCGCGGCAAAAGCTCTGGGTGTGTCCCGCCAGATGCTTCACGATATTCTGGCGGAGCGCAAACCTTTGTCCGCCGTCATGTGCCTGAAGATCTCGCGCCTGTTTGGCAGCTCGCCGGAAGTATGGATGCGGTTGCAGGCCGCCTACGACCTGAAGAAGGCTGAGCAAAACAGGAAAGTTATGCAACGCGTCGCACGGATCGTGCCTATAAAGGCGGTCGAAGAGCTTCGGGCCTGAGCGCTTTCACGTGCCGGCAACAGCCTAAACAGGAAAAGAAAATCACCACGTTCAGGCTGACCCGTTTCCGACCCCGTTTCCGACCGATCACCGGCGTCGCGCCCCGCGCGGGGCGCGTGGATTGAAACCGGCAGCACCAGACAGTGACAGTCACATGCGACGTCGCACCCGCGAGATAAAGGCGTCCTCTGTCGGAAGCAAACTACAGCACGGCCTGGAGGTCACATGCGACGTCGCACCCGCGAGATAAAGGCGTCCGTCACCTTTCCCCCCGGAAAGGACACCACCACCGGGGACTGGGGCAAACCGAAGCCGCACAAGACAGCGGCTTGACGTTACTCTTCGCCAGTATAGGAGCAGACCCCCGGCAGGTGTACGATAAGCAGCGTGGGCGTCGAAAACGTCAATCCTCACGAGGAACTTGCCAGGCTCGACGAGCAGATCCAGTCGGCCACCGGGCTTGCCGCACTGAAGCCGATCTTTTTGCGGCTGAACGAAATCCTGCAGGCTTTCCCCGATGATTTCGACATACAGTTGACCGCCAACGAAATCAAGCAGCGTCTGATGGCGCGTGGCACGCTGCTCAAGCAACTGGAAACCACCCCGCCGCCGTCTCCCGCGCCAACTGCGCCCGCGCCCGCGATGCCCGCGCCACCACCGCCTACACTGACACTTTCTTTCCTGGATGCCGGGGCGCCTGCGCAGGTTGCCCCAGCCGAACCGCCGGTGCAGTTGCCGTTCCCTTTATCCGGCTCCGCTCCGCCCGAGCAGCCTCCGTCCGCACCCGCCACGGAGGTTGAGAATCCGCCTCCGCCACCCGCCGGGCGTCCGGCGACCCCTCCGGCGCCGCAGCGCCCCAGGCTCCATTGGAACCGGGCGTTGCTGATCGTGCCAATCGCCGGTCTGTTGGTTGCAATGGCATGCATTTTTTGGGCGGTGCATGAAACTCGCCAGCGCCGCGCGAACGCCGCGGCCGTCGAAGTCCACCTTGCGACCACTCCCCCGGGCGCGTCCGTAACGGTGACCGGGAAACCATCGGTCGGCGCCGCCGGCAAGACCACCACCTGCACATCCGATTGCAAGCTGGCGCTCGAACCGGGCACTTACCAGGTTTCCGCGTCTTTGGATGGGTTCGAGCCCGCGGCGGGCGCCGTCACCGTGACGGCCCGGCATCCCACGGCGGTCCGCCTGACCCTCCGGCCGCTGGCACAATCCGTTCGCCTGTTGACCGATCTGGTCCAGGGCAAGGTGGTGGTGGACGATGGGCCGCCGGTCAATCTGGAGGAAGGCCAGTTGGTACTCGACAAGGTGGCTCCAGGCGCCCACACCATCAAAGTCACCGGGCCGAACGCGGACGCCTCGTTCTCGTTTGAGATCGCGGATGCGCGGTTACCCGCCGTGGCCGGCCCGGTAAACGCGCGGAACATGATCGCCGTCCTGGTGGCCAGCTTCGGAAAGCAGGCGCGCGTCGTCACCAATGCAGGCCCCTGGAAGCTCGCGGTCAACGGCCAGCCGCAAAGCGATGCCGGTCCGGCCGGGGCGGACCTCACAAGTTTTCAGCCCGGGGTGAATGAGATCGTGGTGGGCGAGGGCGGGGATCAGCGCAACATGAGCGAAAGCTTTGGCGCCGCGCCCATGTTGACCGCGTTCCTGAAAACGGACGTCAATGCGGGCACGCTGATTGTCTCGGCCGGCCAGGATGACGTGCGCGTGTTTCTGAACGACAAACAGTACCGGCGGCCCACCCAGCGCGGCCAGTTGCGCATCCAGACCCTCGGAAAGGTGACGGTCAGGGTGGCCAAGAGCGGCTTCGAGGACGAGCCCGCGCAAACCGTCGAAGTTAAGAAGGGCGCGGAAGTGCGCCTGCAGTTCGACCTGAAACCGCGGCCGCAATTCGGCTCGCTCGAAATCCACGGCGCGCCGGCCGGCGCCGAGGTTCTGGTCGATCAGAAAAGCGCCGGCACGGTGGATCCGGGCGGCGAGTTCAGCCTCGGCGCCATCCAACCGGGCGACCACACCATCGAGCTGCGGCGCGATCGCTACCTGCCGAAGCGGCTGTCGCGAACCTTCCGCGCCGGCCAGGCCGTAGTGCTGGCGGCCGCGGACGTAGTCTTGGCCCCCGCGAACGGCACGGTCCGGCTGACACGCAACCCCGCATCGGCAACCATCGCGTACCGCCGCGGCGACGACGCGGAGTCGCACGAAGTCCGCGGAGACCAGATCGAGTTGCCCCCGGGCAACTACGCATTTTCAGCGAGCGCGCCGGGATTCATCGAATCGACAACCCGCGTCCAACTGGCCGCCGGCGAAAACCGCGAAGTGGTTTTCACTCTGGTTGGTGAGCGGCCGGCCGCGCCTCCACCCGTAGTGGAAAGCGGCATGGCGGATTTCGAGGACGCGCAGAGCTGGAAGAAGGACGGCGCCAATTGGGTCCACAAGGGTGGCGGATTCGTGCCATATAAGCTGCCGCCCAAGGGCGTCTTCACCTTTACGGTGGAACTCTTGAAAGGCGGCGGCGTATTCCGGGCGGGCCAGATCCGCTGGTGCCTGCAATATGTCGACGCCAGGAATTACCTGCTCTTCGAGATGGATCGGAAGAACTTCTGGGCCGGTGTGATCCAGAAAGGCACGCGCTTCGAGCGAGTCAAGGCGCCGCACAATCTCGGCAATCAGAAGGCGTTCACCATACAGATCGAGGTGACGCCGGATCGCCTGGTGCAAAAGGTGCGCGTGGGCGGCGAGTGGAAGGTGCTGGATACTTTTTCCGAGCCGGGCCGCGATTTCACCCAGGGCAAATTCGGTTTTCTGATCCAGGGGAACGACGAGATCGCGATTTCCGATTTCAAGTTCCTGCCGAAGTGACCCCGGAAAAGGGGACAGACGCAATTTGCGGGGTTAGCGAATGCGCCAGCGAAAAATGCGTCTGTCCCCTTTTCGTCCAAAGTGACGGCCTGAAGTCCACACGCATGTTATGAGACTACGGGTTCGCCGTGGACTATTGTTCCACAACTGCCGGTGCCACTTTGGTGGCCGACCACTCTCCAGAGTCGTCTAAGATCGTAGCGTGGGCTATCCCGTCCGGTTGGTCGGCGACTCGTACATTGGCCCGAAACGGCGTTGGAGGTAGCGTGGCACTGGATTAGTCTCGCGAAGTCTCCGTCACGCAGTTGAGAGTCGCGCCTTGCAGTAGGGCGAAAACTGTCCTGCCAGGAATCCCACCTGCATTCCATCGCGGGACCATCCGCATGGTCAGGTCGGTATGCGCCGGCCAATGCAAACGGAGCGTTGTGCGGAAATACTCGCAGCTTCGCACGTGCTCTCGTCAACCGTGCAACGGAGGCATTCGCGATCTCCCGTGCGAGACCCGCTACGGCTTCTGCGCGGGCCGGAAGACCCGGCCGTCCTTCATGACTTCGACGATCTTCCGCACGTTGCGCACGTCCGCGGTCGGATCCGCGCTCAGCACCACCAGGTCCGCGGCCATGCCCGGCGCGATCGTCCCTCGGCCGGCTGCCTGCCCGACGGCCATGGCGCTCACCTGGGTGGCCGCCTGGATCGCCGCCTCCGGCGTGAAGCCGCACTGCTCCACCAGCAGGATCATCTCATCCACCACGGCCGGGCCGGCATCCGCCTGGCTGGCGGAGGCCAGCCCCTGGCTGTCGGTTCCGGCGTCCACCAGCACCCCCGCATGGTGCGCTGCTCGCGTCACGGCGTAGATCCAGGGCAGAAGGCCCTTCCCGAACGCGTCCGGCGAGCGTTCCGCTCCCTGCTGGAACACCCGCAGCGTGGCATCGAGGATGGTGCCGTGCTCTTTCATCTGTTCGAGTAGCGCCGTGATCTTCGGGTCGTCCGGCCGGATGTGCGTGAAGTCGCCGAAGGCCCGCGCGCGGTAATCCGGAGGGACATGGGGCGCGGCCTCCCACACCAGGTAGGCCGTGTGCGAGACCGTGGTGGCGCCCGCCGCCACCGCGTCGCTGGGCTTCGCCGGAAACACCGTGGCGTGGGTCCACACCAACAGGCCCTGGCGGTGCGCCTCCGCCGCGATTTCCTTCACCAGCGCCGCCGGCAGGTTGGCGTACAGCTTTACGCCGGTGGCGCCCGTGGCTTTGGCCTCCGCCACCGCCATGCGGATATCGGTGGTTTCATCCACCGCCCGCATCCAGGGCGCGCTGCCCAGCATGACGCCGCGCGATGCGTCCGGCACGCGCGCGTCTTCATAGAAGAACGCCGGCCCGGCCATCAGCGCGCTGTAATATATGTCCGGCCAGCCCGGCGCATCCAGGCGGGCTTCCCGCGCCAGGTATGCCAGCACTCGCGCGTCCCCCGCCATGTCGCGCAACCCGGTGACGCCGTCCAGCAGCAAGCGGCCCAACAGGTCGCGGTATCGCGCCACGTCCCCGCTGCCTTCCGTGAGGTGTACGTGGGCGTCGATCAGCCCCGGGATGACCCACTTGCCGGCCAGGTCCTCGACCCGCGCGCCGTTGGGCACGGGCCGGCTGTCCGCCGGATAAACCGCCGCGATGCGGCCGCCCCGGATCATCACTGTAAAGTCGGCCATCGCAGCCGCGCCCGTGCCGTCGATCACCGTGGCGTGCGTCAACGCCACTGTTTCCGCCGCCGGTTGCGCCCGCGCCACCGACGCCAGCGCCAGTACCGCCATCACCAGTCGCATGTATCCCCCGCGTCTCCAGCATAGCGTTCCCCCGGAGTCGCTCGGGACGCGGCTACCGAACATCAGGCTCGCCACCATAGCCTACGGGATGAGCTGGGTCCAGTCCAGGGTCGCGGCCAGTTGTTGGCCAATGGTTACCAGAGTGGGAATAGCCGAGAGATCGGCTTCGTCGATGTCGCTGGGGAGAAGCGGGTTGAAGCTTGTCATGACGCCGGGCCACTGGCGGTTCACGGCTTCGTCGGCCCAGTCCTCGGAGGTGTCGACCAGCGTGCTGGTGGTCCAGCCGATCACGTTCAACAGACCGGAAGGCGGAGTGTCGGAACCCGGGAAGTAACCGGTTCCGAGAGCGATCGCGCGGGTGCCGGCGGGAGTGAAGGTGTCGAACTCGAAGGCCTCGACGCAGGCTTGGTAGACGGGATTGGCGGTGCCGCCGACGCCGCCATCGAAAAAGGTGGTGGTCTGGCCGTCGATGTCGTCGATCGTCCAGTGGTCGAAATAGGTGGGTGCGCAGGCGGAGGCGACGGCGGCATCGACCAGCTTGACGGATCCGGTGGTTCCGGCGTTCTGGGGATTGTCCTTGACGAAGAACCAATTGTGTCCGTTCATCGCGGTGGCGGAGATCATCACGCCGATGGGGCAATCGTTGACAGCCCAGGAGGCGGCCGAGCCCAGGACACTCACCAGGACGTCGCGGAGGTGAGTAGGATCGTACATGAAGCCTTCGGCGACCCGCTTGGCGTCCGCGATGATGCCGGTGGGGGTGAAGATTTCTTGGGAACGGTCGGTGTAAATTTTGAGAATATCCGCGGCCGGGATGCCGGCGGCGATGGCTGCCGTAAGCAGGGCGCCGGTGGAAGTTCCGGCGCAGTAGGCGATGTGGTCGCGGGTCAGCCCGCCGAGTTGCGCTTCGAGTTTCATCAGGCAGCAGGTGGGGATGATGCCACGGATGCCGCCGCCACGGATCGAGAGAATGTATCGCATGGTTTGCGTTGCCCTGGGCTATATTATCACTCGATTCGAAGCGGATACATGAGCAGTATCCGCAATGGAAGCGGGATGACCTTGGCGCGCCCACTGGCTCCGGCGCCGGCGGGGCCGCGGACTCTTGGAAACGAAAAGTGGTAGGGACGGGCAGATTCGAACTGCCGACCTGTCGCTTAGGAGGCGGCCGCTCTATCCATCTGAGCTACGTCCCCACTGGTAGCTTCATTGTACCGTGGCGGCCGGCCTTCATCGGGCGCGCCCGCCGGCCAACCCTTTGCGGCCGATGTCGCGCCGGTAGTGCATCCCATCGAAGCCGATCGGCTCCACGGCTTGATAGGCGCGCGCGATGGCTTCGGGAAGATCGTCGCCGCCGGCGGTCACGCCCAGCACGCGTCCGCCGGATGTTTCCAGGCCGCTCGGTCCCATACGAGTGCCTGCGTGAAACACCGTGGCGCCGGTCCGTTCCGCCGCTTCCACGCCATGGATGGGCTTGCCGGTTTCGTAGGAACCCGGATAACCGCCCGACGCCAGAACCACGCAAACGCTGGGACCGCGCCGCCATTCGAGCTTCACACCGGCGAGCGAGCCAGTGGCCGCGGCGACCAGAGCCGGCACGAAGTCCGAAGCCATGCGGTGCATCAGCGGTTGCGTTTCCGGGTCGCCCAGGCGGACGTTGAACTCGAGCACTTTCGGGCCGGCGTCGGTCATCATCATGCCGGCATAGAGGAAGCCGGTGAATCTGGTGCGCGCGACGGTCGGGTACATCACCCGGTCGAGGATTTCACGCGTCTCAGCCTCGGTGAGGATGGCGCCGTCGCAATACGCGCCCATGCCGCCGGTGTTGGGACCCGTGTCGCCATCGAAGACCGCTTTATGATCCTGAGTGGGGGCCAGCGGAACCACGTTGCGGCCGTCGCACAAGGCGATGAAGCTGACTTCCCGGCCGCGCAGGAATTCTTCCACCACCAGGCGCCCCGTGAGAGTGTGGAGAGCCGTCTCGGCTTCGGCGCGATCGTGCGCAATGACGACGCCCTTTCCGGCAGCCAGGCCGTCGGCCTTCAGGACTACCGGGAAACCGAAACGGTCCAGGGCGCGGCGCGCTTCGGCGGCGGTATCCACGGTGACAAACGCGGCCGTCGGAATATTACTTTGTACAAAAAAGTTCTTTGCGAAAACCTTGCTGCCCTCCAGTTGCGCGGCCTCTCGATCCGGACCAACGATCTTGCGGCCGCGCGCGCGGAACTCGTCCACCACGCCGTCGACCAGCGGCGCTTCGGGCCCGACCACCGTCAGCGCGGCGTCGATCTCCTCCGCCATGCCCAGGAATGACGCGCCCGCCGGCAGGCACGTGGCGACGTGCGCAATCCCCGGATTGCCCGGCGACGCAAAGACTTCGACGCCCTTCGACTGAGCCAGCTTCCAAGCCAGGGCGTGCTCCCGCCCGCCGCTTCCCAGGACCAGGATTCTCATTTCGCTACAATCATAACAATGCAGGAGAAGTACGACGTAGTCGTGGTGGGAGCGGGTCACGCGGGATGCGAGGCGGCGCGGGCTTGCGCGCGCATGGGACTGCGCACTGCCATGGTCACGATGAACCTGGACCTCATCGCGCAGATGTCGTGCAATCCGGCGATCGGCGGAATCGCCAAGGGCCACCTGGTGCGGGAGATCGACGCGCTGGGCGGCTTGATGGGGGAAGTGGCCGATGCCGTGGGCATCCAGTTCCGCCTGCTGAATACCAGCCGCGGGCCGGCGGTGTGGTCGCCGCGCGCCCAGATGGACAAGAAGATGTACCGCGCCCGCATGCGCGAAGTGTTGGAACAGGAGGCCAACCTGCGCATCAAGCAGGCCGAGGTGGCGGCGCTTGCCATCGACGGTCGGCGCGCCCATGGCGTGTACCTGCGCGATGGACGCAGCCTCGAAGCCGGCGCGGTGATCGTGACCACCGGGACATTCTTGAATGGCCTGGCGCACGTCGGCGAAATGCAGTACAGTTGCGGACGCAATGGCGAAGCGCCGTCGCAATTGCTGGGAGATCAACTTCGCACGCTGGGATTGCGATGGGCCCGCTTCAAGACCGGGACTCCACCGCGGCTGGACCGCCGGACCATCGACTGGTCGCAATTCGAGCCGCAGCCAGGTGACGCCGATCCAACACCGTTCTCCTTCCTCACCGCGCGCATCGACCGCCCTCAGATCGAATGTCACATCGGCTACACGACCGATGCCACGCGCCGCATCTTAAAGGAAGCCATCCCGCGTTCGCCGCTCTATAGCGGGCAGATTGAGGGTGTGGGACCGCGGTATTGCCCGTCGATCGAGGACAAGATCGTCAAGTTTCCGGACAAGGCCCGTCACCAGATTTTCCTGGAGCCGGAAGGCTTCGACACGAACGAGGTCTACGTGAATGGGATGTCGACTAGCATGCCCATCGACGTGCAGGCCGCCATGGTGGCTTCGATTCCCGGGTTGGAACAGGCCGAGATGATCCGGCCCGGCTATGCCATCGAGTATGACGCCATCGACCCGCGGGAACTGGATCACACCCTGGAGGTGAAGTCGATTGCGGGGCTGTATCTGGCCGGGCAGATCAACGGCACCTCGGGGTACGAAGAAGCCGGTTGCCAGGGATTGGTGGCGGGCATCAATGCCGCGTGCCGCTTGAGCCGCAAGGAGCCGGTGATCATCGGCCGCACGGAGGGTTACACGGGAATCCTGATTGACGATCTGATTACCAAGGGCGCCGATGAGCCATACCGCATGTTCACTTCGCGCGCCGAGTTTCGGCTGCACCTCCGCATCGATAACGCGGACTCCCGTTTGACTCCGGTGGGCCGCCGTGCCGGCCTGGTAACCGACCAGCGGTGGGAGACGCTCAACCGGAAACTGCGGCAGAAGGCCCAACTTACCGGGGCACTGGAGCAGCACCGCAACGGACAGTGGCTGAAGCGGCCGGAAGCGTCGATTGCGGAGATTTCCGGTTGGGTGCGTGAGATTCTGGGCGAAGAACCGGTGCGGGGCCTGGTCGCGACAGTCGAGACCGAAGCCAAGTATAGCGGCTATATCGCGCAGCAGGAACGGCAAATCGAACGAATGAAGGACGCCGAACGCCGGCCGATTCCAGCGGCGTTCGGGTTCGGAGGGATTCCGGGGCTGTCGCGCGAAGTACAGGATAAACTGGAGCGAGTGCGCCCGGAGACGTTGGGCCAGGCGGCGCGCATCCCTGGTGTCACGCCGGCGGCCATCGCCATTCTGGATGTTTACCTGAGCCTGGATCGTGTTTGCTGATTTCCCACTGTCGGCGGAGCAAAAAGGCGCGCTCGAGGCGCATCTGGATATGCTGCTGCGATGGAACCAGAAGCTGAACCTGACGTCGATCCGCAATCGGGAAGAGGCGATTCAACGTCACTATTGCGAATCTTTGTTCCTGGGAATGCACTTGCCGGCGGGGGCCTGGAAGATCGCGGACGTTGGTTCGGGCGCTGGTTTTCCCGGTTTTCCCGTGGCGGTGTTGCGCCCGGATTGTCAGGTGACCTTGATTGAGTCTCATCAGCGAAAGGCAGTCTTTCTGCGGGAGAGTTCCCGGAAACAGACGAACATTCGGGTTTTGGCGAAGCGGGCCGAAGAAGTGACGGAACGGTTTGACCGTGTGATCTCCCGGGCCGTCAGCTATGAAGATTTGGCTTCGTTCCTAAAGAATCTTGCCCCTGCCGCCGATCTATTGACTGGAGGAGAAGAGCCTCCAGCGGAAATCGGGTTCGTTTGGCAAGCTGCCGTCCCCCTGCCATGGGGTAAGCAGAGGTTTCTCCGAACCGGAGTTGCAGTTTCACGTGAAACAGCGAAGTGATGAAAAGTGATGTCTATTCCGGGGAAGCGCCGGATACCTCTGGTTTCACGTGAAACGATAACCATGCTAGTATGGCCGATTGAGCCGAGTCTTTGCGATTACGAACCAGAAAGGTGGGGTTGGGAAAACCACCACCGCCATTAACCTAGCGGCGGCTTTGGCAGCCAATGACTTCCGGGTGCTGGTGATTGATTCGGACCCGCAAGGCAATGCCACGACTGGACTTGGCGTAAACAAGGACACCAACCGGCCGAGCCTTTATGATGTCCTTCTGGCGGACGCGGCTGCCAAAGACGCGATTGTGGCGACTGAGTTCGAGGGGCTTCACCTGATTTCCGCAGATAAGAACCTGGTTGGCGCCAATCTGGAGTTAGTGGATCTGCCGAATCGAGAATTTCGGCTGCGAGAACGGATTGCAGCGATTCGGGACGAATACCGCTTTGTCTTGATCGATTGCCCACCCGCGCTGGATTTGCTTACACTTAACGCGCTCATTGCGGCCGATTCGGTGCTGGTCCCGATTCAGTGCGAATTCTTCGCATTGGAAGGCATTTCGGAGCTGATGGACACGATTGAACGGATCCGGCAGGGCTTCCAACACCCATTGGCGGTTGAAGGGATACTGCTGACACTGTTCGACGACCGAAACAACCTCACCCGCCAGGTGGCCGCCGACTTGACCGAGTTCTTCGGCGAACTGGTGTTCAAGACCGTGATTCCGCGGAGTATACGCCTCGCGGAAGCCCCGAGCTTCGGCAAGCCAATCCTGGCGTATGACCCCCGCTCGCGGGGCGCGGAAAGCTACATCAAGCTGGCGAAAGAGATTTTGGACCATGAACAAACCCGACAATCCGCGCAAAGCGCTCGGTAGAGGCCTGGGGACGCTGCTGCCGACGCGGCCGCAGCCGGTTCCAGCTCCCACCGAACCGTCGGCACAGACGGTCTCCATCCACTCCATCGATCCCAATCCGATGCAGCCGCGGCGGGTCTTCCAAGCGGAGCGCCTGGCGGAACTGGCGCAATCGATTCGCTCGAGCGGCATCATCCAGCCGCTGGTGGTACGCCTGGTTGGCGGCCGCTATCAATTGGTCGCGGGCGAGCGGCGGTGGCGCGCGGCGAAATTGGCGGGGGTCGAGCAGGTTCCGGTCACCGTGCGGGAGATTCCCGATGATCGATTGCTCGAAATCAGCTTGATCGAGAACATCCAGCGCGAGGATCTCAATCCTATTGATACGGCCCTGGCCTTCTCGACGCTGACAACCGAGTTCGCTCTTAGCCCGGAACAAATCGGCCAGCGGACCGGAAAGGATCGCACCACCGTAGTTAATTTCTTGCGTCTTCTGCAACTCTCCGAAGACCTGCAGCAACTGGTGGCGGAGCGGCGCCTTTCGGCCGGACACGCGCGCTGCCTGCTCACTTTGCCGACCCTGGCGTTGCAGCGGGAAGTTGCGGAGAAGGCCGTGGCGCAGGGTTGGTCGGTGCGCCAGATGGAACGGACCACTCAGAAAATGATGGCCGACCGCCAGCCGAAACACGTGGATGAAGTGCAGATCGACCCTAACGTGAAAGCCGCGATCCAGGAGATGGAGCGCGTGCTGGGGACTCGCGTGCGCATCACCGAGAAGCGCAAGGGCGGGAAAATCGAGATTGAGTACTACTCGGCCGAAGACCTCGACCGCATCTACGACACGATTGTGGGTGAGACGAAGTAACCGGCTGCGCTCCTATTTCAGGAGCCGCAGGATATCGGCCAGTTCTCTGCGGATTTCGGGTAACGGATCCTCGGAAAACAATTCCTGCTGAGCTTGTTTTGCGACGCGCGGTGGCTTGGGGGCGCGCGCTTCGGCCTGCAGCGACTGCCGCGCGCCTTCGATGGTGAAGCGCTTGTCGCGCAGCAGATGCTTGATGCGCAAAAGCAGTTCCACGTCTTTGCGGCGGTAAAGGCGATGGCCGGTGCCGGATTTCTTGGGAGAGAGCACGGGAAACTCGGTCTCCCAGTAGCGCAGAACAT
>Ga0181530_10004374_pt1 | contig 15029 bp, 9 predicted proteins | sample PEATcosm2014_Bin_42_FD_119769 | JGI IMG/M metagenome (GOLD analysis project Ga0181530, IMG submission 119769) | Peatland microbial communities from MTU Mesocosm Facility, Houghton, MI, USA - PEATcosm2014_Bin10_60_metaG | ecosystem: Environmental > Terrestrial > Soil > Wetlands > Peat | place... | reverse complement strand
ACCGTGGCCTGATACGTACCGGGCGCAAGCCCAGCCGGGTTCGCAAAAATGGTTGTCCCGGAAGTGTTGATCCCCTCCGCCGGGTCGACGACTCCCGTAGTCGAGTAGAGAGACAGCCAATTCGCCGATTGATTTCCAGCTGGCAGGTAGGCAGTCGTAACGTTGAAGATCAATTGACTCGTTCCGCCGTCCTGCACGGCGATAAATGCACTCTGCGTTTGTCCCTGCGAGGAACCATTCAGCGTGATGGGAGCCGTGCTGACGTTCAACATGGGGAAATAGCCGGCGGTGCAGTCATTCATGATGCTGCAGTCGGAAGGCGGTGTGTTGGCGATGAAGCGCGGGATCGGGTCGGTCTGCGTAGCGAACACAACAGTGGATGCCGGCGCCAGTGTGGCTCCGAGCGTATTTTCCTGCGGGGTCTTCGTGCAATCGGTTGCCGGCACCACCACAAAGACTGGAATTTGCGCCGAATCGAAGGTCGCCGGATTCGCGCCCAGCACCTCGTAAGTTACCGTGGCCGCGCCATTGACCGGAGTCACTTGTGTGACCGACGTAAAGCTTGTAGCCGAGGCCGGAAGGGCTTGGAGAAACAGCGTCCCGTGCGCTCCCGTTGCATCCGCCAGATTGACGCGCGTGAGCAGCAGCTGATTTAAGCCGGGGGTATACGTTCCTCCATTGGCGGCTACATTATAGGCGCCCGCGCTGGTAGGGGTGGTCCCGCTCTTTCCGACGATCACATCGGGCACGTAAATCTGTGCGTTGGGGCCATAACCGGAAAGAGTCACCAGGAATCGCAGGCCGGTGTCGGACGAGAGGGTCTTGGGGGTAAACATCCCTGGAAACGCCTCCGTGACGCGAACTGTAGAAGACGTGGTTCCCGCGGTTATCAGAGTTGGGAAGTCAACCGAGGCAGGCAATGGCGTCGTCGACGAAGGCGATCCTGCGCACGGTACGCCATAATTCAGCACGGAGGAAGCCAGTGTTGGCTCAGTCTGGCCCAAAACCACGGCAGTGCCCGGGAGATTCAATTGGCTTCCTACAACTGTCCCCGTTACCTGTTGCGCAGTTGTGCTCCCTCCGCTTACGGTTGGTATCGCCGCGCGCATCCCGCTGATGGTGAATTGCCCGGCGGCTGTCAACTGTACCGAGCTGAAAGTCAGAACTGTCGGAGAAATGAGCGTGGGAAGCACGCCCTGGTTGTTCGCGAAGCCTGCGATCGTTACGCCGGTCAGATTTTGGTTGATGTCCAGCCGGTTGGTGATATTAGCGTTCAGCGCCACCACCAGAGGGGTAATCGCTGGGTAGACTCCACCGGCGCATGTCAAGGTGATATCCCCCACCTGTTCGGCCAGCCCTTCCGCATGAACGACCGGGGACGTGGCGGCAACGGTACAAGTCGGCTGTTGGCCAAAAACGCATATTGAAGAAATAAGGGAAAGGAAAACTAAGATTGTAGTTCGGGTGAGGCCGGCCCTACCACTCGGAATAGTGTGTGCCATCGAGCCCTATCTTATCCGATCCGCTACGAATGTCAAAAATGCCGGGCTCCGACGAGCTCACCGCCTGTCCCGCATCTTCCATGATGATCTTCCAGCTGTCGTTCTTTTGCGTGATCGGATCTCTCGGCACATCGTGCAGATAACCGTCCCGCACCAGGTCCTGCAGGCTCTGCGGCGCTTTTTGTTTGTCGAAAGAATATTCGTCGATGGCGGAGCGCATGGCGAAGAGATTGTTATGCAGCACGCTTTCCTTCGCGCGCGTGAGCGCCTTCTGGTAAAAAGGCACCGCCACGGCGATCAGGATCACGATGATCGCCATCACGATCATCATCTCGATGAGCGTGAAGCCCCGTTTTGCAAAGCCGCGCCTACCACTCCGCATAGGGAGTTCCATCGGCCGCCTTATCCATACTCTTCGTGTACACAGCGAAAACGTTCTGGCCGCCCCAGCTGGTGCTCGTCGGATCGTCCTGCATGCTTCGCACGCCCCAGTCCCGCGTGTTGGTCATGGGGTCGAGCGGAATCCGGCGCAGGAACTTGAGCTTTGTGTCCGCCGCGTTACCCGACCCTTTGACGCCATCGACCAGTGCCTGCAGAGACTCCGGATAACCGTAGCTGTCCTGCTTCTGGATGCCCAGTTTTCCGGCGTCCGCCATGTCCTTGTATTTGTCGATTGCGGCGTGGATCTCATGCAGCGCTTCGCGCAGTTGCCTCTCTTTGATCCGCCTGACATTCGACCGCGCGACCGGCACCGCCATGCTGGTAAGTATGAGCAGGATCGTGAACGCAACGATCAGCTCAACCAGCGTCATCCCACGCTGTGCCTGTCCCACTAGACCTGAATCTCCTTGCAATCCGCGACGAATTTGTACCGCTGGTGATCTTGTCACCGGCGCTTTGCCCCGTGGGGCAGGTTGGCAACCTGCAGCCGATTGGTAATCGGCTTGGACCTCGGCACGAAACCGGCCAGGCCGATTGCCAATCGGCCGGACCCAGAGGGTGCCCCTGCCATCCTGCCCCACATGCTTCAGTCCGGCCATACCTACTTCACATTGACTACCAGAGGCGGCGGCACCGTTACGCTGATTGGTCTTCCCGTAGACGCGGTCAGCGAAGCCGATGACACGGTCACATTCGTGTTGCCTCGCCCCACCGCCTGAAATACCACCGTGAACAGCCCGCCCGCGCCGGAAATTCCTCCGCCGTTCAGTCCCCGATTCACCGCCATGTCCGCCTGGCCGGTGTCGTTCAAAATGTTCTTCGAAGGCTCCGTGCGCGAATCCGGCGCAATGCCGCGCTGCGGCAGATCGCCCGCGACGATATTGTTGATTCGCAGGATTCGCGGGTCATATCTGAGCTGCGCCGCCGCCGAAGTCATGTCGGCGATGTTGTCTCCAGTGATCGTCACGGTCACTGTCGAGCTGAGCTGCGTATCGACGGTCGCCGGAGAGAAACCGATCTTCGCTATCCCTAAGCCCGGAGCCGTTCCCGGCGGTGCAATCACCGGCGCCGCGGTGGCCGGGGGATTTAACGGCGGCGCAGTGGCCGGCGGAGTTAACGGAGGCGCTGTCGCCGGTGGCACTGGTGTCGTGGGAGCGGTAGCCGGCGGCGCGGTTGCGGTTGTCACGGGCGCAGCCGTCGGTCTTGGTACGGTGCCCGGCGCGGCAGGTGGAGTCGCCGCCTGCGCGATGGCCACGGGCTTTTCTTCCGCAGCGCCCTTCCGCGGTCCATACCCGACCTTGATCTGGGTCGCGTTACCGGCCGCTACGCCCCTCAGGTTCGACTCGGTGATATCGGGTCCGCGCACAATGTGCGGTATCAGGGCGATCACCAGTTCGTTCCGGTCGTTCTCGACATTGACGCCTTTGAAGAGCCAGCCCAGGCCCGGGATATTGGCCAGCCCGGGGATGCCGGTCGTCGATTTGGTGTCGGTCCTCTGAATGATCCCGCCAATCAGGTTGATCTCGCCTTCCCGCAGCCGGACGTCCGCCGTCTCTTTGTTCTGCCCGATCTCCGGCTCCGAAATCCCACCCAGATTCTGGTAATTGTCCACCTGCGAGATATCCAGATCGATGTGCAGCGACACTTCGTTGTTCTCATGCACCTTGGGCAGCACTTCCATGTTGACGCCGACGTCGAGATAAGTGAACTGCGTGTTGACCAGAGGGCTGACGCCCACGCCCGCCACGCCCGGCTGAAAGCTGCCGCTCGCGGTGGGAACCTTTTCGCCGATCTTGAGAGTGGCCTTGAGATTGTCAACCGCCCGGATCTGCGGCGCCTGCAGCACGCGCGTAGCGGAGTCGTTCAGCACGGCGTCCAGTGCGGCGCCGGGAAGGCTGGTAATCGAAAAATCCGCGCTCGAGATATGGCTCAGCGCATTGAGCGGAACATTGGTGCTGGTCGGTGTGCCGGCGGCCGTGGTGCTCCCGGTTGTTGTCGGTGTGGTCGTGGTCGCCGTAGTCCCGGTGGTTGTTGTGGTCGGGGTGGTTGAGCCAGTCGTAGTGCTCTGAATGCCGGGAGTCGTGATCCCCGGCCGCGGGGCGAAAATAGCGCTCGTGCTGAGCCCGGTCGACGCAAACGCGGCCGTGATGTTCCGCATGTGCGTGCTGTTCACCTCCATCACCATCACGTCGATGATCACCTCCGACCGGGCTTTGTCGAGGTCGGCGATCAGCTTTTCCACCAGCGCCATGGTGTCCGCTTCGGCCCGCACGATCAGGGCATTCTGCGAAGTAAAACTGAACACCTTCTGTACATCCACCACCGTTCGGATCACGGTCAGCATTTCCTGCATTTCCTGCGGCGCCGTCACATTCGACAGATAAAAAACCTTGACCACCTGTTCGGCGTACTCGCGGCGCTTGGTCGGATTGTCCACCGTGACGAAGATGGTGTTCGCCGACAGCGGTTTCCAAAAGGACTTCGTCACGATCGAAATCTGATCCAGCGCCTGTTCGAGCGTAGTGCGGGAGAGATCGATCGATTGCGCCCGGATCGTTTGCGCGGTGTCGTACTCCGGATCGAAAAGGACATTGATTCCAGCCAGTTTCGCCGCGGTCTCGAACATGATCCGGGGCGTCTGCCTGTTCATTTTCAGATCGATCAAATCGGAATTCAGCGGCCGGAGTTCCGGGATCGGAAGCAGCGCATCCGTCCGCTCCCGCGTTTGCTTCTGAGACAACTCCGACGGCGTGAGTGTTTTGTCTTCTTCTTTTTCCCTTGCCGCCGCGCTTTCTCTGGCCGCCGCGCCCGCGTTGTCCGCGGGTGTCGAGTTTCGCTGGATCATGGCCCGCGTGCGCTTAATCTCCTCCGCCGCGATATCGGAGGCGGGATCGATCCCGTACGCTTTCTCGAATTCGGCGAGGGCCTCGGAAAGCTTGCCCGCGTTGCGCAGCTTCTGGCCGTTCTTTACGTGCATCTCGCCCGCTTCAAAGCGGACCCGGCGCACCTCCAGCTGGTAGCCGATATCCGAGGGATCCGTTTCGAACGCCTGTTCGGCGAGTTGGAGCGCGTGGTCGAGGTTTCCTTTCGATTCCTCGACACGGGCCTCGTTCCAGAGCTTGTCGCCCTTCCGATTGTTGGCCAGCAATGAAACCGGTGGTACGAAAAGCACAAAGGCCAACATCACCGCCGTTAGCTGGCGTAACGGGTTGAAACGGTTCATCTTATGAGCAACCAGCCAAATCGGCATGCACGCAAACAACAATGCGGGCCCCGCGCGGGGTGAACTATCATCAAACTGTCTGACGCGATGCGGGGCTACGGCGTTGATAGGAAAGAACGGTTATGGCGGCGACCTCGGAAGTAACCAAAACATTAAGCGACAACCGCCAGGCGGGCCACAACTTCTTTCTGTTCGATCGCTACGAGGCAGGCATGGTTCTGACGGGAACCGAAGTCAAGGCCGCCAAGTCGGGAAAAGTTCAGTTGCGCGACGCCTACGCCATGATCGACAAGGATGAGGCTTGGCTGCACAATGCCCATATCAGCGAGTACAGCCACGGCAACCGCGAGAACCACCCGCCTGTGCGCGCCCGAAAGCTGCTCCTGCATCGCCGTGAGATCGATAAATTACTGAGTGCGACGCGTGAGAAGGGGCTCTCTCTGATACCCACGCGCATGTATCTGAAAAACGGCAGGATAAAATGTGAAATCGCGATTGCGAAGGGAAAGAAATTTCACGACAAGCGCGAAGCCGAGCGCGCCAAAGGCGATGAAGCCGAAGCGCGCGAGGCCATCCGCGCCAGCAAATCGCGCTCCGGCTGACAGCAACGGTACACGCGGCTTCAGCCGCGTTTGAAAGGGATTCTGAATGGAAATGAAGTTGGTCCGGTCGAAAGCCTCCGAGCTCGACGCCGACGTGGTTGTCGTCCTTGAGTGGGAAGGTTCTCCGCGCCCCGAGTTCGAAAAGCCGCTGGCCGCCTTGTACAGTTCGGGTGAGATCAGGGGGAAGCCTCTCGAATTCACCCTGCTGCACAGCCTCGAAGGCTATAAAGCCCGCCGTGTATTAATCGCGGGCGCGGGGAAGCGCGAGAAATTCGACGCGGCGGCTCTTCGAAAACTCGCCGGCGCTGCCGTCCGTTTCCTGCACGGCAAAGGAATCTCCACGCTCGCTTTTGCCTTCGAAGACGGCGCGAGCGCTCCTGAGCATGTCGACGCCGCGGTCGAAGGCGCCATCCTCGGCGCATGGGAGCCGGACTACCTCAAGACCGATAAAGAAGATAAAAACAAACCGATAACTGCGGTCATGATCGCGACCCAAAGCCAGGACCCTACTCTCGACGCCGCGCTCGAAAAGGGCCGCATTGTCGCCGAGGCCGCAAATCTGACCCGCGACATCGCCGTCGAGCCCCCCAATCTGCTCACCCCACTGGCCCTCGCCGACCGCGCCCGCCGGATGGCGGAGGATTGCGGACTATCTTTCGAAGTGCTCGATCGGGACCGCATGCGGCAACTCGGCATGGGCGCGCTGCTTGGTGTCGCCCAGGGAAGCGCCGCGCCGCCTGCCCTGATCGTAATGCGCTACACACCTGATAAACCCGCTTCCCGCGACCATCTCGCGCTCGTCGGCAAGGGCGTTACGTTCGATACCGGCGGCATCTCCATCAAGCCTTCCGAAGGCATGGATAAGATGAAGTACGACATGGCGGGCGGCGCTGCCGTCATCGGCGCCATGCAGGCCATCGCCCGTCTCAAGCCCGCGGTCGCCGTCACCGGAATCGTGCCCGCCGTCGAAAACATGCCCGGCAGCCGCGCGCAGAGGCCCGGCGACATCGTCACGTCTCTTTCCGGCAAGACGATAGAAGTCCTGAATACCGATGCCGAAGGCCGGCTCATCCTGGCCGACGCCATCACATACGCAAAGCAACTCGGCTGTACTCACATCATCGACGCCGCGACCTTGACCGGCGCGATCGTGGTTGCTCTCGGCCCCACCAGCTCCGGCGTCTTCTCCAACAACGATCTGCTTCTCGCCCGGTGGATGACCGCGTCGAAAGAGGCTGGCGAAAAGATGTGGCACATGCCTCTCGACGACGAATACCGCGACCAGCTGAAGACCGTTTACGCCGACATCCAGAACATCGGCACGCGCTGGGGTGGGGCCTGTACGGCGGCGATGTTCCTGAAGGAATTCGCCGGAGATACCCCGTGGGTTCACGTCGATGTCGCCGGCACCGCGTGGCTCGACGATGCCAAGCCCTCCCTTGCCAAGGGGCCGACCGGCGTTCCATTGGGCTCGTTTGTCAATCTGGCGCTGAACTGGCTGTAAGCGGGGTGGCGCCGGCGATCTTGTCGCCGGTGGGGTCTAAAACCCCGCCTTGTGGCACAATGGCCTTTCCATGGAACTGCGCGTTCTCGGCATCATCCTCGCCGGTGGTAAAGGAACCCGGCTCTACCCCCTGACGAAGGAACGCGCGAAGCCGGCCGTTCCCTTCGGAGGAAAATACCGGATCGTCGATTTCGTTCTGAGTAACTTCATCAACTCCGGCATCTATTCGATCTACGTATTGACCCAGTTCCGCAGCCAGAGCCTGCTGCAGCACCTCAATGAGGGTTGGCAGATCGGCGGCATTCTGAAGAACCAGTTCATTATTCCCGTACCCGCTCAGATGCGCTCCACGGGCGAACAGTGGTACCAGGGAACCGCCGACGCCATCTATCAGAACATCAATCTCATCGAACAGGCCGGGCCTCATCTCGTCGCGATCTTCGGCGCCGATCACATTTATCGCATGAACATCGCGCACATGATCGCGGATCATCGGCGCACCGAGGCCTCCTGTACGGTTGCCGCCATCCCGGTACCGAGGAGGCACGCCCATGAGTTCGGCGTGATCGAAACCAGCCCGGACAATCGCATTCTCGCTTTCCACGAGAAGAATCCCGATTCGCCATCCATCCCGGGCGATCCCGACCAGGTCTACGCCTCGATGGGCAACTATCTCTTTACCACCCAAACGTTGTTGAAGGCGCTGCACGAAGATGCCGCCGACCCCGACAGCTCGCGTGATTTCGGCCGCGACATTCTGCCCCGGCTGGTGGCCGACCAGCACGCGATTTACGCCTACGACTACCAGACCAACCAGATTCCGGGCGAGCCGCCGGAGGCCCGGCCTTACTGGCGCGACGTCGGCACCATTGAAGCCTACTTCGATGCCAACATGGATCTGCGCGCCGTCAAGCCCGCGCTGAATCTTTATAACCGGCAGTGGCCGCTGCGTACGAACAGCTATCCCGATCCTCCCGCCAAATTCACTTTCGACGACGAGAACCGCCGCGGTGAAGCGATCGATTCCATCGTTTCCGGCGGCTGCATTCTATCCGGGGGCCGCGTGCGGAATTCCATTCTGGGCCGCGGCGTCAGAGTGCACGCGGCGGCCCTGGTGGAGGACAGCATAATTCTCGACAACTGCGACATCGGGCGCCGCGCCAAAATCCGCCGCGCGATTCTCGACAAGAACGTTCGCGTTCCACCCGATTCCACCATCGGCTACGATCCGGAACAGGACAGGAAGCTCTACCACGTGACCGGGACCGGCATCGTGGTAGTGGAAGGAGACCGGACGCCGGTCGATATCTCTTCCGTCTTCGTCTGAATCTGTGTGGGGCGGGGCTTCGGCCCTGCCGCCGACCTTCCGGTCGGCGCGGACTTACTTGAATCGCTTCTTGAAAGCGAAATCCAGACCCACGTACCCGTTCTCTTCGCGTGTCACGATCGCCGCCCATCGCCGGTTGAAATCCCACTCCACCCGGATCAGCTGGGTGCTGGTGCTCGACACGTCGTTGATGTAGGTGAACAACAGCTCGGGCGACACCTGCTGCTCCACCGTCAAACGCGCCTCCTGGCTTCCGGTAATGCCCGTGGACTGCGGATCGATTTTGATATTGCTGACGCCGAAGAACCGCTCCAGCCGGCCTGAGGTCGGATTCGAAATCGCCTGGCCGATCAAAGCCGACGCGCCCAATTGCTGCAGGTTCTGCGACTCGCCCGTATTTCTGACCGCCAGCGTGGGATCCGTCGGACTCCGCCCCGTGGCCAGCAGGGCCACGATATCGGAAAACTGCAGCGGCGGATCCGAGCGGTAGCTCACGTTCAGTTTGTTGATCGGTCCGGTTACGATCAGCGTGACATCCACGCCCCGCGCTTTGGTGGACAGATCGATATTCAGAATCGGATCGATCTTCGCCGGATTGAAAAATGAAATCGATCCCTGATTGATGGCGTACTTGTTTCCGAAGAAATCGAGCTCGCCCTGCGTAATGTTGATCCGGCCGAGCACCGCCGGGCTCGCCGCCGTGCCGCGCAGACGCAGGTTCGCATCGGCTTCCAGGCTCTGCGCCACGCTGGTTTGAAAAGCAACGTCGGGCGCAGTCTCGATCTGCACGTCGAGGTTCACGTTCTCGAGAAAACCCGAGCCGGCGGCCGCGGTCTTCATCGGCCGCGCCACGGCCTCCAGGATGCCCGAGATATCCGATTTCGGATTGATCGCAATGCGGCGCACCGTGACCGTGCCGGAAGCTTCGCTGCGTTGGGATGTGCCTGCAAGAGTAATATCCGCGTCCGAAGTGGAGCTCACTCCTTCCGGATAGCGGACGCGCACGCCCCGTGTTTTGGCTTCGATGCGGAAGGTCGGCAGGCCGCGGGTCAGAGCCGCAAATCCCGTTGCATCCACTTTGCCTCCGCCCGATTCGGCCGACAGCGACTGAATAGTCGCCCGCCTTCCATTGAACAGGATTACGCCGTTCGCGTTCGTCAGGCCATTCGCGAAATCCGCGTAATGGAAGTCTCCTTTGCGGAGTTCCGCCCGGCCGGAAACATCCGGATTGGTGTAACTGCCCCGCACCGCGGCGCTGACAGTCAATTCGCCGGAAGATGTCAGAGCCGCGTTATAAGTCTGCGCCAGCGCCAGGTTCATGTTCCCCTGTATGCTCAGGTCGAAAGGCGATTGCGAGTTCAGCGCGACTGTGCCGGAGAGAGCGAGATCCGTATCGGGGCCCTGAAAATGGGCGCTTTCCACGCGGATGACCGATTTCGCCAGCGTCGCCCGGATTGGCCCGTCGTTCTTCAGTTGAACGTTGGGCCTCGTGCTGGAAACGCCGCGCGCATCGCCGGTGACCGTAAGCGGATGCAATTCGAACTGCGTCACATCGATCGATGCCGTGAGCTGATCCGGCGTCTTGGCCGGGCCGGTCAGCGTTATTTCACCCGCGGCCGAACCATCCAGATTCAGGTCCGTCATATTGCCCGCCGGTACGCGCATGGCCGCCGCCACCCCGCTCAGCCCGAGGTTTGAGAACGTCACCTTCGCGTTCACCGGATAGTCCCCCTCCAGCCTCACCGTGCCATCGCCATGAATTGTCGACTTCGCCACGTTCGAATCGAACTTGGCGGCCATAATCCCATTCTTCGTCTCCGCCGTGAAGTGCGCGTCACCCAGCGCTCGCTTATCCAAAGCAAGGCCGGTGGCCCGTATATCGGCGTTCAAATCGAGAACGTTCACCTGTCGCCCGTCGATCCGGATCACTCCGTCCGCTTTGATTTGAGCCGTGCCTTCCGGATTGGGTTCGTTTTTTCGAACGAGCGCGATCTGGTCGAGCGCCATCGCATTGCTCGTCACGCTGAAAGTTACTTTGTCCGGGTGATCGAAGCGGAGACTGGCATTGAGGCGTTTCTTTCCCGCGTCGACGGCCGCAGTCACCAGTTGCGTTCCGCTGTTGAGATATTGCGCGTGCCCGGTCACCGAGTCGTAAGGCTCACCGTAGATCTGTCCCCGCGAGAGCGTGAGATCCGCCGTGGCGTGCGGATCGCCGATTGTTCCCGTCACCTGGGCCGTCGTATTCAAAGTTCCGCTCACAGGCACGCGGGTTTGTCCGGCAAGAGCCAGCAGTTTGCCCATGTCGGCGTTAGTCAGCTGCACATTCGCGTTTACCGCGGACGCCGCCACCGGCTTCCAGTCGGTGAGCCCGATCGAACCGGTGATGCGTGCCCGCAGGTTATTCGATACAAGCGCCGCATTGGTGACCGTCGCCTGCGTCTTCATGGCCGTGAAATCGCCCGCCAGCGAATCGATTTGTTGGCCGTTATAAGTCGCACTCAGTATGGTGGCGTGCCCGGCAATTCTCGGCTCGGCCAGCGGACCGGATACCGTACCGTTGAAAGCGACCGAACCGTTTTGCCCCGCCAGTTTCGCGGGCAGGCTCGCGGAGTTCATCACCGGCGAAAGATCGTTCAAGTCGCGCGATTGAAGCCTGACGTCGAGCCGCTGTCCCAACGCTCCCGACAGGTCGAGCCGCGTGTGGGGAAGTTCGAGCCAGGAGCGTCCGAGCTCGACCGTGCCGGCTGCCAAGTCATACTTTGCCGACAATTCGCCGTGCACGGGCAGGCTCCTCCCGGCAGGCAAAACCTCGAGGGTTGCGGTGCCGACGATGCGATGCAGATTCGATTCCTGCATCTTGCCCGTCGCATCGAACGGGCCGGAAAGAATACCGTCGTACGGCAGCGGGTCGTATGGCGGTTTATTGCCGCCGGCCAGCGCGGCCAGACTGCGCGCATCGAAATGCTCCAGCTGTCCGGCAAGATGGAAGTCTTCAAACTTCCGCACTTCTCCATTCGCGCGCATCTCGCCCCCGAGCGCATTGACCAGCAAAGTATTAACGGCTACTTTGTCCGGTGTCGCCGAAAGATTCCCCGAGATTTGTATGTCGCGCACATTTCCATATCCGATTCCGGCTCCCCGGACCCCGCCGGTGACCAGATAATCCGTCGCCGAGACGAAGTGAAGCGTTCCCGCCGCATTTATAAAGCCGGTATGCTGGAAATTGACGAGCTTGAAGATCTTGTCGGCTTCCGCGAGCGAGACTCGCGCCTTGTACTGACCGGTCGTCAGCGGTGCGTTAAAGCCGCTCACGAGTACGTTGCTCAGATCGATCTCGGATTGCGCCGACTTCACGGTTGCGGTGGAAACGGTCAGCCGGTTCTTCTCCATCGACGCAGCCGCGGTCACCTGAGCGGTGACATGCACGCCCCCCGTCGCTCCGGCAAAGCTCCAGCCGAAATCGACCGGCGCGACGGAAATCGTACCCTCGTATCGCGGACCATCGCGATTGTATTGAACCTGCGCGGTCAGATTCTCGCCGCGTGCGTTCCATGGTGTGAGATAGATGGGCATGGCATCTTTTTTTCCGCCCGCACGATCCACCGCCACCATGCCGTTCGCCAGATCGAACTTCCCGATCTTGAGAGCGAGAATGATCTCCGGCCCGGTCCGGCTCTGCGGAATTTTCGGATGCGGCAGATTCGTCGAGCCATCGGGTTCGATGATCACGTGGGCCGCGGGACCATCCGCTTCCACCCGCGCCACATTAAAACGGCGTTCGATGAAAGAGAGGATTTTGAAGCCGATCGCAACGCGTTTGACGGACAGCAGCGGTGCGGCGTCCGCGGGTTCCGTACCGTGAATGGTGAGGTTGTCCAGTTCCGCCGTCAGCGTCTTCCAATCCAGCCGAAGCGCGCCGATCTCAACCCTTCCACCTGTCGCCTTCTCGGCCTCCGCGACCACCCTCTCACGGATTTTCTCCCGCAGCCAACCGCTTCGAACCATCACCACTCCGGTCCCCGCGGCAATCGCCAGAAGCAGGAGCACGGCCCCGGTCGAGATCAGCGCGATGCGTCGCCGCCGTGTCATTTGGTTTCCAGCTCTTTCTCGAGATATTCGATCTTTGTCCGCTTGCGCTGATCCTGCAGCCAGAGGTCGAGTTCCTTATCCGCCCGGTCACCGGTAAGCTTCTGCTCGATCTCCGCCCGCATTTGATTCAGGGCGCCTGCCTGCGCCTGCTGCAGCGTCTTGCCCGCGCTTTTCAGAACATTCTCGTCGAAGTACTTCTGAATATCCTGATCCGTAACCTGAACGGCGGGCCGAAAGCGCAGGTTCAGAAAAGTGAGCAAATCCGATTGCCGGCCCAGGTCGTCACCCAAATCCTCCGGCGTCAGCCCATACACGGCCAGCGCCTTGGCCAGGGAGACCGGATCGGACTTGTATCCCGTTTTCTCGTAATCGGTGAGCAGCGCCTTTCGGCCTATCACGTCCAGGCGAGGATAGTGGCCCACATCCATTTCGCGCTCGATAAGTTTTTGATCGATCAATTGCTGCGCCGCCCGGCGGCGCGACGCGAGGCTGAAATCCGGTTTCTCCCGGTTCTGGAATGCGGTCAGGCGTATCCGCAGGTCGATCTCGCTCTCCGTAATGATTTTATCGCCCGCCGAGATAGCGATGCGGTCCACGATCACGGCTCGGGCGCCCATCGGCAGCAACATCAGGAAACAAATCCCGAGTGCGGCGTGGGGCATGGCTTCGGCCTTGCCGCCGAGCTTCCGCTCGGCGCGGGTCTCCGTTTCGCCTCCCGGCTTCCAGGCTGCGCGTCGGTTTTTCAAGGGTGTCGCCGGGCTTCCGCCCCGCGCATCCCGCGTCTGAGCCATCTCCTCCATCAAAATGCCTGTCCTATGGAAAAGAAGAACTGGAAATGGCTGATCTGCTGCAGCGATGCCTGGCACGTGCCCGCCGCCGAGCACTGCACAAGTTGTGCGTAATCGCCCGGAAAGCCGTTATATCTCGGCGGGTTGATGCTGTAGGCAAGATCGAGACGCAACGGCCCGATCGGAGTCCGGTAACGCACGCCGAAGCCCACTGCATGCACCATATAATCGAAATCCCCCGGGTTCCTCTGATCCACCCGGAACGATATGCTGCCGAGACTCGAATAGATGTTTCCGGCGTCTTCGAAGAGTACGCCGTTAATGTTCGCTCCATACAGCGGGAATCGCAGCTCGGTATTGTTGAAGAACAGAGCGGACCCCCCAAGCGGAAAGCCGGTCAGCAAGTCGCGTGGTCCGGCCTGGTTTTCGGGGAAGCCGCGCTGCGTGTTGCCGCCGCCGCCGAAGAAACGCTCGGCCAGAGGGATCGGATCGCCCGCTTCGGAGTTCGACGGAATGCTGAAAGCGGGTTGAACTCCCACTTGAGTTTCGCGCGCGAACACGAGCTTTTCTCCCAGCCTGTAATAGGTAGCGTTCCTGCCCAGAATGCGGGCGAAGCTGGTCTGCGAGCCGAAGACCTTCGTGGCCAGCCCTACATCGAGGGTGTTGTAAATCCCCTTATGCGGATCCAGCGGATCGTCCCGCCGGTCCTGGATCAGATTGATTTCCGCAATGCCCACCCGCACCGATTGGGCCAGTTGCGGCAGCAGCAGCGGATTGATCTTCAGGTCCCCAACACCAACCTGGCGGTATGAGAAATCGTAAAAGATGGTGATCGGCTTCGAAACGTGCTGCGTGAGTTTGACCGTCGCTTCCTCGCGCTTGGACTGAAACGTCCGGACGTCGTAGGTGTCGTCGTAGAGAAGCGAAAACGTGGCGTCGAGCTTCGGCATATTGAAAATCTTCGGCACGAAATAATTGAGCGCGACGCGTTTTTGGAGCGTCGAGAGCACCCCCTGCAGAGTGAGCGTCTGCCCTCTGCCGAAAAGATTCAGCCGGCTGACGGCCATCGACACCCGTGGCGTAACTCCCGGCGCGCCGCCCGGATCGGAAAGATCCGTGACCGCGCTGCTGCCGCCGATACGCGCGAACTGCAATCCAAACCCGGTTGTAATGGAGTAGCGCCGCGCTTCATCCAGGTTGTACATAACGTACTTGCTGTCTTCGTCGCCATCCGGATTCTGAATCGCCATGTCGACTTGCGAAAAGATGCCCAGATCGTAGAGTTTTTTTTGCGTGTCCGCCATCGCCTCCGGGGATAAAGGATCGCCCGGACCGAGGTCGACGATCTGTCTCTCAACCAGCCCGGGCCGCGTCGCTTTGAGCCCGCTCGTCACCACCTGCCGCACAAACTGCTGCTGGCCTTCATCGATCGTGAACTGCAGATCGATGGTGTGCGGCCGCGATCCCGGTTTTGAACTCCACTCGAAAGTCGCGTTGGGGAAACCGTTCCTGCCGTATTCGCGGATAATCGTCTCGCGGTCCGCCGCCACGTT
>Ga0181530_10004368_pt1 | contig 15042 bp, 8 predicted proteins | sample PEATcosm2014_Bin_42_FD_119769 | JGI IMG/M metagenome (GOLD analysis project Ga0181530, IMG submission 119769) | Peatland microbial communities from MTU Mesocosm Facility, Houghton, MI, USA - PEATcosm2014_Bin10_60_metaG | ecosystem: Environmental > Terrestrial > Soil > Wetlands > Peat | place... | reverse complement strand
AGTCTGTCAACTTTCTTCACCGATCTCCTGCCGTTGGCACCCTACCTAGATATCAGTGGCCCCCCAAGCAGCGGTAAGAGCACCCTGCTCCGGGTGTTGAGCTGTACGACCCGCCGTGCGTTACATGCAGGCGCAATCACCGGTCCCTCTATTTACAAGTTGACCGACCTCGTCGTGCCTACCCTTCTGCTCGATGAATCTGATTTCGATGGCGGAATAAACAGCCGGCAGATCATGCGGCTTCTGCGCGCCGGTAATCATCCCGGAGCTGATGTCTACGTCAACGGGCAGAGATTTCGCGTGTTCTGCCCCAAGGTCGTTGCATCCCGCACTCCATTGCCCGATGCCGCTCTCGCAAGCCGGTCGATTCACGTGGCAATGACGCCAAGCAGGAAGGAGCTGCAGTTGTTGGACCTAGCTGCGGAGCAGAATCTCGCCGCGGAGATGCAGGGCAAGCTCGAGCGTTTCCGCCTTGAGCATTACCGCGATCTCTGCATTCCCCAGCTCGACAATTCTGGATTGTCCTCACGGACGAGGGACTTAGCCCGCGTGCTGGCAACGCCTCTCCTGGGAGATGCGGGGCTGACCTCCCGGCTGCTGACTTGCTTGAAGGCTCGCGATGAGGACGCTTTTCTTGACCGGTTCGGCGAACCCGAGTGGATCGTTGCTGCCACTCTGTTTGCGTTCTCCCACAGACCCGGGTTGCAGGTATACATTGGCAATCTCGCGGAAGAAGCGAACCGGATGCTGGCTGAACTTGGCGAAACATATACCCTGACAGCTAAGGGCGTGGGCGTGATCGCGCGAAAGAGCCTCCGCACCCATACGACAAAAGATGGACGCGGATTTTACGTCTCGTTGACCGCTTCTCGCCGGCGTGCAATTCACGAACTGGCCCGCGACATGGGCATTTCCAAGGCCGATATTCTCGATTCCGGAACGCTGCGAGCAGGGTACGCCGGCCCTCCCTGCCGGTTGTGCACTGAACTGGGCCTATTAACCCGGAGGGATGGGACCATCTTGAGGTCTGTGATATTGCCGCCACCCGGTCGTAACCGTAAAGGTCTGTTCGAACCGAAGCCCTGAAGTGAGACCTGCCGTCGTCGAACAGTAAACTAATTACTATTAGTACCTTAGAGGGGCCGGAGGCCTAAGCGATGCCACAAGCAGCTCCGACGGGAGAGATACTCGTGGTACGCCGCAAGCCGACCCAAGCGAAATTTCGCGCTCGCAATATTATGTTCGCCGCCCACACCGCAAAGCCTTTGCGATTAGGAGGTTAGGGGCCATTCCGGAGCGCCAGGGGTGAACGTTGTGAACATGATGAACGTATAATGCCGACCGGCAGCGTTCATAGGGCAGGCACCTGCCGCCGAGCCCGTTTTTGCGAAACGAACCCAATAAGTCTTTTATTTTCAGTGTGGGTCTGTCGAGATCAGACGGGTACCTGGCGGCAGGTTCATGCAGTTGGTGGCAATGACTCGCGCTTCTTCCATACGTCAACCCGGCGCTTCTGGAAAGCTGCCAGTAGCCGCGTCGGTGGGTTTAGTAGAGGAGATACTTCTGCCGCAGCCGCTCGAAGGCCTCGAGCGGTTCACGCCAGTCCTCGGCGATGCGGCGCGGATCTTCCCCGCGCACGATCGCGTCGAATGCAGCCTGGTTCCCCAGGATGTCGTTCATGCGCTCGATGTTGAAGTCGTTCGGATAAAGGTGGTGCAGGGCTGCCGCCAGCTCCACCCCGAGCTCGGGTGAATCGAGGCCGTTGCGGCGCGTGACCAGGAGGTTGACCCCTCCGCAAAGCTGGTTGGCATAAGGACCGGAGACGGGCGTGAAGCGCACTGGCACGAAGCGTACGCCGGTGATCTGCCGCCGGTTCAGATGATCGGCGAGCTGCCGCGCGTCGATCCAGGGAGCGCCCACGACCTCGAATGGCGTGTCGGTGCCCCGGCCCACGGAAACGTTGGTGCCTTCTACCAGCGCGACTCCAGGGTAAAGTGCCGCCGCATTCAAGCTCCGCAGGTTGGGCGACGGATTGATCCAGGCCAGTCCCGTAGCGTCGTACCAATCGCCGCGCTGCCAGCCCTCCATGGCCACCACGGTCAGCCGGGCGTGGATCGCGCGCTCGCTGTTGAACAGGCTGGCCAGCTCGCCCATCGTCATGCCGTGGCGCACGGGGAGCGGGAAATATCCTTTGAAGCTCCTGGGCTCATGCGTGACGACCGGGCCCTGCACGAACGAGCCGGTGATGGGATTAGGACGGTCGAGCACGAACACTTCAATTCCAGCCTGCGCCGCCGCTTCCAGAAAATAGCCCATCGTGGGTTCGTAAGTGAAGAAGGGCACGCCCGCGTCCTGAAGATCGATGATCACAACGTCGAGTTGTTTCAGTACCTCCATGGGCGGGCGCCGTTGCGCGCTGGCCGCGCCATAAACGCTGTAGATGGGGACACCGGTGGCAGCATCCCGGGTGTTGCCGATCTCGGTGGTGTCGAGTGTCCCCGTGGCGCCGTGCTCGGGGCTGAAGATCGCTGCCAGAGAGACTCCAGGCGCGTGCGCGAGAACGTCGATGGTCCGGTGGCCCTGGGAGTCCACCCCGGTCTGATTGGTCAGCAGACCGGCGCGGACCGAGTCACGGCCGTGGCGCAGAAGAGCGAAGCCTCGGGACTCGAGCACGTCGATCCCCGTGCGCACGGTGCCATTGCGGTCCGGCAAGCGCCGCGCGCCCGCCAGGGTCTCGTTGTAGCCGGTGATCGCGGCCCAGCGCCGCTCGCCTTCTCCGTTCACGTAAAGGTTCAGGCCGGCGGCGACGGCATTGGCCACGCGCGCACGCAGCGACACAGTCTCGTTGTTCGTGCCGCCGGGATGAATCGCGTTCGACAGCAAGATGATGTAGGTCTGGGTGGCGGGATCAATCCATAGCGAAGTCCCGGTGAATCCGGTATGCCCGAACGACCCGACCGGCAACAGCTCGCCACGGTTGGTGGAGAAGGGAGAATCGATGTCCCACCCCAGGCCGCGCAGCACGCTGGAGTTGGCCGGCTGCTGCGGGGTGGTCATCTTTTCGATGGTGGCTGCCGAGAGCAGGCTGCCGTCGCGGTCGAGCATGGCCTGCGCAAAGCGTGCCAGGTCGTCGGCTGTCGAGAACAGACCGGCGTGCCCGGCAACGCCGCCCATGCGCCGGGCAGTGCGATCGTCCACCACACCGCGCAGCATCACGCCGTGCTCGTCATGTGCGGTCGGCGCGATCCGCGGGCGCCACTCAGCCGGCGGATTGAAGCGCGTGGTCTCCATCTTCAGCGGCTGGAAGATGTGCGCTGCCGCGTACTTATCCAGCGGCATGCCGGAGACGCGCGCCACCATTTCGCCCAGCACGATGTAATTGACGTCGCTGTAGAGGAAGCCGGAGCCGGGCGGAATCACCGACTGAGCCTCGTAAGCGAGCTGCAGCGCCTGCGCGTGGCCGCTCCAGGATGCCTTCAGGTCGAGATCGGCGGGCAGCCCGGAAAAATGCGTGAGCAACTGGCGCACCGTGATCTCTTGTTTGCCGTTGCGGGCGAACTCGGGGAGGTAGTGCGCCACGGGATCGTTCAGCCGCACCTGCCCGCGCTCCACCAGGCGCATGACGCAGGCCGCGGTGAAGGGCTTGGTCAGTGACGCCAGGTCGAAGATCGTGTCCGGCGTCATCGCTTCGGTGTGCGGCTCGAGCGCCCGCGAGCCGAAGGCTTTGCGATGAACTACCTTGCCGGCATGACCGACCAGCAGCACCGCGCCGGGGATCTCGTGATCAACAATCGCTTGCTGGATCGCGGCGTCGGTGGCCGCGAATGGGTCCGGCGGGCTCTCTTGGGCGGACGCCGTTGGCGCGCACAGAACGGCAAGACAAACGACGGTGAGGAATACGCCCCGCGCGGCCGGTTTCAAGGGGATCACTAGCAGCCAGTATGCACCAGGAGGGACGCGGGACAAAGCGCCGAACCGGGGACGCACGCACCGCGAGGCACTGGCCGCCTGGCGCGGGGCCAAATGGCGTCATTCTTGCGCAGCGCAGATTCCCCCATAAGAACAGGCCAGCCTTGGGGGCTGGCCTTTGGTCTTAGAGGCGACAAATTACATCAGTGCCCGCCGAGGTTGATCACCACGCCGCCGCTGTACCGGATGTTGTTCTGGTTATCCCTGCCCCCGATTGCCGTGAGATCGTGCCGGGTGTAGATCCAGTCGAGCTGCCCAAGGCGGAGGGCGAACGCGTGGCTAATCTTCACGTCGATACCACCACCCCAGATCATGGCAAAAGCACCATCGGTGGGCGAGGGATTGCTACCCCCAGTGATCACGTTCTTGCTGATCGTGTTCTCCCCGAAGAGCACATGCGCGAACATCGTGGCATGCTCCCGGCGAAAGCTGAACGTAGGTCCGAATGCGTAAGTGTAGGAGTGGGAGTTGGGAAAACTGGAAGCAACACGCCCGTAGTTGCCGCCGATATCGGCCGTCACGCCCAGGAGCTTAGTGATGTTGAACTGGCCCTCCGCATCCCAGCCTGCGAAATTCCTCTTGGGGGCATGAAGGCCATTGTCGTCGATGTGCAAAAAGGACAACCCTCCGAACACTTCCGCCGTGGGCGCGTCGTCGACCGCCGCAGCCGCCAGGCATAGCCCGAAAATGAGGATTCCAACAGCAACGAGCTTGCGCATCTTTAAACTCTCCTTCAGCAAAATTTGGCTTCCGAACAGACTGCCCTGTTTTCTCGCCAACTCAGAATTGCGAAAGAATACGCTACAAAATGTCAGGAAACAAACAGAAAAGCAATAGTAGAGGTGGTACATCAGGCCGGCCCCCGTGGCCGGCCTGATGACCCAAAGCGATTCCCGGCTAGAAGATGATGTGCGCACCGAGAACCAGGCGGCGCTGAGCAAGTCCGGTACCAACCGCATTAGGGGGACCGGAACCGCTAAAGCCGTTAAAGCCACCGCTATCGTTGAACAGGTAGCCCCCGAACGACGGAGCACATTCGGAGATGTCGGCGCAGGGGACTCCCAGGAACGGGTGGTTGAACAAGTTGTACACGTTGCCCTCGAGCTTCAGGTTAACTTTCTCCGAAACTCGGGTGTTCTTGATCAAGTTAATGTTGATGGTGTTGACGGTTTGGCCGCGCGCCGAGTTGCGCTGCATGTTCCCATACGGTGTCCCGAAGAACTTGGCCGCGACATCGTCGTTGAGGATCCAACGGACCGCCGATACCGCGGTCGGAGCACCCGTAAAGAAGTTGGTCAAACCGCAATCCGCCGCTGCGGCATTCGTACACTGGCCCACCGTGGTCATGGGCGCCGCAGGGTTGCCATCAAACGGCCGGCAGGAGCTACCGAAGAAGAAGTGGAGGTTGAAGGCGTCGTTGCAGGAGGTGCTGGTGCCAGCATCCTCGAACGGCGTCCACGGCTGCCCGCTGGTGTAATGGTAAGTACCGCCCAGAGCCCAGCCCCCGAGCACTTTGCCGAGCATGTTCGTTTGCCCCTTGCCAAACGGCAGCTCATATTGCCAGAAGAGGGTGAAGTTCTGGGGATAATCGAGCGAACTCGGCGCCCGCTCGCAGGCCCCAGGGCAGAACGGATTCTGCGGACCGGCTATAGCGCCGGGGCCATAAGTGGAGAATATCTCACTGGCATTGTCTTGATTCTGGCTCCAGGTATAGGCGGCCACTGCCGTGAAGCCGTGCCAGTTCTGGAACTTGAGCTGGCTCTGCAACGCGTTGTAGTGGGCGCTAGCCCCGTTCTCGCGCAGCCGGTACAGCCTGAAGTTGCAGTTGGCATACACTTGGTATCCCGGGGTTCCGGGGGTGTTGCACTCGGTGACGCCCGCGGGAATAAAGCTGCTGAAGCCGTTGGCGATCAGGCCTGACAACTGCGGATTGCCGTTGACGGTTTGGAATTCGTGCACGGTGTGCGTGCCCACCCAGCGCACCTCCGCGGCCAGCTTGCTGGTAATCTCCCGCTGGATGCCGAGGGTAGCCTCTTCCGCATAGGGGTTGGTGAAGTTGTTGCTTACATGGGTCTGGGAGGCAACTCCAGGGTTACCGCCGGTGGGCAGGAAGCTGCTCAGATTAGCCTTGACCTCGCCTCCGGTGAGTCCAAAGAAGCACGGCGCAGGACAGGCGAAGGCCCCCGAGTTGACCGCCGGCGCCGCCGAGGCCACGTTGAGGAAGATGTTGTAGAACGCGGGGTCATAGGACAGGCGGATGCCGCCGCGGATGACCGTCTTGTCATGGCCCAACAAACCCTCAAACATGTGCGGCGTCCAGGCAAAGCCGAAGTTCGGCGCAAAGTGGTCGTAGTGGTTGGGCGCCGGCTGGACCGCGGTGAGACTCGTCGGCAGGGCTTGGCTCCAAAACGCGGTAGCGGGATTCAACTGTCGCGCCAGAGTTTGCGCCGCCAGCAGGTTGATGCCCTGCTGGTTGAATTCCCAGCGTATACCCAGGTTCAGGGTCAGGTTTTCCCTGATGCGCCAGTCGTCACCCAGATACATGGCGGCATCCTGCTCCTTAAACGGTATGGTCGGATTCCCGTTGGTCAAACTGACCCCCAGGTTCGGGTTCTGTGCCAGAAAGGCGTTGAAGGCGGCTGCCTGGGCGGTCACTCCTGCCGCACCGGCACTGCTAAAGGTGTAATACCCGTTGGTGAAGGGCAGGAAGGTGTTCGGGGCGCGTTGCCGGTCGTATTCGCCGCCGAACTTTACGAGGTGGCGGCCATGTTGCCAGGAAGCATTGTCCTGCCACTGCGAATTGTTGGTCAGCCCGCCCTGAGCCAGGTTGACCGCCTGCCCGAAGCCCAGGTTTCCACTCTCGATATTATAGTAGGGGGGGCAACTGCTGAGAGATGCCGGCGTGCAACCCAGGAAGCCACCATTCTGGAAGCTACTGACCGCACGCACGTAGCTGAAGCGGACCTGGTTCACCAGGTGGGTGCTCCAGTTGCGCGTCCAGTCCAAGGCAGCCTGCTGATTGCGAGCGAGATCGTCCGGCGTGCCGCTTGCCGCCGCGCTGGTGTCTTGTCCAGGAGCGCTATCCGACCCGCCAAATACGTTTTGGGTGAACAGGTAGCGGAAAAACAACTGGTCCCTGGGACTGAGGACAAAGTCCACGCGGCCCACGGCTTCGTAATCATTGAAGACCGCAGGCAAGGAGCGAGTGACATTCCCGAATTCCACCCCGGAACAGCCCGCCAAGTTGACCAAGGCTGCTGAGCCAGGCAACACACTGGGACTACCTTGAGGGACCGCGAATGGCCCGGCCGCCTTCAGGGCGGCGACCGCCGGACTGGTAGGGAAACAGGTCTCGAGTGTCGCCAAGCCTGCCGGGGTCGGAGTCACGGAGCTACTCACCGAAGGCGAGGAGGATCCCTTCGCCGTGTCCTGCAAGTAAGAAGTGAAGAAGAAAATCTTGTTGGGGACGATGGGGCCGCCGAGGGCGCCACCCCAGCGATTCTCCACGTAGCGGGGCACGATTCCGGAGCCTCCGTTAGCCGGGTTCTCAAGGTGGGTCAATGCGTCCGCCCAGTTCCCGGTGAAGTACTCGAAACCGCTGCCGTGCATGTTGTTGGTCCCGCTCTTAGTCACATAATTGACGGTAGCGCCAGAGGTGCGGCCGTATTCCACGCCGAAGTTATTGGTCACGATTTGGACTTCTTGGATCGCGTCCTGGTTGGTAAAGAAGATCGCCGGACCGGCAACCACGGTGTCGTTGTTAAACTGGCCGTCAATCTGGAAGCTGTTGGAGCGTCCGCGCTGCCCGTTGGCTCCGAAGGACGCGCCGTTCGAATTGGAGAAGATACCCGCGTTGCCCGCGGTCTGGATGCCGGGGATGAACAACGCCAACTGGTCGAACCCGCCGTTCAAGGGGAGATCGGAGGCATTGGAACTGGTAAACGTGGCCGAACCCTGGGAGGTGGTGGTTTCAATCAGGGGTGCGGCGCCTTCAACGGTTACCGTCTCGGCGGTACTGCCGAGGGCAAGCATCAACGCCCCCATGTCCGCGGTCACGCCGGTGGCCACCACAACCCCGTCGACGTCCAGCTTCTTAAAGTTCGCGGCTTCCACCTTCACGTGGTAGGTGCCGATCGGGATGCTGCGGATGGAGAAATACCCCTGGTCATTCGTGACTGCCTTGAATTCCGTGTTGGTGGCGACGTTCCTGGCCGCCACTTTGGCTCCGACCACGACCGCTTTCTGCGGGTCTGTAACCGTGCCGGCAATCGACCCGGACACGATGCCCTGGCCAAACGCAAACGTTGTCGAGAGAACCAGCATCAGGCACGCAAGCCAGATGGTCTTCTTCGTAAAATCGCCAACCATGTTGCCTCCTACCGATCTATTTGCAAAAGCGTTCACCACACACGCCCATTTCCACTCATGGGCCAGACACACTTGGTGTGACTCACGTAACTGCAATTCGCCTACCAGCGCAAACATGACTTAACTTGTTGAATCTAAATGGACGTACTTACAATATTCGGAAGATAATTCTGGCCTGGCTATGAGAAACGGGATTTTCGCGGGACGACAGCATCGCATCCCGTGACTAAAACGCTGGTGACGTTGACGGAGGCCTGGATGGCTCCAGCCTCCTGTTGATTAGAATGGTACCCTACTTGCCTTTGCCCTTGGTGAACGTAGTTTCGATCTTGGCACCGATGCTCGTTAGCATTTCCTTGGCATTGGGCGCATAGCGTCCCGCCGGCTCCAGCTCCAGATATTTTTGGAACGCTTCGGCCGTGCCCGGAACGGCAACCATCTTGCCGCTCTTGTCCAGGCTTGCCTTGCTCAACAAGTTAACACCCTTCCAGTAGTAAGCTTCGGTGTTCGGGGGGGTGGCGGCGATGGCCTTGTCGAAGGCGGCGTTGGCTTCGTCGACCTTACCCGCGTTGGTCAGGATGGCGCCCAGATTGAAGTAGTACAGGCCGGCATTGCCGGGATCGAGTTGCGCGGCGGTGGTGTACTCGGCTGCCGCTTCATCCGCTTTGCCCAGCTTGCCCAGCGCGTGCCCCAGGTTATTGTGGTACGCAGCCTCGGACGGCTTAATACTTATCGCTTTTCTACAAGCCTCGGCGGCCTGGTTATAGTCTTCAGCAGCGGCCTCGCGGCTACCGCCAGCCGCGGCCTTGCCAGCCGCGGCCAAATAGGCTTCTCCGAGCCGTGACCAGAGCAGGTCCTTGCTGGGATCGATCTGAATGGCTTGCTTGATGCTGCTCACCGCACCGGCGAAATCTCCGGCATCGCTGGCCGTCTTGGCCTGAGCGAGCAACTGGTTCATGCTCCCAATATTCTGCCGCTCTTTTGCCTCAGCTTGCTGTTGTTCCGCAATCTTCTTGCGCTGTTCCGGAGTGAGCCCTTGCAGCTCTCGTTCCTTGGCCGCGGATTTCTCCTTGGCCAGGTCGATCTTCAGGTCAGTCTCCGCCTTAACGTTCTTGCCGGGCGCTTCATAGACCACTTTTCCGCCCTGCGTTATGGTGAGGTGATACATGCCCACGGGAATGTTTACTGCGACGAAATCCCCCTTCTTGTCCGTCTTCATGGTGTAAAGGCGGCCGGTATCGTTGTTGACCATGGTAATGGTGGCATCCGCAACGGGTTTGCCATCATCGCCTGTAACCTTGCCATACAGGGGCGCCAACTGCGCCGAGGCGGGGAGGGCAAAAGCCGCGATCACTGCAAGCATGAGCACGTAGCAAACGGTTCTCATTGGAGATCCTCCAAACGTTCTGGCTAACCCTTTAGGATTGCACATCTGGGTGCGGTTCGGGAATAGGGGGATGGGGCTGGCTGGGTACAGCAAGGATTTGCTATAAGGGGCAAGATCGAGCTTCTGAGATCCGAGGTTCTCCCTTCTGCACAGGACCGTCAGGCACGCAACTGACCTGGTGCCCTCTTTCGAGGAGCAGGAGCGGGTGTTTGCGCGGGCTTCGGCTATCCTCGGCCAAGCCATCGTCGACCGCGCCTTGCCTGGTGCTTCGGTGGCCGTAGTTGCCGACGGCAGGCTGGTCGCGCTGCGCGGCACGGGGCGCTTCACCTACGACGCCGGCTCGCCCGAGGTCACGGCCGAAACCATGTTCGACCTCGCGTCAGTTTCCAAGGTGGTGGGCACGACGGCCATGGCTATGCTGCTCTATGAGCGCGGCCATCTGGACCTGGATGTTCCGGTCGCAGGCATCATCCCGCAGTTCGCCAAAGGAGACGCCCGCCGGCAGTCGGTCACGGTGCGCATGCTGCTGGCGCATTCTTCGGGATTGCCGCCGTACGTACGGCTTTACCAGGACGCACACGCGCGCGAGCGACTGCTCGAAACCGCGCTCGCTGTCCCGCTCGAGGCCGATCCCGACACCCGCGCCGCATACAGCGACATCGGCTTCATCATCCTGGGCGCGGCGCTGGAACGAATCGCAGACGAGTCTTTGCAGAGCTTCTGCGCACGCGAAGTCTTCGGGCCGCTAGGCATGCATCACACCACCTATCGCCCGCCCGCGCCACTGCGGGCGAGCATCCCGCCCACCCAGGACGACCGCGAATTCCGCGGGCGCATCATTCAAGGCGAGGTGCAGGACGAGAACGCCAGCGTGCTCGGCGGCGTAGCCGGACACGCCGGTATCTTCTCCAACGCTGCCGACCTGGCCACGTTCGCGCACTGCATGCTGCAAGGCGGACGTCCTATTCTGCGTCCGGACACGGTTGAGCTGTTCACCCGGCGGCATGGCGCAAGCTCGCGCGCGCTGGGATGGGACACTCCCAGCACTCCTTCGCAATCGGGAAAATATTTTTCGACGCTCTCTTTCGGACATCTCGGATATACGGGGACGTCGCTGTGGATCGATCCGGAGCGCCGGCTGGCCATCGTGCTCTTGACGAACCGCACCTGGCCGGATACCCGCTCCGAGCTCATCAAGCAGGTGCGGCCACAGTTTCACGACGCCGTGGTTGAATCGCTCAAGGAACAAGACGCGTGAGCAAAGCCGCCAAACCGGGATTGCGGAAACTCGGAACCGAGCAGGCCAACCTCGCAACCGCCGGGCTCGACACGCGGAACGCCCGCGAGATCGCCGAAATCATCAACGCGGAAGACGCGCGCGTGGCCTCCGCCGTGGCTGGGGCGTTGCCCGAGATCGCGCGCGCCATTGACGCCATCGCCCAGGCGCTCTCCTCCGGCGGACGGCTCATCTACGTAGGCGCCGGAACCAGCGGGCGCATCGCCGCGCTGGACGCCGCCGAATGTCCGCCCACCTTCAACACCGATCCCGAAATGGTGCAGTTCATCATGTCCGGCGGCGAGAGGGCGCTCGGCCGCGCCGCCGAAGCCAGTGAAGACTGGCCGGCGTTGGGCCGGCGCGATATTGCCAAGAGGAAGCCCGGTAAGCTCGACGTAGTGGTCGGCGTTTCCGCCAGCGGGCGCACGCCCTACACGGTAGCGGCGCTCCGCTACGCGCGGAGCCAGGGCGCAACCACGGTGGCGGTCACCAACAACCATGGGTCCTGGCTGGAGCGGGTGGCTGACATGGCGGTCGTCGCCGAGGTCGGTCCCGAAGTGGTCGCCGGTTCCACGCGGATGAAGGCGGGCACGGCCCAGAAGCTGATCCTCAACATGCTCTCCACCGGCGCCATGGCGCGGCTGGGCTACGTTTACGGCAACCTGATGGTGAACGTGCACGTGAAGAACAAGAAGCTGTGGGAGCGCGGAGTGACCATTCTGGAAGAAGCCGCCGGCATCAAGCGCGCCGCCGCCGATCGGGCGCTGAAGGCCGCCGGACGCAGCGTGCCGGTGGCGCTGGTCATGCTCAAGGCGGGAGTCGGCAAGGCGGAAGCCCGGCGCCGGCTGAAAGCCGCCCGCGGCAATGTGCGCCAGGCGATCGAATCCTGAGTGCCGCGCTTCACAGTGCCGAACCACAGCCTGCCTCGATACAATGGAAGAACGCGCAAGTCGCACTGGGGCTATTCATGGACAAGTTTGTAATCCGCGGCGGGAATCCACTCGTGGGGACGGTGCGCATCAGCGGTGCCAAGAATGCCGCGCTTCCCGCGATGGCGGCGGCGCTGCTCACTGACGAGCCTGTGGTGCTGGAGAACATTCCCGATGTGCGCGACGTCCAGACCATGCGCAAGCTGCTGGTGGAGATGGGAGCCGAGGTCGAACTGGGTTACGGCCGCGCGCATCACCGCACCACCATTCACTGCCGCGAGCCCATCCGTCCGGAAGCCCCGTACGAACTGGTGAAGACGATGCGCGCGTCCACGCTGGTGCTGGGTCCGCTGGTGGCGCGCACCGGTTGCGCGCGCGTCTCCCTGCCCGGCGGATGCGCCATCGGCGCGCGTCCCATCGACCTGCACATCAAGGGCCTCGAGCATTTAGGCGCGAGCATCACCCAGGACCACGGCTACGTGGAAGCCCGCGCCAAGCGACTGCAAGGTGGCCACATCGTGTGGGACCGCATCACCGTGACCGGCACCGAGGAACTGATGATGGCAGCGGCGCTGGCCGAGGGCGAAACCGTCATGGAAAACTGCGCGCGCGAGCCGGAAGTAGCCGACTTGGCGGCGTTGCTGACCGCGATGGGAGCGCGCATCGAAGGTGCGGGCACTGCCACGATCCGCATCCAGGGCGTGCCGCGGCTGGGAGGAGCGCGTCATCGCATCATCCCCGATCGCATCTCAGCGGGCACGTTCGTGGTGGCCGGAGCAATGACTGGCGGCGACTTGATCGTGGCCAACTGCGCGCCCCAGCACATCGGAGCGCTGCTGCAGAAGCTCACGGAGGCCGGCGCCACGCTTCAGGTCGGAAACGACAGTGTCCGCGTGCTCGGCGACGGCCGGCTGGTGGCCGCCGACGTCAATACCGAGGAATATCCCGGCTTCCCCACCGACATGCAGGCGCAATACATGGCCCTGGCTACCCAGGCGCATGGCACTTCGGTGGTCACCGAGAACATCTTCGAGAACCGCTTCGTGCACGCGCAGGAGATGGTGCGCATGGGGGCCAACATCAAGATCGAAGGCCGGCGGGCGGTGGTGCACGGCAAGACGCCCCTGAGCGCGGCCGCGGTGCTGGCCTCGGACCTGCGCGCGTCGGCCTCGCTGGTGCTGGCGGCGCTGGTCGCTGACGGCGAGACCATCATCGATCGGGTCTACCACATCGACCGCGGCTACGAACGGATCGAAGAGAAGCTGCGCAGCGTGGGCGCGCAGATGAAGCGCATCGGAGAGCTGCTTCCCAAGCGGGCGGCGCTGGCTCCGGCGCAGTGAGGTTCCTCCAGCTCAGGGTTGGATGGCTTCGAGGGGCCAGCCACTTCCTGCGGCGGCTTTAAGCTTGCCACTGAGCCGGCCACGGATTCTCAACGGAATTGCAAGCTCGCGGCCTAAGGTGAGCGTCACCCGTTCGCCAAGAATCCAGTTCCGTTTCGTCTGTATGGTCACCTCGTTCCATGGGATAAACAAGGGAGGGTGCAGGAATCGGAACAAGAACAGGATCCCCAAGTAGAGGCCGTCGGAGTTGGCTCCCACCGTAAGGCAGTTCCCATAGCCAACGAGCCAGCGCATCTGGCCACTCTGAAAATACCGCTTTGTCCCAACGAACGGGTCTCTTGCGCGAAAGCTCTTGGAGAGTGTCCGCCAACCTCCTATGTAACTAATGAGGGCGCTTATGGCGAGCCACAAAAGGACAAAGTAGATCGGAAACACCGCAGCGAAATGTTGGTCAACCCACTTCTGTGCGTCCATTCGGGGACATCATACGCGACGCGCTTACACTCCTGTAACGTGAAAAAAGCCACGCAGATCGCGTGGCTTTGATTCTGGACTTTGGATTAACTACCGCCGCGGTCCGCGGCCACCGCCGCCGCCTCCGCCACCGCTACGCCGCCTGCGCCCACCACCGCCTCCGCCGCCGCCATGACGTCCGCCATCATGGGGCCTTCCACTGGGCGGCCGGGGTCCGCCGCCGGGGCCGTCGCGGTTGTAGTTGGGCTCGTCTGACTCGGTGGTGCCGCCTTCGATGGTCATCGTCGGAGTGCCCACGGGTGCGGGCTCCTCGCCGCCGCCCATCTTGGCGCGCTGCTCCTTGAGGATAGCCTTGCGCGACAGACGTATGCGGTTGCCTTCGACGGCCAGCACCTTCACCAGGATCTGGTCGCCTTCTTTCAGTTCGTCGCGCACATCGTTGATGCGATGCTCGGCGACTTCGCTGATGTGCAGCAGCCCGTCGGTGCCGGGAAAGATCTCGACGAAAGCGCCGAAATCCGCCAGCCGCACCACTTTGCCGAGGTAAGTCTTGCCGACCTCGGCGGTGGCGGTGATGTCACCGATCATCTGCAGCGCCTTGTTCGCGGATGCTTCGTCGTTCGACGCGACATTCACTCGCCCCGAGTCTTCAACGTCGATCTTGACCCCGGTCTGCTCGATGATCCCGCGGATCACCTTGCCGCCCGGCCCAATCAGGTCGCGAATCTTGTCCACCGGAATTTGGAGCGTGTAAATGCGCGGCGCGAAGGGCGAGATCTGGGTGCGCGGCTCCGGCAGCACTTCCGCCATTTTGTCCAGGATGAACAGGCGGCCGCGGCGCGCCTGCTCCAGCGCCTCGCGCATGATCTGCGCCGTCACCTTGGGAATCTTGATGTCCATCTGCAGCGCGGTGATGCCCTCGCGGGTGCCGGCAACCTTGAAGTCCATGTCGCCGTAGTGGTCCTCGGCGCCGGCGATGTCGGTGAGGATCGAGTACTTGTCATCCTCCAGCACCAGCCCCATGGCAATGCCCGCCACCGGCGCCAGCAGGGGAACGCCGGCATCCATCAGCGCGAGCGTCGCACCGCACACAGTGGCCATAGACGAGGAGCCGTTCGACTCCAGGATGTCCGCAACCACGCGCATGGTGTAAGGCCAGGCGGTTTCCTCGGGCAGCACCGTGGTGATGGCGCGCTCGGCCAGAGCGCCGTGCCCGATCTCGCGCCGTCCGGCGCCGCGCAGGAAGGCCACCTCGCCCACCGAAAACGGCGGGAAGTTGTAGTGCAGCATGAAGCGCTT
>Ga0181530_10004367_pt1 | contig 15044 bp, 10 predicted proteins | sample PEATcosm2014_Bin_42_FD_119769 | JGI IMG/M metagenome (GOLD analysis project Ga0181530, IMG submission 119769) | Peatland microbial communities from MTU Mesocosm Facility, Houghton, MI, USA - PEATcosm2014_Bin10_60_metaG | ecosystem: Environmental > Terrestrial > Soil > Wetlands > Peat | place... | reverse complement strand
CCGCCCCTCGATGCCGCGCTCCACGATGATCTTGCGGTCGAACTCCGCCGCCAGTTTCAGCGCCGCTTCGAGTTCAGTAAGGTCGTGGGCTTTCGAGATCCCGACCGACGAACCCAGGTTGGCGGGCTTCACGAAGATCGGAAAGGGCAGCTGGTGCGCAATCGCTTCCGCGTTCATTTCATCGCGCGACAGCACAAGGTATTCGACCACCGGCAGGCCCCGCTCGCGGCAAATGCGCTTCATCGCGTCCTTGTCCATCGACAGCGACGACGCCAGCACATTGGCTCCGACGTATGGGAGATCCGCCAGTTCGAACAGACCCTGCACCGTGCCATCCTCGCCGAAAGTGCCATGCAGCACCGGGAACACTACGTCGATATCCGGATGCGCGCCGGGCTCGGGCAGAATCGGCTTCGGACTCCAGCGCCCGTCCTTTCCGATCAGATACCGCAGCACCTCATACCGCTCCGGATCGAGTGCGGCAATCACCGATTCGGCCGAGAGCAGCGAGATCTCGTGCTCGCCGCTGCGGCCTCCATAAACGACGGCAACACGCGTTTTCATATTCAGAGAATCTTCTTCCCCATCGCGGAGAGGATCAGTTCCACCGCCAGATCGGCCGTGCGATTCACTTCGTCGATCACCGGATTTACTTCCACGACTTCAATGGAAAGGATACGGCCCGAGTCGCAGGCCACCTCCATCGCCAGGTGCGCTTCCCGGTATGTCGCGCCGCCGCGCACGGGCGTCCCCACGCCGGGAGCATACTGCGGATCGACGAAATCCATGTCGACCGACAGATGAAACCCCGCCGTTCCGCTGGTTACGATTCGGATCGCCTCATCCATCACGCCGCGCATGCCGCGCTCGTCGATATCCCGCATCGTGAATGCGCGCACGCCGCTGTCCCGCACCGTCCGCCGCTCCAGTTCGTCCAGATCGCGGATGCCCACCAGCGCGACATGAGCCGCATCCACCTTCGGCGCGAACCCGAAAATGCGCGTCAGCTCGTCCGGACCTACCCCGATACAGCAAGCCAGCGGCATCCCGTGCACGTTGCCGCTGGGGCTCGACTGCGGCGTATTCATGTCCGCATGTGCGTCGATCCAGAGCAGCCCGATTTTCTGGTGACGATCACGGAAGAATCGCGAGACGCCGGCCACCGTGCCCGCCGCGATCGAGTGATCCCCGCCCAGCACGAGCGGCATCCTGCCATCCGTCAGCGCCTGCGTGACCAGATCCCCCAGACGCGTGCACGACGCGGCAATCTCCGGAAGATACTTCGCTTCGGCCGGACCCACATCGGGCAGGCTTTCGGCCTGGGCAACGGCCACGTTCCCGAAATCGGCGACTTCGTAACCAAGATCGGCGAGTCTTCGGCCCAGCCCCGCCACACGCACTGCGGAAGGCCCCATATCGACGCCGCGGCGTCCCTGGCCCAGATCGAGCGGCGCGCCGATCACGGCGACGCGCCTCGTCGCCGCTAACGTCCCGCTTGTCTCCAACGTCATGGAGTCAGCCGGTAGAGCATGCGCGGGAACGCGATCGTCTCGCGCACGTGCTCGAGTCCGCAGACCCACGCCACGCACCGCTCGATCCCCATGCCGAAGCCCCCGTGCGGAACCGTACCGTACTTGCGCAGATCGATATACCAGTCGAATGCTTCCTTCGGCAGGTGATGCTCCTCGATCCTCTGCAGCAGCAATTCGGGATCGTGGATGCGCTGGCCGCCGCCGATGATTTCGCCATAACCCTCCGGCGCGAGCACATCCACGCCCAGCGCGACTTCCGGCCGGTCCGGATCCGGCGCCATGTAAAACGCCTTGATGGCCATCGGAAAACGATCCACCATAATCGGCCGGTCGAACTGCTGCGTGAGAATCGTTTCGTCGGCGCCGCCGAAATCGCCGCCCCACTCGATCTCCGACCCGTGCTCCTGGAGATTCCGAACGGCCGCGTCATAGCTTATGCGGGGAAACGGCGCCTGCACCGCTTCGAGCTTCGACACGTCGCGCTCGAGGACCTTCAACTCTTCGCGCCGGTTCTCCAGCACGCGCCCGACGACATAGATCACCATCTCCTCGGCCACGCGCTTGATCTCTTCGAGATCCGCAAACGCCATCTCGGGCTCGACCATCCAGAATTCCGTCAGGTGACGCCGCGTCTTCGATTTCTCCGCGCGGAACGTCGGCCCGAAACAATAGACTTTTCCGAACGCCATGGCGTTGGCTTCGTTATAGAGCTGGCCCGACTGCGTCAGATACGCCTTGTCGTCGTCAAAGTAGTTCACTTCGAAAAGGGTTGTCGTGCCTTCGCAAGCGGCGGGCGTGAAGATCGGCGTATCCACCAGCGTGAATCCGTGGCTGTCGAAATAATCGCGCACCGCCTTGATCACTTCATGCCGCACGCGGATGATGGCGTGCTGCCGCTGCGAGCGCAGCCACAGATGGCGGTGGTCCATCAGAAAATCGACGCCGTGTTCCTTGGGCGTGATCGGATAGGGATCGCTCTCGGAAACCTTTTGAAGAATCTCCGCGCCCTCCACATCCATCTCGTATCCGCCCGGCGCGCGCGCCTCGGCCCTGATCTTCCCGCGCACGATCAGCGAAGATTCCTGCGTCAGATGCTTCAGTTCTTCGAACAGCTCTTCCGGCAGGGCGCTCTTCACCGCGACGCACTGCATCAGGCCCGTGCCGTCGCGCAGGATAGGAAAGACAATCTTGCCGGACTTGCGCAGGTTGTAGAGCCAGCCCGGAATTTCCACGGTCTCGCCCGCGTGTCGAGCCGCATCGGCTATCGTGATTCGTTCAGGCATTCGTTGGTTCGAGCGCTTCGAGCTCTTCGAAAACACGTGTGATTTCGCGGAGCGGGCTCCGCATATCCGCTACTTCGCGCAGTTCGAGAAGCAGCGGATACTGGCCCGGGCACGAGCGCAGAAGATCCATCGTCGCGGGCCAGTCGATCGTGCCGCCTTTGCTCATGGGAAAAAGATGGAGATCGTCTTTACCGTCGTTGTCGTGCACGTGCAGCGAGCGAATCCGGTTCTTCATGATCGCGAACTCGTGTTCGATTCCCGCCCCGATGTGCGCGTGTCCCGTATCGAAAACGTAATTCATGTGCAGGTGCGTTTCCGTATTGAACAGTTCGAGGCGCTCGGCCGACGAGAATTCGTTCGGCGTGTTTTCCAGCAGAATCTCAACGCCGCGCTGTTGCGCGAAAACAATCAGTTCCTCGAGCGAGGTGAACGCCGCTTCGATCGCGTGCTCGGAAAACTCCTGCCCGCCCACGCCCAGATGCTGGACCAGATATCTGAAAGGAACAGTCTCCGCGATCTCCAGCGCGCGCTTGATTTCGCCCACCCATTGCATGCGGTCGGATTTTTTCCGGTCGGTGATGTTGATGTGGGTCTGCGGCCCCGAGCGTCCCCAGATTTCGTCGGTGTACATGGGCGAGTGCACCGAATGCAGCTTGAGCGGAGAATCGCGGAACCAGTGGCCCAGTTCGCCGATCTGCGATTTATTGCGGTAATCCAGATGCTGCGGCGCGCAGAAGATCTCGACGGCGGAGACGTTCGCGCTGTCCAGCCGGTTCAGCCACGCCGTGGTCAACCGGTGGTTGCAAATGACGTGGGTGGAAAGAACCCTGTCCATGCCCATCACTCGATTGTAAGAGATTCGTGCAGGCGGAACCGCCTGCGCCACAAAACGAATCCTGTTTTTGCAGTTGTGGGGCAGGCGGTTCCGCCTGCCTGGTTTCCCATCATCGCAGCCAGATCGACCACACGGTGTCGACCGTGGCATGCGTGATTGCCGGCGAAATCAGCCGCCGCTTCGCCAGCCACGCGCGCCCATAGAAAACCCCGGCCACAGCGGCCAGAATCACATAGCGCCAGTTGAAATACGCCGCCCGTTTATTGAAATGCGCAAGCCCGAACAGCACCGACGTGACCGCCAGCGCGCGCCCCGTGCCCAACCGCCTCTCCAGCATGTTCAGCATCAGCCCGCGGAAGAACAGTTCTTCCGGCATGGCGATGAAGAACAGCGTGAACAGCCAGCCCGCGCCGAACGCCAGGGGGCTTCCGAGTGTCCGGTGAAAATGCAGAAAGCCCAATGCGAAGCCGAGCGCGAGTGCGATGGGCGTGTAGTAAGCAAATTCGCGCAGGCCGATCGCGACGTCCGAACGCCGCAACCGGAAATCGAACCCGATGCCACCGAGCGGCCGGATCACGAGATACGCATAAAGTCCGGCATCCACGAACAGCAGCTTTGGCATCCCCGTCAGGCCCGCCACCGGCCACGCCCGATCGAAGAAGTGCAGATCGACCGAGATCCCGAGAATGGCGAGAACCAGCCAGTCGGCCTGTGAATAAGGCGCAAGGAGCGAAACCACCAGAACGATCCCGGCCATGCCGAGGCACATGTCCCAGCGGAATTCCCCGCGCGGCAGCGTAAAGATGAGGTAGGGCACAATCAGCGACAAGGGAACGAGTATCCGCGCTGTCCCTTTCGCGCGCGGGCTCAGCCACTCGCCGAAGCCGAATCCAAAGGTCCAGTACGGCGCGAGCAGCAGCGCGAAGCTGAGCACGGCCGATGGAATGTGGCCGTCCAGTTTTTCCTGAATGCCGAAGCTTTTCGCGACGAACCAAAACGCCGCGAGCAGCGCGGCAAATCCAAGTGCCGGCGCCGCCTTACTGCGTTTCATCGTTCGTTTGCCGGAACACAACTTCGCCCGCTACCCGGACTTCACGCACGCTTTCCGCTCCCGCCAGCGTGAACAGCGCCGCCAGAATCCGCTCCGCATCTTCCGCCCGCTGCAGTGCGCCCGCCAGCAGGCCTCCATCCGGCGGCTTCAGATAAACCAGATCGGCAGCCCTTCCTTTTTCAAAATCGCCAGTCTCCTCCTCCAGCCCCAGCGCCTCCGCGCCTGCCCGCGTCGCAAGATAGAGCAACTGTCCCGGGGTCAGCGTGACTGGCTGCGGCGCAACACGCTGCATGAGGTACATCTGCAGGCCTTCCCGCAGGATTCCGAAATCCGTGCCCGCGCCCACATCCGTGCCCAATGTGCAGCGCACGCCCGCATCCACGTGTCGCCGCAGTGGAAAAATCCCGCTGCCCAGCGCCGCATTGCTGCTCGGGCAGCTCGCGATCGACGCACTGCGCTCCGCCACCCGCGCAATCTCCGCGTCCGTCGCGTGAACGTTGTGCGCCAGCACGGACCGCGGCCCCACCAGACCGAAGCGCTCGTATACCGCGAGATAATCGCGCGCGTTTGGAAACAGCCGGGCCGCTTCTTCGATTTCCCGCCCGTTCTCGTTGATGTGCGTGGTAAATCGCAGGCTGGAATCCTCGCGCAACAGGGCTCCGCACGTCTCCAGCATGGCCTCCGAGGCCGACAGCGCGAACCGCGGCGTCACGGCATAACGCAGCCGCCCCTTGCCGTGAAAACGCTCGATCAGCAGACTGCTTTCGCGATATGCCGCGTCGGGCGTCTGCCGCAGTTCCGGCAGAAGTGCCCGGTCCGACAGCACCAGACCGCTGCAGATCCGCAGTCCGCTCTGCGCGGCAACAGTGAAGAAGACCTCCATCGCATTCGCGAAATGCGAGCCGAAAACCATCGCTGAAGTTGTTCCGTGCGAGACCAGGGCGTCGAAAAATTCGCGCGCGATCGCCGCCGCATACCCGGCATCGGCCAGCCGCGCCTCTTCGGGCAGCGCTCGCTGCTCGAGCCAATCCTGCAGCGAGTAGCCCAGTCCTCCCAGTACCCGCACCTGCGGAAAGTGGACGTGCGTGTCGATCAACCCGGGAATGATGTACCCGCCGCGCAGATCGCGCACGGAAGCATCCGGATGAACAGCCACTACATCGTGGTAATCCGCGCACGATACGATGCGTCCGCTGGCGATGGCAAGGCCACCGTCGCCGAAGGCCACGAGGCCGTCCGTCTCGGTAAAAGGGTTTCCCGGAGTGTGGAAAATCGCCGCTCTGAGGATTTCCACGCTATCGGCGCATCGCGCGACTCATGGCCAATTCTACTGCAAAGGATGATGGGTCAAAGAGCGCACTGTGCGTGTCGGTTTCGTAACCAAATTTTCATCATTTTTAGGGCACCCGTCTGCTAGGATTCGAATTACATTTAACCCTTCAGGAGGTGTGTTGTGCGGCTCGTGAAAGCATCAGTGTTTTTTGTCCTCGCCTCGGCGTGCTGTTTCGCACAGTCCGTGGGCGGCTTGGCCGGCATTTCAGGAACGGTCGTCGACCCATCAGGATCTATGGTCCCCAACGCCAAAGTGGTGATTTCCACCGCGGGCAGCGGCACCGTCCGCACGCTGGAAACCAACGGCGACGGGCTTTTCAGCGCGCCCGGATTGCTTCCGGGACCCGGCTATAAAGTAGACGTCACCGCCGCCGGCTTCGCCCCGTACACTGCCAGCGGCATCGATCTCGAAGTCGGTCAGAATCTCAGTCTCTCGATCGCGATTGCTGTTGGCCAGACATCCACAACCCTCGAGGTGAATGAGGCCGCGCAACTTCTGGACGACACCAAAACGGACGTTTCGCAGGTTGTCGGCACAACCGACATTATGAATCTGCCGATTAATGGGCGCCGCGTCGACTCCTTCGTGCTGAACACGCCGGGCGTCACCAACGACGGCACCTTCGGCCTTCTCACCTTCCGCGGCGTAGAAGGCAATAACTCATTCCTGCTCGATGGCAACGACAATACCGAGCAGTTCTACGATGAAAACGCCGGCAGAACCCGAATCCAGTCGCAGATTTCGGCCGACGCGGTGCAGGAATTCCAGGTCGTCTCGTCAAACGTCTCGGCGGAATACGGCCGGGCCATGGGCGGCGTGGTCAACACGGTAACGAAGAGCGGTACCAACGAACTTCACGGCAGCGCGTTCTACTTTCTGCGCAGCACAGGCTTCGACGCGCACGATCCCTACTCCGCGTTCAACCCGACCGAACATCGCATCCAAACTGGCGGAACGGTAGGCGGCGCGCTCATTAAGAACAAACTGTTCTACTTTGTGAGCGCGGACATCACGCGGCGCAATTTTCCGTTTGTGGACAGTCAGGTGAAAGTCGGTTTTGTCGACACGGTCAACCAGGTGTGGGTAGGATGCGGAGCGCCAGCCACGCCCGCGCAGTGCGCCGCGATCAACGGGCTGCTGCCGCGCTTCTTCGGCCAGATCCCGCGCACGGCCAAGAACGACCTGTACTTCGGCCGTCTCGATTATCATCTCAACGACAAGAACACCTTCAGCGCGAGCTTCAATTTCCTGCGCTGGCTGTCACCCAACGGGATTCAGACGGGACTTTCTTCCACCACGGGAGCAGGCATCACCGGCAACGGCGACGACTCGGTCACCGTCCGGAACGGGAAAGCTACCTGGACCTGGATTCCGACTGGCAACATCGTCAATGCATTCCGCTACGGTCTCGATACCGACCGCCAGGCTGATGGCTTCGATCAGGCGGAACTGGGCGGAGGGCTCGGCTATCTGGACGTGGCTGTAGCAGGCGTCCAGCTTGGACCCGCAACCTATCTTCCGCGTGTTGAACCGCTGGAAGTTCGCAATGAGTTCGCCGACGACCTGAGCTGGGCCAAGGGCAAGCACATGATCAAAGTCGGCTTCAGCTTTGAGCACGTGAATGACAATGTCAACTATCTGAGCAACCGGTATGGATCATATACCTATGCGACGGTAACGAACTTTGCGCTTGATTACTCCGGCAACACAACCGGCGCAAGAGATTACAGCGCATTTTCTCAAACGTTCGGCAATCCGCTCGTCAACTACACGATCAAGGATATCGGCGTCTATATTAACGACCAGTGGAAGGTAAACGACCGCCTTACGCTGACCCTGGGCGCGCGGTACGAGCACACCTACGCTCCCCCGCCGGCAACGGTCAATCCGCTCTTCCCGCTCACAGGGGCTCCGATTCACACCGGTGCTGTCGATTTGATGCCCCGCATCGGACTCGCCTATCGCGTCGACAACAAGACAGTCATCCGGGCCGGTATTGGCACTTACTTTGCGCGCCTCGTGAGCGGTCTGCTTGACGATGTCTATACGGGCAATGGTTTGTACCAGGTTTCGGACAATCTGAGCAACGCGGCACTGATCGCGCAGGGGCCTGTCTTCCCGAACGCACTGGCCAGCCCGCTGACAACGATCACAGGTGGTGCTTCAACCCTCGATGTCCTGTCGCCGACTTTGAAGACGCCCTATTCCGAACAGGGCAACTTCACGGTGGAACGCGAACTCTCCAAAGACATGGTTCTTTCTGTTTCCGCCATCGTCACCCACGGCGTGAATCTTTACGGTACGCAGGACATCAACGCTCCGGCACTGGGCGCTCCCTTCACTTACACCATCAACAACACAGCCGGAGCCGCGGTGGGTACTTACACGACAGGGGTCTATACGGGCGCGCGGCCGAATCCGAATTTCGGGGCCATCTATGAACTGACCAACGGCGTAAGCAGTTTTTACGACGCTCTGGCTCTCAATTTCCAAAAGCGTTTTTCGCATGGTTTCCAGGCCAATGCCGCGTATACCTTTTCACACGAGATCGACGACGGACAGGGGACCAGCACCAACGCGGTCTTCGGGTTCAGCGACGCTATCTGGACCTACAATGGCAACTACGGCTTCGACAAAGGCAGCGGCCTGATCGATCAGCGTCATCGCATTGTCTTCTCCTTTGTGTGGCAGCCAACGTTCATCCATTCGACGAGCGCTTTCGCTAAATACGTGGTTAATAACTGGCAGCTTTCGAGTATCACGACGCTTGCGAGCGGCCGCCCCGCGGGAAGCCTGACGATCCACATGAACGACACGCCGGTCACCGGAATGTTGTACAGTGCGGACGCTCTCGATGGTTTCAACGGAAACTTCCGAGCGCCCTTCCTGCCCGTGGACAGTCTTTACACGCCGTGGGTGCAACAGGAAAACTTCCGCTTGACCAAGATCATTCCGATCTGGGAGAGAGTGAACCTGAGTCTCAACTTCGAAGCGTTCAACATCGCGAACAACTGGTCGCCGACGAGTATGACAACTCAGGCATACACGGAAGCGAAGGGAGTCCTGACGCCCACGCCCACCGCATTCGGAGTTGGATCGGGTGACGGCGGTTTCCCGGACGGCACGCAGGCCCGCCGTCTGCAGGTGAGCGCGCGTATCGTCTTCTAGCCGAACAGCCAGCCTTGCGCTGCTTCCATCGCCGCGAAATCGCGATGGGGCGGGCTCGAAGTCAGCCCGTACCTGTCGCGGATCGCGGCGATTCTGTTTCTGATCGTCTCGCGGTACGGCCCCTTCAGATGCGCCGCGTTCTCGTATCGTTCGCGGTATCTCCGCAGTAAGTGCGGAAAGTGCTTCTCGATAAAGGGGAAGAAGACGCGCCTCGAACACGGCATCAGGAACAGTACGCCGCCGCCGAAATACGTTGCGCCGTGATCGCGGGCGGCCTTCGCGAGACGGTCGAGGCGCAGCTCCTGGTCGGTGATCAGCGGCATGATCGGATTGGGAAATACGCCCACCGGAATACCCGCGTCCGCAATCTCCCGCACGGCCTTGAGCCGTAAATCGGGGCGAGGGGCGCGTGGTTCGAGCAGCCGCGCCAGCTCCGGGTCCAGCGTGGTGATGGTCATGTTCACGCTGATCGAGTTCCGCTTCGCGATCTCCCGCAGCAATGCGATGTCTCGCCTGACCAGATCGGATTTCGTCGTAATCGAGAGCGACAGGCCGCTGTGCTCCGCGAATACTTCCAGCGCCGCCTGCGTTCGTTTGAAGCGCCGCTCGGCAGGCTGATAAGGATCGGTCGCCGTCCCGATCGCAATCCCGCCTTTGCCGTCCATTCGTTTCAACTCGCGCTTGAGAATGGGGCCGAGGTTCGACTTGGCGTAGATCTTGTCTTCGAAATCGGCGCTGTCGCGCAGTTCCATGAACTCGTGCGTATAGCGCGCATAGCAGTAGCGGCAGCCGAACTCGCAGCCGCGATAGGGGTTCAGGCTCCACGCGAACGGCATTCCGGGCCTGGTCCGGTTCAGCACGCTTCGGCAGCCGATCTCGAAATACTCGACCGACCTCTTGGCTTCGAGCACTTCGCTCGCGGCCGCCAGTTTCGCGATCCCGACCAGGCCCGGCGGGGGAGAATCGCCGAACAACACCTCCCGATTATTCGCCTTTTATTCGCCTATGTCAAGTGGATTTGCCTTCGCGTCAGCCGCCTGATCGGCGACCAAGTGCTAACGCTCTAACGAGATCTCAGCTTGCCAGTCTCAGCTGCCCACGATCAGTAATCCAGCTGGCCCGAATCTGCCATCGCCCGCAAATGACTGGCAGCCTGGGCGAAGCTGTAGGTACTTCCTGCAAAGCGAGCTCGCGCCCCGGGCCCGAGCAGGGCCTTGAAGCGCTCATGCACCTCGATGGAGGGATCGAAAACATAGAATCTTCGAATAAGAACTTTCGCGGCTTGGCGCCAGACCTTTTCGACGTCCGAACGATACACAGACTTATCCCGTGATGGAGGCACGATGAAACATTCCTGAAGTAACCGATCACAGTGCCTCACTTCGGCAACTTCCGCCTCGTGCAGCATCCCCCAGTGGTACCTGCTGTGGATGTTTGGCCGCCCCTGCGTGGAAGTGACGGGGAAGATACCCCCGCAATTCCCGCAGACCGCCCAATTGACAGATCCGTGAAGCTTCAGCAGGCGCACGGCGCCGCTAAGAGAGCCTTCATCGCTTTGGTCAAGGCAGTAAGAGAACTTAACATCTCGACTGATTAGCGCGACATCCAACGCGATGTCGTAATTAAACGTAATAATCGTACATGCGTGCCGCAACGCTGGAATCACCTCGACGAACCTGCCGTAGTCCGCGGTAGGAACGAGCCGGGAGCCGTCGCGTTCGAACTGAATACATTGGTCGAGGGTCCATGCAATAAGGCGTTTCATCGATGGAAGGAGTTCAGCAGCACCGGGTTCAACATCCAACAAGGACGCCATCTGAAAGGCGCCAAGGACGGCCTCGATATTAATATAGGTCCAGCTCCGATTTAGAATGAACGGCCTGGAGTTTGGAAATTGCCCTAGAGACCCGATCAAACTCCGCGGAACAAATACTAGGTCGGTTGGTCGCGTAAAGTCTCCGGGCGACGTCCAAGAAGTTGCCCATGAGCGGCGCGCCAGCGCTCGCGGATGCACCGGCTCCGAGTATGAAGACGGTTCTGCTCAGAGGTTAATCCTCATATGCGAACGCCTGAAATCCTTCGAGCCATCAATGGTATCCCTTAATTCCTATTATTATGATGATCAATCGCCCCGAATTTCGTAATGCGCGAGGATCTCCGTCCAAGTGCCCTGCGCCTTCAGGATCATCTCGATCGCCTCGCGTACCGCGCCGTTTCCGCCGTTCCGCGTGGTGACGAAATGCGCCTCGCGTTTCACTTCCGGCCGCGCATTGCCGACGGCGATCGCCAGACCCACCCGCCGCATCACCACCAGATCGGTCAGGTCGTCGCCCGCATACGCGATCTGATCCGGCGCCAGGCCGGACTTCGTCATGATCTCTTCGAAAATCGGAATCTTCTCGATGTGTCCCTGGTAAACGTAGTCCATCTTCAGCTGGCGCGCGCGTTCCACCGTTGCCGGGGAGTCCCGCCCGCTGATCAACCCGGTCTGGATGCCCTTCCAGCGCAGCCATTGCAGCGCGATGCCATCCTGGGAATCGAAGCCCTTGGTCTCGACGTTACCCCCGGCGCCGTCCGGCGCGAAGTAAATACGGCCGTCGGTGAGCACGCCGTCCACGTCCATTAGAAGGAGTTTAATTTTCGCCGCGCGGGCAGGCAGATCGGGATTCGCCACGTGTCAGTTGTAGCACGCGGAACTACAATCGAAACGTGATCGCCCCAAGTTTGATTGATCAGCTCGCAGCGACCATGCAGCGCTACGGAATGATTCCCGCCGGCCGCAGGATCGGCGTGGCAGTCTCCGGCGGCGCCGACTCCGTTTTCCTGCTGCGGGCGCTGCACGAACTCGGGCTGGCGGCTACGGTGCTGCATATCAATCACGGACTGCGCGGCGTGGAATCGGACCGCGATGAAGAGTTCGTCCGCGATCTGGCGGTCCACTGCGGCCTGACGCTCCACGTGTTCGTCGCGCCTGTTTTCACGGGAAACACCGAGCAGGAAGCCCGGCGCTTCCGCTACGACTTCTTCGCGGAGCACATCGCCGCGGGACACTGCGAAGCCGTCGCCACCGGCCACACGCTGGACGATCAGGCGGAAACCGTCCTCTATCGCTTCCTGCGCGGCGCGGGCACGGCCGGGTTGAGCGGCATTCGCCCGGTTACAGAATCGCGCATCGTCCGGCCGCTGATCGAACTGCGGCGCGACGAGATCCGCGTATGGCTTCAGGAGCGCGAGTTCGCCTGGCGCGAAGACCGCTCGAATCTCGATGCGGAGTTCGCGCGCAACCGCATCCGGCTCCGGCACCTGCCGGAACTCGCCGAGAGCCTGAACCCGGCGCTGGCCGAATCCCTGGCGACCACGGCGACCTGGGCCCGCGGCGAAGAAGACTACTGGAATGCGGAACTGGACCGGCTCGAAGCCCGGTATCTGCATCGGACCCCCGAAACGGCGCTGATGCAAACGGAACCGTTTCTGGAGCTTGCGGAGGCGGTCCAGCGCCGGCTTCTGCGGCGGGCCATTGAGCGGGTTCGCGGGTCGCTGCGGGCCATCGATTTCCGGCACATCGAAGCTATGCGGGCCATGATGGAAACACGGGAAGGCAGTGGCCGCATGCAGTTGCCGGGCCTCGACATTTATCGTTCGTTCGACTGGCTGCGCCTGGCTCCGATCGGATTCGATTCGCGGCTGCCGCGCGATTTCGAAGCGCCGCTGGCGGTCCCGGGCCGAACGATCCTGACGGAACGAGGGTTAACCATAGAGATGCAATTAGTTAGACCCTCCCGCGTATATAATGGTGAGGTGGAAGGGTTGGACTGGGAGCGGTGTGCCGGTTCGTTGTCGCTGCGGAACTGGCGGCCGGGCGACCAATACCATCCCAGGGGTCGTTCCGGCAGCGAGAAGATCAAGACGCTTTTCCAGGAGTTCCGGGTACCGCTGTGGGACAGGCGTACGTGGCCAGTGATTGCGCGGGGTGATTCGATCCTGTGGACGCGCAGGTTCGGTGCAGCGCGCGATTTTGCCGCGGGTCCGGAGAGCCGGAATGTGTTGTTAATTCGGGAAGTCATGGAATCAAATCCCGCGATCGAGACGTCTATTAAGTTGAAGCGCGCCCGTGTATTGCGCAGGCCAGGTGAGCCGGGCGCGGAGGTACTGTGAATTCAAACGTAAAAACCGTCATTTTCTGGGCTGTCCTGATCTGCGTGGCAGTGCTGCTCTGGGCCGTCGTCAAGAACGGCCATAACCGGCCCGACCGCTCGCTCTCCTTCACCGAGTTTCTGACCGAGGTGGACAACGGCACCATCAAGTCCGTGAACATCAACGGCAACGAGGTCAAAGGCGACTTCACCAACGGCCACGACTCGTTCCACACCGTCGTCCCGAGCAACTATCCGAAGCTCTACGACATGCTGAGCGACAAGAAGGTCCAGATGCAGTTCAACGAGAACAACTCGAACAGCTGGGTCTCGATTCTGGTGAACGCGTCGCCCTTCCTGCTGCTGATCGGCTTCTGGATTTTCATGATGCGCCAGATGCAGAGCGGCGGCAATAAGGCCCTCAGTTTCGGCAAGAGCCGCGCACGTCTGCATTCCACGCAGCAGCGCAAAGTCACGTTCAAGGACGTGGCGGGCGTCGAAGAGGCCAAGGAAGAGCTGCAGGAGATCATCGAATTTCTGCGCGAGCCGGCGAAGTTCCAGAAACTGGGCGGACGCATTCCCAAAGGCGTGCTGTTGATCGGACCTCCCGGAACCGGCAAGACGCTGCTGGCGCGCGCGATCGCGGGCGAAGCCAACGTTCCGTTCTTTTCCATCTCTGGTTCCGATTTCGTCGAGATGTTCGTCGGCGTAGGTGCGAGCCGCGTGCGCGATCTTTTCGAGCAGGGCAAGAAGAACGCACCGTGCATCATCTTCATCGATGAAATCGACGCTGTCGGCCGGCACCGCGGCGCGGGCCTCGGCGGCGGACACGACGAACGCGAGCAGACGCTCAACCAGTTACTCGTCGAGATGGACGGTTTCGAATCGAACGAAGGCGTCATCCTGGTGGCGGCCACCAACCGTCCTGACGTGCTCGATCCGGCGCTGCTGCGGCCGGGCCGTTTCGACCGGCGCGTAGTGGTGGGACGGCCGGATGTGAACGGGCGCGAAGCCATTCTGAAAGTCCACACCAAGAAAGTTCCGCTGGGCGACGACGTCGACCTTGGCGTGCTGGCTCGCGGGACACCGGGCTTGGCCGGAGCCGATCTGGCGAATCTGGTGAATGAATCGGCGCTGAATGCGGCGCGGCAGAACCGCAAGCTCGTCATGATGATCGATTTCGAACTGGCCAAGGACAAGATCCTGATGGGCGCGGAACGCAAGTCGATGATCCTGAGCGACTCGGAAAAGCGCACTACGGCGTATCACGAAGCCGGGCATGCGGTGGTTGCCGTGGTGATCCCGAACGCGGACCCGCTGCACAAGGTTTCGATTATCCCGCGCGGTATGGCGCTGGGCGTGACGATGCAGCTGCCGATCGACGACAAACACAATTACAGCAAGGTTTACTGCGAAGACCAGCTCGCCATCATGATGGGCGGGCGCATCGCGGAAGAGATTTATCTCAACCAGATGACGACCGGCGCCGGCAACGATATCGAGCGAGCCACGGAAATGGCGCGCAAGATGGTTTGCGAATGGGGCATGAGCGAACTGGGTCCTTTGAGTTTCGGCAAGAAGGAAGAGCAGATATTCCTCGGCCGCGAAATCTCGCAGCATCGCGACTACAGCGAAGAGACCGCGATCCGCATCGACGAAGAAGTGAAGCGGATCATCTCGACCGCTTACAGCCGGGCGCGGGCCATCAT